>Ga0302314_10000287_pt1 | contig 91502 bp, 92 predicted proteins | sample III_Palsa_N2_3_FD_200533 | JGI IMG/M metagenome (GOLD analysis project Ga0302314, IMG submission 200533) | Peat permafrost microbial communities from Stordalen Mire near Abisko, Sweden - III_Palsa_N2_3 | ecosystem: Environmental > Terrestrial > Soil > Palsa > Peat permafrost | place: Sweden...
GTAGCAGACGATGGAATTCGCGGCCGAGCCGCGGCCCTGGCAGAGGATGCCCTGCGAGCGGGCGTATTGAACGACATCGTTCACGGTGAGGAAGAAGGGCTCGAATTTGAGCTCCGCGATCAAGCGCAGCTCGTGCTCGAGACCCTCACGCACCGCGCACGGGATGCCTTGCGGCCAGCGCTTGGCAGAGCCCGCGAGGGTTAGGGCGCGCAAGTGGCTGGTGGGGGTTGCGCCGGCCGGAACGATTTCCTCGGGATACTCGTAGCGCAGCTCGTCGAGGCTGAACGTGCAGCGCTCGGCGATCGCGAGCGTTTGCTCGAGGAGTGCCGCGGGATAGAGCTCGCGCAAGCGCTCGAGAGGCCGCAGACAGCGCTCGCCGTTCGGAAACAGGCGAACGCCTGCCTCGTGCAGGGGAATTCCCAGGCGAATGGCCGTGAGCACATCTTGCAGGGCGCGGCGGCTGCGCCGATGCATGTGCACGTCGCCGGCAGCGACCCGCGGCAGCTCGAGCGCCTCGCCGAGCGAGTGCAAGAGCGCGAGGCGCCGCGCATCGGCACCGCCGGTCAAGAGCTCGATGCCGAGCCACAGCCGACCGGCGAAGCGCTCGCGCAGCCAGCGGCCGTCCTCAACCTGGCGCTCGGGCACCGCTGCGCCGGTTTGCGGCAGCCAGACGATCAAACATCCTTCGAGCGCATTCTCGAGATCGCGGCGATCGAGGACGTAGTGGCCTTTGTCGCCCGCGCGCCGGGCCCGGGTGATCAGCCGGGAGAGCGCGCCATAGCTGGCGCGGTCGGTGGCGAGCGCCACGAGCTTGAGCGCATCGGCGCAGTTGAGCTCCGCCCCGATGATGAGCGGCAGCTCGCACTGCTTGGCTGCGACGTGCGCACGCACCACGCCTGCGAGCGAGCACTCATCGGTGAGGGCGAGCGCTCGATAGTGCAGACGCTTGGCTTGCACGACGAGCTCCTCGCAGTGCGAGGCGCCGCGCAGAAAAGAGAAATTGCTCAACGTATGAAGCTCGGCGTACACGCAAGGGCCTCAAGCGAACACACCGTGCAAATACCAGCGCCTCGACAGCCGCTCCTGAAAAACCCACAGCCGTGCTCCCCCTGCTCGACGCACGATGTAATAGTCGCGGGCAATCCCTTTGCCGTCCCACCAGCCGCTCTCGATGCGCTCGGGACCCTCGACGGTGTCCGGCCCCTCGAGGATCTGCCGTACCGCCGAGAGCGGCAGCTGCGCCGGCTCATCCAGCAACCAGACAGGGCGTGTCATATCGGGATGGGTCTTGTGCCGCAGCTGCTCAGCCGGCAGCAGGGCGTTGAGACGCAGTTCTTGAACCCGCTGCCAGGCGGCCTCGGGCCGATGCTCGGCGACCGAGCGGAGGCCGTACACCGCCTCATCGCCGAGGCGGGCGCGTAAACGCTCCACGAGCTGCGGCGCCGTATCGCTGCCCCCACCGGCGCCCCCCTGTCGTGCGAAGACATCGAGCGAGACGGCCGAGAGCGGCTGCAAGGGACCCGAGATCAGCTCCATGCTCGAGGCAGGCGCCGCGAGCTCGAGCTGCGACAATTTCTGTGACAGCACCGAGGTCAAGCGGCGCTGCTCGCTCGTAATGCCCGCGAGTCCCAGGCGTACGCGAGTCAGCGGATGATGGCGATGCTCGAGCCTCAATTCCAAGGCTTGCACCCCGGCTTGCCGTTCGCGTAGAAACCGGGCGCAACGTCCGATCACGGGCTCGAGTGCCTTCTGCAGATAAGCGGCTGTGTCCACTTCCATCTCGAAATCGAAGCGCTCGCGAAAACGCTCGCGCGGCACGAACGCGCGGCGCGGCGCGGCTTGCCGCGCCAAGGCGATATCGAGCTCGAGCACTGCGGCGGCGCCGAAGCGCCGTGCCATGCCCGCGCGCGGCAAGCGCAACAGCTCGCCCATCTGGCTCACCCCGAGGGCACGCAGTGCTTGCAAGCGCTCGGCGCTCCAGGCGGTGCAGCCAATCGGCAGCTCCGCCAGCCGGCCCGCGAGCAAACCGGGATCCTCGATGAGCTCGCGCCGGCCGGCACGCGCCAGCCACAGCGCGGCCAGCGTCGAGGGAGCCGTCGCGCTCGAGGCCTCGAGCTGCAAATGACGCCAGGCTGCATCGATCCCTGCATGCAGCGTCTCGAGTGAGCCGAAGAGCCTCACGCTCCCTCGGATCTCGAGGAGCAAGGCGTTCGGCATCTCGATGCTCACCCGCGGCGTGAACCTCTGTGCGTGCAGACAGAGCCGCTCGAGTGCAGCCCGTGGCGCTTCGAGCTGCGGGAATACCGCGGCATACCAGAGCGGTCGAGCTCGGTCGCGACCGCGGCGGGCGGCGGGCGGTTCGGGGACGGCAGGTGCGGCGGCCGGACGAGGGACTGCCGCGAATAAATCCGCCGTGGCGGATTCGAGCGCTCGCGAAGGCATGTCACGAGCCGTGTTCGAAAAGGCTGGGCTCGAGAACGCCGGGCTCGGGTTCGATGGGACCCGGGCGCCCACCTTGCACCTTCAAAAGCGAAAGGTGCGGCTCCCGCTCTCCTTGCGACAGTAACAGGCGCAACACCGCGGGGGAGGACTCAAAGCGATGCCGCTCGGGACGAAACAGCACGCCGAGCGCACCGCCCTCCTCGGCTGCCAGCTTCAAGCGCCGCAGCCAGCGGTCATCGGTGCCTTTCAACCAGAGCAAAACGGCAGCGCAGACGCCGGAGCTCAAGGCCTGTTCGGCTGCCCACAAAGCCTCCATGGCGCTCGCCGGCCGCACGACGATGAAGCGGCCGAGCTCGATGCCCTGTTGCTCCAAGGCCGGCGCAAAGGGCTCGTGCGGCGGGGCGATCCAAACGATCCAGGGAGCATCCCCGTCTCGCTTGCGCTGGGATTGCACCAAGGCAGGCAAAAAAAGCTGGATCTCGCCGAGCCCCGGGGCATCGATCAGCACCTCGATGAGCGATGCCATCGGCCAGCCGCCGCCCGGTAAACGTGCATCGAGCGCGCGTCGACCGGTGGACCACACCGGACGAGACGATGATAGGGGCTGACTGGCCGAGGCGTCCTTTATCCTGAAGACGCGTGCATCGGCCAAGAGATCCGCAAGCGATGCTGCCTCAAGCGGCATCCACGTCTTTACCGCGACGAAGCACTCCGACCACGACGCCTTCGATCATCATGGGTTGGTGCTTCAAATCGACCCGGATGGGCTCGAAATCGGCATTTTCAGGCAAAAGCCACACGATCGAGCCTTCCTGGCGATAGCGTTTGACGGTGACTTCGTTTTCCAGCCGGGCAACGACGATTTGCCGGTTGCGCACCTCGGGCGTGCGATGCACGGCGACCAGGTCGCCGTGCAGGATGCCGGCATCCTTCATGCTCATGCCCTGCACTTTCAAGAGATAGTGCGGCTGCGGCTGGAACAATTGGGGATCGATTTGGTAATGCCGTTCGATGTGCTCTTCGGCAAGGATGGGACGTCCCGCGGCCACACGTCCGATGAGGGGCAATCCCAGTTGTTCGCGCAAAATATCCTTGAGCTGAATGCCGCGCGAAGCACCGGGAATCAAATCGATGACGCCCTTGCGTTGCAGGGCGCGCAAGTGTTCCTCGGCGGCATTGGGCGACTTGAAGCCGAGCGTGCGTGCGATCTCTGCGCGGGTGGGCGGCATGCCGTTCTCCGCGATCGAAGCCTGTATGAGCCGCAGAATCTGAGTTTGCCGAGGCGTGAGATCAGTCATGGCATGTACCTGTATATGTAGCCAGTAACTGTTATTATATCCAGCTTGAGAGGACTGGCAAGTGCCTTGCGGGCTCACCGCCATCCGCGGCAGTCACCCCGGCTCCTTCCAGGCGGCGCAGGCCCTGCGGTACCGCCGGCTTCCGTCCTGCCCCACGACACCGGCGAGCGCTGCGGCCTCATCGTCGTGGCGCGGACATCAGCGGTCCCGCCGCTGCGCATTTCCCTCGCGCGCATCGCGGACCGGGCAGCCGCATTCTCCTGCTCGACAATCACGACCACTTCGACGGTCAAGCACTCAGCATCTTCCGTTCCACGATCAGCTGGGACTCAAGTCGCCCGCATTCTTCGATCGCGAAACGTTCGGCGCCGACCAGCTCATCCTCGGTATCGACAAGACGACGATCGCACAAGCACTCGGGCAGGCACCGTTCTCAAGGCGCGCGATCAAATCATCGAGATCGAGACCGGCGCAGTCGAAGACTCGCTCGTGTACGCGACTCGCGCACGCGACCATCGGGAGCAACATTACAGCGAGCGCGCGCGAACGCGTGTAGCTCTTTGTCTTACGCCCGTGTCGGGAGATTTCTTACGATGGGTTAATTTGCGGGTCTAAAGTGGGTAAAATCGTCTCCGAATAACGACATTAACACGCTTTTCAGTTGCAATCGACGCTCGAATTTGGCTTCATGTACGACTGTGTTGCAACGCATTCGAGCCCGGCGTGATGAGGGTTGGACTCGTGTGTGCGAGAACACTTCGGATGTCCGAAACGAATGAATTAACAACCCTAAGGGGACTATCTATGACATTTTCCACGACACTCAAGGCCGCGGTCGCGGCAGCCTGCGTTATTGCCTTTGCAGGTTGCACCGACCTGAAGCCCATCCAAGCTCAGATCGACGATCTCAAGTCGCAAGTTGCGAAACTGCAGAGCGACACCGCGAAGGCGGAGAGCGATGCCCAGGCCGCGATGAGCGCCGCGCAGAGCGCCTCCTCGGCCGCCTCGGGCGCGCAGAGCACTGCGAATCAGGCCCTCTCGACTGCTCAGCAGAATTCGCAGGCGATCGAGCAGATCAACGAGAAGATCGACCGGATGTTCAAGAAGTCGGTCTCGAAGTAATTCGAGAGCGATCGGCTTAGGAACGCCGCGGCATCTCGCGGCGTTTTTTTTTGCGCTCGCTAATAACGAATCAGCGCCGATCCCCACGTGAATCCCCCGCCGAACGCCTCGAGCAGCAAGAGCTGCCCGCGCTGCACGCGCCCGTCGCGAATACCGGTATCGAGCGCGAGCGGCACGGAAGCCGCGGAGGTGTTGCCCTGGTCTGCGATGGTGACGATGACGCGCTCCATCGGCAGCTCCAGCCGCCGCGCAATGGCCTCGATGATGCGCAGATTCGCCTGATGCGGGATCAGCCAGTCGAGCTGCGACTTCTGAATGTCGTTGGCGCTCAAGGTCTCCGTCACGAGCTGCCCGAGCGTATTCACCGCGACCTTGTAGACCTCGTTACCTTTCATCTGCACGCCGATATTGCCCTTGCGCACCAAGTCGAAACCCTTCGACACACCGTCCGGATACATCAGCAAGTCCTTGTACCGCCCGTCCGAATGCAAGCGCGTACTGATGATGCCCGGCTCCGATGATGGCTCTAGGATCACGGCGCCGGCGCCGTCGGCGAACAGCACGCAAGTCCCGCGGTCACTCCAGTCGGTGATGCGCGTGAGTGTCTCCGCGCCGACGACCAGCGCGCATTTTGCATCGCCCAGGCGCACGAACTTGTCGGCGACGCTGAGTGCGTACATGAAGCCCGTGCACGCGGCCTCGAGGCTGAATGCGGGGCAGGCGTTGCGGATGCCGAGACGATCCTGAAGAAGCGTGCCGACGTTGGGAAACACGAGATCGGGCGTGGTCGTTCCCACGCAGATGAGATCGATGTCCTCCGGGCCGACACCGGCCGCCTCCATCGCGCGACGCGACGCGTGTTCCGCGAGGTCGGTCGTGGTCTCGCCGGGCACGACGACGTGACGGCGCTCGATGCCGGTGCGCGAGCGGATCCACTCATCGCTGGTGTCGACCAGACGCGCCAGATCAGCGTTGGTCAGTATCTTCTCCGGCAGATAACTGCCGGTGCCGGCGATGCATGAGAACATTGCGCGATCCCTCTACCCTGGAAGCTTCTACCCCGCAGACGGCGTACCGAGGCGTTCTGCGATTTTCTCCGGCACTCCGTTTCGAGCCTCGATCACCGCAACCTCGATCGCGCGCTGAAAGCCGAACAAATCGGCGCCGCCGTGGCTCTTGATGACAATGCCGTTCAAACCCACCATGGTGGCGCCATTGTATCGCCTCGGATCCAGCCGAGTACGCAAAGCGCGGAGGCTCGAGCGCGCGGCGAGCGCGCCCAGCCTGCGCATGCTGTTTCGGGTGAACTCCTCGCGCAGCGCGTCGGTGATGAGCCGCGCCACGCCCTCCATGGTTTTCAGCGCCACGTTGCCCGTGAACCCGTCGGTCACCACGACGTCCACTTTGCCCGTGAAGATGTCGTGCCCCTCGACGAATCCGACGTAGTTGACGCCGCTCTCGGCGATCAGGGTGTGTGCGGTCTGCACCGTCTCGTTGCCCTTGATCTCCTCCTCGCCGATGTTGAGGAGACCGACGCGCGGACGCTCGTGCGCGCCCTCGAGATCGGCGGCCAGCACGGCGCCCATCACCGCGAACTGGCGCAAGTGCGCCGGTGTGCAGGAGGCGTTAGCGCCGAGATCGAGCATATAGGTGTGGCCCGCGCGCGAGGGGATGAGCGAGACGATGGCCGGCCGCTCGACGCCCGGCAGCATCTTCAGCACGAAGTGCGCCATGGCCATGAGTGCGCCGGTGTTGCCGGCACTCACGCAGGCATGCGCCTGGTGGGCCTTCACCAGATCGAGCGCGCGGCGCATCGAGGAGTCCTTCTTACGCCGCAGCGCCTCGCGCGGGTGATCGGTCATCTCGACCACCTGGGTGCTGAAGATGCAGTCGACGTTGGCGAGCTTCGCCGCGGCGATCTGCCCGTCGAGCTCCGCCCGTCCGCCGATCAAGGTGAACCTCACGTCCGGGAACTCGCGCGCCGCCGCGAGCGCCGCAGGCACGCAGACCGACGGTCCGCAATCGCCGCTCATGACGTCGATGGCAATTTGGAGCGCCGACACGGACATGCGTCTCGATGGTTGGAGCGGCGGATCGGCCGCCGCGGTGGTCAGGAGCTACTCTTCAGTGGCTTCCGCGTCCGCCTTGGTCTGAAGCACCTTCTTGCCGCGGTAGAAGCCGTCGCGCGAGATGCGATGCCGCGCGTGCGTCTCGCCGCTTTTCGGCTCGATCGACACGGCGGGCGCCGCGAGGGCCGAGTGCGAGCGATGCATGCCGCGCTTCGAGGGAGTCTTCCTGCTTTTTTGAACTGCCATGAGTGCTGTGTCCTATCACCTTTTTTTCAACATATCCTGCAGAGCGCTGAACGGTCTGCGCATCTGTTCCGAGTCTTCCGGCGCGTCGATCGTGAGGTCCGGCGCATTGCCGCACGTCAACGGGATGCTGCACGCCGGCGCGACGGGCAGCGCCAGCAACAATTCCTCCTCGGCCAGCTCACGCAGCGACACGACACCGTCGCGGGCGATGAACAGCTCGCGCTCGGGGTCCGCAGCTGCATCTGCCGCATCGTCCGCAAACTCCACATCGCTGCCGCCCTCCACCGGGAAGGCGAATCCCTGCATGCACCGCTGGCAGATCAGCGCCGGCGCCGCGCGCACCGCGATGCGCGCTCCCGCCCGACCCGAGGCCAGCCTCGAAAAAGCAAAGCTCGCCTGGACGACGCCTTGGGGCTGCGCGAGTAACTCCTTGAGTCTGGATAAATCGTGCAGCTCGTAGGTGCGCTCCAAGACCGCGGCTTCCTCCGCCAGGCGCGCGTAATCGACGAGGTCCGGCAAGCCCGCTGCCATGGGCCGCGTATAATAGGGCTCGATCCCACCCCTGTCAAAAGTACATTCGGTGCAAGTCTTTGTTTTTGAAGTCTCCACCTGAGCTCATTTTGGCATCGACCTCGAGCTACCGACGCGCGCTGCTCGCACGGGTGCACGACTCTTTCCTATGCGAAGCACCCGGTGTCGATGAGACGCGGCACGAGCGCGAGGCCGCCCTCACCCTGGTGACCCGGCTCGCGCTCGCCAAGGCGCGCGCGGTCGCCGACCGCCATCCGGGGGCGTGGGTGATCGGATCCGATCAAGCCGCGGTGCTCGAGAACGCCGCGCAGGGAGAGATGGTGCTCGGCAAACCAGGCACGGCCGAGCGATGCGCGCAATCCCTGCGCAGCTGCTCGGGCACGACGGTTGCCTACTGCACCGCTGTCGCCGTCGTGCGCCAGAGCGATGGCAGCGCCCACCAGTTCGTCGATACCACCCGGGTCAAGTTCCGCGAGCTCGACGAGGCGACGATCGCGCGCTACGTCGCGCGCGAATCGCCCCTCGATTGCGCCGGCGGCTTCAAAAGCGAGGGGCTCGGGATCTCGCTGTGCGAAGCGATCGACAGCGAGGATCCGACTGCCCTCATCGGGCTGCCGCTCATCCGCCTGTGCGCGGTCCTGCGCAGCGTCGGCTACCCGATTCCCTGACGGCTCGAGATTGGCTGACGGCTCAAGCGCGTGCGCCGCGCTTGCGCGCGGCGCCCGCAGGCGGCGGCCGCCTCTTCTGTTGTGTAATCGCATCGAGCACCGCGGCGAGATCGGCGGGCAGCGGCGCGCTCGCGTGAAAGGGCACACCGCTGCCCGGCCAATCGAACGCGATCGATTGGGCGTGGAGAAATATCCGCTTCAAGCCCGCGCCCTTCAGCTCGGCGTTGCGCTCGCGGTCGCCGTACTTGTCGTCGCCGAGCAGCGGGTGCCCCGCATACGCCGCATGCACGCGGATCTGGTGCGTGCGGCCGGTCGGGATGTCCACTTGCATCAAAGTCGCGACCTTGCCGAAGAACTGCACCGGCTTGAACACGCTCACCGAGTCCTTGCCCGCGGCGGCGACGCGCACGTGCCTCTCCCCCTGGCGGCGCTCGTCCGTCGCGAGCGGTGCATCGATGCGCTTCGTGCCGAGCTGCCAGTCGCCCGACACGAGCGCCAGGTACGTCTTGTGCATGCCGCCGTCGCGTATCAACGCGTGCAGCGCGACCAGCGTGGCCCGATCGCGCGCCACGCACAGACAGCCGCTCGTGTCGCGGTCCAGGCGATGCACGAGTTCGAGGCTCTCCCGCGGCCGCGACGCGCGCAGCGCCTCGATGACCCCGAAGCTCATGCCGCTGCCGCCATGCACGGCCACGCCGGAGGGCTTGTCGATCACCAGCAAATGCTTGTCCTGGAAAATGGCCGACCGCTCGATGAGCTCTTGCAGCCGGCTCGACGGCCGCCCGGGCTCCTCCGTACGATCGATGTGCACGGGGGGCAGGCGCACCTCATCGCCGGCGGCAATCCGGTACTCGGCGTCCACGCGCTTGCGATTGACCCGCACCTCACCCTTGCGCAGCAACCGGTAGACGCGGCTTCGGGGCACTCGGCTGAAGTGGCGCATGAGAAAGTTGTCGATTCGCTGCCCCGCCTCTTGCTCGGATATGGTGCGCAGCTCCACCTGGCTCTTCGCGCCAGGGCTCTTGGTGCCCTTCGGGGGCGAGGCAGGTGCGAGACTTTGTTGGGCTTCGGCTTTCATTTCCACATGTTACGGCATTCGGTGTTCTAAGATATTGATTACATTGACCCTGCCGCATGGCTATGATAATGTTTCAACACCGTGTCGCGTGCCCTACTCTGCATCCAGAGGACGGGCAGCGCTTGAAATGCTCACCTCAACTGAAATTTTTTCAGCTGGGAGGCGCCAGGCGGATACCGGTTTCGGCGGCGTTCCCCCTCGCAAGGGAGCGCCGCATATTAGTTGGTTCTGGATTTCCAGACCATCGCTCGGCCGAAGAAGACAGACCAAAGCACCTCCGCGCGAGGCTCAAGGGTCTGAATAGCGGTTAACCGAGAACAAGGCCCCGGGCTTGCTGTATACAAATTGGCAGAATTGGGTTGAATCGATGCCGCTCGCCTGGCTCGCGTTCGGCGCTTCCCTTTTCTTTGCCGCGACCTCGCGTGTCGCGGTCCGGGCTTCTATTCTCGCGCCCTCCTCGGCCTCTACCATATTAGTTGGGGCAAATGAAAAGAATGCTCGTCAACGCAGTTCAAGAAGAAGAACTGCGCGTCGCACTCGTCGACGGTCAGAAACTCTACGACTTATCGATCGAGATACCTTCCCGGGAACAGAAAAAATCCAACATCTATAAAGGCCGAATAACCCGCGTCGAGCCGAGTCTCGAAGCGGCGTTCGTAGAGTACGGCGCGCAGCGCCACGGCTTTCTACCTCTGAAGGAAGTCTCGAAGGAGTACTTCCGCTCGCAGCCCGGACCCGGCGGCCGGCTCAACATCAAGGACCTCCTGCAGGAGGGCCAAGAGCTGATCGTGCAGGTTGAGAAGGAGGAACGCGGCAACAAGGGCGCCGCGCTCACCACCTTCATCAGCCTCGCGGGCCGCTTCCTCGTGCTGATGCCGAACAACCCCCGCGCCGGTGGCGTATCGCGACGCATCGAAGGCGAAGATCGCGACCAGATGCGCGAAGCGATGAACGGGCTGCAGATTCCCGATGGAATGGGTGCGATTGTGCGCACCGCGGGCGTCGGCCGATCGACCGACGAGCTGCAGTGGGATCTCAATAATCTCAAGGCCGCCTGGGACGCGATCGAGCAGGCCAACGACGGCCGCGCTGCACCGTTCCTCATATTCCAGGAAAGCGACGCCGTGACGCGCGGGCTGCGCGACTATTTCTCGGACGACGTCGGCGAGATCCTGATCGATCAGCCGGACGCGTTCCAGAAAGCTCAGGAGTACATGCAGCGCTTCATGCCGCCCGAGGCACAGCGCAAACTGAAGCTCTATCAGGATCCGGTGCCGCTGTTCACGCGCTATCAGATCGAGAGTCAGATCGAGTCGGCGTACTCGCACAAGGTCACTCTGCCCTCCGGCGGCAGCCTGGTCATCGACCACACCGAGGCGCTGGTCTCCATCGACATCAACTCGGCGCGCTCGACGCGCGGCGGGGACATCGAGGCGACCGCGCGCAACACCAATCTCGAGGCCGCAGAAGAGATTGCCCGCCAGCTCAGATTGCGCGACATCGGCGGCTTGATCGTGATCGATTTCATCGACATGGAATCCACCGCCAATCAGCGGGCCGTCGAGGACATGCTCCGGGATGCGGTCAAGATGGATCGCGCGCGCATTCAGCTCGGACGGCTGTCGCGGTTCGGTCTGCTCGAGCTGTCTCGGCAGCGGCTGCGGCCGGCGCTGAGCGAAACCACGCACATCCATTGTCCCCGCTGCAGCGGCATGGGCACCATCCGCAGCGTCGAGTCGATGTCGCTCGCCCTGCTCCGGCTCATCGGCGAAGAGGCGCGCAAGGAGCGCACCGGCCGCGTGATCGCGCAAGTTCCGGTGGACGTGGCCACCTATCTCATGAACGAGAAGCGCGATTGGCTGCACGAGATCGAGACGCGAGACCGGGTATCGCTGGTGATAGTCCCGAATCCGCACTTGCAGACCCCCGCTTATAGCCTGCGGCGCATCCGCGACGACGAAAAAGAGTTCCCGGAGAACACCAGCGCGAGCTATGAGATCGCCGAGCAACCGACGCTCGATGATTCCAATATCGGCAATCGCGACAAGAAGCCGCAGACCGAGGCCCCCTTGGTGCCCAGTATCGTGCCGGTCGAGGCCACGCCTCTGCCGCCCCCGCCCTCGCCCGCCCCCGAACCCCCTGCTGCGGCTCAAGTGGCGGCCGCCCCTGCCGCGCCTCAGGCCGGCGTATTCGTGCGTCTGTGGCGGTTCCTTTTCGGTGCCCCGGCCCCGATCCCGGCGGTCGAGGCAGCCCCCAGCGCCGCGCCGGCGCACCGCGATCGCCCCGCGCATCGCGAGGCGCGCGGCGATCGTTATCGTGATCGGGACCGCACCCGCGACCGTGGCCGCGATCGTGACCGCGAGCCGCGGCGCGAGGCAGCGCGCGACGGCGCACGTGAAGGTGCACGCGAACCCCGCCGCGACGGCCGGCCGCGCGGCGAGAATCGCGATCACCGCGACAATGGCCGTGGAGACCATCGCAACGAGGCGGGCGCCCGCCGCGCCGAAGGGCCGGGCCGCGAGGGGCCGCGCAGCGATGCCCCGCGCACCGAAAGCCGGCCCGAGCGACCGGAGGCCGCGCCCCGCAGCGAACCCCGCAACGGTGTCGAGCCGCCGCGTGCCGCAGAGCCTGGCGAGCGCACCGATCGCGGCGAGCGAACGGAGCGCGGAGAGCGCGGCGGCCGTGGGCGCCGGCGTCGCGGCCGCGGGCGCCGCGAGGGCGGCGAAAGCGCAGGTAACGGACAAAATGCCGAAGCTGACTCGAACGGGGCCCGGGCCCCGGCCTCGCCGCAACCCGAGGGGGCGCCGCGCACCGATGGGCCGCGCACCGATGGGCCGCGCACCGATGGGCCGCGTACCGATGCGCCCCGCGCGGATGGCGCCTCGTTCCAGGCCTCGGCACCGGAGGGCTCGAACGCCGGCTTCTCACCGCCGGCACCCAGCCAACCCGCCTCACCGCCCCCTGCGATGCCTGCGGCGGCAGCCCCTGCGGCGCCCGAAACGCCGCGCCCGGCTCCGCAAGAGAAATACGTGGTGTGGTCGGGGTCCGCGGAGGCTCCGCGCAACGGTCCGGACGATCGCTAGACGCTCGAGGTCGACTCGCCGCGCGGGGCAGATAGTCCCGCGCGGCGCAAACGGACGCTGAGGCCGATGCTCACCGCGATCAGTGCTGCCGCTAGTCCGCGCAAGACGGCGATCGCGGTTCCGCTCAGCGGCACCACCAGTGCGGGTACCGAGTTTGGAGCCGGCCGGTGCCTCCAGAAAAAGAACGCGCCGCTCAAGGCCGCGGCCGTCAGCACGTACAGCGTGATCCAGGCATACCGCTCGTGCGCCCGCAGGCGGCGCGGCAACCGGGCCTCGGCGGCATTCCCGGGCCGCAAGCCATATGCAACCACCAGAGCCACGGCGATCAGCCCGATCAGTGAGTTGAGATCCTGCACCAGACGCACCCCCGTGAGCAGGTGTCCGTTGATGTGGGCAACCGGCTCCTCGAGGAACGGGAGCATCCGCACCCCTCGCCCGCCCTCATGGGTGAAGGCGTCCCAGACGAGATGGGTGATCGCCCCGGCGAGGATCCCGCAGGCCGCCCAGACCCACTGCTTGACGCTCCGATAGTCCGCCGGGGTCTCGGACCAATGCCACCGCGCATATGCCCCGGGCGGCAGTAACTCCATGATCGGCCTGCGGACCAGGAGCTGGAACAGCCAGTAGCTCGCGAGGCCGACGGGCAGGCAGAACGTCAGCAGCGCATCCAGACTGTGCGTCTCGAACCGCGCCGGCCGCCACGGCAGGAACCAGCCGAAATCGGGCACCATGCTGCCGATGACGGCGGCGGACAAGAGCCGCCAGCGGGCCAGGGGCCGGGTGAACGGCAGAACGGCGGCAGCGTGCGAAATTGTAAACGGCATCAATAACCTAGAATTGTCATCTCGTTGTCACACATGGCGGCAATAATCGCCGGCTTCCTGCCCCGTCATCGAGAGCCACCATGTCATCCAACGTCGATGTATTACACGCGGGATCGCCGGCGGCCACCCCGAAGAGCTCGCCTCTCAGCGGCCATACCTCCAACCCGTGGTTCAACATCCTGGCAGGCGTCGTCGTCGTGGCGGGCATCATATATGCTGGCTACCACCTCGCGAGCGACTTGTCCGTGGTGCGCGACGCGCGCGTCTATCCCTTCGTCCTGCTCGGCATCGCGCTGTTCATCGCCCTGGGCTTCGAATTCGTCAACGGCTTTCATGACACCGCCAATGCGGTCGCCACGGTCATCTACACCCACTCGCTGCCGCCTAATTTTGCCGTCATCTGGTCGGGGGCCTTCAATTTCCTGGGCGTCTTGATCTCGAGCGGGGCAGTCGCGTTCGGCATCGTCTCGCTGCTGCCGGTGGAGCTCATTCTGCAGGTCGGCAGCGGTGCGGGCTTCGCCATGGTATTCGCCCTCCTCATCGCGGCGATCATCTGGAACCTGGGCACGTGGTATTTCGGGCTGCCCTCATCCAGCTCGCACACCCTCATCGGATCGATCATGGGCGTCGGGCTCATGAATCAGCTGATGGCGGCGAGCGGCTCCGGCACGAGCGGCGTCGACTGGGCGCAGGCGACCAAGATCGGCGAATCGTTGCTCCTCTCCCCACTGGTCGGCTTCAGCCTGGCGGCGCTCCTCTTGATGGTCGCGAAAGCGCTCATCCCCATACCGGCGCTCTATCAGGAGCCGAAGAGCAACAAGCCCCCGCCCCTGGCGATTCGCGCTCTTCTCGTGCTCACCTGCACCGGCGTGAGCTTCGCGCACGGATCGAACGACGGCCAAAAGGGCATGGGACTCATCATGCTCATCCTGATCGGCACCGTACCGACCGCTTACGCGCTCAATCGCACCATGCACGAGGAAGACGTGGATCGCTTCGTCGCGGTATCCACGCAGGCGCAGGTTGCCCTGGGTCACTACGCGAAGGGCCCCGCGCCCGCCGATCCGCACCAGGGCGCGGTCGAGATCGTGCGCTCTCGATCGATCACTCCGGAGACGATGCCCTCGCTCGTGGCGCTGTCCGCCACCATTCAGCAGCAAGTCAACGCCGTGCATTCGCTGGACAAAGTGCCGTCCGGCGAGATGGTCAACATCCGCAACGAGATGTACCTGGTGAGCGAGGGTCTGCGCTTCCTCAGCAAGTCGAAGTCGATCGCGGTCTCCGACGCCGACAAGAGGACGCTGGCTGAGTACAAGATCCAGCTCGACAACTCCACCAAGTTCATTCCGACCTGGGTGAAGGTCGCGGTCGCCATCGCTCTGGGGCTCGGCACCATGATCGGCTGGAAGCGCATCGTGGTCACGGTGGGCGAGCGCATCGGCAAGACACACCTCACCTACGCCCAGGGCGCCTCGGCAGAACTCGTGGCGATGCTGACCATCGGCGCAGCGGACATGTACGGCTTGCCGGTGAGTACGACGCACGTGCTGTCATCGGGGGTGGCGGGCACCATGGTCGCGAACCGCTCGGGGCTGCAATGGGCCACCGTTCGCAATCTGCTGATGGCCTGGGTGCTGACTCTGCCCGTCTCCATCGCGCTGGCGGGCGGCCTGTACTGGCTGCTCCGCACACTCCTGTAGAGATCCGCCGCGGCGGTTTAGTGTCCTCGGGCGGGGGGCTTTCGAGTAGGATTCCCCCATTGGGTGGCCGCCCGTAAACGGCCCGAGGAGACCTCATGGCCCACGTTACCGTCATCAGTGAATTTCACTTCGCTCAGCAGATCGTCGCCGGGCACCATCGAGTGACTGCCGACGAGCCGCAGAGCCATGGCGGGAGCGATACCGGACCGTCGCCCACCGAGCTGCTGCTCGGCAGTCTCGGTGCCTGCACCTCGATCACGCTGCGCATGTATGCGGGGCGCAAGGGCTGGGAGCTCGGCAAGATCACGGTGGGACTGCGCTACACGGCCGCCGCGGACGGCCGCAAAGCCCACATCGAGCGGCGCCTCTCGTTCGCAAAGCCCGTGACCGACGAGCAGTCCCTGCGGCTCCTGGAAATCGCGGGTAAGACACCGGTAACCCTGGCGCTCACCTCCGGAATCACCATCGACACCTCGATCGCCCAGCACGCCACGCCGGCCTGAATGGGGCACGCCCGCCGACTCGACGCCGGCAGGCGACGGTAAGGCGTACCTCAGCGGGCTCGCAGCAGAGCACGCACCCGCTCGAGGTCCTCGGGCGTATCGACTCCTGCAGGGGGAGCCTCCTGCAATTCGGCCACGTAAACACGCATGCCGTGCTCGAGAGCGCGCAGCTGCTCGAGCTTCTCGGTGGTCTCGAGGGGCGTCGGCGGCCAGCCGGCAAACTCGAGCAGGGTCTTCACCCGATAGGCATAGATGCCGATGTGACGCCAGGCGTGCGTGAAATCGTTGGGGCGGCCGTCGACCACCCCGTCGCGAGGCCAAGGCACGGAGGCGCGGCTGAAATAGAGCGCCTCGCCAGTGCCGCCGCGCAGCACCTTGACGCAGCTCGGGTCCAGGAATTCGCCGAGGCTTGCGATCGGGGCGGCCGCCGTGCCGATGCCGCACTGCGGATGCTCGGCCAGTCCAGCCGCAACCCGAGCAGGCACCGGCGCCGGCATGAGGGGCTCATCGCCCTGCAGGTTGACTACGATGGCCCCGGGGGGCCATCCGCGTGCCCGCACCACCTCGGCGACGCGATCGGTGCCGGAGGCGTGCTGCGGCGAAGTCATGGCCACATCCGCACCGAACGCGGCCGCGGCGGAGCGGACGCGCTCATCATCCGTCGCCACGATCACGGAGGCCGCGCCGCTTGCCCGTGCGCATTCCCAGACCCAGCGGATCAAGGGGTGACCTGCCACCTGCAGGAGCGGCTTGCCCGGCAGGCGGGTCGCGTCGAACCGCGCCGGAATGACCACGTGAAAAGGCGTGCTCACGATGGCTGCTAGCGGTTCAGCAGAGGATCGTCCGGTCCGAGCACGCGCGCTTCCTCGGGCAGCATCATGGGAATGCCGTCGCGCACGGCGTAGGCAAGCCGATCGGGATGGCACACGAGCTCGAGCGCCGCTCCGCTCCCCGCGGCGCGCAGCGGTCCCTTGCAGACCGGGCATACCAGCAGCTCGAGCAAACGCTTATCCATCCAGAGTTCCTCGCCGCGGCGACTCGCGGTTCGCAATGCGGTCCATGACCACGTTGAGCAGTGTATGCGATTCGTTCGCATCGAAGCACGCGTTCACGGGCACGTACCAGTGCCGCTCGTCCGCCGCGCCGGCGCATTTTACGGCATCTTTTTCGGTCATGAGCACGGGCCGATCGTCCCCGAACAGCACATCGGTTGGAGCGACGCGCGCGTGATCCCCGAGCGGATGTCCCTCGACGACGATGCCGTACGCCCGCAGCATGTTGAAAAAGCGCTCCGGGTTGCCGATGCCGGCGACCGCGTGCACGGCCACGCCCGCGAACGCATCGAGCGGCGAGACGCGCCCTCCCCCGAGCGCGACGGCGCTGCGCGCCTCGAGCCGCATGCTCAGGGCGCCATCGAGCATCGCGCGCCCGCCGTTGACCACCACCGCATCCGCCACCGCGAGGCGCGAGCGAGTCTCGCGCAGCGGACCCGCCGGCAATAGCCAGCCGTTGCCGAAGCGGCGGTCTCCGTCGATGACGACGATCTCGCAATCGCGCGCGAGGGCGTAGTGCTGCAGACCGTCGTCGCTCACGATCACGTCGCATCCGCGGCCGACCAGCAATTGCGCGGCGCCCGGCCGATCGGCGCCGATCGCGACGGGCACCTGGGTTCGGCGCGACAGCAGGAGCGGCTCATCGCCCACCACGCGGGGATCGTCGGAGGGCTGGATCAAGCGCACGGTATTGGCAGAGCCCCCGTAGCCGCGCGTGACCACGCCCGGCTGGAATCCGAGCTCCCCGAGCCGCGACACGAGCCAGCACACGAGCGGCGTCTTGCCGGTGCCGCCGACGGTGAGGTTGCCGACGATGATCACGGGCCGCGCCAGGCGCGTCGACCGGCGCAGCCGCTTGGCGTAGAGAAAACGCCGCGAGCCCGACACCGCACCGTACAGGAGCGATAGCGGCACCAGCCACCAGGGCGGCGCCGCACGCTCGTACCAGACCCGGTTGAGCCAGGATTCAGCGGACACGCGTACACTCGTTATTCGGCGAACTGCATTCCGTGCAACGTCGCATACAAGCCCCCGAGTGCCAAGAGCTCTCTGTGGTTGCCCATCTCGACGATGCGCCCGCGATCGAGGACGATGATCCGGTCAGCGCCCTCGACGGTCGAGAGCCGGTGCGCAATCACGAGCGTGGTGCGTCCGCGCATGAGCGTGCTCAATTCTTGCTGCACGCGCCGTTCCGACTCGTTGTCGAGCGCCGCCGTGGCCTCGTCGAGTATCAGCACGGGCGAATCCTTGAGCAAGGCACGTGCGATGGAGATGCGCTGGCGCTGACCGCCGGACAGATTCTGGCCTCGATCGGACAGCGGGGTATCGAAGCCCTGCGGCTGCTGCGCGACGAACTCCATGACGTTCGCGGCACGCGCCGCGGCCTCGACTTCGGCGTCGGTCTTGTCGACGGCATTGAAGGCGATGTTGTTGCGTATGGTGTCGTTGAACAGCACCACGTCCTGGCTGACCAGGCTCACCTGAGAGCGCAGATCCTTCAGCCGGTACTCGCGCACGTCGATGCCGTCGAGCAGCACGGTGCCCTGCTGAACGTCGTAGAAGCGCGGCACCAGACCGACCAGCGTGGTTTTTCCGCTGCCGGAGCGGCCGACGATGGCCACGGTCTCGCCCGGCTCCACCCGGAAGCTGACATCGTGAAGCACGCCGCCCTTCTCGCTCGCGTACTCGAACGACACGCTGCGGAACTCGACCTGCCCGCGCGCCCGCGCAAGGGGCCGGGTCCCGCCCTCGCCCTCGGTCGGCATGTCCAGTATCTCGAACACACTTTGTCCCGCCGCGACACCCTGCTGCAACGGCCCGCCGATGTTGACCAGGCTGCGCAGCGAGGAGGGAATGAGCATCAGCGCCGTCAAGAATGCCCAGAACTGGTCCACGCGCATATCGTTCGCGAATACCAGCCGAATGGCAACGTAAAGGAGCCCCGCGAGCGCAATCGATGCGATGCACCCGACGACCGGATTGCTCAAGGACTTGGCGCGCGCCAGCTTCATGTTCGAGGCGCGATTCATCTCATTGGCCTGCTCGAATCGGTCCGTCTGATGATCCTCGGCGTTGAAGATCTTGATCAGCCGCTGCGCGTCGATGGCCTCCTTCGCGACCCGCGTGATATCGCCCATCGAGTTCTGGATGCGCTTGCTGTAGCGGCGGAAGCTGCGATTGGCGATCTGCATCAGCCAGGCGATGGGAGGAACCGCAACGATGCAGAAGGTCGCGAGCCGCCAGTTCAAGTAGAACAGATAAGCGAGCAATCCGAGGATGGTCAACGTGTCGCTGAAGAGCGAGATCGCCGCGCCGGTCGCCGCGCCCGCCACCTGTTCGATGTTGTAGGTGAGCTTGGACAGGAGCACGCCCGATTGCTGGCTGTCGAGATAGGCGGTGGGCAAGCGCAGATAGTGGGAGAAGACATCGCGTCTCAAGCCCTTGATGACCTGCCGCCCCACCCAGCTCGGATAGTAGTTGCCCACGTAATCGCCGATGCCGCGCAGCGCGAAGAGAACCACGACGCCAACCGGCACGATCCATTCCACCCGCGGGTCGCGCGCCACGAACGCGCCCTTCAGGAAGGTCTGCACCAGGAACACCAACCCCGATTGGGTCGCCGCGAACAAGATCATCCCGAGCACGCCGATCATGAAGGCGCCGGTATAGGGTTTGGCGTAGCGCAGCAGCCGAAGGTAAATCGACCAGTAATTGCCGTCGGAGTTGGGATGCGGCTCGATCACGGCGGTGACCGCGCTCAAGGAGATGAGTCCTGATGCACGGTGGCGATGTTGAGCTGAGCGAAACCGAGCCGGCCCGCCACATCCATGGCGGTGACCACCGCTTGATGCGTGCTGCGCGCGTCGGCGCGAATGGTGAGCGGCCCGCGGTCCGAGCCCGCCTCCTTGAGGAGCGCCGCCCGCAAAGTATCCGGGCTCGCGTTGATGAGCGGACGCTCGTTGACGCGATAGCCGCCCTCCGCGGTGACCGTGATCACCAGAGGCTCGTGAGCGCCCCGCTGCTGCGGGATCGCGCTCGCCTGCGGCAGCTGAACCTTGACGCGCCCCTCCTGATTGAAGGTCGTCGAGACCATGAAAAAGATCAACAGCACGAGCAGCACGTCGATGAAGTTGATCAGGTTGATCTCTGGATCTTCTCGTCGGCCCTGTTGGCGCAGGTTCACGAGATCAGGCCCGCGCGGCAACATCGCCGCGCTCGTCCAGCGCGTCGACCAGCTTCATGGCTTCCTTCTCCATGCGGATCACCAGCCGCTCGACCTTGCCGCGCAAGAACCGGTAGGCGATGAGCGAGGGAATGGCCACGGTGAGACCCGCGGCGGTCGTGATCAGCGCCTCACCGATGCCCCCGGAGAGAATTCTCGGATCGCCGAGGCCGTTGGCGGTGATGGCGTTGAAGGCGTGGATGATACCGGCCACGGTTCCGAGCAGGCCGAGGAGGGGCGCGATTGCGGCGATCGTGCCCAGGGTGTTCAAAAAGCGCTCGAGCTCGTGGACGACGTGCCGGCCGCCATCTTCCAGCCGCTCGACCATGAGCGCGCGCGGCTTGTAGCGGTTTGCCAGGCCGATGGCGAGCAGCTTGCCGAGCGGGGAGTTTTGCTCCAGAGCGATCACCAGCTTCTCGCTCAGCTGATCGGCCTCGATCCAGTTCCAGACCTTCTGCGATAGATCACGCGGAATAACCCGGCTCGACTGCAGAGTCCAAAGGCGCTCGAGAATGATCGCCACCGAGGCGACCGAGCACAGGATGATCGGCCACATGAAGCCGCCGCCGGCGCGGATGATCTCCCACATCGTGTCCTCATTAAGTCAAAAGAACAGGCGGCATGATACTTGACGGCCCCGGGTTTAAGTACCGTCACCACCCGCCGAATGTGAACTGCATCAAGACTTAAAGCGTGCGAACGCCGGCGCCGCGCTCGAGCAGGACTCCATCGGCCAGGGTGAGCACTCGATCGAGCCGCGCCGCCAGGCGCTCATCGTGGGTGACGATGACGAGGCTGGTGCCGAGCTCGCGATTGAGCTCGAGCATGAGCTCGAAGACATGCGCCGCGTTGACCCCGTCGAGATTGCCGGTGGGCTCGTCCGCCAGCACCAGCTGCGGCCGGGTCACCAGCGCACGCGCCACCGCGGCACGCTGCCGCTCGCCGCCCGAGAGCTGCGAGGGCCGGTGTCCGAGACGCTCGGCCAACCCGACGCGCGACAGGATCTCGGCAGCCTGCGCCCGGGCGAGCTTCGGATCGAGGCGTCTCACCAGCAGCGGCATCGCGACGTTCTCGAGCGCCGTGAACTCGGGCAATAGGTGATGGAACTGATAAACGAAGCCGACGGCGCGATTGCGCAGCAGCCCGCGCTCGGTGTCGCTCAAGCGATTCATCGCCGATCCGGCAATGCCCACCGTGCCCCGCGTCGGCAGGTCGAGCCCGCCGAGCAGCTGCAGGAGCGTCGTCTTGCCCGAGCCGGAGGCGCCGACGATGGCGATGCGCTCCCCCGCGCGCACGCGGATCGAGGCGCCCCGCAGCACTTGCAGCGTCACGCCGCCCTGGACGAAGTCCTTGGCGAGATCCTCGCCCTCGAGCACGATGTCAGCGGAGTTCATCATGGGTTATCGGGAAAATCCTCAGTCGTTTCTCAGGGATTCGGCCGGCAGGAGCCGGGCGGCCCGCCAGGCGGGATAGATCGTCGACAAGCACGCGAGCACGAAGGCGACGGCGCAGATGCGCGTCAAATCCCCGGTCTCGACCCGCGCCGGCAGATCGCTCATGAAGTACACGCGTGCATCGAGGAACTTGAATCCGACGATGTGCTCGAGCCCGTGCACGAGCTGCTGCAGGTTCACGGCGATGAGAACTCCCAAGCCGAGGCCGGCGATGATGCCGAGCAGCCCGATCAGGCTGCCTTGCACCACGAACACCGACAGGATGCTGCGCGGGGAGGAGCCGAAGGTGCGCAGGATGGCGATGTCGCGGCGCTTGTCCTTGACCACCATGACCATGGTCGAAACGATATTGAAGGCCGCAACGGCCACCACCAGCGACAGGATCACGAACAGCATGCGCTTCGTGATCTCGATCGAGCGGAAGAAATTGACGTGCTGGTTGGTCCAATCATCCACCTCGAATCCGCCGCCGAGCGCGACTGCGGCCGCGTGCACGATGCGCGGTGCCGCATACGGGTCGGCGAGGTTGAGACGGATGCCGGTGACGTCATCGCCCATGCGCAACAGCGTCGCGGCATCCTGCATGGCGACGAGCGCGATGCGCCGATCGTAATCGTACATACCCACCTGCAAGATCCCGTCCACGCGGAAGGCGCGCATGCGCGGCAGCACCCCGATGGGCGTCACGTCTCCCTCGGGCACCATGAGCACCACCCGGTCGCCCACGTGGGCCGACAGGGCCTCGGCCAGCGCGGAGCCGAGGATCACCCGATAGGAACCCGGAGTCAGATCGCTCAAATGCCCCGACAAAAGATGCGGCGCGAGGTCGACGACGCGCTCCTCGTCCTTCGGCAGCACACCGCGCAGCAACACGCCGGCGGACTTTCCGGCGCGCGTCATCATGGCCTGCTCCTCGATGTAGGGCGCGGCGGCCAGGACGCCGGGAAAACGCGCGACTCTCTCGACCTGCGGACGCCAATCCGAAATCCGGTTCTCGAGACCCGCAATGGTCGCATGGGCCGTCAGGCTCAGAATGCGCGTGCGCAGCTCCTGCTCGAAGCCGTTCATCACCGACAGCACCACGATGAGCACGGCAACGCCGAGGGCGAGCCCGAGGATCGCGATGTTCGCAATGAGCGAGAGAAAACCGCGCTTCTCCGACGCACGCAGATACCGCAGACCGAGGAACCCTTCGTACCAGTAGCGCATCATTCGTAGCGCAGAGCCTCGGCGGGCTGCGTCTTGGCGGCCTGGAACGCCGGGTAGAGGGTGGCAAGCAGGGTAAGCACCATGGCGACCACGGCGATGATGATCACATCGGAAGTATGCGTCTCGCTCGGCAGCCCGGAGATGTAGTAGACGTTGGGGTCGTCCATGATGTGCACGTGGAGCACGCTCTCGATGAACGGCACGACGACATCGACGTTGAGCGCCAAGGCGACGCCCGCGGCCACGCCGATCGCAGTGCCGATCCAGCCGATAAGCACGCCCTGCGTCATGAACACGGCGATAATGCCGCGCGGGGTCATACCGAGGGTGCGCAGGATGGCGATGTCGGTGCGCTTGTCGCTGACCACCATCACGAGCGTCGCCACGATGTTGAACGCCGCAACCGCCACGATCAGCATCAGGATCAATCCCATCATGGTCTTCTCGATACGGATGGCGCGAAAGTACGCCTCGTTCTCTTGCGTCCAATCGCGCACCCGATAACCGGCGGGAAGCCGCGCCAGCGCGGCGCGAGCGAGCTCGGGCGCCTTGAGCACGTCCTGGAACTTGAGCCGGATACCCGTAGGGCCGGCGAGCCCGCGCAGCGCCTCGGCGTCCGCGAGATTGACGAGCGCCAGCACACTGTCGTGCTCCTGCAATCCCACCTCGAAAATCCCCGCCACCTCGAAATTCTGCAATCTCGGCACGATGGCGCCGCCGGCGGATGCACTGTCGGGAATCATGACGGTGACGGTGTCGCCCACTCCCACTTCGAGCTGATAGGCGAGCATGCGTCCCAGCACGATCCGGTTCATCCCGGGCTGAAGATCGGTCAATTTGCCCTCGCGCATGGCATCGGCGATGGTCGAGACCTGGCTGTCGAGCGCCGGATCGATTCCGCGCACGATGGCACCGCCCATGGCCGGGGGATGGCTCAGCATCGCGTCGGTGTCGAGAAAGGGGGCGGCGCCGATGAGCCCGGGTGTGCCGTCGAGCGCCCGGATACCCTGCTGCCAGTCCCTCAGGGCGTTGCCGCCGTCCGCCGTTACGGTCGCGTGCGCCGAGAGACTCAGCAGGCGCCCGCGCAGCTCGCTCTCGAACCCGTTCATGACGGAGATGACGGTGATCAGGGCGAGCACGCCCAGCGCGACACCGAGCAAGGACACCCAGGTGATGAAGGAGACAAAAAAGCTATGCTCGCGGGCCAGGGAGTAGCGCAGGCCCACGAACACCGGAACGGGCTGAAACATTTCGCGGCGCATTAAACCACACGTGGCCCCCCCCCGGGACGGCTTTCCCAAAAAGCAGCGCAATCAGAGTGTTAAGTGGTTCAAGTTCTGGCCACCCCCGGCTGGTATAGTGAACAGCGGCCAACGAGCGAGGTATGCCATGGACTATCGAGCCTTGACGGTGAGCGCGACTCTTGCCATCACCGGACTTGCGGGTTTAGCCCCGATCTGCCGTGCGGACATCGTCGCGTCGCAGGACGGCATCGCCGTGCGGGATGCGGGCGGCGCAGCCCCCGCGCGCGGCATGACCATGACTCAGGTGGCGAGCAAGTTCGGCGCACCGGTGACCAAGGTCCCCGCGGTCGGCAACCCCCCGATCTCGCGCTGGGAATACCCGGGCTTCGTGGTCTATTTCGAGCGTGATCACGTGATCCACAGCGTAGTCTCCGGGATGGAATCACCCGGCGTGGCAGCGCCCGGCGCGGCTTCGGCGCCCGGCGCGGCGGCGCCCGCCCCGTCGGCTCCCGTCGACGAGGCCCCCGCCCCGAGCACTCCGGCGCAGTCCGAAGCGCCTCCCTCGACCTAAGATCGCGTAAAATCGAATCCACCGTTTAAGACCTTCCGCGACCTCGGGTCGCGGCGGGCGTCTTTTTTTGTTTTGGTCGCCGATGCCTCTATTAGACCCCATCCTTCCCGCTGCGCTCACTGCTCCTGGCTCGCTCGTCAAGTGGGGAAAGCTCTACGGAGCTGCCGCACCCCTGGCAATCGCCGAGGCCGCGGCCAAGGCGACAGCGCCGCTGGTCGTCATCGCCCAGAGCACGCGGGACGCAGAGGCGCTGTGCGAGGAAATCGCGTTCTTTACCGGTACCGAGGTGCGCCTGTTTCCCGACCTGGAGACGCTGCCCTACGACGCCTTCTCGGCACATCCCGACATCACGTCGGCGCGCCTAAAGACGCTCGCGGAGCTGCCGCGCGCGCGCGCGGGGGTGTGGGTGGTCGCCATCGAGACGCTCCTCCAGCGGCTGGCGCCGCGCAGCTACATCGAGGCGCACTCGCTCAAGGTTCACGTGGGCGAACGGCTCGACCTCGTGGCCTTGCGCGAGCGGTTGACCCACGCGGGCTATGCGGCCGTGACGCAGGTGGTGGCGCATGGCGAGTTTGCGGTGCGCGGCTCCTTGCTCGACGTGTTCCCCATGGGCTCGGACAGCCCGTTTCGCATCGACCTGTTGGACCTGGACGTCGACAGCATTCGCCAGTTCGACCCGGACACCCAGCGCTCCGGCGATAAGCTCGATCGCATCCAGCTGCTGGCGGCGCGCGAAACGCCCCTGAGTCCCGATGCGGTGCGCGAGTTCCGGCGCCGCTATCGGCTGCGATTCCCCGGCGATCTGGCCGAGCAGCCGATTTATCGCGACGTGAGCGCCGGCCGCGCCCCGGGAGGGATCGAGTTCTATCTGCCGCTGTTCTTCGAGCGGACCTCGAACCTGCTCGAATACCTGCCCCCGGCGAGCGTCCTCATCGACATGCACGAGGCGAGCTCGGCGGTGGACAAGATTTGGAACGGCATCGTGGAGCGGCACGAGCAGTTGCGCCACGACCGCCAGCGGCCGATTCTCGACCCCGAGGAGGTCTACCTGCCGCCCGCCGAGTTCCGCGCCCTGTTCGCCGCATGGCCGAGGATCGAGCTGCGTTCCTTCGAATGGCCGCCCGAGACGGACGGGCAGTGGCAGAACTTCGCGAGCGTCGCGCCGGCGGCCGTGCGCGTCGACCCGCGCGCCGAGCAGCCGGCCGCCGAGCTGGCGGCGCACATCGAGTCGACCCCGGGCCGCGTGCTGCTCGCGGCGGAATCGGCCGGGCGTCGTGAGCTGCTGCTCGAGCTCCTGCGCACACGTGGCATTCAGCCGAAGATCTTCGACGATTTCGCGGCGTTCGCGGCAAGCGACCTCAAGCTCGGGGTGACGGTGTCGGCTGCCGTGTCGGGGCTGCGGCTCGAGACCCCGCCCCTCGAGATCCTCACCGAGTCATTGCTGTTCGGCGATCGCGCACGCCAGGAGCGGCGGCGGCGGCGCTCGGAGCGCGATCCCGCCAAGATACTCAAGGAGCTTTCGGATCTGCGCGTGGGCGCGCCCGTGGTTCACGAAGCCTACGGCGTCGGCCGCTACGTCGGCTTGCAGACCATGGACGTCGCCGGCTACACGGGCGAATTTCTGGTGCTCGAGTACGCGGATGGCGACAAGCTCTACGTGCCCGTGCAGGCGCTGCATCTCATATCGCGCTACACCGGCGCGCCGGCCGAGACTGCGCCGCTGCACAAGCTCGGGGGCGCGGAATGGCAGAAGGCGCGCCGCAGGGCTGCGCAACGCATTCGCGACGTGGCCGCCGAGCTCCTCGACTTGTACTCCCGCCGGGCGGCTCGCGAAGGCACCTCGATGGCGGCGCCCGAAGCGGACTATCGCGGCTTCCAGGCCGGCTTTCGCTTCGAGGAGACCGCTGACCAGGGCGCGGCCATCGACCAGGTGCTCGCCGACATGAAGTCGGGCAAACCCATGGACCGGGTTATCTGCGGCGACGTGGGTTTCGGCAAGACGGAGGTCGCGTTGCGGGCGGCCTTCGTGGCCGTGGCCGCCGGCAAGCAGGCGGCCGTGCTCGTGCCAACGACGCTCCTGGCCCAGCAGCATTACACGACCTTCGTCGACCGCTTCGCCGATTGGCCGGTGCGTATCGAGAGCCTGTCGCGTTTCCGCACCGCCAAGGAGGCGGCGGCCGTCATCGCAGGCATCGCCGACGGCGCCGTGGACATCGTCGTCGCCACACACCGCCTGCTGCAGGGCAAGGTTCGCTTCAAGAATCTCGGTCTCGTCGTGATCGACGAAGAGCACCGCTTCGGCGTGCGCGACAAGGAGAAGCTCAAGGCGCTGCGTGCCGAGGTAGACGTGCTGACCCTCACCGCAACACCCATTCCGCGCACGCTCAATATGGCCATGGGGGGCTTGCGCGATCTGTCCCTGATCACGACGCCGCCCGCCGAGCGGCTCGCGGTGAAGACCTTCGTGCTCGAGTGGAACGAGACCGTCGTTCGCGAGGCGTTGCGCCGCGAGATCCGCCGCGGCGGACAAGTCTATTTCGTGCACAACACCATCGAGACCATCGAAAAGACGGCGCAGGCCGTGCGCGAGCTCGTGCCCGAGGCGACGGTCGCAGTGGGCCATGGACAGATGCGCGAGCGCGAGCTCGAGCAGCTCATGCTCGACTTCTATCACCGTCGATTCAACGTCCTCGTGTGCACCACCATCATCGAGAGCGGCATCGACGTGCCGACCGCGAACACCATCATCATCGATCGGGCCGACCGCTTCGGCCTCGCGCAGATCCACCAGCTGCGCGGCCGCGTCGGACGCTCGCACCATCGTGCCTACGCCTACCTCATCACCCCGCCGCGCAAGGCCATGACGGCCGACGCGATCAAGCGGCTGGAGGCGCTGGAATCGCTGGAGGAGCTCGGCGCCGGATTCACGCTCGCCACCCACGATCTCGAGATCCGCGGTGCCGGCGAGCTCCTCGGCGATGAGCAAAGCGGACAGATCCAGGAGATCGGCTACAACCTGTACATGGAATTATTGGAGCGGGCGGTTGCCGGACTCAAGTCCGGCAAGCCCGCCGATCTTGAACAGCCGCTGCACGCGGGGCCCGAGGTGGAGCTGCACCTGCCGGCACTCATCCCGGAGGATTACGTGCCGGACGTGCATCTGCGCCTGGTGCTCTACAAGCGGATTGCGGGCGCCGAGTCGCGCGAGGAGCTCGACGAGCTCAAGGTCGAGCTGATCGATCGCTTCGGCCCCCTGCCGCCGTACGCACAGTCGCTGTTCCGCATGACCCAGATCAAGCTGCGCGCCGCGGAGCTCGGCATCCGCAAGATCGACGCCGGTGCGACCGGCGGATACATCGCCTTCGACGAAAGCAACAAGATCGACGCGGCGCGCGTGGTCAAGCTGATCCAGAGCCGGCCCAAGGACTATCGTCTGGATAACCCCTTGAGGCTGCGCTTCACGCACGATGCGCGTACCGAGGAGCAGCTGTTCACGCGCATCGAAATGCTGGTCGAGCTGCTCTCTTGACGGCACCGCTGACCGACGGCGCGTTACATCGCGCCGAGGTAATCGTTCTTGCCCACCTCGACGCCGTTGTGCCGCAGGATCGCGTAGCTGATGCTCTCGTGAAAGTAGAAGTTAGGCAGGACGAACTGGTTCAGGTAGCTGAGTCCGGTGAAGCTGAACGTGCGATTCGGTGTCTTGATCTCGATCGAGCGGCTCTCGGCGCCCTCGAGCTGGCTTGCCTTCACGCTCTGAATGAAGTCCACGGTCTTCGCGATGCGCTGCTTGAGCTCCGCGAGCGTCGTCTCGGTGTCCTCGTGCTTCGGGATGTCGATGCCGGCCAGTCGCCCGGCAGCGCCCTTCGCCGTGTCGCAGGTGATCTGCACCTGGCGGACGAGCGGGAACATGTCCGGAAACAAGCGCGCCTGCGCGAGCACCGAGGGTTCGATTTTTTTCGCCTCGGCATGCGCGGCGGCCTTGTCGATGAGGGTCGACAGGTTGGTGAGGCCGCGCACGAGGACGGGGATCGAGACATCGTAGAGAGACAGCGCCATGAGGTACTCCGGGTAATCGAAAGGGGCGCTACTGTAGCGAAAATTGGCGCGCCAGGTAACCCGCGCGCGCGCGGGTCGCGTCACTGGGGCGCCGCATGATGCCGCAACTCATCGTCCTGCCGGGCCTGGACGGCACGGGCGCGCGCATCGCACCGTTCCTGCGCGAGATCGAGCGCGCCGTGCCCGTGCGAGTCCTGAAATACCCGCCCGAGCTGCCCATGGGCTATATCGAGCTCGAGTCGCTCGTCCGGCAGGGGCTGCCGCAGGACGAGCGTCATGTGCTGCTCGCCGAGTCGTTTTCCGGTCCGATTGCGATCCGCGTGGCAGCCGATCCCCCGCCCGCCCTTGCCGGCTTGATTCTGTGCGGCACATTCGCGAAAAACCCCTTTCCCTGGCTGCGTCCAGTGCGCGCGCTCGCCGTTCGAGTGCCGTTCAAATCCCTGCCGCGCTGGCTGCGGGCGCCGCTCCTTTGGGGCTCCGGCGATCCGAGGCGCGCGCCGCCGGCCGCGCAGCGCGCGAGCGCGGGGGTCGCCCCAGCGGTCATTCGGCGGCGCCTGCACGAGGTGCTGACGGTGGACGTGACCAGGCAGTTGGCGGCCATCGAGTTGCCGACGCTCATCCTGCAGGCGACCCGCGACCGCATCGTGCCGCGCGCCGCAGCACGGCTGCTCGCGCAAACGCCCCGCGCACACGTGGCGGACATCGAGGGACCGCACCTCTTGCTGCAGTCCCGCCCCGCCGAGAGCGCCGCGGCTGTCTTGCGGTTTTTGAGGCGTTGGAATTGAATATCGGCATGTTGCCGATGTCCGAGGCCTGCGAGCGAAACAAGGACCCGATTCTCGGGGTACTGCGGATGTCCTTTGCGGAAGTCCGGAACGTACTGGAGATCGGCAGCGGCACGGGACAGCATGCGGTGCACTTTTCACGCCACCTCAGCCATCTGACCTGGCACCCGACGGAGCAATTGAGCCATCTGCCCGATCTGGCGGCTCGCGTACAGCTCGAAGGAGGCCGCAACGTGCGTCCCCCGACGGTGCTCGACGTGCGCCAGAGCGTCTGGCCGGTTCTATCGGTGGATGCGGTCTTCACGGCCAATACGCTGCACATCATGTCATGGGCGGAAGTGACCGCGATGTATCGAGGCATTGGCGAAGTCCTCGCGCCGCGCGGCGTGCTGTGCGTCTACGGGCCGTTCCGCTACGCCGGCGAGTACACATCGGACAGTAATCAAGCGTTCGACGGGATGCTCAAAGAGCGCGACCCGCGGTCGGGACTCCGGGATGTGAACGCAATTACGGAGCTCGCGGCATCCTATGGCCTCGATCTCGTCGACGATCACGATCTGCCCGCGTTCAATCGGTTGCTCAGGTTCGTGAAAGAGCCTCACTGATCCGGCCGTCGTGGCAAGCGACAAACAAAATGATGGACGAGCTCTTCTGCGATGGCGAGGTTACTGCGTGGCGGCGCGCGGCTCTCCGCAAGGAAAGCCCCGCAAGCTCTTGAACTTGCGGGGCAGAAGTCTAATCGCGAGGCACTACCTCGATGTTGTCCTTGACCGCCATCACGCCGTCCGTGCCCTTCGCGATCATTTCGGCGACATCCTTGGCATCTTTGTTCGGCACCGTGCCGCTCAGCCATACGACGCCGCCCTGGTCGGTATCCACCTTCACGTGGTCGAGCGTCGCCATGTGCTTGGCGAGCAGCTTGGTCTTCACTTTGGTGGTGATCACCGAGTCTTTGACGTAGTGATGATCGCCCGCATCGTCGCCGAACGCGAGATGCATGCAGGCGGCCCCCGCCGCGACGACGCCTATCAGTACTAGTTTCTTCATAGCTTCTTCTCCTGGTATTGGTATTGTTTTGGACGAGAACCCCGTCCGCGCCCTAGCTAGCTGCCAACGGCTTGAACGAGAACTTCTGGCCGGCGACGGCCGCCTGGTACATCAGGCCGCCCTTCGCGATAGTGAACACGGCCATGCCCTTGTAATAATGACCGGAGGTACGGGCGTCCTTTTCGCCGCCGCTCGCGCCCGCTTGCTGGCCGTTGGTGGCCGCGGACACGTCCGCCCCTGCAGTAATCGCGACCACTCCCACATCGGCGCCGAATTCAAAATGGCCGGACTCGAACTCGTCGGCTGCGCGCTTATCCTCGAAAAAAATCATCTCGCTGTAGGCCTGTCCGCCCGCCTGAAAGCCGACGCTCACCTGCGCGAGGGTCGCTTCGCCGACTTGCCGTCCGTGAATGAAAACGGAGCCCTTGCCGCCCGCGCCGCCGACTACGAAGGCTCCCTCGCCCACGGTCGGAAATACCACGTAGCCGTAGCTGTGGCGGAAGAACCATGAGCTCTCTCCGGCATGCCGGAAGAGTGCAATGGCGTCCTCGTTCTTGACCGGTTCGGATGCCGCCCGGGCAGTTCCGAAAGACACTGCGACCACGGCGCTAGCGAGCAAGACACGTATCATGTTTTTCATAGTGCGCCACGATAAGTTGGGCGCAGCCGGCGGTCTGTAGGAGCGCTCGCCTACCTCCTCCAAGAGTATTCCCACATCCGGTCCCACACCCGGGCTCCGTCCTACCTCGACTTTGCCGCTACTTCGAGAGGTTCTGCGCCGCGAATTCCCAGTTCGCCAGCTTGTCGATGACCGCACTCACGTGGTCGGCGCGCCGGTTCTGATAATCGAGGTAATACGCGTGCTCCCACACATCGAGGGTGAACAGCGGCTTCGAGCCCTGCGTGATGGGCGTTTCGGCATTGGCGGTCTTCAGCACCTTGAGCTTGGCGCCCTCGAGCACGAGCCACGCCCAGCCGCTGCCGAATTCGGCGACGGCCGCGGCGGCAATCTCCTTCTTGCACGCATCGACGCTGCCGAAAGCCTCCTCCATTTTCCGCTTCAGCGCCGCGGGCGGCTCTCCGCCGCCCTTGGCTCGAAGACATTGCCAGTAGAAGGTGTGATTCCACGCCTGCGCCGCATTGTTGAAGATAGTGGCGCGCTCCGGCTTGCCGGCCGTCGAGGTCACGATTTGCTCGAGGGGCAGGTCCGCAAGCTCGGTGCCCACGATCAGCTTGTTCGTGGTGTCGACGTAGCCTTTGTGATGCTTGCCGTGATGAAAGCTCAGCGTCTTCGCGGAGATCACCGGCTCGAGCGCGTTCTCGGCATAGGGGAGCGGAGGAAGGGTGAGGGGCGAAGAGCTGTTTGCGGCGGTGGCCATGGTTGCTCCTATTGAGTGGTGGATACAAAGGATCTCGTTGCGGCGCAGCCGTGCGAGCGTAGCGTGAGGCGGGCCGCGTCTCCATCCCCGCGCCACCCTGCTGGGTGTAGGTCTGCGCCGACGTGTGCGCGGAGAAACGCGGGGGCTCGCTGACGAGTTTCGCCCACGGGAGTTGCAGGGGCGGGGCGAGCTGCGCGATAGTTACCGTCATGAAAACAATGCCTCTGGCCACGGCGCTCGTGGCGCTTTGGGCGCTCGCCCTTGCGCTACCCGCCCACGCTCTGCCCGACATCTATCCAGCGCCCGAGCAGGCCCAAGCCGATCTTGCGGCAGCGCTCAAGCAAGCGGCGGCGCAGCACCGGCGCGTGATCGTGGATTTCGGCGGCAACTGGTGCACCGACTGTCATGTCCTGGACAGCTACATGCACGATGCCACCAATCAGCCCCTCCTCGAGGCGAACTTCGTGGTCGTGCGCGTCAACATAGGGCGCATCGACAGGAATCAGGATATCGCCGAACGCTACGGCATCCCTCTCGGCAAGGGCGTACCGGCGCTGGCCGTGCTCGATGAGCGCGGCAAGCTTCTATACACCCAGACGGGGGGCGAATTCGAGGACATGCGCCATATGAATGCCGCCGCCCTCACGCAGTTTCTGCAGCACTGGAAACCGCGCGCAACGACCTAGCGGCGCCGCCGCCAGCCCGCGATTAGCCGATCAGGGATCGCAGCCGCTGGGTTCGCGTGCCCGTCGTAGTGTCCGCGGCCCGGCGCAACAGCGCCCGAGCGTCCTCGGCCGGCAGCGGTCGGCTGAACAGGAACCCTTGCGCCTCCTGGCAGGAGTGCTCCTGCAGGAACAGGAGCTGCGGGAAATTCTCGACGCCCTCGGCGGTAACATTGATGCGCAGTGAGCGCGACATGGCGATGATCGCCGCGGCTATCGCGCGGTCGTCGCTGCAGTCCACCAGGCTGGTCATGAACGACTGATCGATCTTGAGCCGATCGACGGCGTAGTTGCGTAACCGTCCGAAGCTCGAGTAGCCCGTGCCGAAATCGTCGATAGCGAGCAGAATGCCGAGCTCCTTCAACTGTGCGAGCGCTTGCTCCGCCCACGCCTCGTCCTTCATCACGACCGATTCGGTGATCTCGAGCTCGAGCATTCCGGCCTCGATGCCGGTCTCGGCGATGATGCTCGCCACCAGAGCGGGGAACTCCTTGAGCGCGAACTGCGGTCCCGACACGTTCACCGCGATACGATTGATCGGCAGGCCCTCGTCGCGCCAAGCCTTCGCCTGCCGGCAAGCCGTTCGCAGAACCCACTCGCCGATCGGCAGCACGAGTCCCGTCTCCTCGGCGATCGGGATGAACTCTGCGGGCGGCACCTCCCCGAGGTGCTCGTTGTTCCAGCGCAGAAGCGCCTCCATGCCCGAGACCGTGCCCGTCGCGACGTCGAATTGCGGCTGGTAGTGCAGCGCGAACTCGCCGCGCTCGAGCGCGCCGCGCAATCGCGCCTCCAGCGTGAAGCGATGCAATGCGGCGTCGTTCATGGAGGGGTCGAAGAAGGCGCACATCCCCGGCGCCTTGCGCTTCGCGAAGTACATCGCGAGATCCGCGTTGCGCAACAGGGTGTCGACGTCCGTGCCGTCGGAAGGATAGAGCGAGATGCCGACGCTCGGCGTCACGACGAGGGTGTTCGCCGCCAGCCGCACCGGCTGCTGCAGCTCGGCGATGAGCCTGTGCGCCACCGTCGCTGCATCCGCGGCCGAGCGAATCCCGGGCAGGATCACGATGAACTCATCGCCCCCCAATCGAGCGATGTGGTTATTGCGCGGCGCCGGCTGCGCGTCGGCCGCGGCGCCCTCATCGACGCGCAGCGAATTCCGCATGCGCGCGGCGATGAGGCACAAGAGCTCGTCGCCGACGGCGTGGCCCAGCGTATCGTTCACCCGCTTGAAGTTGTCGAGGTCGAGATAGAGCACGGCGAGCGTTCGCTGGTGCTCTTTCGCCAGACGGACGGCGCTCGCGAGACGATTGCGCGATTGCTCGCGGTTCGGCAGGCCCGTGAGCGGATCGAAATAAGCGAGCTTCACGATCCGATGCTCGGCACGCCATTTGCTTGCGAGCGAAATGGTCATCTGCCGGATCTCGTGCGGATGGAAAGGTTTCTGCAAGTAGGAGAGCTTCTCCTCCGGCGGCACCAGGGACCCGATATGGGCCGGGTCGACGTCCGAATAGGCGGTGCACAACACGATCTCGATGGCGGGATCGAGCTCGCGGATGCGGGCGGCGGCCCAGACGCCGTCCGGGCCCGGAGGCATGCGCATGTCGAGAAACACCACGGCAAACGGCTCCTCCGCGGCGATGGCTTCGCGTACCGCCTGCACCGCGGCTTCGGCGTTCTCGCAGAACACGGGATCGAAGACCGTGGTGTGTGAGAGCTTCCTCGAAGTATCCGCAGCGCTGCGGGCGAACAGCCGCTCGCGCAGATTGTGAAACACGGCGGTCTCGCCGCTCATGTCCGCCTCCGTGAGAATGTGACGGTACGCGTCGCGTACGTCGGCTTCATCGTCGGCGATCAGTACTCGTATTGCCACTCGATCGGGTTTCGTCACGGGTCCTTCCTCTCACGTTTCTCGTGCCGCCAGCGGTACCATCAAATGCAGCGATGCCCCGAGTCCCGGGCCCTCGCTTGCCGCCCAGATTCGACCGCCCAGGGCGGCGATCGCGTTCGCGCACCAGTGCAGTCCGATGCCGTAGTTGGTGTCCTTCGACTTGGTCGAATATCCCTTGTCGAACACTCGCTCCAGATCGCCGCGGGCGATCCCGACGCCGTTATCCGCGCAATGCAGATGCAGCTGCTGGCGCTCGTCCTCGCGCACGATCTCGGCGCCGACGCGCAGAACTCCGCGCTCGCGGCCGGCGTCCCGCACGGCGTCGGCCGCATTGATGATGAGATTCTGCAGCACCAGCCGCAGCACCGTGCGTGCCACGCACACCGCACCGACCTGCCGCAGAGACTCATCGGCGTCGACCACCAGACGCTGCTTGCACGCATCCGGGACGATCTCCAGGGTCTGGCTCACGAGCTCGGGGAGACGCACGGTCTCGATCACGTGCCCGTTGCGCGTCGATTGCATCAGCTCGGTGAGCGCGCTCTGGACGAGCGTCGCCTGCCGCTGGATCACCTCGAGATCGCGCCGCGACTCCTGGATACATCCGGACATCTCGCGACAGCCCAGGTGCATGAAGGTCCTGAGATCCTGCGAGCGCTCCGACTGCGTAGGCGAATCCTCGAGCTCCGCGGCTGCCGTGATCAGATCGTCCACCGGCGCCGCCCGCAGCCGATCGCCGAGCTTCGAGACGCGCACCGCCAGGGGCGTCATCGCGTTGCCGAGGTTGTGCAGCACGCCCTTTGCGAGCTCGGCGAATCCCGCATGAAACGATTGATCGACGAGCTGATGCCGCGATTGCTCGACGCGCGCCACCATGGCGTCGAATTCGCGGGCAAGGCACCCGATCTCGTCGCGGCTGCCGAGGTTCAATCGCGCACCGAGATCCGAGCCCTCGCCCATGGCCACGGCGTGACGCGTGACTCGCGCCAAGGGACCGAGCACGACTCGGTTGAGTACGATGAGCAGAACGAGCAACGCGGCGACGGCGGCGCCGACGAGATAAGCCGAGGCATAAGTCACGGCCGTGCGTCCCTGGGCGGTGATCCGGCGCGGCACCTCTATCCGCAGCCTAAGCAAGGGCCTGCCATAGACGTCTCGAAACGAGCGGTCGATGCGTGTGACCCCATCGGTCTCCGTCACCTGCTCGGTCGCCGCCGGGACCTCGGGCGGCGGCTCCGGCAACATGGACAGTGCGGCCTGCGCGTGCGCGCCCAGCGCGCGCACGTGAGACCGGTCGAGCAGCTGCCCCATGATCACGAAGCCGAGCGGGGATCCTGCGCCGCTGCCGTTGAGCACCGGAGCGGCGGCGATCATCATGATGCCGTGGTTGGTGCGTATCAGACCGCGCGCAGGTTTTCCGCTCGCGAGGTTCTCGCGCCAGGGAAAGTCCGCCGGCAGCGCCTTGCGTGCAGCGAAGTCGATGTCGAGCGGTGCCTCCGTGGCGAGATCCTCGGCGCTCGATAGAACGATGTCGCCCTGCAGGTCGACGATGATCAGCGCATTGACTTGCAGCTGCTTGAGGGCGGACGGCGTCACGTTCGCGCGCACGAACTCCGGGTTGTGCGCCTGCACGTAGCGGTAGGCATCCTCCCAATTGCCCCAGTCGGCTGCCGTCACCGCGAGCGTATCGAGCGACAGATCGAGGGCATACTCGATGCGCTTCATGGACACTTTCGCATCATCGCGCTCGAGCTCGGCGAAACTCGGCAGGAGGATCTGCCGCTGAACCCCGATGTCGATGCCTATGAGGGCCGCGAACAAGAGCGCGAGCAGCGAAATGACCTTGACCCTGATGTTCATTTAGCTCTTCGTATCAGATTCCCTACCCGCTTGATGTTGCCCAGTTCTGCTTAAATTTGTGCGTCGCCGGGCAATTCGTGGGTCATTGAACCGGATCACATCCCCTGGGCCGCAAATGCGACGGAGTTCACGCTCGCGTTTCGCCTTAATTCTGCTTAATGGATGCCCCGATTCCGTTGTTCGACCGTTGATCCCTTCAGAGGCGGTGAGTGGCATCGCCCACGAAGCATCTTAAGGAGACTTGCTTATGTTGAATTCAGCACGGAAATCCCTCACCTTCGCGGCCGCCTTAGTATCGTTCGCAGCCCTCACCGGCACCGTCTCGGCACAGACGACCTGGCAGAAGGACCATCCGCGCCGCACCGAAGTGAACGGCCGGTTGGCGAATCAGAATCGGCGCATCCACAACGATGTGAAGGACGGTACGCTCAGCAAGGCGCAAGCCTCGCAGCTGCACCACGAGGACCACCAGGTGCGCGCCGAGGAGCGCGACATGGCGAGCCAGAACGGCGGCCACATCACCAAGACCGAGCAGCGCGCGTTGAACCAGCAGGAGAACGGGATCAGCAATCAGATCCCGCCGAAATAGTCAGGCCGCCCGGTTGCGGCCGAAGCGACCGGCAGCTCAGGCCGCTCGGTTGCGGCCGAGTTGCTTGGCGATCTTCAGCTGCAACTGGGATTTCTCGACCAACGCCTGCGGACTCGCTTCGGCCTCGGGTATTGCCGCGCAAACGCCGACGCTCACACTCATGTAGCGCAGCACGCCGGAGCGCGGATTGTGGATGCGCAGCTCCCGCACCCGCTCGGCCATGACGTCTGCGAGCGCGCGCGCCCGGTCCAAGTCGATTCCAGGAGCAAACGCCATGAGACTACCGCCTTCGATGCGCGCGGTGACATCGCTCGAGCGGCGCAGGCACCCCGACACGCAATGCGATACGCGGCGGATGGCCGAATCGCCCGCCGCTCGGCCGAAGGTCGCGTTGTAGATGTCGAGCGCATCGATGTCGATTGCGAACACGGCGATGCTGCGACGTTCGCGCTGCGCAACCGCCCAGTCCCGTTTCAACAGCTCCTGCAAGTAGCTGAGCGTATAGAGTCCGGTCAATCGGTCGTCGCGTACCGCGACCCCCGTCGGCTGATGTGCTCCACTCAAGGAATCGCGCGAGAGCTTCGGGTCGAGGCGCAGCCGATCGCCGGCATCACGATAATAGGCGGCGAAGTGTGTGACCGGCCCGTCCGGCTGCTTGAGCGGCAGCATCGTCACGTCATTCCAGAAAAGCCTCCCGTCCTTCCGGTAATTGCGCATCAGAACGCGGCACGTCTCGCCGAGCCGGATCGCCTCGCGCAATCGGTGGCGGCCGTCCTGCTCGCGATCGTCTCCCTGCAGCAGACGAAGATTGTGCCCGAGGAGATCCGCGGCCTGATAACCCGTCAGGGTAACGAATCCCGGGTTCACGTAGATCACCGGGTGGTCGGACGCCTGCGCATCGATCAACGCGACCCCCTCGGGCGAGCTCTCGAGCAGGCGTCGAAACAGATCGGCATCGAAGCTCATGCCTGCCCCTCGGTCAGCACGAGCGGCGGCGCGGCGCGGAGTTCCTCGACGCTGCGCACCGCCGCGTGCCAGCGCGGATCGGCGGCAAGATCACCCGGAGGTGCGCCGCGCGCCCGCATGCGCACCAGCCGCGCCTGAGAGGCAGGCAGCGCGACTTCCGGCTTGAAGCTCGCGAGCACGCTGTACACGGCGGCCCGATCGTTGAGGATCGGCAGCACGTCGCATCCCGCGGCGAGCGCGAGCCGCGCGCGGGCAAGGACATCGCCCGAGCCGGCGACACCCGCCATGCTCAAGTCGTCGGCGAAGACGCAGCCGTGAAAGCCGAGGGTTCCGCGCAGGATCTCGCCAAGCCAGCGCCGCGAGAGACTCGCAGGCAGCGTATCGACGGCCGGATACTCCACGTGAGCGGTCATGATCCCCGGCAGCTGATTCTCTATGAGCAGCCGATAAGGCTTGAGATCCGGCTCCATGTCGGCGAGGGCGCGCCTGTCGATGGGTAGCGCCACGTGCGAGTCGGCGCGCACCGCGCCGTGACCGGGGAAGTGTTTGGCCACCGCGGCCATGCCGGCTTCGCGCATCCCCGCGAGGCAAGCCGCCGACAGGGCCGCTACCGCGTCGCCATCGCGGTGGAAGGCTCGGTCGCCGATGACCTCGCTCAGACCGTAATCGAGGTCCACGCAGGGGGCGAAGCTGAAATCGACCCCCACCGCGCGCAGCTCCGTCGCGAGAAGCCACCCCATCGAATGCGCACAGCGCAGTCCCTCCTGCCGATCCTCATCGAATCGCCGGCCGACGAGTCGCGCCGCGGGCAATGCGGTAAAGCCCTCCCGGAAGCGCTGCACCCGCCCTCCCTCGTGATCCGTGGCGATCAGCAGATGCGGTGTGCGGAGCCCGCGAATGGCTTCGCAAAGCTCGGTAATTTGCTTAGGATTCCGATAGTTACGAGTGTATAGGAGAACGCTTCCCACGAGCGGATGCGAGAGCACGTCGATGTCGTCGCCGCTCAATGCCGTCCCCTCTACGTCGACCATGAGAGGGCCCAAGGTCACGCCCCATGCTCGAACACGGCAACCGATTCGACGTGCGTGGTTTGCGGAAACATGTCCATAACCCCGGCCCCGATCAGCCGATACCCTTGGCTTCGCACCAAGATTCCAGCATCTCGCGCCAAACTCCCCGGATGGCAGGAAATATACACGACCCGTCGCGGCCGCCACTGTGCCATACGTTCCATGATTTCAACGGCGCCCGCACGCGGCGGATCGAGAAGCACGAGATCGTAGGCTCGCTCTGCCCACGCCCCGAACCCCGACGGCTCGAATAGGTTCTCGGCGAGGAACTCCGCGTTGCCGATGCCGTTGCGCAGCGCATTCAAGCGCGCCTTGCGCACCAGACCTTCATCGCCCTCCACCCCCACGATGCGGGCGGCGAGCCGGCTCAGGGGCAGAGTGAAATTCCCGAGCCCGCAGAATAGATCGAGGACCGAATCGGCGGGTTCCGGGGCGAGGAGGCCCTGGGCGGCGGCGACCATGGCCCGATTCACCTCGCGGTTGATCTGCACGAAGTCCGAGGGACCGAACTCGAGCACGACCCGCCCTGCGTCGACCGCATACTCGAGCGCGGGCACCTCGGCCGCTAGCGGGCGAATGCTGTCGAGCCCCCCCGGCTGCACGTGGATTTGCACGTCGAGGCGCGCACCGAAGCGCTCGAGTGCCGCGGCATCGGCGGCGGAGAGAGGCTGCATGATGCGAAACACCAGGGCCGCTCGCTCGTCGCCCGCGGCGAGTTCCACCTGCGGGATGCGCTCGCGGATGCTCAAGGTCTCGACCAGCGCCGCAAGCTCCTCGGGGAGCGTCGCGAAGCGCTCCAGGAGTATTTCGCAGCGGCGCAGGTCCGCAACGTAAGGCTTGTCGCGCTCGCGAAAGCCCGCGAGGACGCGGCCCTTCTTGTGCACGTACTTGACGCCAAGCCGCGCGCGGCGTCGATATGCGAATGCGGGGCCGCGCAACGGCTCGATCACTCGCAGCGGTCGAACACCGCCGATGCGCTCGAGATTGTCGAGCAGCTGGCGCTGCTTCGCGGCGAGCTGCGCCTCCGGCGAGAGGTGCTGCAAGGAGCACCCGCCGCATACACCGAAGTGCGCGCAGCGGGGCGTCACCCGGTCGGGCGAAGCCGTCAGGACTTCGAGCAGCACCGCCTCTTCCAACTGCCGGCGTCGCTTCGTCACGCGAAAGCGCACCCGCTCGCCCGGCAGCGCGCCCGCGATGAACACCGCCTTGCCCGAGACACGCGCGATGCCGCGGCCGTCGTGGGCGAGATCCACGACGTCCGCCTCGAGCGGCTCGGCCTTCAGCTCTCGGGCCACGCCGCGAGGAATTCGTGCAGGTGCGCCGCAGCCGAATCCTTGAGCAATTGCCGCACGCGCGCCACCTCGGCGGCATGCTCGGGAGCGCTCAAGCGGCCCCGCAGCAGCTCGAAGCGCAGATAGATCAGGTAGGTGTTGAGCACATCGGTCTCGCAATACTCGCGGATGCGGCTGATCCCGCCCTTGCGGTACTCATCCCAGACCTGGCTGCCGTCCATGCCCAGTTTACCCGGGAGCCCCAGCAGGCATGCGATGGCCGAAAGGCCGGCGCGGCCGCGTCCCTGAAAGCCCGACAGGATGTCCATCAGATCCATGTGCCGCCAATGAAAGCGGCTCAAATAATTGCTGTACCGAAAGCTCGCATCGCCGTCGCCCGTTTCCCAGTAACGCGCCGCGGTGACGCCGTGCAGGAGGCTGCGATAGTGCAGGACCGGCAGATCGAACCCCGCGCCGTTCCAGGAGACCAGATCCGGCGTGTAGCGCTCGAGGCCGTCGAAGAACCGCTCGATCAGGTCCTTCTCCGAGGAGCCCTGTTCACCGAGACTCCATATCTTGAGCGAGTCCCGCGAGCGCATGACCACCGAGATCGCAATCACCCGATGCTGTTCCGGAGGCAGAAACTCGCTCCCCGAGTCCTGGCGGCGCTTGGTCACCATGATCTTGCCGACTTGCTCGTCGGTGAGGCCCGAGAGGGTGTACAAACGCCGCCCGAAATCGGTATCGGGTACGGTTTCGATGTCGAACACCAGAGTATTCATGCGGCCGGCCTCAAATACTCTGCGAGCCTATACGCATGAGCACGGCCACGGCCACCACCAGGCCCGCCTCGTCGGTGAGCGTCACGTGCCCCTCGCCGATGCCGAGCCCGTCGCGCACCTTGGCGCCGCGCGCGGAATAGATCACTTCGGGACGTCCCCACGCGTTCTGCACCATGCCGACATCGCGAATCCACACACCGTGAGCGAAGCCCGTGCCCATGGCTTTGACGATGGCCTCCTTGGCGGCGAAATGCATGGCGAGGAAGCGCGCCGGGCGCGCGGTGCGGTCGAGCTGCACGCGCTCCTCGGGCATGAGCAGGTGCCGGACGAACCGATCGCCGTGCTTTTCGAGGACGCGCTGCACGCGCTCGGCCTTGAGCACGTCGATGCCGATACCGTAAATCATCGCGCCGCGCGCATCAGATCTTTCATGTCCCGTACGGCGTTGGGCAATCCATCGAACAGCGCGCGCGCGATGATGGCGTGGCCGATGTTCAATTCCACGATCTCGTGGATTGCGGCGATCGGCTCGACGTTGTGATAGTTCAGGCCGTGACCTGCGTTCACGACGAGGCCGAGCGAGGCGGCGAGCGAGGCGGCGCAGCGCACCCGCTCGAGCTCGTGCGCCCGCGCCGCGCCGGAAGCGTTGGCATAGGTCCCGGTGTGCAGCTCGATGACCGGGGCGCCCACGCGCCGCGCCGCCTCGATCTGCGCCGTATCGGGGTCGATGAAGAGCGACACCCGGACACCGGCCGCGGCGAGCGTCTTACAGGCATCGTCGATGCGCGCTTCCTGGGCGCGGACATCGAGGCCGCCCTCGGTGGTCACTTCCTCGCGCGATTCGGGTACCAGGCAGCAATCCTGGGGCCGCACCTCGCCCGCGATGCGGATCATCTCCGCGGTCACGGCCATCTCGAGATTCATGCGCGTCTGCAAAAGCCGGCGCAGCATCGTGACGTCTCGGTCCTGGATGTGGCGCCGGTCCTCGCGCAGATGCAGCGTGATACTGTCGGCGCCCGACTGCTCGGCGAGCAGCGCGGCGTGCACGGGATCGGGGTAATCGATGCGCCGCGCCTGCCGCAGGGTCGCGACGTGATCGATGTTCACGCCGAGCGCAATGCCCGTCGACGCGCTCACGGCTGCTCCGGCGGCGGCGAGTCGAGGGGGCGGCCGTCCGCCTCGCGGCGGCGCATCGCCCGCATGACCTCGCGCGACTTGAGCTCCCGCCCGTCGAGGCACGCCTCGAGTGCCGTCCGCAGCACGCGCTTGGCGTCGCGCAACGAGCGCGCGTCGACGAACCGATCGTCCACGAGATCGGTCAAAGAGCGTCCGTATACCGCGCCGGGAGCATCGGCGACGCAGAGCTGCGCGCCGCGCTCGGCGGCAAAGCGGTAATAGGCGTCGGGGAAAATCGGTGCGCCGTCCGCCGCCCGGGACAGATCCAGTCCGTAGCCGAGGTTGTCGAGCAGGCGTTTTTCAAAACGGCGCAAACTCGCCTCCTCGGGCTCGCCGCCGGCGAGGCCCCCGATGCAGGCCGCATAGGCAGCGAAGACTTCGGGGTGGGGATCGCAGCGCTCGGTCAGCTTCAGCAAGAGCTCGTTCAGGTAAAAGCCGCTCATGAGCCGCTCCTTGGCGAGCGAGGTGAGCGCTCCGTCGAGCTCCGCGCTCACCAGCTGGCAGGCTTCGGATCGGCCCGACCAGGACAGCAAGAGCCGCTGGAACGGCCGCAGCACACCGCGCAGAGTCGATTTCGCACCGTTCGCGCCGCGCGCGAACAGGGTGAGCCGGCCGTGCTCGGCGGTGAACACCTCGACGATGCGGCTCGTATCGCGATAGGCGTGCTGATGCAGTACGTACGCCGGGGCGAGCCACACACGGCGGCCGGAGGCCCGCCGGTTCACAGTGCGTCGTACCCGAACTGGCGCAGAGCCATCTCGCTGTCCGCCCAGTTCTCCTTGACCTTGACCCAGAGCTCGAGGTGCACCGAGCGTTGCCACAAGTCGTTGAGCTCGATGCGCGCCAGGCGTCCGATCTCCTTGAGCCGCTCCCCGCCCTGCCCGATCACGATGGCCTTCTGCCCGGCACGCTCGACCCAGATCACGGCATTGATGATGATGCGCCCGTCCTCGTCCGCGAAGCGCTCGATCTGCACGTTGATGCCGTAAGGGAGCTCTTCCCGAAGCTTCAGTGTGAGCTTCTCGCGCACGATTTCCGCCGCCTGAAACGGCTCGTCGCGATCGGTGAGCACGTCCGGCGCGAACAAGGGCGGTGCCACCGGCAGCCGCGCCCCCACGACGTCGGCCAATCGATCGAGGTTGTCACGCTCGAGCGCCGAGACGGGCACGATCTCGGATGCCGGCACACGCCGTGTCATCTCGTCGAGAAAGGGCAGCAGCCGATCTTTCGGCGTCACGCGGTCGACCTTGTTGATCACGAGGAACAGCGGCTGTTTGAGTCCGCGCACCCGGTCCCAGACCCACATGTCTTCCTCGGTGAATTTCATGGCCTCGATCACGAACAACAGCACATCGGCATCGCGCGAGGAGGAAATGGCGACTCGATTCATGTACTGATTCATGACTCGCCGGGTCGATTCGTGCAATCCCGGGGTATCGACCAGCACCAGCTGCGCGTCCGGGCGATTCACCACCCCGAGGATGCGATGACGGGTGGTCTGCGGCTTGTTGCTCACGATGGTGACCTTGCGCCCCACCAGGGCGTTCACCAGCGTCGACTTGCCGACGTTCGGGCGGCCTACGATGGCGACCATGCCTGCACGAAAGGGAGCGCCGCTCATGGTGAGTCGCGCATCTCGGGCGGCAGCAGATCCAGTACCTTGCGCGCCGCCAACTGCTCGGCCCGCCGCCGGCTGCCGGCCTCGCCCACCGCCATAAGCCCGAAGGTGGGTACCTCGCAGGTGACCGTGAAAGACTGCGCGTGCGGTTCGCCCGCCGCGGCGGTGAGGACATAGACCGGCAAGCCGAGGCCGCGCCCCTGCAAGGCTTCCTGCAAGCGGGTTTTTGCATCCTTCAAGGTTTCGGCGGGGGGCAATTTCTCCAGCCGCCCCCCCAGGATGCGCACCACCGCCGCCGCCGCCGCTTCGAAGTTCGAATCCAAAAAGATCGCTCCCACCATCGCCTCCAGGGCATCCGCCAGGATCGAGGCCCTACGATAGCCGCCGGATCTCAATTCTCCCGAGCCCAGCCGCAAATGCTCTCCCAGCTTCAGATCGGCCGCGATCTGCGCCAGGGTTTCTCCGCTCACCAGACTGGCCCGCAGCCGGGATAGCGCGCCTTCGTCGGCGTCCGGATGCGCATCGTATAGCAAGCGCGCCACACTGCAATTGAGAACTGCGTCGCCGAGAAACTCGAGGCGCTCGTTGTGATGCCCGCCGGCACTGCGGTGGGTGAGGGCCGCACTGCATAGGGCGGCATTCTTGAAGGCATGGCCGAATGCGCGTTCGGTCCAGGCGAGAAGCTCCGCGGCGTCGGGGGTCACTGCACCTTCGAGGTCTTGTCGAAGTGCACGGTGAGCGAGACGTTCGCAATGTAGGGCGCGGAATCGTCGTAGGCCACGTGCATCGTGGTGGCGCCTTCATCCTTGGTGATCTCCACGTCCTTGGCAGCGACGCTGTCGATGTCCTCGATCTGCCAGTGCTTCTCGAGCGTGCGGCGCAATGCGGCCTGGTCCACGCTGTCGCCTTTGAATTCGGCGGCGGTGGCCTCCATGCTGCGGGCGACCTTCATGTAGTTCAGATAAAGGGGAAGGATGCGCATGCCCGCGTAGCCGATCACCCCGATCAGCGCGAGGACAAAGAGTACCCCGATCATGGTCATGCCTTGTTGGCGCTTAAGCATAAATTGGCTCCTCTACGGAACCCTTATTGAATCGCATTACCGATCCGATTCCAGAGAGGTCCGTCACGAGTATCAAGATTAAGCCAGATCCGCACCGCCTTGCCGACTAGATTTTCCTCCGGAACGAAGCCCGGGGCGTCCGACTCGTCCGTCCAACGACTGTCCTTGCTGTTGTTGCGGTTGTCGCCCATGAAGAAGTAATGGCCCGCCGGGACCACCCATTCCCCGCTCTTCACGCCGCCGCGCGCGAACATGACCTGATGGCGCTTGGCCCCGAGCTGCTCGAAGGCCGTGGGAACGCCGGCATAATTCCAGGCATTCTGCTTCGGTCCCGCATAGAGGGGGCCGGGCGTCTGCGGCTGCAGGAGGTCGTTGATGAAAAGCCGGTTCTTCTCGTCGACGCGCACCCGATCGCCGGGCAATCCCACCAGGCGCTTGATGTAGTTGATCTTGGGGTTCGGCGGCAGGCGAAACACGATCACATCGCCGCGTTGCGGGGTGCCGGTGGGAACGATCAGAGTATTGCTCACCGGCAGCCGCAAACCGTAGGAGTACTTGCTCACGAAGATGAAATCGCCGTCGAACAGCGTGGGCATCATGGAATCGGACGGAATTCGAAAGGGCTCGAAGAGAAACGAGCGAATGACCAGCACCAAGAGGATGACGGGGAAGAAAGAGCGCGCGTATTCGACGGCGATCGGTTCGCGCACGCGGTCGGGCGCGGTGCCGGCCGCCGCGGCCGCCTGCTTGCGGCGCCGGGCGAAGAAAGCCTGATCCAGGCCCCAGATGGCGCCCGAGATCGCGCCCACCAGCACCAGCATGAAGCTGAAGTCCACCGCCTCGTAGCGGAACAGCCGCCAGAGCATCGCAAGGGCGAGCGCGACGAGGGCGTACCCGGCGAGCCGCGGCAGCACCGGCTCCGTCGAGCTGCTCGCCCCGGGATCGCGGAGCGGGCGCAGGAACCAGCCGTCGATGAGGATCACGAGAACGCAGACGATCGCCGCGCACAAAAGAGCTACAAACAGGCTGTCGCCGTCATTCACGAAAAACCCCCAAAAAAAGCTGTTTCACCCGAGAGTCAATTGGCTTTCTTGCCGACCTGCAAAACGGCGAGAAACGCTTCCTGCGGTATCTCCACCTGGCCGACTTGCTTCATGCGCTTCTTGCCGGCCTTTTGCTTTTCCAGAAGCTTGCGCTTGCGCGTGATGTCGCCGCCGTAGCACTTCGCGAGCACGTTCTTGCGCATCGCCTTGACGCTCGCGCGCGCGATGATGTGACTGCCGATCGCGGCCTGCACCGCCACTTCGAACATCTGGCGCGGAATGAGCTCCTGCATCTTGTCGACGAGCTCGCGGCCGCGCGTGTAAGCGTTGTCCTTGTGCACGATGAGCGACAGTGCATCGACCGGATCGCCATTGATGAGCACGTCGAGCTTGACCAGCGGCGCGGTCTGGAAGCAATGAAAATCGTAGTCGAACGAGGCGTATCCGCGGCTGGCCGATTTGAGCCGGTCGAAAAAATCGAGCACCACCTCGGCCAGCGGCAGCTCGTACTGCAGCGAGACTTGACTGCCGAGGAACAGCATCTTCCTCTGCACCCCGCGCTTCTCGCTGCAGAGCGTTAACACGGCGCCCACGTAGTCCGGGGGCACCAGAATGTTGGCGGTGATGATGGGCTCGCGCAGTTCGGCAATGCGGTCTTGCGGCGGGAGCTTGGTGGGGTTGTCCACGTTGATGACCGAGCCGTCCGTCAGCAATACCTCATAGATCACGGTGGGAGCGCTCGTGATCAGGTCGAGGTCGTATTCGCGCTCGAGCCGCTCCTGCACGATGTCCATGTGCAACAGTCCGAGGAATCCGCAGCGGAAACCGAATCCCAAGGCGGTCGAGACCTCGGGCTCGAAATGCAGTGCCGAGTCGTTGAGCTTGAGCTTCTTCAGGGCGTCGCGGAACTGCTCGTAATCGTCGGAGCTCACCGGGAAGAGTCCCGCGAAGACGCGCGGTTGCACCTGCTTGAATCCGGCCAGCGGCTCCTTCGCCGGATTGGCCTCCAAAGTGATGGTATCGCCCACGGGCGCACCGTCGATTTCCTTGATCCCCGCGACGACGAATCCCACTTCGCCCGTGTTGAGCGCCTCCAAGGTGACCGGCTTCGGCGCATAGCGGCCCAGCTTGTCGACGACATGGCTGCGTCCGGTCGACATGACCCGGATTTTCGCGCCCGACTGCAGCGCACCATTCATCACCCGTACCAGGGAAACGACGCCCACGTAGTTGTCGAACCAGGAGTCGATGATCAGGGCTTGCAGCGGCCCGTCCGGGTTCCCCTTGGGCGCGGGGATGCGTTTCACCAGGTGCTCGAGCAGTTCCGGTACGCCGAGGCCGGTCTTGGCACTCACCAAGGCTGCATCGTCGGCCGGGATGCCGATGATCTCCTCGATTTCATGAATGACCTTGGCGGGATCTGCCGAGGGCAAGTCGATCTTGTTGATGACCGGCAGCACCTCCAGGCCCTGTTCCAGTGCGGTGTAGCAGTTGGCGACGCTCTGCGCCTCGACTCCCTGGGCGGCGTCGACCACGAGCAGCGCGCCCTCGCACGCCGCCAGAGACCGGGAGACTTCGTAGGAGAAATCGACGTGTCCCGGTGTATCGATAAAATTGAGCTGGTAGACCTCGCCGCTCAGCGACTTGTAGCTCAAGGTGACGCTGGCGGCCTTGATGGTGATGCCGCGCTCGCGCTCGAGATCCATCGAATCGAGCACCTGCGCCTGCATTTCCCGGGCCTCGAGACCGCCGCATTCCTGGATGAAACGATCCGCCAAGGTCGATTTGCCGTGATCAACATGCGCGATGATCGAGAAGTTGCGGATATTCTTCATCAAGGCCTAGAGGTGGACAAACCCCCGATTATACCGCTCAACGGTGGTATGCGAGGGCCTTGAGCACTTCCTCGGTGTCCAGCCGGCCGTGACACACGAGCTCCCCAGCGAATAACAGCACCGGAATCTTGTGGCCGTAGCGCGCACGCGTACCCGCATCGGCGTCGACATCGAGCTCGTCCAACGGATAGCCCCGGGCGGCCGGAAGCCGATCGAGCTCGGCGCGCATCTCCTCGCACAGCCGGCAGCCTGGACGCGAGTAGAGCACAAACCGCATGGAATCAGCGTGGCCGACGAGGCGCGTCCGGCGAGGCGCGGCGGCTAGCGCGGCGGCGAAGCGAAGGACTTGACCGAGTGCGCGATGAACTCGACCGTCTGTGCCGGGACCTCGCCCACCGCCGTCACCTGATGGCCCTGCACCACGGTGGAGAATGCAAAGCCGGACCCCACCCGGGCGAGACCTTCCATGGGCGGCTCGGGCGGCGCGCTCGGCGTGTCGGCGGTACTCGCCTTCCCGGTCGCTTCCGGCTCCACGAACACCGACACCGTCGCCAGACCGTCCGAGTACACGAGGTGTGCAGCGGGCACCGACGCACCGCCGAGGGTTTGCGCACCCGACACCGTCAAGTGAAACCCCGGCGGAAGCTCGCTCGCCCGATACGCGGACAGTGCCGCCGCGGGCGGCTCGGTCGACGGTCCCTGCCGCACCCAGCGCATGCCCTCGGTATGCACGGCCGGGGCAAGATCGGCGTCGGCGATGGTCTCGGGCATTTCCAGCCGGGCGAACAGGATTTGCTCGATCACCTGGCCGTGCGCGTCGCAGAGCTGGGTCTTGAGCGGCATCGCGGTGGTTTCGTCCAGCCAGAGACGGTAGCCGAAGCGGAATTGATCCTTGGGATTGACCGCAATCACCCGTGCCGCGCGCCCGAGCACGCGCGAAGCAGGCAGCGATTCGATCAGATAGAACTCATCGACATCCGCGCCGAATCTCGGCAGCGAGCCGAGGAACGGACCATGGTCTTGGCGCGGCTCGACCAGCACGGTGTGCTGATCCGGCAGATAACAGGTGAGCTCGTCGTTGTTGCGCACGAACTCCCGGCCCGAGCCATCCAGCGACTGCAGCCGTTCGGTGACTCGCCCCGCCTTGACCCGATGCACGATGCGCATGGTCTCGACCCGGCCCTCGCTCAGATGAAAAAAAGTGCCGTCGTAATTGCGCGTGGCGAGCGCTTGATTCATCTTTTCGAGCCACGCGCGCGCGTCGTCCGCGGCGGCCCCCGAGCGCTGCCCGAGGCCGAGGCTCAGCACGCCCGCCGCGGCATAAGGAATCAGCCAGTGAGTGCGCGACCGCGACCCTTTTCTCATGGAGCGGTCTGCCCTCATGGAGCGGTCTGCGCATCGCGGGACGCCACCGGCGCCGCGGGGGCGCCGTCCGCATCCTCGCTCAAGAGCGTCGACAAGAGATTGCCCTGCCCCAGGCCCTCGGCGTACTTGCTGTGCGCGAACACGTAGCTCGTGAGCCGCGCCGGGGCGACCATGGCCGGCGCCGCGGGCGCCGCCGGCACCGTGTAGGAGAGAGCCTCTTTGGGAACGGTTATGAGGCGCGCGTTTTGCACCGTCACGCGGGGCGCCACGGGCAGGCCCGGCGCCACGGCCCGCTGTTGCAGGGCGACCACAGCGACGGCAGCCACTCCCGCGGCTACCGCCGTGCCCGCAATCGGCTTCCACCAGCGCAAGGGCCGCGTACGAGCCGCCGGCTGCAGAGGCGCTGCGGGTTCCCCGTCGATGGCGCGGTTGACGCGCGCCGCGAAGGTGAGGCTCAACGAGGCGTTGCTCGCGCCGCGCAGGGTCTCACCGATGAGGGCATACCGGCCGAAGCTTTGGCGAAGCTCCGGATCGCGGGTCAGGCGCTTCAGCAGCAGCTCCGTCTCGGAGCCCGGAAGCTCGCCGTCGAGAAACGCGGAAACCTGTTCACGAATTTGTTCGCTCATGTGTCCTCGGGCCTACCCAGGCCGCCCTCGAAAATGGGTCGAAGCTTCTTGTCTATCGCCTCGCGCGCGCGAAAGATCCGCGAACGCACCGTACCGACGGGGCAATCCATCGTCTGTGCAATGTCCTCGTAACTCAAGCCTTCGAGTTCCCGCAGCACGATGGCGGTACGCAGATCCTCGGGCAGATTCTCGATGGCGCGATTGACCGTGTCGCGTATCTCGTCGGTGAGCAGCAAGGCTTCCGGGGTTTCGGACTCGGACAGGCGGGATTGCAGGTCGTACTGTTCGGGATCCTGAAGGTCGAGATCGTAGTCCATGGGCCGGCGTTTGGTGGCAACGAGCGCGTTCTTCGCAGTGTTGATGGCGATTCTATACAGCCAAGTGTAAAAGGCGCTATCGCCGCGAAACGATTGCAGCGCCCGATACGCCTTCACGAATGCCTCCTGTGCAATGTCCTCGGCCTCGGTCGCATCGTGCACGTAACGCATGATCAGCTTCAGCACCTTGTGCTGGTATCGCAGGACCAACAAATCGAACGCCGCGCGCTCACCGCGCTGGACCCGCTCGACCAGTTTGAGATCGCTCTCTTCAACGGTCATTCGAGAGCCCAAACCGGCAAGCGTATATACCAGCCCTGTCGCGGTAGACCGACCGGCATGGGAAAAGTTCGACGGTTTCCGGGTATTGCGTGACGGTTTCCCGGTATTGGAACTGCAAGCGTGATTTTGTGCACAGGTTGAATTCTAACAGCGGCACCGGGCCGCCACGCTCAATCGCCGGTTCGCGTGATGACCCCGATGAGAGCGGCAAGGACCGGGGTGGGCGGCGCCTCGCTTCCCAGGCAGTAGGCGTGAATCAGGGGGTCTGGCGATTCGAGGAGCGTCCGGAACGCCTCTTGGTCCTCGCTGGACGCGTCCGCGTAATGCTCGTCGACGTAACGCGTGAGCAGCACGTCGAGCTCCCTCATGCCGCGCCGGCAGCGCCAGCGCAGCCGGCCGATCTCCTGCGCTGCCCCGGCCGTGGGCATATCTACAGGCGCCGCTGCGCCAGCATCTGTTTAATTTCGGAAATTGCCCTGGCCGGATTCAAGTCCTTCGGGCAAGCCTCGGTGCAATTCATGATGGTGTGGCACCGATACAATCTGAAGGGATCCTCCAGCTGGTCGAGCCGGTCGCCCTGCGCCTCATCGCGGCTGTCGACGATCCACCGATAGGCCGCGAGCAAGGCGGCGGGCCCGAGGTAGCGCTCGCTGTTCCACCAGTAGCTCGGACAGCTGGTAGAGCAACAGGCGCACAGGATGCAGGCCGACGGCCGGTCGACCTTTTCCTGGTCTTCCTTCGATTGCAGCCGCTCGCCGTCCGGCGGCGGCGGCGTGCGGCTCTGCAGCCACGGCTGCATCGCCGCGTATTGCGCGTAGAAATTCGTGAGGTCGGGGACCAGATCCTTGATGACGGGCAAGTGCGGCAGCGGATAGATCTTGATGTCGCTCTTGACGTCCGCGCAGGCGGTGATGCACGCCAGGCCGTTCTTGCCGTCGATGTTCATGGCGCATGACCCGCAGATCCCCTCCCGGCAGGAACGGCGAAAGGAGAGCGTCGGATCGATCTCGTTCTTGATCTTGATGAGGGCGTCCAGCACCATCGGCCCACAGCTGTCCATGTCGACCTCATAGGTATCGAGGCGAGGGTTCTCGCTCGAATCCGGGTCGTAGCGATAGATCTTGAGCGCCCGCACGCGGCCCGCACCGGCCGGGGCCTTGAACACCCGGCCGTCCTTGCGTACCTTGGAATTGCTGGGAAGAGAGAACTCGGCCATCGATCAGCTCCTCAATAGGTGCGCGCTTTCGGCGGAATCGGCTCGACGTCGTCGGTCAAGGTGTTCATGTGGACCGGCCGATAGTCGAAGGTCGTCGCCCCCCGATCATCCACCCAGCACAGCGTGTGCTTCATCCAGTTCTCGTCGTCGCGGTTCGGAAAGTCCTCGCGCGCCTGCGCGCCGCGGCTCTCGGTGCGGTTCTCCGCCGAATGCAGTGTCGCCACCGCCTGGCCGAGCAGGTTGTCGAGTTCCATAGTCTCGATCAGGTCGGTATTCCAGATGAGCGAGCGATCGCTCACCCGCACATCCTTGAACGACTCGAACACCTTTCCCAGGCGGCGCCTGCCGTTGCTCAAAGTATCCGCCGTGCGGAACACGGCCGCGTCCTCCTGCATGATGCGCTGCATGTCGAGGCGGATATCGGCGGTGCCCCGCGCGCCCTTCGCGTACCGCAGAGCGTCGAAGCGCTGGAGCGCGGCCTCTGCGCAGTTCGCGGCGAGAGGCCGGTGAGGAGCGCCGGGCTTCACCACTGCGGCGCAATGCCGCGCCACCTCTCGCCCGAACACCACCAGGTCCAGCAGCGAGTTCGATCCCAGGCGGTTCGCGCCATGCACCGAGACGCATGCCGCTTCGCCGGCCGACATCAAGCCCGGCACGACGATGTCCGTACCCCGGCGCCGGTAGATGACCTCGCCCTGAACGTTGCAGGGGATGCCGCCCATGTTGTAGTGGACCGTGGGCAGCACCGGGATCGGCTCTTTGGTCACATCGACGTTGGCGAAGATCCTCGCGGTCTCCGCGATGCCGGGCAGACGCTCCTTGATCACCTCGGGACCCAAGTGCTCGAGGTGCAAATCGATGTGGTCCTTGAGCTTGCCGACTCCGCGGCCCTCGCGAATCTCGATGGTCATCGAGCGGCTGACCACGTCGCGCGAGGCCAGATCCTTGGCGTTCGGGGCATAGCGCTCCATGAACCGCTCACCCGCCGAGTTGGTCAGATAGCCGCCCTCGCCGCGCGATCCTTCGGTGATGAGACAGCCGGCGCCATAGATGCCGGTGGGATGGAATTGCACGAACTCCATGTCCTGAAGCGGCAAGCCGGCGCGCAGCACCATACCGCCTCCGTCGCCCGTGCAGGTGTGCGCGGAGGTGCAGGAGAAATACGCGCGTCCATAACCGCCCGTCGCCAGAATGACTTGATGCGCGCGAAACCGGTGCAGCGTGCCCTCCGACATGTCGAGCGCGATGACGCCGCGGCACTCGCCATTTTCCATAATGAGGTCCAGGGCGAAGTACTCGATGAAGAACTCGGCATCGTGCTTCAACGATTGCTGATACAAGGTATGCAGCATGGCGTGGCCGGTCCGGTCGGCTGCCGCGCAGGTGCGCTGCGCGATGCCCTTGCCGTAGTGCGTGGTCATGCCGCCGAACGGGCGTTGATAGATCTTGCCCTGCTCCGTGCGCGAGAACGGCACCCCGTAGTGCTCGAGCTCGATCACCGCGGCGGGCGCCACCTTGCACATGAACTCGATGGCATCCTGATCGCCGAGCCAATCGGAGCCCTTCACGGTGTCATACATGTGCCAGCGCCAGTCGTCCTCGCCCATGTTGCCGAGCGCGGCGGAGATACCGCCCTGCGCGGCGACCGTGTGACTGCGCGTGGGGAAGACCTTGGTCAGGCAGGCGGTGGCGAGTCCGGCCTGCGCCAGACCGAACGTCGCGCGCAATCCCGCGCCGCCGGCTCCAACCACCACCACGTCGTAGGTGTGGTCGATGAACTTGTACTCGCTCATGAGCTCCTCACGGTGAGAGTGCGATGCGCAGGATCGCAAAAATCCCCGCGCCGCCACACAGCACATAAAGGAAACGCAGCAACAGCATCAGGAACAGCTTGGCCGCGTGAGCGTGCACGTAATCCTCGACCACGACGTTCGTCCCCAGATAGGAGTGGTATGCGGTGACCGCAACCAGCAGCACCGCGAGAAACGCGCTCAACGGGACCGAAAGCCAGGTATGCACCGTCGTGTAGTCGAGCGCCGGCAGGAGCAGCAGCGACCAGAAAAACCACAAGGTGAGCGGAATCAGCGCTACCGCGCTCACCCGCTGCGCCCACCAGTGCCCCGTTCCGTCTTTCGCGGAGCCTGCGCCGAGCACTCGGCCGAGGGGACTGCGCAGGCTCATAGCCGCCCCCCTTGCCACAGCAAGGCCCAGGTGGCGAGCGTCGCACAAAGAGCGGCGAGCACGGCGAACCAACCGCTCGCGTGACGCGCCGTGCGCTCGAAGCCGAGCCCCACGTCCCAGCACAAATGGCGTATGCCGTTGAACAGGTGATACAGAAAGGAGAACGTCCAGCCGAACAGGCACACGAGGCCAATGGGGCTCGCGAACAAGCGCGCGGTGGTGCGGTAGCTCTCCTCGCCGCCCGCGAGGGAGACCAGCCAGAAACTGAGCGCCAGCAAGCCTACGCCCAAGGCGACCCCCGTGATCCGGTGCAGGATCGACAAGGTATTGCCGATCTGCCAGCGATAGACCCCTAAGTGCGGCGATAGCGGCCGGGTGCGTGCGGACATGTATTTCAGCGCGATGGGTTCGTCAAAAGTCGATGCAGCGGCCCCGCAGTTCCCAGTCGCCGAAGCGCGTCGGCTCCGGTCCTTCGCGGCCGCCTACCTCACGGGGCGCCTGCGCCGGCTGCACAGGCGGGGGGGTGGGCAGCTCGGAGATGGCGTTCTGTTTTTCGTCGTTCGGCATCACAGGCGTAAAGTGTGCCAGAAAAGCCAGCAAAAAAGTTGCGGCCCGCCGGGGTTGACAGCCCGCCTCGCCGGCCTCATTCATAACGGGTGAGCACACCGCTACCCGAGCTGGGATATCTCTCCGTACTGCGGTTCGCGGGAGCGGACGCCCTCGCCTTTCTGCAAGGCCAGGTGTCGAACGATACCCGCCGCCTGGCGGACGGATTTCCCCTGTTGGCGGCCTATTCGTCCGCGCAGGGGCGCGTTGTGGCCGTGCTCCACCTGTTGCCGCATTCGAGCGGCGTGCTGGCTATCCTGCCGCGTGAGATTGCGCTGCCGACGCTCGAGCGCATGAAGAAATTCGTGCTGCGGTCGAAAGTCAAGATCGAGGATCTGAGTGAGCAGTACGCCGTCGCTGGTGCATACGATGCGTCCGCTCTCGACCCCGGGCAACTGCCGCCGGCCAGTACCGCGGCGGCCGGTGCCGCCTACCTGGAGCGTGACGGTCTTGCCGTCGCGCGCGTGACCGATGGGGCGCAGAGCGCGGCTCCGCGCTACTGGGTGGTGCGCCGGCGCGAAGGTGATTCGGCGGCTGCCGGCGGTCCGGCCGAGCAGCACGCGGAGCTCGCCTGGCGGCTGGCGGATATTCGCGCCGGCATGCCGCAAGTGTTCGCCGCGACCTCCGAGCAGTTCGTGGCTCAGATGCTGAATCTCGATCGCCTCGACGCCATCAGCTTCACCAAAGGTTGCTACACCGGACAGGAAATCATCGCCCGCACCCAGCACCTCGGAAGAATCAAGCGCCGCTTGTCGCGGCTGCGGCTGCCTCCCGGCTCGTGGTCGATCGGCCAGCCGCTGCGGCTCGCGGACGGGCGCACCGGCCGCCTCACCGACGTCGTGTCGAGCGGCGAAGGTTACGAAGCGCTCGCCGTGCTCAGTCTGGACGCAACGGCCGCGAGCGATGCCGAAACCGCGCCCGGCGACACGATCTTCGCCGAGGAGCTGCCGCTGCCCTACCGCCAGAACGGTGTGACGTCGGCTGTGACAGAATAAAAGCATCGGCCGCCACGCGCGGCTCGCGAGGAAAAACGGCACGATGAACTGGAACGGCGTTTGCTCCGCTCCCCGCTCACCCGCGGCCACTTTCTCGGCGGCCGGGCTTCTGGCGACTCTCTGCGCCTCCGCGGCGTGCGATCCGGCGTCCGGGCGAGACTCGAGCGGCTCGAAGCACTACAACTTGCCCGCGACGCCGGACAACGTTCAATGGGGCTGGTACGACGTTCACGAGAAGCCCAAGCTCGCGATTCACTCCGGCGATACGGTGTCCATCCAAACGCTGCCGCACGCGCTCGGGCAGATCAAGCCCGGGGTGCCGATGGAAGAGATCGTGCGCCTCAGGAAGGAAAACGACGGCGGCGGACCGCATTCGATCACGGGTCCCATCTACGTCGAAGGTGCCGAGCCCGGCGACACGCTCGAAGTGCGCATTCTCAAGATCGTGCCGAACACCGATGCCTTCAACTTCAGCGTACCGGGCAAGGAATTTCCCACCGTCGGACAGCTCGCCTCGGAATTTCCGGAAGGGTTCGTGCGCTACTACCGGCTCGACCTCGGCAAGATGCAAACCCAGTTCAAGCCGGGGATCGTCATCGATCTCAAGCCCTTCCCCGGCACGTTTGCCGTCGGCGTCGATCCTAATGAGCCGGATGCGAGAGTGGGACCGCCGATCCACGATTCCAAGGGCCGCACCAGCACGCTCAGGCCGTGGAAGAACGGCTCCAACATGGACGTGAACGAGCTGCAGGCTGGCTCAACGCTGTATCTGCCGGTGTTTCAAAAAGGCGGCCTGATCTGGACCGGCGATTCTCATTGCCGACAGGGAAACGGCGAAGTGAATCTGACGGCGCTCGAGTGCTCCTACAAGGAAATCGAGATTCAACCCATCGTGCGCAAGGATCTCAAGACTGAGTGGCCATGGGCCGAAAACAAGACATACTGGGTGTTCATGGGTTTCGACGAGGATCTGAACCAGGCGATGAAAATCGCGGTGGAACAGACGGTCAACTGGCTCGCGGGCCAGACGCTTGTCCCCATGAGCCGCCAGGAGGCGTATGCGCTCACATCGATCGTCGGAGATTGCCGCATCTCGCAGGTCGTCGACATCCGCAAGGGCGTGCACTGCATGATTCCGAAGGCCATCTTCAGAGGTCGATGATCTCCACCGCGTCGGCGGAGAGCTCCGCGCCGAAGAAACGGCCGCCGACGCGCGCAAAGCGCTCGGCGTCGTCCGTCGCCAGCCAGCGGATGCGGCCCCCGTGGACACGGCCGCCATGGATGCGGCCGCGCGCCGCCGGCGGCGGCGCCATGCGCCTGGCCAATGCTTGCGCGGTGGTCGCCGCCGAATCGACGATGCGCACGTGCGGCGGCAAGACCCCGCGGATGGCCGCGGCAAGGATCGGGAAATGGGTGCAGCCGAGCACCAGCGTATCGGGCGCATCCGCGGCGGCGAACAAGGGATCGAGATAGCGGTGCGCGACGGCTTCGGCGACGGGCCCGGAAGTCCAGCCCTCTTCGGCCAGCGCCACGAACATCGAGCAGGCGCGCACCGAAATCCGCGCGGCCGGGCTGAGCCTGCGAATCTCCGCTTGATAGGCACCGCCGTTGATGGTGCCTTCGGTCCCGATCACCGCGATGTGCTGCGACCTGGAAGCCGCGACCGCCGCGGCCGCACCCGGCTCGATGACTCCAATGACCGGCAGGTGCGGATAGCGTGCACGCAACGAGCCGAGCGCGGATGCGGAAGCGGTATTGCACGCCACCACCAGGCCGGCGATGCCGCGCGCGAGCAGAGCCTCCGCGCATTGCAATGAGTAGCGCGCGACGGTATCCGCGCTCTTGGTGCCGTACGGCAGGCGCGCCGTATCGCCCAGATAGATGAATTCCTGCCCGGGCAACGCGGTGGTGAGCTCGCGCAGCACGGTGAGCCCGCCGACCCCCGAGTCGAACACGCCGATGGGCGCGGCGCCGGCGAGGCCGCTTTCCTCCGCCGGAATCGTTTACAGCTCCGGACGCATGTGCGGGAATAGCAGCACGTCGCGGATCGACGGTGCGTCGGCGAACAGCATCACCGTCCGGTCGACGCCCAGTCCCAGTCCCGCAGTCGGCGGCATGCCGTACTCGAGCGCGCGCACGTAGTCCGCGTCGTAGTACATCGCCTCTTCGTCGCCGGTCTCCTTGCGCTCCACTTGCTCCCTGAAGCGCTGCGCTTGATCCTCGGGATCGTTCAGCTCCGAGAAGCCGTTGGCGAGCTCGCGGCCGCCGACGAAAAACTCCCAGCGGTCGGTGATGAAGGGGTCCGCGTCGTTGCGCCGGGAAAGCGGCGAGACTTCCGCCGGGTAGGCGTAGGCGAAGGTCGGCTGGATGAGCGTATGCTCGCCGGTCTTTTCGAAGAGCTCGATCTGCAGCTTGCCTGCCCCGTCGGTGCGCTTGTACGGAATCTTCATGGCATCGCAGATGCGGCGCAGATACGTCACGTCGCGCAGCGACATGGGATCGAGGTCGCCATTGTTCGCGAGCAGGATCTCCTCGATGGTCATGCGCGCAAAGCTCTTCGACAGGTCGATTTCGGTGCCCTGGTAGCGGATCTTGCGCGAGCCGGCCAGGGTGTCGGCGAGTCCTTGGAACAGCGTCTCGATCATCTCCATGAGATCCCGGTAGTCGGCGTACGCCTGATACAGCTCGAGCATCGTGAACTCGGGATTGTGCTGCGTCGAGACGCCCTCGTTGCGGAAGTTGCGGTTGATCTCGTAGACGCGCTCGAAGCCGCCCACGGTCAGCCGCTTCAGATAGAGCTCGGGCGCGATCCGCAGATACATGTCCACGTCGAGCGCGTTGTGGTGCGTCTTGAAAGGGCGCGCCGCCGCACCGCCCGGGATGGGATGGAGCATCGGCGTCTCGACCTCGAGAAAACCGCGCGAATCCAGAAAAGCGCGCAGATAGTGCACTATCGCCGAGCGCATCTCGAAAACCCGGCGGCTCTGCTCGTTGACGATCAGATCGACATAGCGGCGGCGGTAGCGCATCTCGGTATCGGCGATGCCGTGCCACTTGTCCGGCAGCGGCCGCAAGGACTTCGCGATGAGGGTGATGCGCTCCGCGCGCACCGAGAGCTCGCCCGTCTTGGTGCGGAACAAGACCCCTTCGGCGCCGATGATGTCGCCCACGTCCCAGGTCTTGAACTCATCGTATGTCTCGCCGAGCGCTTGTTGCTGCAGGAAGAGCTGGATCGCCCCGCTCCCGTCCTCGAGCTTCGCGAAGCTCGCCTTGCCCATGACCCGCTTCGCGCGCATGCGTCCGGCCACGCTCACCTTGAGCTGCTCGCCCTCGAAGAACTCCGCGCTCTTGACGCCGTACAAGTTCAACAGATCGGCCGCGAGCGCGTTGCGGCGGAACCCGTTCGGATAGGCGATGCCGCGCTCGCGCAGCTTCGCGAGCTTCATGCGCCGTTCCTCGATCAAGTGATTGTCGTCGTCGTCGCTCATAGGCCCTGCTTGAGGCTAGCCTGCATGAATTCGTCGAGATCGCCGTCGAGGACGGCCGTGGTGTTGCCGATCTCGACGTTGGTGCGCAGATCCTTGATACGCGATTGATCGAGCACGTAGCTGCGAATTTGGTTGCCCCAGCTCACGTCCGACTTCGAATCCTCGAGCACTTTCGCAGCCGCGTTGCGCTTGTTGAACTCGAGCTCGTAGAGCTTCGCCTTCAGCATCTTCATGGCGGTGGAACGGTTCTTGTGCTGGCTGCGCTCGCTCTGGCAGGCAACCACGATCCCGCTCGGTACGTGGGTGATGCGCACGGCCGACTCGGTCTTGTTCACGTGTTGCCCGCCCGCGCCGCTCGAACGGTACACATCGGTGCGCAGATCCGCGGGGTTGATCTCGATGTCGATGTCGTCGTCGACCTCGGGGGAGACGAACACCGAGGCGAAGGAGGTGTGGCGGCGGTTGCCGGAATCGAACGGGGACTTGCGCACCAGCCGGTGCACACCCGTCTCGGTACGCAGCCAGCCGTAGGCGTGGTCTCCGGTCATGCTGATGGTCGCGCCTTTGATGCCGGCGACCTCGCCGGGGCTTTGATCGATGATCTCGGTCTTGATGCCGTGCCGATCGGCCCATTTGAGGTACATGCGCAGGAGCATCGCCGCCCAGTCCTGGGCCTCGGTGCCGCCCGCACCGGACTGGATGTCGAGAAACGCATTGTGCGAGTCCATCTTGCCGGGGAACATGCGCTGGAACTCGAGCCGCTCGACGTCGGAGGCGAGCTTCTGCGCGTCGCGCTCGATCTCCGCGGCAGCACCGGCATCGGCCTCGTCGGCCGCCACCTCCAACAGCTCGCCCGCGTCGCGCAAGCCGCGGCTCAGGCGATCGAGATCGTGGACGACTTCCTCGAGCTTTGCGCGCTCCCTGCCGAGCTCCTGCGCCCGATCCGCATCGTTCCAGACTCCCGGCTGCTCGAGCTCGCGGGTGACTTCCTGCAAGAGCTCGTTCTTGCTGTCGTAATCAAAGATACCTCCTCAAGGATAGCGTGCGCTCCTCGAGATCTTTGATGTAACGCTTGAGCTGATTGATTTCCATAAGCAGATTATTTTATCACTCATCGTACGGTGAGGTGCTGGCAATTGAGCTGCACGCTCTCGGTGCCGTTGTACTCGTTGATCTCGAGGCGATACGCGAGCCCGACCGCCGCGCCCGGACGGACCTCGATCGCGGAATTCACGGCCGCATCGGCGTAACCGAACGCGATGGCGTCGAAGCCGCCCCCGGACGTCGCCTCGCGCAACGAAAGCTTCAAGTGTCTGCCGCCGACCACACGAGCGTCGGCGACGACGAAGTCGCCGTCGAACACCGGCTCCGGAAAGCCCTGCCCCCAGGGTCCGGCATGCTTCAGGGCGCGCGCGGTCGCAATGCACATCTCGTCCGGGCGTAACTCACCGTCGCTGTGAATGACGCCGCGCAGGACTTCCCCGCCGGCGCGCGCCGCCACTTCGGCGGCGAAAGCGGCGCGGAAGGGCTCGAGATTCGCCTCGGGTAGGCTCATGCCGGCGGCCATCGCGTGCCCGCCGAACTTTTCGATGAGCCCCGGATGGCGCGTCGCGATGCCGTCGAGCACATCGCGTATATGAATGCCCGCGACCGAGCGCGCCGAACCGCGCAACGATCCACCGTCTGCTCGAGCGAAGGCGATCACCGGCCGATGCAGGCGGTCCTTGACCCGGCCCGCCACCAGGCCGACGACGCCCTGGTGCCAGCCCTCGTCGAACAGACACACCCCGAGGGCCTCGCTTCCGGCGTCATCGAAGCGCACCGCTGCGGCGAGCTCGATGGCCTCGATCTGCATGCGCTGTTCGATTTCGCGCCGCTCCTCATTGAGCCTCGTGAGCTGCGCGGCGAGCGCCGCGGCCTGATCGGGTTCTTCCGCCAGCAGGCAGGCGATGCCGATGCTCATGTCGGTGAGCCGTCCGGCCGCGTTCAGCCGCGGCGCGACGACGAAGCCGAGATCCGCGGCGCTGATCTGATCGAGCCGCCGCCCGGCCGACTCGACCAGTGCGCGAATGCCGGGCACGCAGCGCCCGGCGCGAATGCGCCGCAAACCCTGCGCCACCAGAATCCGGTTATTGCGGTCCAGGGGCACGAGATCGGCGACCGTGCCGAGAGCTACCAGATCGAGGAGCTCCGAGGCCTTCCATTCCTTCTCCCCGAGCGCGCGCGCGAGGGCCGCGACCACGTAGAACGCGACCCCGACTCCGGCAAGGGCGCGGCTGGCGAACCTCGAATCCGCCAGATTCGGATTGACGATCACCTCGGCGAGCGGCAGCGCCGCACCCGGCAAATGATGATCGGTGATCAGCACCGGGATGCCGAAGGCGCGCGCGGCCTGCACGCCCTCGATGCTCGAGACCCCGCTGTCCACGGTGACGATCAACGAAGGAGCGCGCTCGGCGGCGAGCGCCACGATCCCCGGCGTCAAACCGTAGCCGAACTGAAATCGGTTCGGGACGAGGAAATCCACCTGCGCGAATTTGAGCGCGCGCAGCGCGCGCACCAGCAGCGCACTGCCCGTCGCACCGTCTGCATCGAAGTCGCCGACGATGAGGACGCGGCCGGCGCGGTGCGCGGCGAGCAGCTCCGCCGCTTGCTCCGCCCGATCGAGCGTGCGCACCGGCAAGAGCCGCTCGAGCGAGAGATCGAGATCGTCCGGCTGGGCGATTCCGCGCGCCGCGTAGACTCGCCGCAGCACCGGATGAAGCTCGGGAGCAAAATCGAGCGAAGGACCGGGCGGACGCCGGCGGATCTCAATTGTCATCGATCAGGATCTCCCACCAAGGCCGAGCACGGCGCCAGAACCGACGCAGCGCGCGCGCATTCAGCCACACGCAGCGGCGCTGCGCGGACAATGCGATGCTCTGCAGCCGTCCGGCCGAGAGATCGGCGAGCGCGGGAGCGAGCCAGCGCTCCTCGACGTCGCGCCACACCGGCGTGCCGGGCCAGTCGGGCACGGCGACCACCCCCGACGTCGACGCTCCGGGATAGCGCGCGGCGCGTGCGAACGAGCCGAACAGCGGATCCTCGCCGGCTGTCCAGCCATGCACCGAGGGCGGCTCGACATCGGCCGCGCCTTCCCCCCACAGCCACAGCCCGGTGATGACCGGCCGCTCCGATTCGCGCCGCCGGCGGTTGACCGCGTGGTCGAAGAGCCACATCTCGATTTCGCTCGTGAGCCGCTGGAGCCGCGGCGCATCCTCGCCGCGCGGTAGGTACGCCCAGATATCGCGACCGGCCGCCGCTTCCGGCGCGCTCGTCGTCGCGCGGAGCGGCGCATCGAAACGGCAGAGGAGCAGCGCATCGCGTCCCCGCTCCAGGCTCACCTCGCCCCCGCCGAACACTCGGCTGAAGTCGGCCGCGAGCGCATCAGCCTCCGCGGGCTCGAGCTCGAGGATCCCGTCTGCCGCCAAGCCGACGCTGGTCATGCCGGCCAGCATGTGAACGGGGGTCGCCATCAGCACCCACGACCCGGGCGCGCGGCCGGCCGCCGGGGCGAGCGCGGCGGTGGCGACGGACGGCGGGGGCACGCCGTCCGGGGCGATGAGTCGAAATGCCTGCGCCCGCCAGTCGGCGGCGTCGGTGGGGGCGTCTGCACGCGCGAGCAGCCGCTCGAGCGACGGCGCACGGACATGCGTGGGCGCGCCGCGCGCGGTGATGCGAAAATACACGGTGGGCAACGGCGACCCTGATGCAAAGGGGAGGTATCTTACCGGTTTATGCGAGTCACCCAGGATCCGAGTTCAGCCAGAAATTTGATCCGCTCTTACGCGCCGGGTGAGATCAAGATCAATGACGAGGTATTCCACCGTCCGCTCATCGTCGGGTCCTCGACGATCGCGCCCGGTCCCGCGGTGCGCGACGCCGCCGAGCTCACTGCCGCGCACACGGCCGACATCATGGCGCTCGAGCCCGAGCTCGTGCTCATCGGTACGGGCACCCGCCAGGTATTTCCGGCCGCTGAGTTCGGCGCGCAGTTCCTGCGTGCGGGCATCGGATTCGAGGTAATGGACACCGGCGCCGCCTGCCGCACGTTCAATGTGCTGGTGGCAGAGCATCGGCGGGTGGTGGCTTTGCTGCTGGTCTGAAAGCGATACAAAAAAGAAAGGCGGGGCGCTACGAGCTGAGTAAGTTGGTATCGAGAATTTTTCTATTTCTTCTTGATCTTGTTCTGTTTTTCTCTGGACCGAATCGAACCGTAGCGCCCCGCGAGTGGACTTTTCCCCAACAACTCGCATCGAAACATACCCCTACGCCGCAGGCAGCGTCAACGACGGTTGGCCGGGTAGTGCCCACGCGTGCCTGATTCCATGCGAAGTACTTAATATTAATCAATAACGTATGACATATTTCTCTAAACACTATTTGTTCATTTGCTGCCCGCCAAATAGGGCAGCGGGTCGACCGGCCTGCCGTTCAAGCGAATCTCGAAGTAAAGCGCGGGCACCTGGTGGGGACCCACTCCCATCTGCGCGATGAGCTGGCCGCGGAGCACGTCCTGCCCCTCGCGAACCGCCACGTCGCGAGTGTGCGCATAGGCAGAGAGGAAATTGTCATCGTGCTTGATGATGATGAGGTTGCCGTAGCCGCGGATGCCGTTGCCCACGTACACGATGCGTCCGCTGCAGGCGGCGCGCACCGCCTGCCCGAGGACACCCTCCAATAAAATGCCGCCGCCGATCACGGCGCGCGGGGATTGCAGGTAAGAGGTCGGCCACTCCCAGCGTGCGGATGTCGAGCCCTGCGGCGCGGGCTGCGTGGCGGCGCCCGGCGACGCGGCGGCGCTCGGTGGGGTGGCGGCGCTCGGCGGGGGCTTCGCGATCGCAGCCGGTGAGCGCGCCGCCGCGGGCGGCGTCGCGGGCCGCAGAGTGAGAATCTGCCCCACCGAGATGCGATAGTCCGGACCGATGCCGTTCCAGCGCGCGAGGGCTTGGTAGTCCAGAGCGTGGCGCCACGCAATGCTGTAGAGGGTGTCGTGCGGCTGCACGATGTAGGTCTCTCGCTCATAGTCGCCGTGCACCGCGCAGCCGGCGAGGCAGTAGAGCCCGACGACGCCGACCGCTCGGGCGAAGCGCAGAGGCGCCCCTAGCGCTGCAGTCCCGAGAGCAAGGGCACGAAGCTCACCGCCCCCAGCGGCTCGCGCTGCAGGCCCGTCTCGCTCTTCGTGTAGCGCATCAGCTCCTGGCGTCCGTCGGGGCCGACCGGGGCGATCAAGCGGCCGCCCACGGCGAGCTGGTCAAAAAGCGCCTGCGGCACCTTATGCGGAGCGGCAGTCACCAGGATGCCGTCGAACGGCGCGCGCGCAAGCCAGCCGACGTTGCCGTCGTCGTGGCGAAAGTGGACGTTGCGGATCTTGAGCTCGCGCAGCGCGCGCCGCGCGCGCGCGACCAAGCTGCCGATGCGCTCGATGGTGTAGATCTCCTTCACCAGCGGCGACAGCACGGCGGTCTGATAGCCGCAGCCCGTTCCGATCTCCAGCACCTTCGGCGCGGGTCCCGCGCCAAGCAGCGCCTCGGTCATGCGCGCGACGACGTACGGTTGTGAAATGGTCTGACCGAAGCCGATCGGCAGAGCGGTATCCTCGTAGGCGCGCGAGGCGAGCGCCTCGTCCATGAACAGGTGCCGCGGTACGTTGCGGATGCGGTCGAGCACACGCTCGTCGGCGATACCCTGCTCCTGCAGCCGCTGCACCAGCCGCTCGCGCGTACGCGCCGAGGTCATGCCGATGCCGGAGAGTCGCGGGCCTTGAATGAAGGTGCTCATGTCGACAGCCAGCGCTCGAGTTCGGGAAGGGCCGCGTGGCGGGTGAAATCGATCTGCAGCGGCGTGACCGAGGCGAAGCCGTGGGCGATCGCGTGAAAGTCGGTGCCGGGGCCGGCGTCTTGCCCCTCTCCCGCGTTGCCGACCCAGTACACGTTGCGGCCGCGCGGATCCTTCGCCCGCACGATCGGTTTGCTGCGATGTCTCGCTCCGAGTCTCGTGACCTTGATGCCGAGCAACTGGCCATCGGGCAGATCCGGTACGTTGACGTTGAGCATCACGGGTCCTTGCAGGGGCGCGACCGAGAGACGCTGGACCAAGCTCGCCGCGACCCGCGCGGCACCGGCGAAATTCCGCGGGCTCCCCGGCTCGACGCACAGCGATACGGCGATCGCGGGAAGACCGAGAAAGCGCCCTTCGACGGCGGCCGCCACGGTGCCCGAGTAAAGCGTGTCGTCGCCGAGGTTCGCCCCGTCGTTGACGCCCGAGATCACCATGTCGTGCTCGAATTCAAACAGGCCCGAGATCGCAAGATGCACGCAGTCGGTCGGAGTTCCGGTGACGTAGTAGCAGTCGGCATCGTAGCGCGCCGCTCGTATCGGCACATCCAGTGTGAGCGAGTTGCTCGCGCCGCTGCGGTTGCGGTCCGGCGCGACCACGGTAACCGCTCCGAGCGGTTTGATCGCCTCTCTTAGTGCCTGTAAGCCCTCAGCGCGGTAACCGTCGTCGTTGGAAAGTAGGATTTTCACTAAAGAGCAACTAACAGCCGGATGATGGCGGCCTGCGCCTTGCAGACTATACTGTAACGCTCCACACCCGGATAGCGGAACGGTCGCTGCACTATGGCAAAACCACGGACTCGCCAAGGCGGCGCAGCGGCGCCCGGCGCAGCGGCACCCGGCGCCGCGGATCAGCGCGGCGGCGCCGCGGACAACCAGGATCAGGACAGCGAGGAAGCGCGCCTGTTTCGCGCCGCGGTGAGCGACGTGACCCCCCTGCCGACGCCGGCGCAGCTGCCGCGTGGCGACGCGCTCCCCGTCCCGCACCGGCGCATGCGGCGCCACACTCCGATCGTCGAGTCCGCATCGCTCGGCGATGTGGTGGCGGCGGACGATGCACCGGGCGTCGCTACGCCGAGCGCGGCCGACCCGCTCTCGTTTCGCCGGCCCGGCGTACGCGATCAAACGCTGCGCCACCTGCGGCGCGGCCGATTCCCCGTGGAGGATGAGCTGGATCTGCACGGCTTGAGTCAAGTGGCTGCCCGCGACCAACTCGCCGACTTCATCGCCTCGAGCCGCCATGCGGGCCTGCGCTGCGTGCGCGTGGTGCACGGGAAGGGTTACCGCTCGGGCGCTCGCGGTCCCGTGCTCAAGATTGCCGTGAACACCTGGCTCAAGCGCCATGCCGACGTCCTGGCCTTCACCTCGGCGCGAGCCATCGACGGCGGCACGGGCGCGGTGTACGTGCTGCTGCGCTGAGGGCCGGCCCGGTCAAGAATCGTCGAGGTCGGAGTCGACGAATGCCGGCTCGGCCAGATCGCAAATCTCGCGCAGCACCGCCGTCGCGAACTGCCCCCTCCCGAGCGTGAAGCTCAAGGTGAGCGCCCCGGCTTCGGATTCAATGGCAAGATCGCGCACCGCGCAGCGTAGCGCGCGGCGCTCTTGCTCGAGACCCTGCTGCGCGAGGAGCTCGGCGACGGCAGCGAGCTCGCGCGCCACCTCGAGCTCGGTCTCGAGGGCGCGGCCTCTCGTCTCCGGCTCTCCGCGCCCCCACAAGGGACCCGACGGGTGGATGTCGAAACAACGCAGGCGCCGCTCGATCTCCGGGTCCACGGCATCGACTCGAAAATGGCTGCCGCTGCCGTCGAGACTCGCGAGATCTCCGGGCGCGAGCCGCGACCATTCCCCGCCCTGCACCCGGCGCGCAAGCACGGCGTTGAAAATGAGCGCCCGCGCCGCCGAGAGCGTGAAGCCGCGCTCGGCTCTGCCCGCCGGCCGCTTGCCGCTCTGCAGCCATTCGGCCACGCGGTCGAGGTTGAAACCGTCGCGGCCGAAGCGCTGCGCGCCGAAATAATTCGGCGCCCCCTGCGTACGCAGGGCCGTGAGCTTCTCCTCGAGCGCATCGCGGGGCCACGCGACTTTGCGCAGGCGGATGCGGAAGCGGTTGCCACGCAGCGCGCCGCGCCGCAGCTTGCGCGCATTGAGGTGCGACTCGAGCACACGGAACTCGTCTGTACGCACCGTGCTCCAGGATTCCACGGACCCTCTGTCCGCGGGCAGACTGAACCATTGCACGCTGACCGCGTGCCGATCCTTGAGTCCCGCGTAACCCACCTCCGCAACCGGCACCCCCGCGAGGCGTGCGAGCTCGGCCGCCACCCAGCGCGTGTTGGCTGCGCGCTTCTCCACGCGCAGCAGCCGATGCGGCCCTGCGCCCGATGGAGCGAACGAGAGCTCCTCCTCGACTCGAAAATCCTCGGGCTCTGTTTTGATCTGGGCCGCCGGGAGCGGCGCTCCGTGCGCAGGCGGCGGGGACAAGGCGGCGCGTGTCCAGGCTTCCGCCCGCCGGCCGCGGGTGCTCATGTTCCCTCGAGGAGCACCGCGGCCTGTGCGGCGAGTCCTTCGCCCCGCCCGACAAAACCCATGCGCTCGGTGGTGGTCGCCTTGATGTTGATGAGCTCGGGCGCGACGCCCAAGTCCGCGGCGAGATTCGCCGCCATGGCGCCGCGATGCGCGGCGATGCGCGGGGCCTCGGCGAGCACGGTGACGTCGGCGTTGACCAATCCAAAGCCCGCCTCGCGCACCATCGCCGCAACGGTGCGCAGGAACAGCCTGCTATCGGCTCCCCGGTAGCGCGGGTCGGTATCGGGGAAATGGCGCCCGATATCGCCCTGCCCGAGCGCGCCGAGCAGCGCATCGCAGAGCGCATGGATCACCACGTCGCCGTCGGAGTGGGCGATCACACCGCGAGCGTGCGCAATGCGCACGCCGCCGAGCACGACGTGGTCGCCCTCGCCGAAGGTATGCACGTCGAATCCCTGCCCTATTCGAATTTTGCCGGACATCGCTCGATTCTCCGCGCTCTGCAATATGCGCGCCGCGGCCGCAAGGTCCGCCGCGCGGGTGACTTTGATGTTGAACGGCGAGCCTTCCACCAGCACCGCCCGCACGCCCTTGCGCTCCATCGCCTGTGCTTCGTCGGTGACGGCGACGTTCGCGCGTGCGGCGTCCTCGAGCGCGCGCTCGAGCGCACCCAGCGCGAAGACCTGCGGCGTCAATGCACGCCACAGTCCGCTGCGATCGACCGTTTCGGCGATGGTGCCGTCGCGCTCGCGCTTCACCGTGTCGACGACGGGCGCCGCCAGCACGGCGCCGCTCGCGCCTGCCTCGAGCGCCGCGATGAGCGCGGCGACGTCGGCCGATTCGAGACAGGGGCGGGCCGCATCGTGGACCAGCACCCAGTCCTCGGGCGAGGCCTGATCACGCAGCGCCTTGAGGCCGGCCAGCACGGATTCCTGCCGGCTCGCGCCGCCGATCGCGGTGAGTAGCTTGCCCGAGCCCGGCGCGTGCTCGCGCCAGCGCGCATCATCGCCGGCGACCACCACCACCACCCGCTCGATGCGCGGCTCGCTAAGCAGCGGGCGCAGTGAGCACTCGAGCACCGTTGCACCCGCAAGCGGCGCGTATTGCTTGGGTAGGCGCGATGCGCCGGGCGCCGGCGCGCCGGCCAATGCATCGAATCGTTCACCGTGCCCTGCGGCGGGAACGACGGCCCAGAAGCGGCGCGCTTTGAGCGGCGCGGTCACTCGGCGCGGGCGGTGATGGCAGTGGGCGAAGCCGCGGGTGCTTGTGTCGCCGGAGTTACGATCTGATAGAAGGTCTCGTTGTTGCCCACCATGCCGAGCTCGCTGCGGGCGCGCTCTTCGAGTGCGGCGAGACCGACTTTCAGATCGGTCACCTCGGCAAGCAACTGACGATTGCGGTCGCGCTGCTCCACGTTGGCGGCTTTTTGCGCCTCGACCGCTTGGTCGAGACGCCAGATCTCCCGCATCCCCTGATCGGACACCCATAGGCGGTATTGCAGCAAGACCAGGCTGACGCCCAAAATGATCGTGAAAATCCTCATGGGGTCAGTAGCTTAGCATGGATTCTTAACGAACTGGAACCGCCAGCGCATTCTTACCGGCGAATACCGCCTCGGCACCGAGCTCAGCTTCGATGCGCAGCAGTTGATTGTACTTGGCAACGCGGTCGGACCGGGACATGGAGCCCGTCTTTATCTGCGTCGCCGCAGTCGCGACCGCGATGTCCGCGATGGTTGCGTCCTCGGTTTCTCCCGAGCGGTGCGACACGATGGCCGCGTACTTGGCCTTCGCCGCCATGTCGATCGCCGCGAGCGTCTCGGTCAATGTGCCGATCTGGTTGGGCTTGATGAGGATCGCGTTCGCGATCTTCTTCGCAATGCCCTCGGCGAAGATCTTGGTGTTGGTCACGAAGACATCGTCGCCCACGAGCTGCACCTTGTCGCCGAGCTTGCGGGTGAGACCGGCCCATCCGTCCCAGTCGCCCTCGCTCATGCCGTCCTCGATGGTGACGATGGGATACTTGGCCGCCAGCGCGGCGAGATAGTCGGCGAATTCGTCCGAATCGAATTTGCGCCCCTCGGAGGCGAGCTCGTACACGCCGTCCTTGTAGAACTCGGTGCTCGCGACGTCCAAACCGAGGTAGATGTCCTTGCCCGCGCGATAGCCCGCCTTGTCGATGGCCTCGAGAATCACGCCGAGCGCCGCCTCGTTCGAGGGCAAGTCCGGCGCGAATCCGCCCTCGTCGCCGACCGCCGTGTTGAGTCCGCGCGCATGCAGCACCTTCTTGAGCGCATGGAAGACCTCGGCGCCGTAGCGGACTGCCTCCGACAGCGACGGTGCGCCTAACGGCAGGATCATGAATTCCTGGATGTCGACGCTGTTGTCCGCGTGCGCCCCGCCGTTGATGATGTTCATCATCGGCACCGGCATCACGGGCGCGGCGCCCGCGCCGAGATGACGGTACAAGGGCACCTTGCGATCGCGTGCGGCGGCATGCGCGGAGGCGAGCGATACGGCAAGCAGCGCGTTCGCGCCGAGCTTGGATTTGTTGTCCGTGCCGTCCGCCGCGATGAGCTTCGCGTCGAGACCGCGCTGATCCTGTGCATCGTGCCCGATGACCACGCGGTGAATCGCACCGTTGACGTGCTCGACGGCCTTCCTCACCCCCTTGCCGAGAAAGCGCTTCGGATCGCCGTCGCGCAGCTCCACAGCCTCGCGCGAGCCCGTGGACGCGCCGGAGGGAACCGCGGCGCGGCCTTGCGCGCCCGACTCGAGCACGACGTCGGCCTCGACCGTGGGGTTGCCGCGCGAATCGATGATTTCGCGGCCGCGGATTTCGACAATGCGACTCATAGGGAGGACTCCTCGAAGGGTTTTTTCTTGACGGCCAGATCCACCTCGACGAGCGTCGTGAGCAGTGAGCCCATACGATCAAGCGGCCAGGCGTTGGGCCCGTCCGACAGCGCTTTCGCGGGGTCCGGATGGGTCTCCATGAACAGGCCCGCGATACCGGCCGCTACAGCCGCGCGCGCGAGCACGGGCACGAATTCGCGCTGGCCTCCGGAGGCATCTCCCTGGCCGCCCGGCAACTGTACGGAGTGCGTGGCATCGAACACCACGGGACAGCCGGTCGCGCGCATCACCGAGAGCGAGCGCATGTCGGACACTAGGTTGTTGTAGCCGAACGAGAAGCCGCGCTCGCACACCATGATCTGGCCGTTGCCGGTGGAGCGCGCCTTGTCGACCACGTTCTGCATCTCCCAAGGACTGAGGAACTGTCCCTTCTTGATGTTGACCGGTTTACCCTGCGAGCAGGCGGCGACGATGAAATTGGTCTGTCGGCACAGAAACGCGGGCGTTTGCAGCACATCGACCACCTCGGCCACCTCCGCGAGCGGCGTGTCCTCGTGGACGTCGGTGAGCACGGGGACACCGATCTGCTTGCGCACGAGCGCGAGCGCCTGCAGGCCTTTCTCGATCCCGGGTCCGCGAAAGCTCTTGCGCGAGGAGCGATTGGCCTTGTCGAAGGAGGCTTTGAAAACGAACGGAATGCCGAGGGTCTCGGTGATGTCGCGCAGACGCCCCGCCACATCGATCACCAGCGCTTCGCTCTCGATGACGCACGGCCCGGCGATCAGAAAGAACGGGCGATCGGCGCCGACCTCGAACGAGGCGAGCTTCATGCCGTGGCGCGAGCAGGCTGCAGCGATTCGCGATAGGCCCGCGCCGCGCGGACGAATCCCGCGAACAACGGATGACCGTCGCGCGGCGTCGAGGTGAACTCCGGATGGAACTGGCTCGCGACGAACCACGGATGGGAGTCGATCTCGATGAACTCCACCAACCCGTCAGCGGAGAACCCCGAGAAAGTCATGCCGGCAGCCGCCAGCTCCTCGAGATAGTGGTTGTTGAACTCGTAGCGATGGCGGTGGCGCTCGTAAATCGATTCCCTGCCGTACAGCGAGTGCACCAGCGATCCTGGCTTGAGGCGCGCCTCCTGGGCGCCCAGGCGCATGCTGCCGCCGAGATCCGATTTCTCGTCGCGCACTTGCTGGCCGCGCGCAAGATCCTGCCATTCGGTGATGAGCGCGATCACCGGGTGATTGGTGGCGCGATCGAACTCGGTGCTGTTTGCGCCGGAAAGGCCGGCGGAGCGCGCAAACTCGATGATCGCGAGCTGCATGCCGAGACATATGCCGAGATAGGGAATCCGATTTTCGCGCGCATAGCGGATCGCCTGGATCTTGCCCTCGATACCGCGGTCGCCGAATCCACCCGGCACCAGGATCGCGTCCATATTGGCGAGCACGGACGGTCCCGAGCGCTCGATTTCCTGCGATTCGAAATAATGAATGTTCACGCGCGTGCGTGTCTTGATGCCTCCGTGCATCAAGGCCTCGTTCAGCGAGATGTAAGAGTCGCGGATTTGCACGTACTTGCCGACCATGCCGATGTCGACCACGGCCTCGGGATTTTGCTTCGCCGCCACCACGGCACGCCATTCCGACAGATCCGTGGCAGGCGCGTGCAAGCGCAGCTTGTCGATCACGATGTCGTCGAGATCCTGCTCGTGCAGGAGCATCGGTATCTTGTAGATGTCGTCCGCGTCGACCGCGGAGATCACGGCGCGCTCCTCGACGTTGGTGAACAGCGCGATCTTGCGCCGCTGCTCGTCGGGCAGAGGCTGTAGGCACCGGCACAGCAGGATGTCCGGCTGGATACCGATGCCGCGCAGCTCCTTGACCGAGTGCTGCGTCGGCTTGGTCTTGATTTCCCCAGAGCCGCCCACGATGGGCACCAGGGTGAGATGCATGTAGAGGACATGGTTGCGCCCGAGCTCGACGCCCATCTGGCGGATCGCCTCGAGGAACGGCAGCGACTCGATGTCGCCCACCGTGCCCCCGATCTCGACCATGCAGACGTCCGCATCGCCCGCACCCATGCGGATGCGGTACTTGATCTCATCGGTGATGTGCGGGATTACCTGCACCGTGGCGCCGAGATAGTCGCCGCGGCGCTCTTTGGCGATGACCCGCTCGTAAATGCGTCCGGTGGTGAAATTGCTGTTGCGGCCGGTGGTGGTGCGCACGAAGCGCTCGTAGTGGCCCAGGTCGAGATCGGTCTCGGTGCCGTCCGCGGTGACGAATACCTCGCCGTGCTGGAAGGGACTCATCGTGCCCGGATCCACGTTGATGTACGGATCGAGCTTCACCATGCTGATCTTGAGGCCGCGCGCCTCGAGGATCGCGCCGAGCGAGGCCGACGCGATGCCCTTGCCGAGGGACGAAACCACGCCGCCGGTGACGAAAACAAATCGAGTCATGAGTCACCGCCAAATAATAATCGCCAGCTGCGCCAAACTCTGAGGGCGCCACCGACGCTAACTGCCAAAGGAATTATTAAATTCGACGGGAGTTCAGGTTACCAGATCGGGCCTGCCTCGACAATCGCGGGGGCGGACTATTGCCTACCATGGCCAGCCACGTCCGCCCAGCGTCACGTCAACGGCGGCGCATCCTCCCAAACGCAGCCCAAGCCCGGGAGACCCACGGCCACGCTCGAGCGCGCATCCTGCCAGAGATCGCCGACCGCGATCAGCGTGTCGCCGGCATAGATCATGGGCAGCGCGTCGCGCAGCCAGGGCAGCACGCCCATGGACTGACACAGGTGCTGCACGCTTTGCGTGCGCGCGCGCGCGCCAGTCTTCAGCGTCTCTCCGCCGCGCCGCCGACGCACGCAGACGCTCTCCGGCAGCCGCGCCGGGTCGAGCCCGCCGGCACGCTCGACCCAGCGCAACGCACCCAGGCCCGCGCCGAGCGCAAGGCGCGAGCCCGCCGAGGTACGCCAATCGAGCGGCTCGCCGATCGCCGGTAGCACCGAAGCGGTCAGAAAAAGCCGATCCCGATAACGGCGCAGGGCGTGCTCGCCCCATTGCACCGCCGGCTCGTGATCGGGCTGCGCCGTGAGCATCTGGCGCAGGGCCTCATCCAGGCGCGCGGTGGAGGGGGGCTCGACCGCGGCGAGGCTGAGCCAGTGCCTCACCACGTGCAGCCGCTCGCGGTCGGGCAGCGCGCGCAGGCCCGACGCCGACAACGCCTCGCCGTCGCTCAGCCGCTCCACCGAGCGCCGGGTCGAGAAGTCGAGCGAGGCCTGCGCCTCGCCGAGGTGTTGCGCCGCTCGCGCGAGTGAGGCGGCTGCGGCCGGCCAGCGCCGCTCGATGCGCGGCCAGACCTCGCGCCGCAGGTAAGCCCGGTCGAAGCGGGCATCGTGATTCATCGGGTCATCGACGGCCTGGACTGCGAGCGTCTTGCCGAGCCGGTGCAACTCGTCCGGCGCGACGTCGAGCAGCGGACGCAGGTGCCATCCTTGCGCGAAGGGCCGGCGCACGGGCATCGCCGACAAGCCCTTGAGCCCGGCACCTCGCAAGAGCTGCAGCAGCAAGGTCTCGGCCTGGTCGAGCGCATGGTGCGCCGTCAACAGGCACTCCCCGGGTTTGAGCACGCTTGCAAATGCACGGTAACGCGCCGCGCGCGCCGCAGCTTCGATGGACTCGCCGCCCCGCGTGTCCACCTCGACCCGCACCACCTCGAGAGGAACGTCGAACCGGCGGCACAGCGTCGCGGCTGCATCGCGCATTGCGCCAGACACCGCCTGCAGGCCGTGGTCGACGTGTACGGCACGCAGCGGCAGCGCCCGCGCCGCGGGGGCGCCTTGGCCGACCGGCGGACGCGCCTGCGCCAGCGCAGCCACGAGGCAGGCGGAATCCGGGCCCCCGCTCAGCGCCGCGAGCAGGCCGGTCGTGCCGGGCGGTAAGTTGTCCTCGAGCACGGCCCACAGCAGTTCCGCGCTGAAGCGCATGCGCTACCCGCCGCGAAACACGCCGAATCCACGCAACCGTGCCTGCCGGGCGTCCAGCAGCGTGGTGATGGGTTGCTTGGAAAGCTCGGCCAAGTGCTTGACCATGCTTTGTTTGACGACCTCGGCCATGGCCTGCGGATCGCGATGCGCGGCGCCATTCGGCTCCTTCAGCACCTCGTCGACCAGGCCGAGCTTCTTCAGCCGGTCGGCGGTGCCGCCCATGGCGTCGGCCGAGATTTCCTTCTTGTCGGTGCTCTTCCACAAGATCGACGCACAGCTCTCCGGGGAGATGACCGAATAGACGCTGAACTGCAGCATGACCAGCCGATCGCAGACGCCGATGGCGAGCGCGCCGCCGGAGCCGCCCTCGCCGATCACCACCGAGAGAATGGGCGCGGCGAGGTTCGACATCTCGAACAGGTTCCGCGCGATCGCCTCACTCTGGCCGCGCTCCTCGGAGCCGATGCCTGGGTACGCTCCCGGGGTGTCGATCAACGTGATGATGGGGATGCGGAAGCGCTCCGCCATTTTCATGAGACGCAGCGCCTTGCGGTAGCCCTCGGGCTTCGGCATGCCGTAATTGCGCCGCACGCGCTCCTTCGTGTCTCGGCCTTTCTGATGGCCGATCACCATCACGGGCAATCCCTCGAGCCGCGCGAGGCCGCCCACGATGGCGAGATCGTCGCTATACATGCGATCGCCGTGCAGCTCGTGCCAGTCGGTGAAAAGGAGCGACACATAGTCGAGCGTATAGGGCCGTTGCGGGTGGCGGGCGAGCTGCGTGATCTGCCAGGGAGAGAGATTCGCGAAGATGCTGTTGGTGAGCGCCTTGCTCTTCATCTGCAGCCGTTTCACCTCCTCCGCGATGTTGATGCTCGCGTCGGAGCCGAGGAACTTGAGCTCCTCGATCTTCGCCTCCAGCTCGGCAATCGGCTGTTCAAACTCCAAAAAATTCAGCGCCATGAAGAACTTTCCTCGCCGCGGATATCATTGCGCGGACCATACACCAAATACCAGCCTTCCCGGCCCACCAGCGCCGATAGTTTATCCAGAAGGTCGCGCGACGGGCGCACCGACCAGCTGTCCGCGAGATGCACCCGTCCGGAGTACTGCGCGCGGTTGACGGCGATACCCACGGCGCAGGGCCCCTTGAGATAGGGCTTCAACAGCTCCTCGAATCGGCTCATGCCCTGCGGACCGTCGAGCTCCTCGGGCCAGCGCAGCCACAGCCGCCGCGCGAAGCGCTCGCGCGCCCGGTCGATGTCCATGACGCTTTTCGCCTGCAGCCGCCAGGCCTCGATGAAATCGTCGAACCGCAGCGTGCCCTCGACGATGAGGATCGCGTCCTTGACGACGATGTCGCGGAATTGCTGGAAGGTCTCCTCGTACAGGCTCACCTCGAGCCGCGCGCTGCGATCGTCCAGGATCAATGTCACGCGATTCGGACGGCGGCGCACCTCGAGCACCAGTCCGGCAACAATGGCCGGTTTTCCGTGGCTCCAGCCGCGCTCGCCCGGCGCCGTCACGGGCTTCGGGCCGCCGACGTCGACGAGCCGCGCGCTCACCAGGAACTTGAGATCGGGCTCATAGGGCGTGATCGGATGGCCGCTCAAGTAAAGGCCGAGCGTTTCGCGCTCGCCCGCCAGGCGTTGGGTCTCGGTCCAGTCGGCGACCGTGCCGTGCGCGGCGGAGCTCAAGCCGAACAGGTCCACCCGCCCCACGCTCATGGCGCGCGAGTCTTGCTCGCCCAGGTGCATCGCACGATCGAGCTCGGCGGAGAGCGTGGCGCGATTCGGTCCGAGCGGATCGAGGCTTCCCGATTTGATCAGGGCCTCGAGCACGCGCCGGTTGACCCGCTGCAGATCGATGCGCCGGCACAGCTCCGGGAGACTCGGATACGGACCGCGGGCATCGCGCTCGTCGACGATCGCCTGCACCGCGGAGGCACCCACGCCCTTGATGGCGCCGAGGCCGAAACGGATACTGTCCCGTCCGGCGACCTTGAATGCGTACACCGATTCGTTCACATCCGGCGGATGCACCGTGAGGCTCATGCTCGCGCACTCATCGATGAGCGTGACGATCTTGTCGGTCTTGTCCATGTCGGCGGACAGCACGGCCGCCATGAAGGCGGCCGGATAGTGCGCCTTCAGCCATGCCGTCTGGTAGGACAGCACGGCATAGGCTGCGGAGTGCGATTTGTTGAAGCCGTATCCGGCGAACTTCTCCATCAGATCGAAGATGAGCGTCGCCTGCGATTCACGCACGCCGCGCTCGAGCGCTCCGCTCACGAACACCGAGCGCTGCTTCGCCATCTCCTCGGGCTTTTTCTTGCCCATGGCGCGGCGCAAGAGGTCGGCTCCGCCGAGCGTATAGCCGGCGAGGATCTGCGCGATCTGCATGACCTGCTCCTGATACAGGATCACGCCGTAAGTCGCCGCAAGGACCGGCCTCAACTCCGGGTGCAGATAATCGATGGTCGCCCCGCTGGTGTCGTGCTTGCGCGCGATGAAATCGTCCACCATGCCGGACTGCAGCGGACCGGGGCGAAACAGCGCCACGAGCGCGACGATGTCGCCGAAGCGGTCGGGCTGGAGCCGCCGGATCAAATCCTTCATACCGCGCGATTCGAGCTGGAACACGGCGGTGGTCTTGCAGCTCTTCAGGAGCTGATAGGTCGCGGCGTCCTCCATGGGGAGCGAGCGCATGTCGAGCGGCGGCTCGTGCGCATCGGCGCGGATGGCGTTGATGTCGCGCACCGCCCAATCGATGACGGTGAGCGTACGCAGCCCGAGAAAATCGAATTTCACCAGGCCCGCCGCCTCGACGTCGTCCTTGTCGAACTGGGTGACGGGCGTGCCACCCTCTTCGCTGTAGAGCGGCGTGAAATCGGTGAGCACGGAAGGCGCGATGACGACGCCCCCCGCGTGAGTGCCGGCGTTGCGGGCGAGACCCTCGAGAGCGCGCGCGAGCTCGATGAGCTCGCGCACGTCCGTATCGCTCGTGTACAGGCGCTTGAGCTCCTCTTCCTGCTCGAGCGCCTTGTCGAGCGTCATGCCGATCTCGAAGGGCACCAGCTTGGCGATCTTGTCGACATAGCCGTAGTTGTGCCCGAGGACGCGGCCGACGTCGCGTATCACCGCTTTCGCCGCGAGCGTGCCGTAAGTGATGATCTGCGAGACGCGCTCGCGGCCGTACTTGTTGGCGACGTACTCGATCACGCGATCGCGGCCGTCCATGCAGAAGTCGACGTCGAAGTCGGGCATCGACACGCGCTCGGGATTCAAGAATCGCTCGAACAGCAGGTCGTGCTCGATGGGATCGAGGTCGGTGATGCCGAGAACGTACGCCACCAGCGATCCGGCGCCGGAGCCGCGGCCCGGCCCGACCGGGACGCCGTGCTCGCGCGCCCAGCGGATGAAGTCGGCGACGATCAAGAAATAGCCCGCGAAGCCCATGCTGCAGATGACGCCGAGCTCGAGCTCGAGACGCGCGGCGTATTGCTCGCCGTTGCGCGCCTCGGCGGCACGCAGCGACGGGGCCTCCTCGAGCCGCCGGGACAGGCCAAGACGCGCCTCCTCGCGCAGGAACTCCTCGGTGGTCCGGCCGGCCGGCACGGGGTAGGCCGGCAGCATGGAGGCACCGAGCTTGATCTCGAGCGAGCAGCGCTTGGAAATCTCGACGCTGTTCTCGATGACGGCCGGGACATCGGCGAACAGCGCCGCCATCTCCTCCGGCGTCTTCAGGTATTGCTCTTCCGAGTAGCGCCGCGCGCGGCTTGCGTCGGCGAGGAGCGCTCCCTCGCGAATGCACACCCGTGCCTCGTGCGCCTCGAACTCCGCGCGCGTGAGGAAACGCACGTCGTTGGTGGCGACCGCGGGCACGCCGCGCTCGCACGCGAGATCGAGCACCGTCTCGCTATAGAGCGCTTCGCCGTTGCGCCCGGCGCGCTGGACCTCGAGATAGAAGCGATCGCCGCAGAGCGTCTGCCAGCGCACCAGGCAGCGCGTCGCCTCCTCCGCGTTGCCGCGCGCAAGGGCCTGGCCGACGTCGCCCTCGGCGCCGCCGGACAGCACGATCAGACCCTCGAGCGTGGCGGCCTCCAGCCATGCCCGCTCAAGCATCGGCGCGCCGCGCTGCCGCCCTTCGAGAAACGAGCGAGTCACGAGCTGCGTTAGATGCCGGTAGCCGGTGAGGTTCTGGCAGAGGAACACGATGCGCGAGGGCGGCGCGCGCTCGCCCGGCTCGCGAATCCAGGCATCGACGCCGATCAGCGGCTTGACCCCCGCTGCGAGCGCCTCCTTGTAGAACTTGACCATCGCGAACAGGTTGCACTGGTCGGTGAGCGCGATGGCCGGCATGCGCGCGGCCGCGACCGCCGCCATGAGCTCGGGCACGCGCACGATCCCGTCGACCAGCGAGTATTCGGTGTGCAGGCGCAGATGGACGAATTGACCCAATGCCCTCACCGCTCCAGGTACATTGCGAGTTCGGGGTCCTCGTCCACATCGGGCACCCACGAGAGATCGGGATCCCAATCCTCGCCGACGGCGCCGAGCAGCGCCAGCACGGGTGTGAAGCTGCGTCGATGCAGGCGGCACGGCCCGTGCTCCGAGAGCCGCCGTCGATGCTCGCGCGTGGCGTAGCCCTTGTGACTCGCGAACGCATATTGGGGATACAGCGTATCCATCTGATCCATGTATTCATCCCGGGCCGTTTTCGCAAGGATCGATGCGGCGCTGATCGCGGGCTCGGTGGCGTCGCCGCCGACGATCGCGCGTGCCGTGACGGCGGCGCCCAGTCCGTCGAGCCGCGGCAAGCGGTTGCCGTCCACGATGAGCTTGTGCGGGCACAGATGCATGGCGAGCACGGCGCGCCGCATGGCGAGAAAAGTCGCGTGCAGGATGTTGAGCGCGTCGATCTCCGCCGGCTCCGCCCAGCCGATGCCGTAGCAAAGCGCGCGGCGGCGGATCTCCACAGCCAGCTGTGCGCGCGTCTCGGCGCTGAGCACCTTCGAATCGGCGAGTCCAGTGATGCCGCGCCCCGGCCGCAGCACCACCGCGGCGGCGACCACGGGCCCGGCCAGAGGGCCCCGCCCCGCCTCGTCCACTCCGGCGATGCGCGACCTCATGCCCTCACCGCCGAGGGACTGCGCCGCTGCAATAGCTCGATGATGGCCTGCGCCGCACGCTCGCTCGCGTCACGCTTGAGATCGACGTGTAGCCCCACGAATTCTTGCTCCAACTTGGCGCGTCGTCCTGCATCGTCGAGCCACATCGAGAGCTCCGCGCCGAGCGCCGGCGGGTCGACCTGTTCCTGAAAATACTCGCCGACGACGCGCCGATCCGCAAGTAAATTCGGCTGCGCAAAAAACTTGGATTTGACGAGATTCAGCTTGCGAAGCGCAAAAGCCGTCACCGGACCGGTGCGGTACACCACGACCATCGGCCGCTTGCACAGCGCCGCCTCGAGCGTCGCGGTGCCGGACGCTATCAAGGCTGCGTCGGCGGCGATCAGGGCGGCCTGTGCGTCGCCATCGATGAGCTTCACTTCAACTTGCGGCGCTAGGCGCTTGAGCGTGCGCGAGAAAATATCCCGCACCGTGGCGCTCGCCATGGGCGCGACGAAGCGTATTCCGGGCCGATGCTGCGCGAGCCAAACGGCGGTGCGCGCGAAGTCTGCCGCGAGCCGGGTCACCTCGCCGCGGCGGCTGCCCGGCAGCAGCGCGATGATCTCGCCCGCCGCCGGGAGGCCGAGGTGCGTCCGTGCCGCCACGCGGTCGACGATGAGCGGGATGGCGTCGGCGAGCGGATGCCCCACGAATTCCGCGGCGACCCCTTGGTGCTCGTAGAACTTGCGCTCGAAGGGCAACAGGCACAGCACCAGATCGACCGACTCGTGGATCGTGTGCACGCGGCGCGGGCGCCACGCCCAGACCTGCGGGCTCACATACTGCACGGTCGGAATCCCGGCCTGGTGGAGCTTGCGTGCGAGACGCAGGTTGGTATCGGGTGCATCGATGCCGACGAACACGTCGGGGCGGGCGGCGATGAAGGAAGCGCGCAGCCGCGAGATGAGCCGCCACAGGCGCGGCAGCTCGCGCAGGACGTCGAACAGCCCCATGACGGCGAGCGACTCCGCGGGCTCCCATACCTCGCAGCCGGCCGCGCGCATCTTGGGACCCGCGACGCCGAAGAATTCCGCATCGGGCTCGCGCCGGCGCAGCGCCTGGATGAGTCCAGCGCCCAGCGTATCCCCCGACGCCTCCCCCGCGACCAGTGCCACCCGCAGCGGACCCGACATGAGGCGCCTATCGAACCAGGCTGCGCGAGCTTGAATGAATGAATTCGACGAACGGCCGTATTTCGGCCTCGGACTCCGCCGTACGATCGAGGCGATCGAGCGCTTCCTTGAGCTTGAGGCCCGATCGATACAGCACGCGGTACGCGCGGCGAATGTTGCGGATCTGCTCCGCGCTGAAGCCGCGGCGCGTCAGCCCCTCGACGTTGATGCTGTGCGGGACCGCCGGCCGCCCGACCGCCATGACATAGGGCGGCACGTCCCGCGTCACCATGGTGTTGTGCGCGATGAAGGCATGCGCGCCGATGCGCGTAAATTGATGCGCGGCGGAGAGACCCCCGAGAATCGCCCAATCGCCGATATCGACGTGGCCGCCCAAAGTCGCACAATTCGCAAGAATGATTTGATTGCCGAGACGACAATCGTGTGCGACGTGCGAGTAGGCCATGAACAGGTTGTCGTTCCCGATGGTCGTCACGCCCGAGCCGGTGACGGTGCCGCGGTTCACCGTGACGGCTTCGCGGAACACGTTGCGGTCGCCGATATCCAGCCGCGTCACCTCGCCCTTGTATTTCTTGTCTTGCGGGTCCTCGCCGATCGAGGCGAACTGATAGACCTTGTTGTTCGCCCCCATGCGCGTCGGACCCTTGATAACGACATGCGGGCCGATCCATGTGCCCGGACCGATTTCGACGTCGCGGCCAATGACGCTGAAGGGGCCGATCTCCACGTCCGGGGCGATTTTCGCCTCGGACGCGACGACCGCGCGCGCATCGATCATCCGCTCTCTCCTCCGTCCCCCGTCTTCGCGCTGCGCCCGTCCGCGACGCCCTTGGGCCGTGCGGCCGGCGCCTTGGTTTCGGGCGCAACCATGATCTCCGCGGCGGCAACCTCGGCACCGTCCACCTCGGCGCGGCAATCGAACTTCCAGATTCCCTTGAAGGCGCGCTTCAGCGTGCATTTCAGCATGATCTGATCGCCGGGCTCGACGGGGCGTCTGAAGCGGGCATTGTCGATGGCGACAAAATAGAAGCGCGTGTCGGAGTCCGGCACCACCTCGACCGTCTTGAACGCGAGGATGCCGCAGGCCTGCGCGAGCGCCTCGATGATCATGACCCCGGGCATCACCGGCCGGTGCGGGAAATGACCGGGAAAGAACGGCTCGTTGAAGGTCACGTTCTTGATGGCGTGCACGTACTTGCCCGCCTGGCAGTCGATCACGCGGTCGACGAGCAAGAACGGATACCGGTGCGGCAACTGGTGCATGATCGCTTCGATATCCAAGCCGCATCGCTCCACCATCATTGCTCCTTTTCGCCCAATCGGCGCAAGTGTGCCACCATCCGCCGCCACGCACGCGTGGGCACGGTCGGCATCCCGCTCGAGTAGCTCCCCGGCTCGCGGATGGAAGCGCTCACCAGGCTGCACCCGGTGATCACGACATCGTCCGCAATGGTCAGGTGTCCAGCGAAACCCACCATGCCGCCCACCATGCAGCGCTTGCCTATCTTCGTGCTGCCCGAGATTCCGGTGCACGCGGCGATGGCCGTATGCGCACCGATGCTCACGTTGTGGCCCACCTGGATCTGATTGTCCAGCTTGGCGCCCTCGCCGATCACGGTATCACCGATCGCACCGCGGTCTACGGTCGTGTTGGCGCCGATCTCGACGTCGTCCCAGATGCGCACGCTCCCCACTTGGGGGATTTTCACCCAGCTGCTGCCGTCCAGGGCGAAGCCGAAGCCGTCGGCGCCGATCACCGCTCCTGCGTGCACGAGACAGCGGGCGCCGAGCACCACTCCCGGATAGAGAGTCACCCGCGCCACCAGGCGCGTCTCCTCGCCCAGCCGCGCACCGCGCTGCACGATGCAGCCCGGACCGACCCAGGAACGCTCGCCGAGCTCGACGTCCTCCTCGATCACCGCGAGCGCGCCCACCGTCGCCGACTTAGGGACGCGCACACCCGTCGCGACCACCGCGGTCGGGTGGATACCCGGCGTGTACTTGGGCTCCGGATACAAAAGCGCCGCCATATGCGCGAATGCGAGCCGCGGATTCTCGGTCACGAGCGCCGCGACCGGGCATGCGGGCGCATCTGCCGGCGCGAGGACGACGGCGCTCGCCCGCGTGGTGAGGAGATCACGCCGGTAGCGCGAGTCGGCGAGAAAGCTGAGCGAGCCCGGCTCGGCCTGCGCCAGAGTCGCTACGTGGGAGACTCGCGTATCCGGATCGCCGCGCAGCTCCAGCGCGAAACGCACCGCCAACTCGCCCAGGCTGAAACCCTCTTGCACTGACGCACATCCCGTGCGAAAGGATCAGCAGGCTATTTGTTGCTGCCGGTCGGCTTCGCCGGTGCCCCGGGCGCCTGCGTCTTCGGCGGGCTCGCCGGAAGCGTCGCAGGCTTGGTCTGCAGCACCGCAAGCACGGCGGCCGTGATGTCGAGCGGCTGTTTCGCGTACAGCACGCCGTCACCCAGCACCAGGTCGAAACCCTGCGCATTCGCGTAAGTCTGGATCTCCCCGAAGAGATAGCGCTGGACCTTGCCGAGCTCCTCGTTCTTGCGAGTCGAGGCATCGTCCTGGAACTCGCCGGCCTTGCGCGAAAATTCGCGCTGCTGGTCGCGGAAGGTCTTCTCGGCGTTGGTGCGGTCGGCCTCGGACATGACCGCGCCTTCCTTCTGCAACTTGTCCTCCTTGGCCTTCAGATCGGTCTGCATGGTCATCAGCTCGCGGCGGCGCGGTCCGAACTCGTTCTCGAGCGATTGCATGGCTGACTTGGTTTGCGGCGCCTCTTCCAGCAGCTTCTGGAAATTTACGTAGCCGATCTTGGTTTCCGCGCCGGCCTGTCCGGCCGCGAGCAGGCCGCAAAAACAGAGAGCCAATAGGGCGATGCTTCGATTGAAAGTCGACATGTTTGCTTTTGTGGACCTCGAGTGATGGTAGGTCAAAACGCCTGACCGATAGAGAACTGAAAACGCTCCGTTTCGTCGTTGAATCTCACCGTGTCGCCGGGATATGCATTCAGCGGGATGCCGTATGAGAAGCGGAACAGGCCCAGGGGCGCGAGCCACTGTACCGCGATCCCGGTCGATCTCTTCAGATTATCATAACTGAAGTGGTAATTGACCGGCGTAATGTCGTCCTCGCCCAGGAATTTGACTTTATTGCCCGTGTAAAAGACGTTCCCCATGTCGTAGAACCAGCTGACCCGGGCGGCGCTCTTCCACTTGTCCGGAACCGGAAACAGCAGCTCGAAACGGCTGATGACCCGGAAATTGCCGCCGAATGGATTGCCGATGCCGATATTGTCGCGGGGGCCCAAGGTGCTCTCGCGGTAGCCGCGGACGCTGTCCGGACCGCCGGCGAAGTAGTTCAAGTACGGCGGCAGGAACGTGGTCTTGCCGAGCGAGTTGGCGTAATCGATGCTGGCGTTATACGAGATCAGCCATTTCTTGTACACGGGAATGTACTGCAGAAACTGAAAGTTCGTCGCGAAGTACTTGACCTGGCTCCCCGGCAGCGCGTACCGGCCCGAGGCCGCGATATGCGTGCCGCGGTCGGCGAAGATGGCACGATTGCGCGAGTCGAAATTCCAGCCGCCGCTCACCTCGTACGTGTAGAAGTTGCTCCCGTAGACCGTGTACGGGTTATCCAGCGAGTTGATGAGACCGTCGCCGTTGGTGTCGTCCAGGTAGCGCGTGAAGGTGTTGCCGTTGTGCTGCACCCATTGGATCGCCTGCTGCGAGCTGTAACCCTGCGACACCACCAACTCGTTCTTGTTGGCCGAAAGGCCGGCCTGCAGATATTGGTACTCGGTGATGGGGTAGGAGAAGCTGTTCGCCACCGTCAACTGCTTGGTGGAGAACTTCGATGCCGCCGCCACGAATTGCGTGATGTCGCGGTAGGTCAGTGAGAGCGTACGCGCGACGCCGTCGATCGTCGTGTAGGGGTCGGTCTGCGCAAGGGTGTAGGTCTTGCTGTACTTGCCGGCGTTCACTTCGAGCGCCACCCGGTCCCCCGTGCCCATGAAGTTGCTGTGCACGAAGTTGCCGTTGATGCTGAATTTCTGGGCCTCGGAATAGCCGATGCCGCCGCCGAACTGTCCCGGCAAGCCCTCCTTGATGTTGTAGTCGACGTCGACGAGATCGGCACTGCCGGCGACGGGCTTGGTCTCGAACTCCACCTTCTCGATGTACGGCAAGCGCTGCAGACGCTCCTTGGAGCGCTCGATCGCGGAATTCGACAACCAGCCGCCCTCGAGCTGGCGCATCTCGCGCCGCAGGGTCTCGTCGTTGATCGCGGTGGTGTTGTTGAAATTGATGTGCCGCACGTACACGCGATTGCCGGGCTCGATGAAGAACGTCAGCGAGACCGTCTTCTTGTCGTTGTCCGGCGTCGGCACCGGATCGATCTTCGAGAAGGCATAGCCGTCCGCGCCGAGGCGGTAGCTCATGAGCTCCTGCGAGCTCGTCACCAGCTTGCGCGAGAAGATCTCGCCGGGATGGATCAAGAGGAGCCTGCGCAGCTGCTCCTCGGGAACCACCATCGTGCCCGCGAGCTTGATGTCCGAGACGCGGAAAACATCACCCGGGTTGACGTTGATGGTGATGTACATGTTGTCTTTTTCGGGCGCGATCGTGACTTGCGTCGACTCGATCTGAAAGTTGGCGTAGCCGCGGTCCATGTAATAGGAGCGCAGCTTCTCCAGATCGCCCGTCAGAGATTCGCGCGAGTAGCGGTCATCCTGCTTGTACCAGGACAGGATGTTCGGTGTATGCAGCTCGAAGGTGGCGAGAACGTCCTTGTCGGTGAACTTGCTGTTGCCGACCAGATTGATCATCTCGATCTTGGCGCGCTTGCCTTCCTTGATGTCGACCAGCACATCGACCTTGTTGCCCGGCAAATCCGTGACCTTGGTATCGACGCGCACGGCGTATTTGCCGCGGCTGAAGTACTGGTCGGTGAGGTACTGCTTCACCTCATCGAGCACCGATCGATCGAATGTCTTGCCTTGAGCGAGGCCGACGTTGCGCAAGCTCTTGGTGAGATCCTCGGTCTTGATGTCCTTGTTGCCCTTGACCTCGAACTTCGCGATCGACGGCCGCTCGACCACCACCACGAGCAGCGTGTTGCCCTCGCGGCGCAGCTCCACGTCGCGGAAGAATCCGGTCGCGTACAGGGCGCGCATCGCTTCGCCGATGCGCTGCGCGTCCAGATGATCGCCGATGTTCACCGGCAGATAGTTGAATACCGTTCCCTCGGAGATGCGCTGCAGACCCTCGACACGGATGTCCCCGACCACGAAGCTCGACTCGCCGGCCGGCTGCGCAGGCGACTGGGGCGCAGCGGGCGCCGGCCCCTGCGCGGCGGGCGCCGGACCCTGCGCGGCAGGGGCAGGCCCTTGCGCGGGTGCAGGTCCCTGCGCAGCGGGCCCTTGGGCCGCAGGCGCGCCGGAGGGAGGCGGAACGGAATTGGGGGGACTCTGCGGCGCGGGCTGCGAGCGCACGGGAGCTCCCAAGGGCTGGATGGCGATCGCCACCAGGCAAATCAGCCGTGTTTTAATCCGCACGCGACGACCGCATGCAATCTCGATGGGCAGCGGCGCGCCGCCCTGGCGGCGCAAACTCGACGTAGGTCATGATGTCCCGTTAATTCAAATGTCTGGAAATATCGTTATAAAAGGCGAGGCTCATCAATACGACCAGCAAGGCAATTCCGACCTGCTGGCCGAAATTCTGAGCACGCTCGGACAGCGGGCTTCCCTTGACGGCTTCCACCAATTGATAAACCACTTGCCCACCATCCAGTAGCGGGACCGGCACTAGATTGAGCACTCCCAAGCTCACACTGATAATCGCCAAAAACGCGAGGAACGCGGTCACGCCCAGATAGGCACTGATGCCCGCGAACTCCGCGATGCTGATCGGACCGGAGATGTTCTTCGCGGAAACCTCGCCGGTAAGGATGCGCCACAGCATCTGCACCGTCAGGGCCGACATCTCCCAAGTCTTGCGCACCCCCACATCGAGCGCCTCCAGAGGACCCGAGCGGTGCGTCTGGACATATCCAGCCGGCCAGCTGCGCTGCCCTTCCGTCAGCGTTATACCCAATCGCCCGATGGTGCGGCCCTGATCCACCACGCGCGGAACGGCGGTGTCGAAGGTGAGCTGCCGCCCGCCCCGCTCCACGCCGATCGACAGGGTCTTGCCCGGCGCTCCGCTCACCGCGGCAATGAATTGCGAGCCATTGGCGAGCGCCTGGCCGTCGACCGACACCACTTTGTCGCCCGCGCGCAGGCCCGCGCGCTCGCCGGCGCTGCCCGCCGGCGCCGATTGCACCACGGTGTCCGCCCGCCAGGTCGACAGATCGAGTCCCAGGCCCGGCAACAAGCGGCCGGGCTCGGTCATCTCCCGTGCATCCGACGCCAGGTGAATCGTCAGCGGAACCTCGGCGCCGGCCCGGCGCACCACGATCGGAATGACCGCGTCGCCGGACACGGCGCGCAGCAAATCGATCTGCAGCTCTTCGGTATCGGCGACCTGATAATCGCCCACCCGCACGATCTCGTCGCCGCTTCTGATGCCGGCGGTGGCGGCCGGGCTGTCGAGGAGCACCTGCCCCACGATGGGCTTGACGACCTCGGTCCCCGCCATGGCGAGAATCGCATACAGAAGCGCGGCGAAGATGAGATTCATGGCGGGACCCGCGAGCAGCACCGCGATCCGATGCGTGATGGGACGGCGCGTGAAGGAGCGGTGCAGCTCCGCGGGATCGACGTCTCCCTCGCGCTCATCGAGGAGCTTCACATAGCCGCCGAGCGGGATCGCGGCGAGACAGTACTCGGTACGATCTCGATCACGCCCGACCCGCGTCCATAGCGGTTTGCCGAAGCCGATGCTGAAGCGCAACACCTTGAAGCCGAGCTTCTTCGCGACCCAGTAGTGTCCGAATTCGTGGACCGCGACCAATATCCCGATCGCAACCAAGAAGGCGGCGATGAAAATCACAATCTTCATGCGTGAGCTCCATGCGCAGTCTCGATCAAGGTGCTCGCCAGGCGCCGTGCAGCGGCGTCGGCGTCCAACACATCCCCCAGCGCTCGAACCGGGTGTGCGTCGAGGCGCTGCAGCACTTTGTCAATGACCGTGCAAATCCCAGTAAAGTTCAAGCGCTCCTCGAGAAACGCCCGCACCGCCACCTCGTTCGCCGCGTTGAGAATGGCCGGCGCGGTGCCCCCGGCGCGGGCTGCGGCCCGCGCGAGCCCGAGGCTCGGAAAACGCGCGTGATCCGGCGGCTCGAAGTCCAAGCGCCCGACCAGGCTCAAATCGAGGGATTGTACACCGGAAGCGACCCGCTCCGGCCACGCAAGCGCGTGGGCAATGGGCGTTCTCATGTCGGGGGCGCCGAGCTGGGCGAGGAGCGAGCCGTCCGCGTATTCGACCAGCGAATGCACGAGACTTTGCGGATGGACGACGACCTTCACTTGCGTCTCGGGCAAGTTGAAGAGCAGCGTCGCCTCGATCACCTCGAGCCCCTTGTTCATGAGCGTCGCCGAATCCACCGAGATTTTGCGGCCCATCTTCCAGCGCGGATGATTGCAGGCCTCATCGGGCGTGACGCTGTCGAGACGCGCCAGGTCAGTCAATCGGAAAGGACCGCCCGAGGCGGTCAAGATCACGCGCACCACGCCGTGCGCATCCTCGCCCGGAAGATAACCGGCGGGCATACATTGAAAGATGGCGTTGTGTTCGCTGTCGATCGGGATGATCTCGGTGTTGGCGCGCCGAGCTTCCTCCATGAGAAGGCGGCCGGTCATCACCAGTGCCTCCTTGTTTGCGAGCAGCACGCGCTTGCCGGCGCGTACCGCCGCCAGCGTCGGCATCAAGCCTGCGGCCCCGACGATTGCCGCCATGACCACTTGAACGTTGTCGCCCGTGACCTCGGCGTCGAGCGCCTCGGCACCGCTCTCGACGCGAGTCCTCGAGCCCAGGGCCTCGAGCGCGGCACGCGCCTGGGCTGCAGCCTTCGGGTCCGCCAGCACGACGACGTCGGGGTTGAACTGCCGCGCCTGCTCGACCACCGTCTCCCAGCTGCCGTTCGCGCACAACACGGCGACGCGAAAGCGCTCGGGATGCAAGGCGACGACCGCGAGCGTCGAGCGCCCGATGCTGCCCGTCGCTCCGAGAATGGCGATGCCTCGCGGAGCGCTCATACGATGACTCCTGACCCGAACAATCCCAGCGCATAGAGCGGCGCGGCGGCCGTCACGCTGTCGATGCGGTCGAGAATGCCGCCGTGCCCCGGCAACAGTGCGCCCGAGTCCTTGAGGCCCGCCGAACGCTTGAACATGCTCTCCGTCAGATCGCCAATCACCGAAAAGATGCCGACCGCGCACCCGAACATAATCCCGAGCCTGACCGGCAAGCCGAAGTACGCCGCCCCGCCCCACGCGACGAGGGCGACGGTGACGAGCCCCCCGGCGGCCCCTTCCCAGGTCTTGCCGGGGCTCACCTGCGGTGCGAGCTTGCGCCTGCCGAGGCTCCTCCCGACGAAGAACCCGCCAATGTCCGCGGCGATGACCAGAAAAACGAGCCAGAGGACGATTTCCGGCCCGCGCATGGGCCCGCCGCTTGCCCGGTCCAGCCGGGCGAGGGCCACGAAGGCCGGCACCAGCACCGGAATGCCGCAAAGCAGAGCGAGCCGCGGCCGGTGCTTCACCGGGGCGAACACCAGCCAGAGAAAGGCGGCCAACCACCAAGCGCAGGCCAGCACCAGGAGCGTGAGCAGATGCGCGGGCTTCTCCGTCCACCGCCATGTAAGAGCGAGCAGCACGGCGATGGCGGCCGCATAGGCCGCCCGCGCCGCCGCTGATCGCAGCCCCCCGAAACCCGCCCATTCCCACGCGCCGGCAGTCAGCACCGCGCCGAAACCGAACGCCGTCCAGTCGGGCTTGAGCAAGTAAAGGCCAGCGAGTAGCACGCAACCCAGGATGCACGCCGTGACGATCCGCAGCCTAAGCATCGGCCTTCACGCCGATTTGCGCAGAGGTCTTGCCGAAACGCCGTTCGCGGCGCGCGAAGAACTCGAGCGCGGCATCCAGCTCGGCCGCACCGAAGTCCGGAAACAGCACGTCCGTGAAGTACAGCTCCGCGTACGCGAGATTCCACAACAGGAAATTGCTGATGCGCAGCTCGCCGCCGGTGCGGATGAGCAAATCCGGGTCCGGCATGCCGGCGAGCGCGAGCCGGGATGCGATGTGCGCCTCGTCGATTTCCTCCGGGTGCAACCTGCCGGCGGCGGCCTCGGCGGCGAGCGAACGGCAAGCTTGGGTAATGTCCCAGCGGCCGCCATAGGCAAAAGCGACGCACAACACCAGCCCGCGGTTCTCCTGCGTGAGTGTTTCCGCCTGCGCCATGGTGCGGGAGATTTCGGTTCCGAGCACAGCGCGATCGCCGAGGAATTTCATGCGCACGCCGTTCTCGTGCAGGTCCGCCACCTCGCGCGCGAGCGCCTCGAGCATGAGTTTCATGAGCAAGCCGACCTCGTCCGGCGGACGCCGCCAGTTCTCGCTCGAGAATGCGAACAGGGTGAGATAACGGACATTGCGGCGGATGCAAGCCTCGACCACGCGGCGCACGACCTTGACGCTCGCGCGATGACCCGCGGACCGCGGCATGCCGCGAGAACGTGCCCAGCGGCCGTTGCCGTCCATGATGATCGCGACGTGTTGCGGCGTATCGGCCATCGTCGGGTCGAGGCTATGCGGGTCGGCTAGACCTGCATCAACTCCTTCTCTTTTTCCGCCATGGCATGATCGATCTCGGCCACGTGCTTGTCCGTGAGCTTCTGGATCTCCTCCTGCGCGCGCCGGTCCTCGTCCTGGGCGATCAGCTTCTCCTTCAGCATTTCCTTCAGTTCGGTCATCACCTCGCGGCGCACGTTGCGCACCGACACCCGGGCGCTCTCCGCCTCCGAGCGCACGACCTTGGTGATGTCGCGGCGACGCTCCTCGGTGAGCGCCGGCATGGCGATGCGGATCAAGGTGCCCGCGGTGTTCGGCGTAAGTCCCAGGTCGGACTTGTAGATCGCCTTCTCGATCACCGCCACCATGGACTTCTCCCAGGGCGTGACCGTGAGCGTGCGCGCATCCTCGGTCGCGATGTTGGCAACCTGGTTGAGCGGCATCTCGGAGCCGTAGTAGTCCACCTTGATGTGCTCGATCAAGCTCGTATGCGCGCGTCCGGTGCGCAGCTTCTTCAGCTGATCCCTGAAAGCAGCCACGCACTTTTGCATGCGCAGGGTCGCGTCCTTCTTCAGGTCGTCGATCATACCTTTTCCTCTCCCGGCTCGGCGGAGACTACCGTGCCCACATCCTCGCCCAACACGATGCGCATCAGATCTCCCGCGTGGAACAGATTGAACACCTGCAAGGGCAAGTTGTTCTCGCGGCACATGACGATCGCCGTGGCATCCATGACGTTGAGACGATCGGTCAGCACCTTGTCGTAGGTCAGATGCGTGTAACGCCGCGCTTCCGGAAATTTGAGCGGATCGGCGTCATAGACGCCATTCACCTTGGTCGCCTTCAGGAGGATTTCGGCGTTGATCTCGATGGCGCGCAAGGATGCGGCGGTGTCGGTCGTGAAGAACGGGTTGCCGGTACCGGCGCCGAAAATCACCACGCGGCCCTTCTCGAGATGGCGCACGGCGCGCCGCCGGATGTAGTCCTCGCAGACCTCGTTGATGCGCAGCGCCGACATCACCCTGGCATAGGTGCCCAGAGACTCGAGTGCGTCCTGCAGAGCGAGGGCATTCATCACGGTGGCGAGCATGCCCATGTGGTCGGCGGTTACCCGGTCCATGCCGGCGCGTGCGAGACCCGCACCGCGGAAGATGTTGCCGCCGCCGAGCACGATGGCCACTTGCACGCCCATCTGAGTCAGGTCGCGGATCTCCCCGGCGATGCGCTTGAGCATGCTGGGATCGATACCATAATCCTCATTGCCGAGGAGTGCCTCGCCGGACAGTTTTACGAGGATTCGTCCGTAGCGTGCGGTAGGCGTTGCATCCGTCATGATATCGTACCCTACTATAAAAGACCCCGCCGGGGCGGGGTCTTTCGATTCAGTGCGATGCGGCTAGTGCTGCTTCTTCACCTGCGCCATCACCTCGCCGACGAAGTCGTCCTGTTTCTTCTCGATGCCGGCTCCCACCTCGTAGCGCACGAACTCGACCACCCGCGCGCCCGACTTTTTCAGGAGCTTCTCCACGGTCATGTCCGGGTCCTTGACGAAGGGCTGGCCGAGGAGCGTGATCTCCGCGAGGTACTTGCGCAGCCGCCCCTCGACCATTTTGGCGATGATCTCGGCGGGCTTCTTCTCGCCCTTGGTCTGCTCGG
>Ga0302314_10000288_pt1 | contig 91459 bp, 70 predicted proteins | sample III_Palsa_N2_3_FD_200533 | JGI IMG/M metagenome (GOLD analysis project Ga0302314, IMG submission 200533) | Peat permafrost microbial communities from Stordalen Mire near Abisko, Sweden - III_Palsa_N2_3 | ecosystem: Environmental > Terrestrial > Soil > Palsa > Peat permafrost | place: Sweden...
TCTCGCAACTGGTGTCGTCCGTAATTCTGACCTTCGCACAACCCGACGATCCCCTGAACCAGGAAACGACGCTCTTCGACAACATTATTGTCGACGCCGCACCGACCAGTCCTGCCCCCGTTCCCGAGCCTTCAACCCTCTCGCTGCTTGGTTCGGGCCTGGCTGGTGTGGTCACTGCCGTTCGTCGGAGATCCCGTAAGGCTTAGTTCCAGCGCGGAGCAGGCAGACACCTTCAGGCTTTGCAGCCGTCGAGACCTTGCGCCACGAGCCCTCTCCCGGGCAAATTGCCGTAAACTAGTGATCTATGATCACCGACCTCGAGTACACCTACTCCCCAGTTCGCGACAAAGTCCGCGATCTGCGGGAGTATCTTTGACGCTCCCCGCCTCCGCCGTGAACTAGCCGTCATCGAAGAGAAGACCGCCGACCCCACCGTCTGGGCCGACGCTGCACGTTCGCAGCCTCTCATGCGCGAGCGCAAGCGCCTCGAAACCCTCCTGAGCGACGACACCGAACTTGCCCGCCGGTCGGATGATATTGAGGCGTACTTCGAGCTCGCACGCGAAGGCGAAGACACCGAGCCCGACCTCGCCCGCGAGATCCCCGCCCTCATCGAGTTCTCCGAAAAGCTCGAGTCCAAAACCATGCTCTCCGGCGAGACCGATCCTCTCAACGCCATCGTCGTCGTCCATCCTGGCGCAGGCGGCACCGAGAGCCAGGACTGGGCCGAGATGCTCATGCGCATGTACATCCGCTGGGCCGAGCGCGAAGGCTTCAAAGCCGAGCTTAACGAAATTCAGGACGGCGACGAAGCCGGCATCAAGTCCGCCACCTTCACCATCACCGGCGAGTTCGCCTTCGGCCTCCTCTCCGGCGAAACCGGCGTTCACCGCCTCGTCCGCATCTCGCCCTTCGATCAGGCCAAGCGTCGTCACACCAGCTTTGCCAGTGTCTTCGTATCGCCCGAGATCGACGACACCATCGTCATCGACATCAAGGTGGAAGACCTCCGCATCGACACCTACCGGTCTGGAGGAAAAGGCGGGCAGCATGTGAATACCACCGACTCCGCCGTCCGCATCACCCACCTCCCCACCGGCCTCGTCGCGGGCTGCCAGAACGAGCGCTCCCAGCACAAGAACAAAGAGCGTGCCATGAAGATGCTTCGCTCGCGCCTCTACGAGTACGAGCTTGACAAGAAAAAGGCCATCACCAAGAAACTCGAAGACTCCAAGCTCGACATCGGCTTCGGCTCGCAGATCCGCTCGTACGTCCTCCAGCCCTACCGCATGGCCAAGGATCTCCGCACCCGCGTCGAAGTCGGCGACGTCGACAAGGTCCTCGACGGCTTCCTCGAGCCCTTTATCCGCGGCTTCCTCCGCATGCGCCGAGAAGGCAACTTCCCCGCCTCTCTCGAACCCGACGACCTAGCCTAAAAGCAAAAGCGTCCTGCGCGGACGGCGAACCCATCGGGAGAAGCACGCGAAGCCCAAGACCCGTCCCGAAGGGACCGCCCCGCGCGCAGCGGGCCCGTCCGGCAGGACACAAGCTCCTATCGGTACCTTCGTGCGCTCCCGCATTAAACCCCATCCCCAACCCGCCGATAACCTAAGGGGCTGCCTTGATCCTTTGAAACTTCGCCGCGCGTTCGTTTGACGGCAGATCAAAAATCATCCGCGCCTGCAACCAACGGGGGATGCTCTGATGAATACCAATGGCCCGATGATGGTCCTTATGCGCCGCTTTGTCTTCAACTCAACATTACCAACCCGCAACACCCTCTATCTCGCGACAGTCCTGTCTGCGTCCCTCCTGTCGACCGCCGCCCTCGCCCAAGGCTCCGCCTCGCTCGGCAACGGCCTCAGCGCCGCCGCCATCGCGCGCGGCGGATCGACCGTCTCCGAACGCGGGAGCGTGCTCGACGCCGCCGACGGCAATCCCGCAGGCTTCGCAGGCGTCAGCGCCCCCACCCTCGACTTCGGCGCCCTCGGCCTCGTCGCTGGCGGCTCCTTCACCAACGCCTCTAACTCCAATGCCAAGCTCCGCGGGCTCGCCGGCGCCCTCCCCTTCGGCGCCTTCGCCATGCCCATCGGCCACAGCCCCTATGTCTTCTCCGCAGGTGTCACGCCCGAGATTCTCGTTCGCGCCAACTGGCACTACAACGACACCCCCGGCACCGACGGCATCACCTACGGCTACCAGCAGCAGGAGACGCAGATCATCGCCATCCGCTCCGCCATCGGCGTCGCCCGCAGCTTCACCCCGCGCTTCTCCGCAGGCGTAAACCTTGGCCTCGTCTACAACGAGAACAACCTCCACGCCCCGTACATCTTCCAGGAGCAGCCGGTCTTAGCTGGACTAAAGGTCCTCCTCGGCCTCACCACCCGTGGCTATGGCTGGAACGGTGCCGCAGGCGTCCAGTTCCAACCCACCGCCCACATCCGCACCGGCCTTGCCTGGAAGAGCGGCACCACCCTCCGCACCGAGGGCGACGCCAACGGCTCCGCATCCGCTCTCTTTGCCGCTCTCGGCACCTCGGCGGACCCGACCTTCCACTACCACGCCGCCGTACAGAACCATCTCCCGCAGGCCTTCGACGCGGGCGTTTCCTGGCAGACCGCTCACCACGTCACCCTCGCGTTTGAAGGCGACTTCACCGCCTGGAGCCAGGCCTTTCAGCAACTCCCCATCACCCTCACCGGCGGTACCAACACCACCATCAACTCGGTCGTAGGCGCGGACAACTTCAAGGACGCCGTTCCGCTCCACTGGTCCAATCAAGGCGCCTTCCACGCCGGTGTCGAGGTTCCCGTCCACGAAGCATGGACTGTCCGCGCGGGCTACTCGTACATGACCAACCCGGTGCCCAGCTCAACCCTTCTGCCACTCACCGCCGCAATCATGCAGAACGGCATCGCCACCGGAGCAGGCTGGTCGCGTGGCCGTTGGCACTACGACGCTGCCTATCAAGCGCAGCTCCCGTCCACCGAGTCCGTCACCAAGAGCAGCATCCTTGCAGGCGAGTACGACAACAGCCGCGTCCGCGTCTCCACCCAGTCCCTCACGCTCAGCGCAAGAGTGAAGTTCTAAAAGCGCCCTACGCGGGCAGCGGTCACTTCGTGACATGTATTGGGCTTCGCGCGGTCCGCCCGCTGGTTGGCACGAGCATCATTGGCAACCAGCGCGAAGCGGATCACACATCACGAAGTGACCGCCCTCCGCGCAGGAGGCCCGTCCGGCAGGACAGCTTTTATAACGCCGCCTTTACCCGCTCGATCACCGCGCCCCAATCCCCCAGCCGCTCCTGCCGAAACAGCCGTGTCTTCGGATACCACGGGCTATCTTCCCGCTCGACAAACCAGCGCTGATCCGCCGCATACGGCAGCATCACCCATGTCGGAACCCCCAGCCCCCCCGCCAGATGTGCCGCCGAATTATCAATCGTCAGCACCAGATCCATCGCCGCCACCTGCGCCGCAAACCGGTCCATATCCTTCATCTGGTCAACCGACCGATCAATCAGAACCTGCGCCCCACTCGCCGCAACCTCACGCTGCAAAGCATCGTGATCCCCATACTGCAGGCTCACCCAGCGAATCCCCGGCAAAGCCAGCAACGGCGCAAGCGCCCGCAGCTCAATCGACCGCGCTCGCCCACTCTTCTTCCCACGCGTAAACCACGCCAGCCCCACCACCCGCCGCCCATCCGCATACCGTCCCTGATACCGTCTTCGCTCCGTCGCATCGGCAACCAGGTATGGCGAAGTCGTCCGCGCGAAGTCATACGCCGACCGCCGAAACAGTCCCGGCAGGCTGCCCACTGGAAGCTGCGCCGCGATCTCTCCACCCGGCCGATACCCCGAGACCACCTCAACCCCGCGAAACGACCGCGCAAACAGGGGCTTCAGCCTGGAGTCGCAATCGAGCACAATTGCATTGCCCGTCCGCATCGCATCCGGCACCAGTCCCGCGAACAGCAGCTCATCCCCCACGCCCTGCTCGCCCCATAGCAGCACCCGCCCGCCGGTAATCCTCTCGCCCTGCCACAGTGGCTGCGCATAGTTTCTGGCAGGCGTATCGTGACCGACCGATTGCCACCTCCGCTCATAGTTCGCCCATCCCGCGTCCAGCTCTCCCTGCTGCAACTGGATCATCCCAATGCTGAACAGCGCCTGCGCGTCTCCCGGCTCAAGCGCGAGCGCCCGCCCATACTCCACCAGCGCCTCAGCCCGATCCCCCATATCGCCCAGCAAACATCCCAGGTTGTAATGCGCCCGCGCCGTCTCCGGCCCAATCTCGAGCGCCTTCCGATAGCAAGCCTGCGCCTCCTCGTACCGCTCCAGCGCCTTGTACGCATTACCCAGATTGTTGTACGCCGCCCCTGACTCGGGCATCAGCGCGACCGCCCGCTCAAAGCTCTCCGCTGCGCCAAACCACTCGCCCCGCTCGAGCAGCGCCGTCCCCAGGTTGTAGTGCGCTCCCGCCAACTCCGGGTTCAGCGCAATCGCCTGCCGGTAGAACCCGATCGCCTCATCCATCCGCCGCAGTCCCTGCAATGCGCTCGCGAGGTTGCCATACACATCCGCGTTGCCCGGTGCCAGCGCCAGCGCTTTCTGGTAGTGCCCAATTGCCTCCTCAATACGACCCAGCCGCTGCGCCACGTTCCCCATGCCGTTGTGCGCCTCGGCCAGATCCGGCCGTACCGCCAGTACCCGCTCGTAGTAGCCCACCGCCTTGGTCCAGTCGTCCCGGTCGCCGAACATCTGGGCCAGCCGCAGGTACGCCTCAACCTCATTCGGGTCCAGCGTCAGCGCCCTCTCGAACCACGCCATGGCTTCTTCCACGCTGCCCTGGTTCAATCGCACCTGGCCCAGGTTCCTCGCTGCCTCCGCATAGCCTGGCCGCAGCTTCAGGGCCCGTTCAAACGCCGCCGCCGCCGCGTCCACACGCCCTCGCGCCAGCAGCGCCAGCCCCATGTTGTTGTTTGCCTCCGGAACATTCGGGTCGAGCTTCAGAGCCCGCTCGAACGCGGTAATCGCGCCCCCCAGATCGCCTTTGCCGCGCAGCACCAGCCCCAGGTTCGAATGGAAGAACGCAGGCTTCTCGTTCACCTCGATCGCCGCCCGCATTAGCGTCTCCGCCTCGTCCAGCTTGTGCGACTGGTACGCAATCAGCCCCAGATAGTGCAGGCTCTCCGCATGCCGCAGGTCGCGCGCAAGGATCTCTCGATAGAGCGCCTCTGCCTGCTTCAGCCGTCCTGCCCGATGATGCTCCAGTGCCACGCCCAGTTGGAGGCTGGTCTGTGTCGATACGAGGTCCACGTGCATGTCCTGTTGGTTGGGGGTTTGTGCGATGCCGGGCCCGGGTATAGCTGGCAATCAGAATACAGTCCAGCCTGCGGAATACCGTGCAGAAAACAAGCTTCGTTGGTGTGTCGTCTCTACTTTGCCACCGCTGCAGCACCTCGCGATTGTTCTGACAATTCCTCCATAAACGGAAGTACCACCTGCACGCGGCGTCCCTCTTATCGACACAACCTTTCATTGCGTCCAGCAGAATCGTCACCGTGAAGCGGATCACACATCACGAAGTGGCCGGTCGCGCAGGGCGCCCGTCCGGCAGGACAGCCTCTCAGAAAGCTCTCATTGACCCGCCTCCACGCTCGTTTCCCAGCGAATCCCGTGGTTTACCGATTGGCAGCGAGCGTGCTTCCTTCTTCTTGAACTGAATTCTTAGAACCCGAAAGATGAGAAGCCAGGTGCCTACCCTCGGTCTTGCCATGATTGTGAAGAACGGCGCGCAGACATTGCGCAACTGCCTCGCCAGCGTCCAGGGCATCGTCGATACCATCACCATCGCCGACACCGGCTCCACCGACGAGTCCGTCGCCATCGCCCACGAGTTCGGTGCCACCGTCCTTTCCATGCCCTGGGCCAACGACTACGCCAAGGCCCGCAACGCCGTCGTCGACTCCCTCGAAACCGACTGGATCCTCTCCCTCGACGCCGATGAAGCCGTCGCCGAAGGCTCTGCCGACTGGATCCGCACGGCCATCGCCGAAAAAGGCGTCGACGCCTATCACCTCCAGATGCGCAACTACATCTCCCCGCACGTCCTCGCGCCGATGGACCAGATCATGCTCAACCCCGGCGAGGTGCCCGCCTACGCGCCCGACACCGTCGCGTACGTTCCCAGCGCCGCCATGCGCCTCTTCCGCCGCGACCCCGAGATCCGTTTCGTCGGCTGCATCCACGAGATGGTCGAGTACCGCATCCTTGAGCTCGGCCGTCCCTTCCTGCCCGGCGGCATCACCCTCCATCACTTCGGCTGGTATCTTACCGACGCCGTGCGTGGCGCAGAAAAACGCGACCGCTACTTCCAGCTCATGGGCCAGAAGATCCGCGAGATGCCCAAAGACACCAACTCCATGATCCGCTACGGCTACATGCTCTTCGAAAACTACGGCAAGCCCGACGAGGCGCTCGCCATGATGAAGCACGCCATCACGATCAACCCGCGCACTCCCAGCGCGTGGCTCTGGACCGCCGTCATCCTCACCAAGCTGCGCCGCTACGACGATGCTCTCCTCGCCCTCGCGCAGGTTCCCGCAAGCGACTCCCGCAGCCTGTACACGCAGCTCATCGGAGACTGCCATCTCGGCCTCGGCAAGCTCGAAGAGGCGCAGATCGCCTACGAGACCGCCCTCCTCACCGCCCCTTTCGATCGTCTCATCCGCTCGAAACTCGGCCTCACCGAGGTCCGCCTCGGCCTCAAGCGCGAAGGCCTCGACCGCATCCGCGCCGCCGCCGAAGCCAAGCCGCAAAACGAGAGCATCGACCAGATGCTCGTCAGCGCCTACATCGCTGCCGGTCAGATGGAAGAAGCCCTCGTCGAAGGCGAACTCTTCGCCCGGAAGTACAAGCGCCTCGACGCGTGGCTTGAAGTCGTCCAGACCCACGCTCATCGCGGCGACTGGGCCTCCGCCATGCAGTCCGTCAACTCCGCCATCGAGCAGCTTCCCGACGCGATCCCGCTGCACGAGTTCCACCTCAACGCCGCGCTTGCCCTCAGCGACTGGCCCGCCGCCTCCGCCGCTGCTCGCCGTGTCGCCGATCTCGCCCCCTCGCCCGAAAGCCTGATCCGCCTCGCCACCATCCTTCACCACATCGGCGAACAGGCCGAGTCGCAGCGCATTCTCATCCTGCGCGAGACAGCCTTCGCCACCCTCTCGCCTGACGTGGAAGCCATCCCCGCATAGCCGCGCAGCAGGGCAGGGAATGGCCCGTCGCTCTCAAACGACGGGCTCACCCCTTCAAACGCAAGCCACTCCTCTCAAAGAGTTGAGAGGGTCGAAAGCGAAAAGATCGCTCTCCTGGCGGTGTTTTCCATTGCTAAGACTCATCGCCTCTGCGATGCTTCTCCTCACCTTATGCAGACCCTCAGCGAACGCAATCCAACGCCTGCCCCACCGGATCACCGTCGATGGCGCACGCCCTCGACCCTGATCGCAATCACGGCTCTGGCCTCGACTCTGATCCTCGCTGGCTGCGCTCTCTCGCCCCTCGCCAAGCGCACCGCGTCGTTCTCCACCGCTGCGGCCGCTACCGTGCAGGATGCCTCCAACGCCTATCAGGTTGTCGAGCAGGCCCACCAGCAGATGGATATCGATAAGCTCGTCGTCACCTTCGATCCCACCAAACCCAATCAGCTCGTCCTTAAATCCTTCCTCACCGATCAGGACCTCCAGGCGCACACCGATGCCCTCAACGGCATCCAGCAGTATGCCGAGCTGCTCGCCGAGGTCAGCGGCGACCAGCCCCTCACCGCACTCGATGCCCCCGCCACCGCACTCGCTACCTCCATCAAGAACATCTCGGCCAATGACTTCACCAAGGCTGGCATCTCATCGGACGAGATCGATGCCGGGGTCGCCGGTCTTCATTTCCTCGGCCAGTTGCTTATCGAACACGATCGCAGCAAGAAGCTCCCCAAGATCCTCAACGACATGGACCCCCACCTCCAGAGCATCTGCGCTCTCCTCAAAGCCGAGATCGGTACTCCAAAGACCAGGGGATTGCGGAACGAGCTCCTGACCTCCTACGACGGCCAGATCCAATACCATCTCACGTACATCAAGCTCAACGCAGCCTCGCTGACCCCCGCAGAGAAGCGTTCGGAGATCGAAGCTCTCCCTAAACTTGTCGAAGCTTCCAAGCAAGCCGATCAGACCCTCGCCGCTACCGCCGAGGCGCTCGATCAACTCGCCAAGACCCACCATGCGCTCGCCACCAGCGCCAACAAGAAAGAGTCCGTCAGCTTCAAGGTGCATCTCGCCGAGCTCATCCGGGACGGCCAGAACATCTCAGCCTTCTACAACACCCTTGAGTCCCAGTAACCGAAGCAATCCAGAAGCAGCCAGAGGAAAGAGCCATGCCAGACGATCAGGGCACCACTCCCGACCTTCTCTTCGACACCCTCCAGGCCGCCCTCGCGCAGGCCGATGCCGCTCTGGCCGCAGCCGAAGGAAATGCGGAGATCCAAGCTGCCATCGCCGTCCGCGCCGCCGTTCAGGATAAGATCGACGCCCTCAACGAGGGTGTGATCGCGGCGAACGATGCCACTCTTGAGAACGAAGCAGCCGCGACAGCCCACAGCATCGATGAACTTACCGCCCTGAAAAACCAGCTTGCGCAGATTGCCGCTGGCTTTGCCGTCGCCGCCAAGGTCATCGACGTTCTCGATACCGCCCTCGCCAAGCTCGCGCCGTAGGCCCGCTCAGAAGCGGTCCTGCCGGACGGGCCCGCTGCGCGCGGGGCGACCACTTCGTGGTGTGTGATCGCTTTGCGCAGTCCTCCCGTTGGTCGGCACAATGACCTGTTGCGACCATCGGGAGCACCACCGCGAAGCGGGTATACATGTCACGAAGTGACCGCCCATCCGGCAGGATTCCGCGTATTCTGGTTCGATGAAGGTTTTAGTCATCGACATCGGCGGCACCAACATCAAGGTAGCGTCCACCGACAACCGCGTTCCCATCAAGATTCCCTCCGGGCCCCAGTTCACCGCCGCCCTGCTCGCCCGCGACGTCCTCGCCGCCACCCAAGGCTGGGACTACGACGTCATCTCCATCGGCTACCCCGGCCCCGTCACCGACGAAGCTCCCCTCGCCGAGCCACACAACCTCGCCGGTGGCTGGATCGACTTCGACTACAAGAAAGCCTTCGCCAAGCCCATCCGCTTCATCAACGACGCCGCCATGCAGGCGCTCGGCGGCTACAAGGGTGGCAAGATGCTCTTCCTCGGCACCGGCACCGGCCTCGGCTCCACGCTCATCTACAACGGCATGGTCATCCCGCTCGAGCTCGCCCACCTGCCCTACAAAAAAGGCCTCACCTACGAGGAGTACATCGGCCTCGCCGGTCTCGAAGCCCGCGGCAAAAAACGCTGGCGCAAGTCCGTCCTCGACATCATCGCCCGCCTCAAAGCCGCCTTTGTCTGCGACTACATCCTGCTCGGCGGCGGCAACGCCAAGCTCATGCACGACCTTCCCGCCCACGTCATCCTCGGCGCCAACGAGAACGCCGTCGAAGGCGGCATCCAACTCTGGAAGGACCGGATGAACGCCGAAGGCGACGTCATCGTCCGTGGCAAGAACAAGCTCGTCGCAACCCCGCGTCCCGCGAAGAAGACGAAGACGACAAAGAAGAGCGTCGCAAAGAAGGGTAAGAAGTAACGATGGCAAACAAGTTTGGAGAGGCGGCCCTGATCGCCGCCCGTCTCGATGTTCCCTCCTCGGTCTCGCCGGCCGAGCGCTGGGACACCGCCGTCCGGCAACTCTATCCCGAGAAGCCCTACATGCAGAAGAAGACCGCCCCCCGCACCGCCTTCCTCGGCCTCTGCGAAGAGGGCCGCGTCAAGGGCATCCCCGCTGGCCAGTACTCCCCGTCGAACCTCAACAAGGGCTACGCGCTGCATGCGGTCGAGCTGCTCGAAGCCGGTACCCACCGCACCATCAACGCTCTCTGGTCCGAAGTCAGCAAGCCCGCCGCAGGCAGCGAAGAGGAGACCAGTGAAGAGCATAATCCCGACGAGCTCCCGCACAACGGCCAGATGGACGTTGTGCTCGCCCTCTGGAAGAACGGCCTGATCGTCCCCGGCCCAGCCTAATCCGGTGCTCCCGGCAGTCGCCTCGGAGCCGCACTTGCGACCAACGGGAGCACCACGCGAAGCGATCATCCACCACGAAGTGGTCGCCCGGCGCGCAGCGGGCCCGTCCGGCAGGACACCCGGCCTTAATCCTGTGAGACTGTCGCGCTCCAATCGCGTCTAACCGGATATGCGTCCCGCCGTCCTTGCGCCCGTTCTCGCCTCCGCGACCCTCGTTACCCTCCTTCTTTCGGCCTCTGTCCCCGCTCAGACGCCCCCCGCACCTGCCACCGACAAGCCCGCCGTAACCCCCAGCACTCTCTCCGTCGACGCCCGCCTGGTGAACCTTCCCGTCGTCGTCCGCGATAAAAAGGGCGCCCTCGTCCAAAGCCTCACCAAGGACGACTTCACCCTCCAGGTCGACGGCCACCCGCAGGTCATCCGCTACTTCGACAAAGACACCAACCTCCCTCTCACCCTCGGCCTTCTGGTCGACACCAGCGCCAGCCAGCGCAAGGTCATCGACGACGAGCGCACTGCCAGCTCCAGCTTCCTCGACCAGATGCTCACCACCGACAAGGACAAGGCCTTCCTCATCCAGTTCTCCCGCCAGGTCGAGCTCCTCCAGGACGTCACCGGTTCCAAGCCCAAACTTCAGGCCGCCCTCAAAGAGATCGACACCCCGGTCGACCCGAACGCCTCCGGCGTCACTCCGGTCGGCGGCAACGATCCCAATAGCGGCAACTCCGGCCATCGCAACGACCGCGCCGGCACCACCCTGTACGACTCCCTCTTCCTCGCCGCCGACGAGATCCTCTCCAAGCAGAAGGGCCGCAAAGCCCTCATCCTCCTCACCGACGGCGACGATCGCGGCTCCCGCGAGTCCATCGCCAGCGCCATCGAAGCCGCCCAGCGCGCCGACACCATCGTCTACGCCATCTACTTCAAAGGCGAAAGCGATCACAGCGACTTCCCGCATCCCGGCAGCGGTGGCCGCAACGGCGGCGGCATGGGTTACCCCGGTGGCGGTGGCATGGGCTATCCCGGCGGCGGTTACCCCGGCGGAGGCGGTGGAGGCCGCAACGGCGGTGGTCAACGTCCCAGCACCGAGAGCCGTCCCGATGGCAAAAAGATCCTCACCCGCATCACCAATGAGACCGGCGGACGCCTCTTCGAGGTCTCGAAAAAAGAGACCACCGCCCAGATCTACACCGAGATCGCCGAAGAGCTTCGCGCCCAGTACCGTCTCGGCTACACGCCCGACCAGGCCACCTCCGCCGACGGCTACCACAAGATCGACCTCGCCTTCGCCCGCCCCGAAGACAAGAAGCTCCAGATCCAGACCCGCGAAGGCTACTACACCGGCAAGTAGCGGATTTGCCTCGCCTGCCCGCCTATCGCCGACACGTTAGACACGATAGAATCGTAGGCATGGAACAGATAAAAACAACCGGATCATCGTCGAGGAACACGCACAAGCGCTCGTTCACCGCCCGGCTCGTCCCCTTTGTGGCGGCTGCGGCAATCTCGGTATCCGGTTGTTGTCTCGGCCACGCGTTCGGGCAGGCTGCAACTCCCGCTCCGCTGGCCAGCGCGGGCAACCATCGCCCGGCCTCCACGCGCCCGGCAACGCCCTACACCTCCAAGCACATCTACTCCGACACCGCCGACCCCAGGGCCGATATCGTCGCCGCGCTCAAGCAGGCAAAGCATGACCACAAGCGCGTTCTCCTCGACTTTGGCGGCGACTGGTGCGGCGACTGCCAGGTGCTCGACATCTACTTCCACCAGGACCCCAACACCGCGCTCCTCGACAAGCACTTCATCCTCGTCCACGTCTGGATCGGTCGCGAAGACCACAATCTCGACATCGCCGAGAAGTACAAGGTGCCGCTGGACAAGGGCGTACCCGCACTTGCCGTGCTGAGCGGCACGGGCAGGATCCTCTACTCGCAGCAGACCGGCGAGTTCGAGGATATGCGCCACATGGATGCCTCCTCGGTGACCGAGTTCCTGAATCACTGGAAGAGCTAGCCGGGCACTGAACTAAAACCGAGCGAGAGGCCCGCGACCCATGCCTTCCAACCGAATCCGACCGATTGATCTCCCCGGATCGACCGAGGCTGCGGGCTTCTCCGTTCCTTCAAACAATGCGTCTCCCACGGCGCGTCTTCCCTATCTCCTGCGCTGCGGCACCCTGCTGCGCCGCACCCTCACCGCCATCCTCGATCACGACTGCCTCAACATCGCCCAGGCCGCCGCCTACTCCGCGATGGTCTCGCTCTTCCCCTGTCTCATCGTCGCCGCCGCCGTCATCACCCTGCTGCCCGACACCGCCCCCATCCGCTTTCAGGCCGCCCTCTTCTTCGACCGCGTCCTTCCCCCCGACGTCAGCCCCATCCTCGAAAGCTACTTCGAAAGCACCCACCACAGCCCCACCTCCACCAAGGCCCTCATCCTCGCCGCCATCGTCTCGCTCACCGGAGCCTCCAGCGTCATCGTCACGCTCATGGAAGGCTTCCGCCGCGCCTTCCACCTCCCCGATCATCAATGGACCTTCTGGGAACGCCGCTGGCGCTCCTTCGCCCTCGTCCCCATCTCGATCGTTCCACTCATGTTCGCCAGCCTGCTGGTCATGTTCGGCCATCTCCTCACCGAGTGGCTCGCCGTCCATGTCGTCGTCCCCGCGCAGAGCGTCGTCTTCGTCCTCGCTCTAATCATCCGCTGGACGATCTCGCTCGCCGCCAGCATTGGTGTCATCGGCGTCATCTACCACATGGGTGTGCCGCCTTCCTGCTTCGACATCGAGGTCGAAGGCGATCCCGACGAAAGCCTCTGGGGTTCGGTCCGCACGGTCCGCGCCATGAGCACCATGGAGCGGTCGTGGACGCGGACCTTGCCCGGTGCCACATTGGCCACCGCCATGTGGTTCCTCACCACGCTCATCTTCGGCTGGTACGTCACTCGCTTCGCCAACTACTCGCAGGTCTACGGCTCGCTTGGCGCAGGCATCGCCCTGCTCTTCTGGCTCTACATCATCTCGCTCAGCGTCCTCACCGGCGCGGAGTTCAATGCGCAACTCTACGCCGCCCAGCTCCTGCCCGCCCCATCGTCTGGCTTGGTCACAGAGATCAGCGCCGCGGCTGAAATGAGCGCCGCAGCTGAAATGAGTGCCGCGGCTGAAATGAGTGCCGCGGCGCTGATCGAAGTCGAGATCGAGTCTGTTTTGCTTGATCCGGAAAAACCCGTCAATGCCCCGCCATCTGCTCCGGATCGATCTTCACGCGCTTCGGTGGCAGACGCATAACCCACACCAGCGGCGATAGCATCAGCGTGGTAATGCCCAGGATCGCAAACGCATTCTTGTACGCCAGCATCGACGACTGCGCCAGCATCTGCTGATACACCGAGCCCATCGCAATCGGCCGCGCCGCCGCAAAGCTCATATGCGCCAGCTCTGCATAGCGATTGATATAACTCCGCAGCGCCGCGCTGCTGCTCGACAGGTTCGACCCCAGGTTCATCTGGCTCACCTGCGCCGACCGCGCCAGGAACGTCGTCAACAGCGCCGTGCCCGCCGACCCGCCCATATTCCTCGCAAAGTTCGAGAGCGATGAGATCTGGTTGCTCTTCTCCCTTGGCACGCCCACATAGTTCAGCGTGCTGATCGGAATAAAGATGAACGGCAGCCCAATCACCTGGAGCATACGCCACAGCGTCGCCGTTCCATACGAGGAATACAGATCAAGCCGAGTCAGGTTATACAGCCCCGCCGCCACCGCCATATAGCCCAGCATCACCGTCAACCGCGGGTCGCTCTTGCCCAGCGTTCGCCCGGCGATAATCATCCCCGCCATCATCACGAACCCGGCCGGAGAGAGCACCAGCCCGGCCCGCTCCGCCGTATACCCCAGCAGCGTCTGCAGGTATTGAGGAATCAGCACGGTCGAACCGAACAGCACCATCCCCAGGATCAGTTGCAGAAACACCGCCGTCCCGAAGTTGCGATTCTTCAAGAGCTTCAAGTCAACGACCGGGTCCGGATGGTTCCACTCCCAGAAGCTGAAGAAGACCAGCAGCACCACCGCGAACAGCGCCGTCAGCTGAATCTCGCCCGATCCGAACCAGTCCTTCTCCTGCCCCTTATCGAGCGTAAACTCGAGCAGCCCAACCCCGAGCGCCACTGCGCCGAGCCCAATGAAATCCACCGGCTTCTTGATCTTCCGCTTCTCCAGCAGCTCCGGCGGATCCTCCACCATCCTGTTCGACAGAAACAGCGAGAGCAGCCCGATCGGCAGGTTGATAAAGAAGATCCAGTGCCAGTTGAAGTTGTCCGTAATCCATCCACCCAGCGTCGGCCCAATCGCGGGCGCAATCACCACGGCCGTCCCATACAACGCAAACGCCTGCCCGCGTTTTTCAACGGAAAACGTATCAGCGAGAATCGCCTGTTCACTCGGAGCCAGCCCACCGCCACCCAGCCCCTGCAGAATGCGCGCGAAGATCAGCAGCGGCAGCGTCGGCGCAATCCCGCACAGCATCGAGCAGACCGTGAAGATCGCCACGCACGACAGGTAAAACCGCTTTCGCCCAATCCGGTCCGAGATCCAACCAGAGATCGGCAGAATAATCGCCGACGACACCAGGTAGCTCGTCAACACCCATGTCGCCTCATCCTGCGACGCTCCCAGCGAGCCCGCGATATGCGGCAGCGCAACGTTCGCAATCGAGGTGTCGAGCACCTCCATAAACGTCGCAAGCGTTACGGTCAGGGCAATCAACCAGGGATTGTTCTTTGGCTTCCAGGCGTGTTCGTAATGGTAATCGTCGGCCATATCAGTGTACTGATGTAGAGTATCAGTACACTGATATAAAATGATCGTGAATGAAAAGAAAAAACGCTGATCGCAGAAAACTCGAGACCCGCCGCTGCAGCGAAAACCTCCGCCGCCTGCTCACCGGCTTTAAGTCACTGCTCGAGCACAATCTGCGCGAGGAAAGCCTCACTCTGCCCCAGCTCCGCCTGCTCAAGGCCGTCCAGCAGCAGACCGGCGTCAGCTCCGCCACGCTCGCCCGCACCTGCATGATCACGCCGCAGACCATGCAATCCATCCTCACCCGCGCCGAGCGCGAAGGCTGGATCATCCGCGCCAAATCCACCCGCAACGAGCGCATTCTTACCGCTTCGCTTACTCCGCTTGGCGAGGAGGTCCTCGAACGCGGCCTGCAGACCGCTACTCGCATCGAAGAGCAGATCTGGCACACCGTCAGCCTCTCCGATCTCGAACGCCTCAACGAAACTCTCGGCGAAGGCGTCGAGCGCCTCAACCACCTCGAGCAACAGATGGCCGACTCCCTCAACGTCTCTCCCACACCGGAGCCTGTTTGCCTACCCAGCCCGCCGCGTGAAGCGAAGCGCCGTCAGCCGCGCTGACACCGAAGCCACCTTCGTGTCCATATAGCCCCGCCCCCGCATCAACTCGCGCACCTGGCCCTCCCCCAACTGCGTCCCCTTTCCCTTCGGATAAACCACCCAAATCGGATGCTCCCCCGCAGCCACCTGCAGCGCCCGATCCAGCGCCGCCAGCTCCTCGACCAACACCACTACCAGATCCACCACCCCCGCCACAGACCGAGTCACCTTCTCAGCCTCAGCGAGCGCACCCTTCAACTCCTCCTCCGCATCATCGACCTCACCAATCAACCCCACCCGCGTCGTCCCCGTAATCCCCAGCTTCTTAGCGAGCGTCGCAGGCGGCTTGACCATCGCCTTCGCCCACCGCTCCGCCGCCTCCCGCCCAAGCCCCAGCGCAACCTCCACCCCGCCCACCTGAAACCGCAGCTCCTCCCCCTCAACCGCCAGCCCCGCAATCGCTCCCAGCGCAACCTTCCGCCGCGGTTCCCCCCGCAGAATCAGCTCGCCCGCTTCGAGCAGCACCTTGCACTCGCCCTCCTCTTCGCCCCATCGGCACCGGCAGCGCGTCTCCTGTCCCATCGCCCCTCCATCTCCCGATAACCGCCTGGCCCACAGCCACTCGTATCCTACCCCCAAGCACCGCCCAAAGCGCCCAAATCCGCAGGGCAGGGAAGTCAAAGCAAACCGCCCGCAGGACTTCTCCCCGCCCCAAAGCCCGCGAACGCACCATCCGGGAACAAGATAAGGTGACCGAAGCCCGTAATCCGCCCCGCTTGATCGCACATCGCCGCCGAGCCGTTTAGAATGACCTCTGACCGGTCACCAGTCAATCCTTCTTCCGTAGAACGCGACAACCTCCCGGCCATGTCCGGGGAGGGTCCAGAAAGACACGAGCCTCGCCTGATGAAATCGAAAGTGAAGTCGAAGAAAAAGTCCAAGGAAGTTTCCTCGCCGCTCACCCCCTTGGCGACCGCCGCACCCGTGATCTCGCCTGAAGCCGAGCACCCGCGCCGCGCCAAGATCGTCGGCACCCTCGGGCCCGCCTGCAGCACCGAGGAGACCTTCCGCGCCCTCGTCCGCGCCGGCCTCGACGTCGCCCGCCTCAACTTCTCCCACGGCAGCCACGAGCAGAAGGCGGAGCTCATCCGCATGGTGCGCAAGGTCGCCCGCGAAGAGAAGAAGCCCATCTGCATCCTCGCCGACCTGCAGGGCCCCAAGATCCGCACCGGCAAGCTCAAAGACCACAAGCCCGTCCTGCTCGTCGCCGGTGAGCTTCTCACCATCACCCCGCGCGAGATCGAAGGCACCGCCGCCCTCGTTGGCACCACCTTCACCACCCTCGCCGAAAACCTCGAACCCGGCTCCCGCATCCTCCTCTCCGACGGCCTCATCGAGCTCGCCGTCGAGAAGGTCAAAGGCGTCGACGTCGTCTGTCGCATCATCAATGGCGGCATGCTTGGCGAGAACAAGGGCATCAACCTCCCCGGGATCCCCGTCAAGGTCCCGTCGCTCACCGAGAAGGATGAAGAAGACCTCATCTTCGCCGTCGGCCAGGGCGTCGACACCGTTGCCGTCTCCTTCGTCCGCACCGCCGACGATGTCCGCCACGTCAAGAACCGCCTGACGGCCCTCAAATCCGATGCCTGGATCATCGCCAAGCTCGAAAAGCCCCAGGCCATCGAGCACCTCGACTCCATCCTCGAGATCGCCGACGGCATCATGGTCGCCCGCGGCGACCTCGGCGTCGAAGTCCCACCCGAAAAAGTTCCCGCCATCCAGAAGCACATCATCCGCCGCGCAGCCGAGTACCGCAAGCCCGTCATCACCGCCACGCAGATGCTCGAGTCGATGGTCGAAAACCCGCGCCCCACCCGCGCCGAAGCCTCCGACGTCGCCAACGCCATCTACGATGGCTCCGACGCCGTCATGCTCTCAGCCGAGTCCGCCGCAGGCAAGTATCCCGTCGCCTCCATCGCCATGATGGCCAAGATCGTTACCGAGACCGAGTACCAGATTCGCGTCGCCGACCGTCTCCCTCAGCTCGCCCGCGTCCGCCCCAACCGCCTCTCCGTCGCCGAGACCATCTGCGAGTGCATGGCTCACGCCGCGCAGGACCTCGAAGTCGCCGCTGTCGCCATCTTCACGGAGACCGGAGCGACCGCGCGCCTGCTCTCGAAGTACCGCCCCGAGCCGCCCATCTACGCCCTCTCGCCACACGAGGCCGTCATCAACCGCTCGATGCTCCTCTGGGGCACCTACCCGATTCTCTGCGACCGTTTCGGCGACACCGACAAGCTTGTTCAGATGGCCGAAGTGATCCTTGAAGATCTTGGCTACGTCCAGCAGGGCCAGGTGGTCGGCATCGTTGCCGGAACCCGTACCCGCTCCGGCGCGACCAACTTCATGCGCCTCCACACCATCGGCGATCAGGATACGGAACCCAGCAAGCCAGGCAAATCAAGCAAGAAGTCAAAGAAGAAAAAGTAACGAAAAGCGCCCTGCGCGGGCGGCGGTCACTTCGTGACATGTATTGGGCTTCGCGCAGCCCGACCGATGGTCGGCACGAGATTCTGTGCCGACCATCGGTCGGACCACGCGAAGCGATCACCCACCACGAAGTGGTCGCCCCGCGCGCAGCGGGCCCGTCCGGCAGGACAAGCGCCTTTATGGCGTAGTTGTCTTCTTCCATCCGCTCCCAGGCCGCGCCACCGCATACATCTCCGCCCCAATCTCATCGAACATCCCTCTTGGATCCTTATCCACCCCATACAGATCGAAGTGCGTTCTTCCCTCTAGATAGCGGAAGTGCGGCTCCGCGCCCAGCGCCTTCAGCCTTGCCTCAAACCGATGCGCCGCCCCGTCGAGATAAAACGTATCCGCAGTCCCCACCACCAGGCGAATCCGCCCCCGCAGCATATCCGCATCCTTCGCCCAGTTCTTCTCCGTCACAAACGCGAGATCGTAGTGCTCGTGCCAATACGCCACCACCGCCGGATCAACATCTCCACTTGCCCGATCGAACATCGGCTTCGGCGCACCACTATCCGACCGCGGCGAAAACACCCACTCAAACGAAGTAATCTGTCCACCATACGGCCCAATCACGCGCTCCATCTGCGCAAACTGCTCCAGCGTCGCGACCACCTTCCCCTTCATCCGCATAATCGGATACGCCGACCCATCCACCCTGCGATACAGATTCGCATACGGCGCATACAGATCCGGCCCGGTAAAGTCGTGAAAGTCGCTCGGATCCGGCGACGTCGACCACGTCCCGCCAAACACCTGCGGATAGTTCACCTGCAACTGCAGCGTCGCCCATCCACCACTTGAGTGCCCATTCAAAAACCGCCCCGTAGGCCGCGCGTCCATTCTGTACTTCGTCTCAATCATCGGAATAAACTCCGCCGTCAGCGCCGTCCCCCACGGCCCATTGTTCGCCGAGTCCGCAAACTCATGCGTTCCCTGCGGGCAGCTCTCGTCGAGCATCACCCAGATCATCGGTGGCATCGCCCCCCGCACCATCCGGTTCCGTATTTCAACAGCCGACATGAGATCTGAGTCTTGTGATCCACCAAACCCATGCGTCCAATACACGGTCGGATACTTCTCCTCCGCATGCTCCGCATACCCCGGCGGCAGCACCACCCACGACCGCACCGACACCGGCCTTCCCCAGAACTTCGACAGCGCCGGACTCACCATCTCCTGCTCTTCAATCGCTCCCGTCTTCACACTTCCACGCGCCTTCGCGAACGCCTCCACCCGCTGGGGATTCTCCTCCGGATGGTTCAGCAGCGTCAGCGTCGCCTCCGCGCTCGCCGGGCTCCAATGCACCAGCGGCACCACCGCGCTGATCCAGTCCGTCGGCGTCCGTCCCTTGTAGTTGTACGTATGCTCTACGTCGAGCACTGCCTGCACCTCATAGTCTCCCGCAGGCATCGCCGAAAACGGCTTCGGATATGCCATTGCATCCGCATCCATCTCGACCGACTCACCCGGCACCAGGTGGTCCACATCCATCGCCGCGATCCAGCTCTCTCCCGGATGGAACTCATTCATGTCCACCTCGTTGTCGCCCTTACCCGGCTTGGCAAATACCAACAGCCGTCCATTCACGGGTCCCGGCGCACTCTTCGCCAACTCCACCTTGAAGAACACATGCGCCGCAGGCGCGTTCTGCGCCTCCACCCAACCCGTCAACCCACCCATCACGACACACGCCGCACACACGAACTGCCGAAACTGCTTCATAAGGGACCCTCAAAGAAAAGCTCTGCGGATCATAGCAGCCGCTCAGATCCCCTAAACGAAAAAGCGCCCTACGCAGGCGGCGATCACTTCGTGATATGTATTGGGCTTCGCGCAGTCCGACCGATGGTCGGCACAATCTTCATTTGCGACCAACGGGAGCACCACCGCGAAGCGGATTGAAAGTCACGAAGTGACCGCCGCACGCGCAGGGCGCCCGTCCGGCAGGACAGCTATCCTCTCCCCACATACCGATAGATCCCACACTCCTCATCGCCCGTAGACCCATACTCCTTCTGCAGCGCGATAGCCTCTTTATCCGCCACATGGTCCTCCGGCGACATCGCCACCATCCCAAACCACACCCGCTCAAACGCCGGGTTCGCCGCGAACACCGCCGCGCACTCCGCATTCACATACAGCACATCCAGATCCCCCGCCCGCCCCTTGAACTGCGCCTCCCACCGTCGCAGCAGCTTCTTCATCAGCGGAGCCTCGAACGGATGAAACAGAAACGCCACCGCCGGTCCAGCAGGGAACTCAAACTCCAGCGCATCCAGCTCCACCACCCGCACCGGAGCAACTCTCCCTGCGGTCTCATCCCCTGCATGACCAGCAACCCACTGGGCCACATTCGCCTCAGCAATGTCAGCCATAGAAGAATTCAACTCCACCCCAATCACCTGCCGAAACCCCAGCTCACTCGCCACCAGCATCGCCCGCCCCTTACCCGCGCCGATGTCGATAAAGCTATACCGCCCCACCCCATGCATCGGCTTGGTCTCCAGCCAAAGCTCCACCAGCCCCCGCAGAATCGAAGGCGCGACCGCGTAGTATGCCGTCACATGCGCGTCATGCGCATGCCCTGTCACCAGCTCACCCGCTGGAATCAACCCACCTGTCTCCACCCCATGGGCCGCGTCGAACGGATGCACCGGCGCCGCCCCACCTCGTCGCTTCGCCATCGTTTCTATCTCCTAAATAATCATGTCCTGCCGGACGGGCGCCCTACGCGGGCAGCGGTCACTTCGTGACGTGTGATCCGCTTCGCGTCGCTCCTCCCGTTGGTCGGCACAATCTTCCGTTGCGACCAACGGGAGCACCACCGCGAAGCGGGTATACACTCCACGAAGTGGTCGCCGCCCGCGCAGGGCGCATTAGATCCCGAGCTTCTGCCGCCCCGCTTCACTAATCCGCGCCGGCGTCCAGGCCGGCTCCCACACCAGCTCCACCGCAGTCTCGCTGATCGTCTCAAACGCGCTCAGCCGCCCCTCAATCTGCGCGATGATCTGCGTATGCGCCGGGCATCCCTTCGACGTCAGCGTCAGCGCAATCTTCACCCGATGCTTCTCGGGAACCCCCACAATCCCCGCTCCCGGCGCCTCCGGATCGACCGCCACCTCCACCCGGTACACCAGCCCCAGGTCGACGATATTGCACGGCACCTCTGGGTCGTAGCAGGCGCGCAGCGCCTCGCGCACCACCTCCTCCGTCAACGCCACCGTATTCTCTGCAATCCGCATCGCGTCAGTTCTTCCGCTCCACCAGATAGCTCGCCAACCCCTTCAGCCCATCCGCCGCAGCCCCAAACGGCTCCAGCTCCTCAAACGCATCGGCGATCAACTCCTCCGCATCCGCGATCGACCGTTCAATCCCAAACACCGCAGGCCACGTCGCCTTATCGCTCGCCGTATCCTTGCCCGCCGTCTTACCCAGCGAAGCCGAGTCCTCCGTCATGTCCAGCACATCGTCGACAATCTGGAACGCCAGCCCCGCCTTCTGTCCAAACCCACGCAGCCGCGCAATCGTATCCGCCGAAGCCCCATCGTCATGGTTCAGATGCGCCGCTCCGTAGATCCCGCCCGCGACGATACTCACCGCAATCAGCGCCCCCGTCTTCGCCCGATGGATCGCCTCCACCAGCTCCGCCGTCGGCTTCTGGTGCTCGCCTTCAATATCCATCACCTGCCCGCCGATCATCCCCGGCGGCAGTCCCGTCTCAATCTCGCCCACCCGCGCCACGCCTGTCCCAATCGCCATCGCAATCTCGCCGAGAATCCGTACCGTTGCCGCCGCCGGAACCTTCAGCTTCGCCAGCGTCTGGAACGCGAGCGTCTGCAGCGCATCCCCCGCCAGAATTGCCGTCGCCTCACCAAACACCACATGGCACGTCGGCTTCCCGCGGCGCAGATCGTCGTTATCGAGCGCAGGCAGATCATCATGAATCAGCGAGTAGGTATGAATCATCTCGAGCGCCGCACCCAACTCGGCTATGCCCTCAGGAAACGCAGCAGGAGCCTGATGATGCGCCGCCGTCATCCTTGCCGCCTCCATCGCGAGGATCGGCCTCAGCCGTTTCCCACCCGCGAATGTGCTGTGTCGCATCGCCCGGTGGATCGAGTGGGGCAGTGTGTCAGGGCCAGGCAGAAGTCGTTCCAGCGCCTCATCGGTCCGTGCGGCGCCTTCGTGCAGTAGGGTCTTTACCGTGGAGTTCATCAGCCTTCAATCATAACTGAGCGCCGATCCCTGACCGGGCCCCCGCCCGTACTCGCCGCGCCCGCCAACCCAACCCCAGCAACCCCACCATCGCCACGCCCGAAACCCCACTCACCGCCTCACCCACCGTCTCATCGACCGTCCGCCCATACGCAATCTCAACGGAATCCTCCCCCACCGGCGCCGCCACGGCGATCAACCCATCCGCCCGCTCCCCCGCCGCCTTCGCCTCCACTCCATTCACCCTTACCCGCCAAGCCGGATAAGCCCGCAGATTCAAAACCAGCACCCGATCCTCTTTCGTCTTGTCTGGCTTTGCTGCATCGAACTCAGCATCCGCCCCTACCCGCACCACAAACCGCATCGGCGTCTCTCCCGCCGTCGCCGACGCAGGCGGCGCCGCATCCGCATCCATCCCCACCCAATACCCCGGATCCCCCTGCTTCAGCGCATCGTTATCCGCCCCCTGCGGCGTGTACTCATCCGTCGCCTCACTCCCATCCTGCTCCACAAACACCGCCCGCCGAGCCGCAACCGTATCCTCGTCATCGCACTCCTGCCGAAACCCCTTCGCCGCAGGCCAACTCATCCCCACCACAAGCCCCAACCCCACTACCCCTGCAACCACCCCCTTCACCCGCCCCACCGCCAGCGCCAACCCCGCACACACCACCGCCGCCAACACGGCGACCAGCCTCCACGGAAACTGCAGAAACTTCAGCTCCGGCAACGCCCGCCAAACCACCCCACTCACCGGTGTCAACAAAACCCCAGTCACCCCCACCATCACCGCCAGCACAACCCCCATCTCCCGCCGCCACGGATCTCGAGGAGCGGACGAAAAATCTCGAGGAGCGGAGGAAGGACCCGGGTGCCCCATCTTCGGCGCAGCTTCATCGCGCCTAAGGTGGGCATCGAGCAAAGCGAGACCGTCCCTACCTAACTCCACGGCAGACCTCCGCCGCCACACAAACCCCAACAACCCCATCCCAGCCAAAAGCATCCCCACCGCAATCCAAGAAACCGTCCTCAAGACCTCGTCATGCAGCGCATCCGCCGTCCGATGAAACAGAAAGTTATCCTCGATCCGCATCCCCTGGATCACAACCATCCCAATCTCAACCCACCGCTGCTCATACGCCGCCGGCACCACATAAAACGCCGCCAATCCAATCCCCAGCGCAGCCCCACCCCCCATCCGCCAAGCCACGCCCCACCGCTCTCGCCCCGCGAGCAAAACCCGCACCACCCCCACCAGCGCCAGCGCATAGCACCCCATCACCGCCGCCGGAGCATTGGTCAACCAAAGCAGCGCCACCGCCGCCGCAACCTCCACCACCCTCACCCGCCGCCGCATCGCCGCCGCCAGCAGCAGCGGCAGCCAAGCCGCCGCCAGTAACTCCGCATACGCCGTCCGCTCATACGCGGTAAACATCATGTACGGGTTGGCCACATACACCAACGCCGCCAGCAGCGCTGCACCCTCCCCAGCCACCAGCCGTCCCAGCCGATACATCCCCAGCCCCGCCGCCGTCAGCGCGCACCACGTAAACGCCACCGGCACCAACCCCCACGGCAGCACCATCCCCAGCAGTGCCCCCACTGTCCACGACAGTGGCGGATAAAACACAAACCGCGGCTCTCCCGCACCCCACGCCGGAGAAAACGCCCAATGCGGCCTCCACACGCCCGCATGGAACTGCTGCGCCGCCTCAAACCAGCTCACCAGATGAAAGTCGAAGTCATGCCCACACGAGCACCCATGCACCGCCAGCGGCAACACTGCAATCAAAGCCGCAAGCGCAATCAGAAGAGCAGGGAAGAGAACACCACGGCGCATATCCCCAAGACTAAAACGAAAAGCGCCCTACGCGGGCGGCGACCACTTCGTGGTGTGTGATCGCTTCGCGTGGTGCTCCCGCTGGTCGCAAGCAGAATCCCGTGCCGACCATCGGGAGGAGCGACGCGAAGCGGGTATACACGTCACGAAGTGACCGCCGCCCGCGTAGGGCGTTTCTACACGCAAACCAGCTCCCGAAACGGCCCTTCTGGCAGCTCCACCGCAATCCCATCCCCCACCCTCACCTCGCCCCCAGCCACCACGATCCCCATAATCCCCGCCCGCATCTGCACCCGCCCATCGTCCTTCCGCCCAATCACCGCCTTCATCAGCCCCTTCTGAAACTGATCGATCTGCACGCACGGATTCCGCAGCCCAGTCACCTCCACCACCGCCTCCACCCCAATCCGCAGCCGAGCCCCCGTCGGCAGCTCCAGCAACTCGATCCCCGCCGTCGTCACGTTTTCGCCCATCTCTCCCGCCGCGACCAGAAACCCTCGCCCAGCCAGCTCATCGAGCAGCTCCGCCGCCAGCAGATGCACCTGGCAAAGGTTGGGCTGCGTCGGATCCTGCCGCACCTTGTACCGATGCTTCACCAGCGCCCCGCAGTGCGCGTCCCCTTCGACGCCGAGCCCACCCAGCAGCCGGATCGCCTCCACCGGCTCCTTGCTGAACCCGTGCCGCGCATTGCGACTCACAGAAACGACCGTTGCCATGCCCTTCCTCCCAAAAAAGCGCCCTACGCGGGTAGCGACCACTTCGTGGTGTGTGGACGCTTCGCGTCGCTCCTCCCGATGGTCGGCACAAATTATCTTGCGAGCCCGAGCGAGCACCACGCGAAGCGATCACACACCACGAAGTGGTCGCCGTCCGCGCAGGACGCTCTTACGGTTGAAGCACCAGCGTATGCCTCGTCGCCGCTTCCACCGCCCCATCCGAAAACGGCATCGCCAACGTCGTCCCGCCATACCAGGCCGGAAACTGATCCATATACCACGCACTCGCCGGGTTCATCGACTCCCCGAGAACCACATTCAGCGTCGACCGGTCCAGATCCCCAAAGTCCACCGTCAGCCGTTCCGACGGCCCAAACGCCCGCCCCACCTGCTTCACCGTCGACCCATCCCCGCTCTGCGGCAACACTCCCGTCCCCGTCTTCAACCCAATCAGCCGCTCCAGCACCGCCGACCGCGAATAAATCGGGTGCGTAATCTCCAGCGGATGCGCCACGCCATACTTCCACCGGCTCAAATCCTGCGGAGCCCGCCCTGCAATCAGTCCCTCCACCACCGCCGCCGCCAGCAGCTCATTCCAGTTCGGATACTTCGCCGGCAGCCAGTGCGCCGGCTGATGCACCACAATCTGCTCCTCCGCATAACCCTTCTCACCCCAGAAATACAGATCCCAAAGCGCATCCGCCTGCGGACCCAACTGCGGCTTCAAAATCATCGGCCAAAGCGCCGCCCGCGCCGCGTCCACAATCGCCGGAGCCGCCGCATCCGCTCCCACCGTCCCATCCCACCGCCGCATCAGGTCCGCCGCCTGCCTTAGCCACTTCGCCTCGCGCGACAGATGGCCCGCCGCCGCCTCCGCGCTCGCCTTCCCATCCACCCCATACCCCGCCACAGCCGAGTGGTCGATCGCATACGTCAGCCGCTCCGCCACCACCCTATCCAGCTCCGAGTTCACATCCGTCTGCAGCTTCAACATATCCGCAGGCACCAGCCCATGCCCCGCCGTCAGCACCTTCCATATCCGTTCCGTCCGATACGGATCCGACCAGTCAATCGACATCGGATATGGATAGTCGTCCGGCGTAACCCGCCCATTCGCCGTCGCCAACACCCCATTCGCCGGATCGAACGCCTGTGGCATCTGGTCGAACGGAATATACCCCGCCCACTCCTGCGTCGCATCCCGGCCACTCACCGGAACCCCACTCAGCGCCGTCCAAACCGCCTTCGCCGCCGGAACCACCCCCGCCAGTGCCCCCGGAACCTCACTCGCCGCACCCGCCTGCGCCTCCGCAGCCGCAGGTTGAGCCTGCAACACCATCGCCTGCGCCTCCGCCAGAGACCTCGCAGGAGCCGCCCCTCTTACCGGCACCCGTCCCACCGCGTGATACGCAATATGCCCCTGGTCGTCCGCATACATCATGTTCTGCACCGGCCCGCCGAACCCCTCCATCGCCGCCATCAGACTCGTCCAGTCCGTCGCCGCATTCACCCCAAAGAACGGCGAAGTCAGATTCGCCGGATCGTAGATCGTCCACCGCAAACTCAGCGCCCGTCGCTCCTTCGGATAGATCCCATACCCGGTCACCGCCGCCCCTCCAGCAATCAGCGGCGTCTCCACCCCGCCATGCACCGTCGTCCGCACGTCGAGCGCCAGTGTCCGCCCACCCTTCACCCGAATCTCCTCCCGATGATGCCCCACCGGATGCCACACTCCCGCCGCATCGGCGAACTCCGTCCCCGCCCCCCGCGTCTGCTCCACATACACATCCTGCACATCCGCAAACAGGTTCGTGAACCCCCACGTAATATGCTGGTTATGCCCGACGATCACAAACGGCGTCCCTGGCAGCGTCACCCCGCTCACATGAAACTTCGTTCCCGCCTGCACCGCGACAGGCCCCGGCATCTGTCCCTCCAGATCCGCCTCATACCAGATCCCCGGAATCCCCTGCCGCAGGTGCATATCGCTCGACAGCATCGGCTTCCCCGAAGCCGTCCGCGAACCCGCCACCACCCACCCATTCGACCCCGCGAGACACCCCTCGCACAGCCCAATCGACCGCAGCAACCCCAGCGTTCCATACGGCCCCAGCTTCTCGGCATGAGGAGCCCCCAACGTCTCCCGCGCCGTCCGCAACCCCGCCACCCGCACCGGATCATTCAACTCCGCTCCAGCCGTCCGAGCACTGACCCCTGACCCCTGAAAACTGTCTTTCCCTTCGCGCAGCTCCGTCTGCGACTCATCCAGCGGAATCTCCTCAATCTGCTTCCCCGGCACCGTCAAATCCACCACCGGCTGTCCCGGCGTATGATCCCGCCACGACCCCACCGGATACAGATCCGCCGCCAGCTCCGGCGCAAGCTTCGCCTGCAACACCTCCCGATCGAGCTTCTCCGGAAACGACGTCGACAGGTCCTGAAACATCGCCAGCCCCACCAGCAGCGAGTCCCGCGCCGACCACGGCGCCGGCTTGTACTGCAACAGCCGGAACTCCAGCGGCAGATGCCCACCCGGTCCTTCCATCTCTGCGATCCGCTTGTTCACACCCTCCGCATACACATCCAGCCAATGCTTCTGATCCGCTGGCAGCACCGCCAGCGCCCGATCCGCCGCCGCCCGCAGCTGCAAATACCGCTGCGTCCGATCGTGCTCGATCATGCTCGGCCCAAGGATCTCCGCCAACTCTCCCGCCGCATGCCGCCGCAGCCCATCCATCTGCCAAAGCCGGTCGCCCGCCGTCACATACCCCTGCGCGATCACCAGGTCTTCGATCGAGACCGCCCGGATATGCGGCACCCCATGCTCATCCCGCAGCACCGTCACCGACGACCCCAGCCCCGGGATTACGACCGTCCCATCCACCACCGGCAGACTATCCTTCAGCGCCGTCCGCAGCCACACATGTGCCGCCATAAACCCCGCCGCCCCAATCAGCAGCAGCACCGGCAGCGCCACCGCCGCCACTCGCAGCAACAGCCCCAACCGCCGAGCCCGCTTAGCCTCACGCCTCGCCGCCTCCGCATCCTCCTGCCAGTCTTCAGTCTGTCCATCGTCTTCCGAAACCCGATGCAGCCCAACCATCGTGTCCGGCAGCTCCGGCACACCGACGCGAGCCTGGTTTTCGTGGGCGGAATCCCGATCTTCGGGCGAGTGGGGCAGGGGAGCGTTGTCGTTGGGATTCATACAAGGCCCAGTCTAAAGCACTTCGTGCCGTGTATCCGCTTCGCGTCGCCCCTCCCGTTGGTCGGCACAATCTTCAGTTGCGACCAACGGGAGCACCACCGCGAAGCGGATCGAAAGTCACGAAGTGACCGCCCCGCGCGCAGCGGGCCCGTCCGGCAGGACATAGTCTTTCTTCGGCAGCATCCAAACCACCCCCACCACCAGCACGATAATCCCCAGCACCAGCGCACTTCCCTCCGGCCCGGTCGCCCCACCACTCCACAACACCTTCCCCACCGGATGCGTTCCCAGCCAATGAAACTGCACCATCGTCCCCGAATCCGCCACGCCAAAACAGAACGACTGCGCCCAATCCCATCCCGCATGGAACCCGATCGCCCACCACAGCGAACCCGTCCGCCACAGCACCAGACAAAACACCAGCCCAATCAGCCCCGCCGACACCAGCCCAATCGGCGACTCACCCGGGTTGCTTCCATGCCCCGCCCCAAACAAAAACGAAAGAAACACCGCCGCCGCCCAGAACCCCACCGCCCGCGCCCGCTCACTCGGCGTCTCATCGAACGCCATCTGGTACAAGCTCGCCAACCCCCGCCCCAGCGTCACCTGCACATACCCCCGCAGGATCGACTCCTCCGCCATCGCGACCAGCCCAAACCCCACCAGCCACACCGCCCCATACTTCCAAACATCCCCACCCACCAGCAGCCGCCCATCGAACGCCAGCAGCCCCGCCTTCCAAAGCGCACCCACCAGCAGCGCCAGAAATCCAAGCCCCCACGCCGACCCCACCACAAACCGCCCCACGCTCCCACGCGAAGCGAACCCATAACTCCCCATCCGCCGCCGCTCAATCTTCCCCATAATCCAAGTCGCAGCCAGCGCGCTGAACGCCATCAACCCTTCGACCACCAGCATCACGCCCGGCCGCTCCGGCTTCGGCGCCTCACCCGCTACATGCGTATGCGGATGTGGCAGCACATTCGCCGCAATCGCGCCGTACACTCCCAACCGCACCATCCCCGCAAAGATCGCGATAAACAGCAGCAACCCCCACCCAGCCCTCAACCCCTCCGGCCCAAAGAACACATACCGCACTCCCGACGGCTGCTCCGGCGCAAGCATCCCCTGAAACTCACCCAACTCGTCCTTCATCAACTCGCTCACACAGATCTCCTGGCCCAGATTCCTGCTCCCGTTTCGTATCCGGAGAATACAGTGATCCGCAATACGCAGTCGCAAGCCAATCCGTTCATCACACGCTATCCTAAGAATCTGTCCTGCCGGACGGGCCCTATGCGGGCGGCGACCACTTCGTGGTGTGTAATCGCTTCGCGTGGTGCTCCCGATGGTCGCAAACAAGACTTCGTGCCGACCATCGGTCGGACCACGCAAAGCGATCACACGTCACGAAGTGACCGCCCCGCGCGCAGCGGGCCCGTCCGGCAGGACCTGTCTTTAAAAAAGGGAGACCCAAGCTTGAACCTTCGCATCCTCTATCACAACAACTGTTTCGACGGCGCCTGCTCGGCCTCTCTCTTCACCCGCTTCCACCGCGACGTCCTCGGCACCGCCTCCGCCTACCAGTACCAGGGCGTCATGCACCGCCCCGGCGGCGAGTTCGACCCCGCCGACTTCACCGGCGACGAGAACGCCATCGTCGACTTCAAATACTCCTCTTCACCCCGCGTCACCTGGTGGTTCGACCACCACCAAAGCGCCTTCCTCACCCCCGAAGACCAGGCACAGTTTGCAGCCCAGCAAGCCGACGGTAGTCACGCGATGCGCCACTTCTTCGATCCCAAGTACATCTCCTGCACCGGCTTCATCGCCCACATCGCGAAGACCAAATTCAACTACGACACCACCCCATTCGCCGACCTCATCTATTGGGCCAACATCGTCGACGGCGCCAAATACGAAAGCGCCCAGGCCGCCGTCGAGATGGCCGAGCCCGCCATGAAGCTCACCATGGTCATCGAGAGCACCTCCAACCCCACCTTCATCCCCACGCTCATCCCACTCCTGACCGAGTTCTCCTTCGCCGAGATCCTCGCCCAGCCCTTCGTCGCCGCCCTGGTCGAGCCGCTCCTCGCCCGCCACCACGCCGCCATCGACCTCATCCGCGACCGCGCCGTCCTCAACAAGGGCACCATCACCTTCGACATCACCGACCAGCCCACCGAGGGCTACAGCAAGTTCATCCCGTACTACCTGCACCCGAACGCCACCTACGTCGTCGGCCTCAGCAAGTCCTCCTTTCGCACGAAGATCTCCGTAGGCACGAATCCCTGGACCCCCATCGCCCCCGAAAACCTGGTCAACATCGCCGCCATCTGCGAGCGTTACGGCGGCGGCGGCCACGCCCGCGTCGGCGCCGCCAGCTTCCCCCTGGACCGCGAAGCCGATGCCCGCGCCGCCGCCGCCGAAATCCAGGCCGAACTCGAAGCCGCCGACCCGAAGCTTCCTTAAAACAAAAAGCGCCCTACGCGGGCGGCGAACCCATCGTGGTGTATGAAAGCTTCGCGTCGCTCCGACAGATGGTCGGCACAAAATTCTGTGCCGACCATCTGTCGGACCACGCAAAGCGATTACATGTCACGAAGTGACCGCTGCCCGCGCAGAGCGCCCGTCCGGCAGGACACGCCTTCACCCCAGCATCTGTTCTTCGCTCTTCCGTTCTTCCACCAGCATCTGCCGCTTGCTCGCGCTATACAGCGCTCCCGCCGCGCCGACCATCCCCGTCGCCGCCAGCAACAAGCTCCCCGGCTCCGGCGTCGACGCCGCCGCGCTCACCGTCTTGCCATACTCCACATCGTCCAGCACTTCACTCCCCAGCCCATCGCCCATCGTCAGCGTCACCGACGTAATCGCCGACCCCGACGTGAACCCCACAAAGTCCAGGCTCCCCGTCGTCACCGCCTGACCATTCGGAATCGTCGTCGAGTACCCATCCGACAACGTAATCGTCAGCGGCGAATCCAGACACACCAGATTCCCAAAATCAAACGCCACTGAGGTCGACGCAGGCAGATCAATCGTCAGCGACGTCGGCCCCAGGTAGCTGAACGTCAGCACATCTCCCGCCGCCGCCGGCAGTCCCACCAGCTGCGAATCCACAACCGTCATCACGCTCAGCCCCGACGCCGAAAACGACGCCCCGCCCGTTGTAAATCCATTCGACTCAAACGCCAGCCCCCACGGAGCCAGTCCATTGAACGTCACGTCGGTCATATCGTTGGTTGCCGCCGCAAAGCTCGCAGCGGTGCTGTACATACTGTCGGCATGCGCCGCAGCGGTCAAGGTCATCAGGAGGAGGGCAGAGAGGGAGGGCAGAAGTTTCATGATGGATTCCTTATTCCCATACGCAGGGAATTGCATCCAGTGTGAACTTTTCTTCCATGCGGAAGCCATCGTTTTCGCAACCGCAGCAGCACTTCAGTACCGGACACAAAAGCGGCATTGCCCCTAAAGAAAACAGAAAAGACGCCCTACGCGGGCAGCGAACCCATCGTGGTGTCCTGAGCTTCGCGCAGCCCTCCCGCTGATCGGCACAATCTCTGTTTGCGACCATCGGGAGCACCACCGCAAAGCGGGTATACCCGTCCCGAAGGGACCGCCGCCCGCGCAGGGCGCCCGTCCGGCAGGACTGCGCTATCCTTTAGATAAAACGAATGAAACGCATCCTTACCGCCGTCGTCCTGATCGCCCTCGTCTTTGCCGTCCTCTTCCTCGGCCAGCTTTGGATGATCACCCTCCTCGCCGCCGTCATCGCCGGCCTCGCCGCATACGAGTACCGCCAGCTCGCCGACCGCTTCGGCCTCGCCATCCCCCTCTGGTGGCTCCTCCCCGCCATCGCCCTCATGTTCCTCGCCACCTCCCTCTGGCCCGAGAACACTCAGCTCCCCGTCCTCACCGCCCTCGCCCTCCTGCTCTTTGGAATCAACGGCTTCCGCGCCCCACTCAAAGTCGTTCTCCCCGCCACCGCCGCCGGTCTCTTCGCCCTCGTCTACATCGCCTACCCCCTCACCCGCCCCCCCCCCCGCGGGCCCCGCGACGACGGCAAAGTCCTCCTGCTCTTCCTCATGGTCTGCGTCTGGTCCGGCGACATCGCCGCCCTCTACATCGGGAAGAACTTCGGCAAGCGCAAACTGGCTCCCCGCCTCAGCCCCGGCAAAACCTGGGAAGGCACCATCGCCAGCCTCCTCGGCAGCATGCTTGCCGGAGCCGCCGTCTACTTCCTCGGCGCCGTCCTCATCGCCCACGGCAGCACCGTCCTCCACATCGAAGAACCCCTCTGGCAAGTCCTCCTCCTCGCCGTGGTCCTCAACGCCGCCGCCCAGGTCGGCGACCTCCTCGAGTCCGCCATCAAGCGCGGAGCCGACGTCAAAGACTCCGGCACCATGCTTCCCGGCCATGGCGGCATCCTCGACCGCATCGACGCCCTGCTCCTCGCCGCCCCCGTCCTCTGGTACGCCTTGCTCCTCAAAGAGTGGTTCCACGCGGGCCGTTTCTAGCAAAAATTTCACGTGCTCTCTGCATCTCAACCGTTGTATAGTCGCGTTTATGGCGATGTTGGCAAAGACCGTGCACCATCCCTTCGACTCCTCCGTCGACCCCGTCCATGATCTCCTCATCCCCGAGCTAGCCACCGTCCAGGCCTCGCTCGAGCTGGTCCGCAACGAGATTGACTGTCTCCGCACCGGCATCCGGCTTCGCGATGAAGTGCTGCGCACCGAGATGAAGCAGCGCACCGAGCAGATTGAGCAACTCATCCGCACCCGCGACGAGAGCAACGCCGAAGCCATCCGCGCGCTCAGCGAAAAGCTGGACCGCGCCCTTAACCTCTCCAAAGCCAGCAAGTAGCCCACCACAAAAGCGCCCTGCGCGGGCAGCGAACCCATCGTGGTGTGTGGACGCTTCGCGTCGCCCCTTCCTCCGGTCGGCACCAAAGTCGGGGTGCCCCATCCTTCGACAGCCTTATCGTCGAAGGGTGGGACGTAAACCGCCCGCCAACAAACCCGCCACAAACTTTATCTGCGACCAACGGAAGCACCACGCGAAGCGATCACATGTCCCGAAGGGACCGCCGCCCGCGCAGGGCGCCCGTCCGGCAGGACAGCTTTCCCCCAATCCCTTGTATTTCTGCGAAAATAATCAGTGTGAAGAAGCTAGCAATCCTCGGTTCCACCGGCTCCATCGGCACCAGCACCCTCTCTATCGTCGAGACCTTTCCTGACCGCTATGCCGTCCTCTCGCTCGCCGCAGGCCACAACATCGAAGCCGCTCTCGCCCAGTGCCTCCGCTGGCGTCCCAAGGTCATCTCCCTCGCCACCGAACCCCTAGCCGCCGACCTCACCCTCCGCCTCAAAGCCGCAGGCGTCACCGGCATCGAAGTCCTCTGGGGCACGCAGGGCAGCGTCGTCGTCGCGACCCTCCCCGAAGTCGACTTCGTCGTCTCCGCGATCGTCGGCGTCGCGGGCCTCGAAGCCACCTACGCGGCCATCTGCGCCGGAAAAACCATTGGCCTTGCCAACAAGGAGTGCCTCGTCGCCGCCGGTGAGCTCATCATCGCCGCCGCACGCGCCCACAACGTGGCCCTCCTCCCCATCGACTCCGAGCACAACGCCGTCCACCAGTGCATGCGCGGCGGCGCACCGCAGGAAGTCAAACAAGTCTGGCTCACCGCCTCCGGCGGTCCCTTCCGCAACCTGCCCGCCTCGCAGTTCGAGTCCATCACCCCCGCCCAGGCCCTCAAGCATCCCACCTGGGTCATGGGCCAGCGCATCACCATCGACTCCGCGACCATGATGAACAAGGGCTTCGAGGTCATCGAGGCCTGCCGCCTCTTCGACCTCCCCGCCGCCCAGGTCCGCGTCACCGTCCACCCCCAGTCCACCATCCACTCGCTCGTCGAATTCATCGACGGCAGCATCCTCGCCCAGCTCTCCGTCACGGATATGCGCCTGCCCATCCTCTACGCCCTCGCCTACCCGGAGCGCGTCGCCAGCGACCTCACCTTCGACCTGGCCACCTTAAGCCAGCTCGACTTCTCCCCCCCCGACTTCACCCGTTTCCCCTGCCTCCGCCTCGCCTACGAGGCTGCCGCCACCGGCGGCTCCGCCTGCATCGCCTTGAACGCCGCCGACGAGATCGCCGTAGCCGCCTTCCTCGCCGGAGAGATCCCCTTCCTCGGCATTCCGCGTACAATCGAGCAGGTACTCGAGCACACCAAATCCACTCGGCCTACGTCTATCTCCGAGGTGCTCGAAGCCGATCAGGCCGCCCGCATCCTCGCCCGCCAGCTCATCGCGTCGGCCGCGCAACCCCATCTCATCCCCAGCGGAGCCGCCACAGCCGTCTAACTCGAGATCTATCTCTCCGGCTTACCCCTTTTGTCCCATGGACTTGATTTGCCCGCTGGTATAACTTCAGTTTCGGTTCGAGGTCTTTCTTCTCCTTATGGTCACCATCATTGAACTGCTGATCGTCCTCGGCATCATGGTCCTCGTTCACGAGTTCGGCCACTTCGCCGTCGCCAAGCTCTGCGGCGTCCGCGTCGAGACCTTCGCCATCGGCTTTGGCAAAAAAATCATCGGCTTCCGCCGCGGCGACACCGACTACCAGCTCAACATCCTCCCCCTCGGCGGCTACGTCAAAATGTCCGGTGAACTCCCCGGCGAGACCCCCGACCCCGACCGCGAGCAGGATCCCGGCGACTTCTCCGCGCACCCCCGCTGGCAGCGCATGCTCATCGCCCTCGCCGGCCCCGTCGCCAACTTCATCCTGGCCCTCGGCCTCATGACCCTCGTCGCCAGCTTCCACCACGAGGTCGACGTCTACCTCACCGGCGCCGCCAGCAACGACTACACCCTCGCCAACTCCTCCGCCGCCAAGACCGGCATCGCCCCCGGCGACCTCATCGTCCGCTACGCCGACGCCGACGCCCCCGACTGGGACGCCATCGCCTACAAGTCCCTCCTCAACCAGAAGGCGACCGTCCCCTTCTCCTACATCCACAACGGTCACCGCGTCGACACCACCCTCCTCGTCACCCTCAACGAGACCGACGCCTCTTCCGGCGACTTCCTCTCACTCCTCAAGCATCTCGGCCTCGTCCCGCAGTTCCAGAACATGCCCGTCAAGGTCGTTCAGGTCGAGCCCAACATGCCCGCCGCCTCCGCCGGTCTCAAGGCAGGCGACGAGATCACCTCCATCGACGGCCTCCAGGTCCACAGCGTCCCCGCCCTGCTCGCCTACATGCAGGACCAGCAGGGCAAGCCCGCCGTCCTCTCCGTCCAGAGAACCGCCCAGCGCGCGAACACCCAGACCCTCACCCTCCCCGTCACCCCTGAAGAGAGCACCAACCTCGACGGCACCAAGGGCTATCATCTCGGCTTCATGCCGCTCGCCCCGCCCATGCACGTCGAGCGCCTCCCCTTCGGCCGCGCCCTCAACGACGCCTACGCAGAGAACCTCAAGTCCGCCCTGATGATCCGCGACGTCCTCAAGGGCATGGTCGAGCGCCGCGTCTCCCCGCGCTCCCTCCAAGGCCCCATCGGCATCGGCCAGCAGGTCGGCATCGCCGCCCGCGACAGCATCTGGACCCTGCTCCGCCTGATGGCGATGATCAGCATCAACCTGGGCATCTTCAACCTCCTGCCCATCCCGATCCTCGACGGTGGCATGATCCTCTTCCTCATCATCGAGACCCTGATGCGCCGCGACATGAACCAGCGCCTGAAAGAGCGTGTCTACCAGGTCGCGTTCGTCTGCCTGCTGGTCTTCTTCGTAATGGTGATCTTCAACGACATGTCGAAGCTTCCCCTCTTCAGCAAACTAAAGCCCTAGTCGTCACCACGCGAAGCGATCACACGTCACGAAGTGACCGCCCTCCGCGCAGGAGGCCCGTCCGGCAGGACAAGCGCCCTGCGCGGCGGTGACCACTTCGTGGTGTGTATACCGCTTCGCGTGGCTACTCCCGAAACGCAAAGTAGCTCCCCGCCTCAACCTCTATCTTCCTCAGCCCAAACCGCTCCCCCGGCCCCATATCCTTCGACAGAATCGAATGGATATCCGCCAGCAGCGGCCAGCTATCGCTAAAGTACGAGTGCGCCAGAAAATCCGTATCGATCGCCGAGGCATCGATCGTATCCAGCCCCTCGATCACCAGCAGCGGCTCTCCCGCCCGCGCGTTCCCATGAATCTTCTTCGACGCCATGATCGCCTTGTCCCGCGACGACTCATACAACGTAATCTTCCCCGAAACCCGCCTCAGCATCACCGCCAGCTCTGCAAACGTCTCCGCATCAATATCCGGAGCAGCCAGGATCAAATGCGAAAACCTTAGCTTGCTCAGCGGATCCATACTCAAACTCTTCAGCGCCTCACATGCCGCCCGGTTCCCCATGCTGTGCGCAATCAGATGAATCCGCTGCGCCCCACTCTCCGCCGCCAGCAGCGTCAAAAACCGCTCCAGGTGCGGCGCCGACCACGCCACATTCGTCTCATCCTTCAGGTAGTCCGCGACCTTCCCATTCGAAGGCCAGCTATAAAAGATCGGCGCCCCCACAAAGTCCAGGTCGAACGCCATCTGCCCCGTCCTCCTCGCCGCATCCGCAAACGAGACGTTGTACCCATGGATAAACACGAACGCCTCCCGCCCCGGCGACCGCACCACCGCCCCACGCACCTCGGCCAGAAACCGCCCCTCCTCGAGCGTCCGCGTCTTGGTCAGCACAATATGCTTCTTCGGATCCGGCCTGAACTCAAACCGCAGCAGCGACGGCGACTCCACCCTCCCCGTCTTATGCCGCTTCGGAATCGACACCTCGCACTCCCCCAGGTGCAGCGTCCCGCGCAGCGACCGATGCCTGTCATACCGCACCTCTCCACCCAGCACAGGAATCTGCAGCCGATCGGTCGCATAGAACACCCGCACCGCCGTCGTACTCTCCAGCTTCTGTTTGATCGGACTGGCCGGATCGAGGCTCCCCACCTCCTTCGGCCGCGCATGAATCTCCAAGCCCACCAGCTTATCGTCTGCACTCAGCTCGACAAACCCAAACCCGCGCCCCTTCTTTCCGCTGAACAGCCGTGACAGCCACCCTCCAGCGCTCTTCGGTGCCGCCTGCGCCGCAGGCATGGCCATAGGCGCGGAGAAGAGCGTTCGCCGCACCTCATCCGGAAAGGCGCGCGTAGCCGGAGAAGGCGGGGGAGCCGGAGCACTGGCAGCCGGAGGAGCCGAAGCCGCAGCCCTCGGAGCCTCACCCCCGACCGCCTTCGACCAATCCAGCTCTCTCCACGGCTCCTCCTCATCAAGGTCGATGTGCCGCCCCTGCGGCTCTTCAAGCTCCGCCGCCCACTCAGGCTTTGCCGTCTCAGGCTCCCCGACCGAACCCTCCCCGAGACCCTGCTCGCCCTCGTCAAAATCCTCTTCAATCGGCGGCCCGGTGTACCGCATCCGGTTGAGCTTCTGGTAGCTGCTCTCTCTCGGCTTCGGTGCAGAAGGCGCAGAAGGAGCAACCTCTGGCTCAGCCGCCGCCGACGCTGGAGGCGGCAACGCCTCAGCCGGCAATGCCTGCGCAGGCAGCGCCTCAGCCGCAGCGGCGGCCCTCTCCTCGGCAATGGAGAACAAGAGCGAAGCCACCTCATCCTCTACCGCCGCATTCTCCAGTTCCTCTCTTAGCCCCTCATGGACGTCAACCGGTTCGATCGGATCCGTGGCCGCAGCCCACGGCTCCGCGCCGAGCCCACCCTCCACCTCAGAGAAGATCGCGCTATCCGCCCACTCGTCGTCCTCGATCTGCGGCAGCGGGAGAGGAGGTTCCGCCGGAACCGCTTCGTCCTCTATCGCTGCAGCTTCCTCCGGCTCAGGCGCGCGCGATGTCACCTCCACCGAACCATCCCACACTGGCCTCCCTGCCGCGTCAAACATCGTCCTCCGCGGCGATGTCCAGCCTGTTCCTCCCGCACTCCGCGCCGCCGCCAGAATCCGCGCCACCACCTCCACCGCGCTCCGCCCATCCTCCTGCGCCAGCGCCGAAACCGACTCCCACAACTCCCCAGCCAGGCTCGCCGGATCGACTCCCAGCTCAATCAGGAAGCGCAGCAGCACCGCCACAAACCGCTCCACCCCCTCCGTCGTGCCCGTAGCTCCCGCCGGAGCGACCAGCTCCGCCACCAGCAACCGCGGCCAGTCCATCGGCACTGCAACGCCTTGCCCCGCCAGGGTCCGGCTCAGCGCCGCGTAGACGATCTCAAAGGCCTCCCGATTCAGTCCGTCAGCGTCCACATCCGCCCCCTCACTGTTTCCTTCGTTCCCTTTGCCTGCCCCCTTACTCAGCCCCCAAACGGTTGCTCTTGCGTGGCCCTTTGCTCTGCGCCCTTATGCTGCCGTCATTCTGCAGTCGTCGGATCGATCATCGCCCGCACCACCTGCACACTGTTCGCCGGAAACCCACCCAGCCGCGCATGCTCCAGCACCGTCGCCTCATCCGGCGCGATATACACGCAATAGATCTTGTTCTCCGTCACATACGAGTGCACCCACTGGATCTCCGGCCCCATCGACCGCAGCACCCCGCACGAGGTCTGCGAGACCGCATGCAGCTGTTCCGAGCTCATGCTCCCCGCCCCGGGAATCTCCCGCTCAATCAGAAACTTCGGCATCTCACCCTCCCCTCTCACACAAATCGCATGAGGGCGAAAGTCTACCTCACCCGCGAAAATCCGCCGAACTTAATTCCGCCCCCACCCCAATCCCGCCCGCAACCCGACGCGACAACTCGAGTCGACTTGACACAGAGGGTGTCTTAAACGCGCAGATCAGGCTGCCGGACAGGGAGCTAACTCCCTCGATCTCCTTTGATAAGAGGAATTTGACCGATAAGCCAAGCCAAATCAGCAGCTTGTCTCGGATGGTCAAGCTAAGTAACTCATTACAAGCAAGATAGCCAATCCGGCGCTCCCCCCCCGGGGGGAGTGTACAGGCCCATCCCAACTATCTCCATAAGGGCAGTCAAATGGCCGCAAAACACCACAATCAGGCCACCGTTTGACCATACCGAAGCCACGATTTCGCGCACCAAACCACGCGAAAAGGGCGTTTCAGGCTCCAGAATCCGCCCAAAACGCCCACAAATCATCCGCAACCGGTAGAAAATCGTGGGCAAAGCCGCCCGAAACCGCCGCTTACCGCCGAACCAGCTCCGCCTCGCTCCGCTGCTCCGACAGATCCTCATCGGTAAAACTGTCGCCAAGCCCGCCGTAACGCCGCTCGCGCGATTGGAAGTTTGCAATCGCCTCCAGCAGATGAATCCCGCGAAAGTCCGGCCAAAGCCGATCCGTCACAAAGATCTCCGCATACGCAATCTGCCACAGCAGAAAATTCGAGATCCGCTGCTCCCCGCTCGTCCGCACCACCAGATCCGGATCCGGCATATTCGCCGTATAAAGCCGCTGCGAGATATTCCGTTCCTCAAGCCCCTTGATCAGCTCCGCCAGCCGCGCAAAGTCCCCTTCAGACTCGGTAATCGCGTCCTTCATCGCAAGCCGCATCGCGTCAACGAGTTCCGAGCGCGCCCCGTAGTTCAGCGCCAGCGTCAGCGTCGTCCCCGTGTTCTTTGCGGTGGCTTCGGAGGCCCACTGCATCGTCTCCTGCACTTCCTTCGGCAGCTCTTCCGTGCGCCCGATATACGCCATCCGCACGTTGTTCTCATTCATCCGCTTCACATTCCCGACGAGATAGCTCTTCAAAAGCTTCATCAGGAAGTTCACCTCGGACTTGGGCCGACGTAGGTTGTTCTCGAGCGAAAACGCATACAGCGTCAGGTAGGGAAGATCGATCCGTGAAGCCGTCTCAACGACAAACTGGACCGATTCCGCCCCTTGCTGGTGGCCCAGGAAGCGCTTCAAAGCCCGCTTTCCCGCCCAACGGCCATTGCCGTCCATGATGATAGCGACGTGTTGCGGAATCTTCTTTGGATCGAGCTGACGGTACACGGCTAGCTCGTCAGCGGAGAGCTGATGGATGCGACTGTTGTTGTATGCGCGCAATGCGACCTCGCAACTTCTGACGCTAGCACAGTGGCATGGCAGGCGCAATGAAACAGCAATCGAGCTGCAGAACCAAAGGTTTACGCGGACAAGTTACCCCGCCCGACAAGCCAGCCCGACAAGCGAAGCAAGGGAATCAATGTCGACCATAAGACACAACCGCCGCCCTGGCGATTGTGTCTTATGCGGTGCGGCGACGGCCCGCAGCGAGCTCGCGAACGTGGTTCAAAAAGATCGAACGCTGCAATGAATCCAGCTGCGACGTATAGTGCGCAATCTCAGCCAGGAACGGGTCCGCCATCAGCACAGTCGTCTCATCCCGATGCCGCGTCGTAGCATCGCGCAGCAAGGTCGAGATCTCAACCTCAAGCGCCCTCGCCAACCGATCGAGTGAAGACAAGGTCGGCATCGCCTTCCCGTTCTCAATCTTCGAGATATAGGTGCGGGGAACGTTCATCCGCGCGGCAAGCTGTCGCTGCGAAAGATTCCGCACATGGCGCAGCTCGCGCACCGCAGTCGAAACCTGCAGCCCACCGGCTGAAACCTCTTCTTTTGCAACGATTGAAAGTGGCGCGGGAGTCGGCTCAGGTACTTCTACCTCAAGCCCACGGCGGCAGCGGCGGCAGACAGAACTGGAGGAGCGGAACTGCACCAGGCTGCAGTGGTCACAACGCAGCACCTCGCGCTGTTCGACGGGTGCCATCATGGTTGCCATAGTTGTATGTAGCGGGAGGATCCAGAGCAAGGACCTCAGCACATGTCTGATAACAGACGAGTGATGTGCCTAGAGTGACACTGGGTTACTTTAGAGTCAAGTGCAAACCGGTTGATTTGGCGGCGAAAGCCGGATAAAACCAGAGACGAATCAAGAGAGTAACTTGTGCCCATGACTATTCAGGAATACTCCGCCGCGACCTTTCATCGCGAGCGTGCGCTTGCGCTGTTGGAGGAATGGACTGCATCGGCTTCGCTGGTGCGGCACGGATTAGCCGTTGAGGCTTGTACCCGGTGGTACGGCGTCCTCGAAGCCGAACGTCTCGGCCTTACAGGCGAGCAGCGCGACCGCTTCATCGCACTCTACGCGATGGCCGGTCTACTCCACGACTTCGACTACGACCGCCACCCTTCTCTCGCAGAACACCCCTTCGTCGGCGTCGCCCATCTGCGCGACCAGGGGTGGCCCGAACCAATCCTGCACGCCATCCTGGCCCACGCGGACTACTCGGGAACGCCCAGGGAATCACATCTTGATAAGGCGCTGTTTGCCTGTGATGAACTTGCTGGCTTTCTCACTGCGTGCACGTATGTGAAGCCTTCGAAGTCGATCCATGAGGTCGAGGTCGCGAGCGTAAAGAAGAAGATGAAGGACAAAGCCTTTGCGCGGGCGGTAAAGCGTGAGGACATCACCGATGGAGCGGCTCTGCTTGAGCTGACGATTGAGGAACACATCGGGAACTGCCTGAAGGCGATGCAGGAGCGCGCTGAGTCTCTCAGCCTTCAAGGTGCTTCGGTCGAGCCGGCTCTTGGCTAGCCCGCCGTCTAAACCGGTTTCCTGCGCCCTTATCTAGCAATGGATAATAGACACATGGCCTCTTCGGAAGCTCTTCTCGTCATCGATGTGCAGAACGACTTCTGCCCCGGCGGCAGACTCGCCGTTGCGGATGGTAACGCGGTCGTCCCGCTGATCAACAAGCTCGCGACATCGTTCGCGCATGTCCTTCTTACTCAGGACTGGCACCCTGCCCGACACACCTCCTTCGCCTCCACGCATCCCGGAGCGGAGCCGTACCAGAGCATTGAAGCGGCGTATGGAAGTCAGACCCTGTGGCCCGACCACTGTCTCCAGCATTCATCAGGCGCGGCCTTCCATCCCGATCTTGACCTGCCCAACACCGAGCTGATCCTGCGCAAAGGCTTCCGCGCCGACATCGACTCTTACTCAGCCTTTCTTGAGAACGACCACACCACGCCGACCGGCCTCGCTGGCTACCTGCGGGAGCGCGGGGTTCGCCGCCTCTACCTTGCGGGGCTGGCGTATGACTTCTGCGTTCGCTTCTCCGCGCTGGATGGCGCTGCCCTGGGCTTCGAGTGCGTCGTAGTAGAAGATGCGTCGCGTGCCGTCGGGCTTCCGGGCAGCGTCGAGGCGACCAATACCGATCTATCCGCTGCGGGAGTTCGCCGCGTGATGGCTGCCGAAGTTTTCTCGCGAGGAGACAAAAGCTAAGCTGAATTCGGTGTGGATCGTTCGAAGAGGGGGAGGCGCACCTCCGCGACACAGCCACGGGCGTCGGTACGGTTGGCCAAGGTAACAGTGCCGTGGTGTGCGACAAGAATCTGCTTCGTCAGGGCGAGTCCGATCCCCGAGCCGGTCGGCTTGGTGGTGTAGAAGGGCACAAACAAATTGACGGGGTTGAGCAGCCCCAGCCCGTTATCGAGGATCCGGATCATGGCTTGTCCGTCCGGGTTCGTCCAGCGCACGACAACGCCGGGTGGCTCAGGACCAGGGCTGGCTGCCTCTGCCTCAAGTGCTGCGTCGGTCGCGTTCTGGATGAGGTTGATGAGCACCTGCTGGATCTGGTCGGGGTCGGCGAAGAGGATAAGGTCCGGGCCGGGGACGATTTCGACGTGAAGCCGCGTTTCGAGGTGAGTCAGCCGGTCGAGCAGAGGGCGCAGCGCGACCGGCTGGAGACGCGGCGCGGGCAGGGTGGAGAGTTGCTGATAAGCCTGCAGAAACCGATTGAGTGAGGCCGCGCGGTCTTCGATGACGGTGAGGCCGCGGGCAATGTCGCGGAGATTGTCGTTGCTGATCGAAGTGAGGGCTTCGAGGCCAATTGCATCCTCGGGTTGAGGAATCCGCGCGCGCAGGCTTCCAGCGATCGACTTGATGGGGGTGAGGGTGTTGTTGATCTCATGGCCGAGGACACGGATGAGTCGTTGCCATGCCTGCCGCTCCTCTTCGCGCAGGGCCTTCCCGACGTCCGAGAGCACCAGCAGCACATGGGGCGTGCCACGCAGGCGGAAGGCCGTGCGGCGGACAGCGTAGCGGGATGAGCCGGTGAGGTCTGCCGCATCCTGCGCGGAGGTCGGGTAGACGCCTTCGTCGAGCACGTCGAGCAGCGCTTCGAGGTTTAGTTCCTCGGCAGTCCGGCCATCGGATGCAGGGTCAGCGGGCGTGCCAGTGCGAGAGAGCCCGAAGGCGCGATCCGCAGCTGCATTGTGCAGTCGCAGTCGGTGCTGGGCGTCGAAGGCGAGCACGGGCGACTGCATAGAACTCATGACGCGCTCAACCAGCGTAAGGGCTTCTAGTGCGGCTGAACGCTGGGACTGGAGTGTTCCGGCGAGGGCGTTGATCTCAAGGGCAAGATCGCCCATGGCGTCGCCGCGACGAGCCCCCCGGGCGCGGAAGGAGAAGTCGTCTTCGCGCAGGGCGGCGACAACGTTGGCCAAGGTTTGAAGAGGGCGGACGATTTGCTCTGTGAAGGAGGATGAGGCGATCAGGTAGCCGATCGCGACGACCATGAGGCACGAGACGATGGCCGAGACCGAAGCCTTCCACTGATAGAGCAGCACGCCGAGCAGAAGCAAAGCGGGCAATGCGAAGGCAGAGAGCCAGAGCCGCATACGACGCTCGAAGCTGAGTCGGCTGCGGGAGCGTGAGAGCGGCAGGCGGGTTGGGCGGACGATCGGGCGCTCGTCTTGGAGTGGATCTGGCGGATTTCCGAGGCCTGGTGGAGTGGACATAGAGATTCGAAGACTTGGCGTTGGTTTGGATATTGTTGCAGAGAACTTGGCGGGAAGGGCGGTGCAGCAATCCTTGCGGCTTCTTCGATTTTCGGGCTTGCGCTCTTCGCGGCGATCGTATGCCGTGAGGAGTGCAAGCCCGGTTCTCATTGCTGGGCTTCTCGCGCGGAGGCTGGCTAGAGGCCGTACTTTTCGATGCGACGGTAGAGAGCACCGCGACTCAACCCCAGAGCATCGGCGGCATGGCTTACATTGCCCTGGCTGCGGGCGAGAGCTTTGCGAATCAGAATCGATTCGACCTGTTCAAGCGACAGATCGTCGAGACTTTGCGAGGTGCTTCGGGCTCCTTGCAGTCCCAGGTCGGCGAGTTCGATCCGCTTCTGCCGGGCCATGAGGACTGCTCGCTCCATGGTGTGGTCCAGCTCGCGGACGTTGCCCGGCCAAGGGTAGTTGAGCATGTGCTGGAGGGCGGAGGGTTCGAAGCCTTCGATCGGGCGTTTGTAGCGGGCCACATAGCGGGCGAGGAAGTGGGCGGCGAGGGCGGGGATGTCTTCGCGCCGGTCGCGCAGTGGAGGGACGTTGATCTCGACTGTGTTGAGGCGGAAGTAGAGGTCGGCGCGAAAGCGGCCGGCATCGGCGTCAGCACGCAGATCGGCGTTGGTGGCGGAGATCATGCGGACGTCGACTTTGCGGGTAGTGGAGGAGCCGACGCGTTCGAGCTCTCCGGTCTCGAGCACACGCAACAGCTTGGCCTGCTGGCGGAGGGGGATGTTGGCGATCTCATCTAAAAATAACGTTGAATTATTTGCGAGTTCGAAGCGGCCGATGCGATCCATCCGCGCGTCGGTGAACGCGCCTTTGACGTGGCCGAAGAGCTCGCTCTCGAAGGTGCCTTCGGGAAGCGCGCCGGTGTTGACGGCGACTAACGCCCGATGGGCGCGGTTGGAGAGGCGATGAAGGGTCTGGGCGATGACCTCCTTGCCGGTGCCGTGCTCGCCGGTGACGAGGACGTTGGCATCGGAGGGGCCGATGCGCGCGAGCAGTTCGACGACGGGGCGCATGCAAGGCGCGGTGGCGATCAGCTCCGGTGCGCCTTCTGCCCGAAGGATGCGGTTCTCGGCTTCGAGCCACTGGGCGCGTTTCTCGAGAGTATGGAGCTCGAGTTGGGTACGGACGACGGTAAGCAGGCGGGCGTTGTCCCAGGGCTTCTGGATGAAGTCTCGAGCGCCGCGCCGCATGGCTTCGACGGCAAGGTCGATGTTGGCCCACGCAGTCATCACGATGATGGGAAGCTGGGTGTCCTGCTCGTGGATCGCGGCGATGAGGTCGAGGCCTTCGCGGCCTGAGGTGGTGTCGCGTGTGTAGTTGAGGTCGATGAGGAGGCCGTCGACCTGCTCGACCGCGAGCGTCTCGAGAACCTGAGCAGGGCTGCGCGCGGTGAGCAGATGGAAGCCCTCAGGCTTTAGCAGCAGCTCGAGGGCTTCGAGGATGTGCGGCTGATCATCGGCGATGAGCAGGCGACAAGGGGCTTGCCTCTCGCCTGCTGCGGTGGTGCGGGGTGAAGCGGTTGTGGCGGGTGCGGTCATCTTGCTCCTGAAACTGTGTTGCTGAACCTAAGGGTACATGGGTGGATCGCCCTTCGTTCTAAGGCGTGGTGGTCGGTTTTGGCGTCTGCACGGTTGCGGATTGGATGCCGGTGCGAGCTGCTTCGATCGAGATGGAGTTGGTGTCGAGCGTGCGACCGACGGAGCGGTCGAGCTCGATGCGGGCTTTCTGGTAGGCGGTGCGAGCGGCGACCAGTGCACTCTCGGCGGCAGCGAGATCGCGGCGGCTGGTGAGAGTTTGGAAGGCCGATCCGGCGCCCAGCTGCTGCTCCTTGGCAGTGATGTCGAAGGTCTTTTGCGCGAGGTCACGAGCCTTGCTGGCGGAGACGACACGAGCTTCACTCTGCTCGAGTGCATACTGCGCGTTGCGGACCTCGATGCGGATCTGCTTCTTGAGCTGTTGCTGGCGAAGCTCGGCCTGTCGGGCTTCGAGCTCGGAACGATACTGGTCGGACTTGGCCACGCGGTTGCGGATGGGGATGTTCATCGCGACCCCGATGTAGTAGTCAGGGGAGGAGGCGTTATAGGCGTTCGACAGGGCTCCGCCGAAGCTCTGCGGCGAAGAGGAAGCGACCGTCGAGGTCGAGAGAGGATTGGGCTGACCAGCAAGACCGCCGCCACCATATTGGCCGATCAACGAGATCGATGGCAGGAGGGCGTTGTTTGCGGCTTTGCGACTGATGTCGCGGTTCTGCAGATCGATGGTGGACTCGGAGAGTTCGATGCGGTGCGCGAGGGCTTCGGCGATGACGTCCTGCGTCTGAGCCTGGGTTTGGCTACCTCCGACCATAGGCCCTGTGCTGCTGGAAACCGCAACGGGAGCGGCTGTGGCGATGTTGGCGTCATCGGTGGGAACCCGCACTGGCCGCACCGGCATGGCCTCTAGCGTGGGATCGTCGAGGTTCTTAGTGAGGGCGTTCTTGATGAGCAGTTCCTGGAACTGGAGAGTGCTCTTGGCGATGGTGAGGTCTTGCTCACGGTTGGCCACCTCGGCCTCGTCCTTGAGGACGTCCATTGAAGGGATAGCTTGAAGCTCAAGCTGCTTGCGCCCCGCGGTGAGGGTCTGGTTGGCGAAGTCGAGCGAGCGGGATTTGACCTGTTCGTCTTCGTAAGCCGCGACGAGATCCCAATACATGCTGGCGATCTGGGTCACCGTGGTGATGACCTGGAGTTGGAAGGCCTGGTCGGAGATCTTCTGGTTGTTGCGGGCAATGCGCAGGTAGCGAAGGTTAGGGCCGAGACCGAAGCCCGCGAGAAGCTGTTGCTGGACGGTGACGGTGTACGAGGAATCGAGCTCGGGGTTGAGATAGGTAAAGGGGCTGTTGGTGGTCACGCGATCGTTGTCGAAGACGAACTGGAACGAGGTGCCGGTAGCGAAGGCCTGCGAGTAGGTTGCGTTTCCCGTGAATTGAGTGTTGTGCAGCGACTGGACGCCATAGGTCTGGGTGTTCGAGAGGGGCAGGGTAGTGTTCGAGTAGCTGAAGGTACCGGTGATGTCGGGATCGTAGGAGGAGACGTTGGTTCCGGTGCCGAGAGTGGATTGCACGAGGCCCGAGGCTCCGGTACCCGCACCGCCTGCGCCGCCAGTTGTGCCGCCCGCGCCTGCTCCGCCTGCGCTGGAGCCGAAGCCGCCTACGCCGCCGCCCGGGGTGTTCTGAACGATGCCGGTGTTGACACCGCGGAAGACTCCGCCAGCCTTGGTGCGGAGGACGTCGGCCTGAGCGATGGGAATGTTGTAGCGGGCGATGGCAAGGTCGAGATTGTTCTCGAGCGCAAGGGCGATCGCATCGTCGAGTGAAAGCTCAAGGACGCCGTCGTGGATAAGGGTGTCAACACGCGGGGAGTTGGCCAGATTCGGCTGCGGAACCTTTGCGGCGCGGTAGGTGTCGAGCGGATTGTGCGAGTGCGGAATATCGAGACGGAGCGTCGGGAGTGCTGACGAGGCGGTGCTTGTCGACTGCGGGGTGGGCGCGTCAGGGGCGCTTTGTGCATAGAGATTATGGGCAGGCGCGAGCAGCAGGAAAGTCAGGGCGCATGGGGTCAGGGCGCGTCGTGCGAAAGAAGCTGCAATGATCTGGGGAGTCTCTGGGGTCATCTGTACTGGGATCCTCTTCTTGTTCTTCAAGTGCTGCGATGGTGTGTTGCTGTGTTTCACTTGGTCTTCTGCGTCATGAAGCCCGATGCGTATTTGTGGCCGGATCGATGATTGCGGTTTCGGCTGAACGCGATTGGTTGAAGGGTCTGCGACGCTTGGATTCACTCGAGATCCTTTGCGTCGCTCAGGATGATGGCAAGCACAAAGAAGACCGGAGGGGCTGCGTCTTTTGCGATCTCGCGTAACGCAGCCAGAGCGGGCATGAGAGAGGCAGCCGGGTCATTCACCAGATTGCGGACGAGAACGAACGCGCTCAAAAACGGGCAGGCAACGTTCCTTGCGGCGCCCTGGGCGGCCGTAACCACGCAGGCGACCGAGGCCGCCGGGGCAACGACCAAATGCAGGCAACCATTGAGATGGCCGATCAGGCCGAGGATGAAGAGAGACATGGGCTGGATCATTGCGCGACCTTTTCGTGAGCCTGCTGGGCTGTGTCCATCGTGATCCACCCGTCGCGGATCTCGATGGTGCGGGTGCCGTAAGTGGCGTTGAGGTCGGAGTGCGTAACCTGCGCGATGGTGGTGCCCTGACGATTGAGCTCGCGGAAGAGCTCCATGATCTCGGCGGCCTGGGCGGAGTGTAGGTTGCCGGTGGGCTCGTCGGCCAGCAGCAGCGACGGTTTGTGAATGACGGCGCGGGCGATGCCAACGAGCTGCTGCTGGCCTCCAGAGAGTTGCGAGGGGAAGAGGTCTTTCTTGCCGACGATGTTGAATCGGTCAAGCGTATCGGCGACGAGTGACTGGCGATCGGAGCGCGAGATGTCCTTGTACGAGAGAGGCAGGTCGATGTTCTCGGCGACGGTGAGATCGTCGAGCAGGTGGTAGCTCTGGAAGACCATGCCAATGCTCTTGCGGGCCAGTTCGGCGCGCTGCTTGCGATTGAGCGTGTGGATGGCCGCGCCTCTGAAATAGAACTCGCCTCGCCACTGGTCGTCCAGCATCGCGAGGATGTTGAGAAGCGACGATTTGCCCGCACCGCTTGGACCCATGATGGTGAGGAATTCACCCTCTTTGAGGTCGAGGTTGATGCGACGCAGGATGAAGTTCTCCGTGTTGCCGGTCTTGTAGCTGCGTTCGAGATGCTTGAGTTCGATCATGATGCGTTTCCTTTGTAGGGTGCTGCCGGGGCCTGGCTACTGCTGGCGCAGGGTTTCGTTCGGGTCGAGTCGCGAAGCACGGAAAGCGGGTGCGAGCGAAGACAATGTCGAGGTGATGAGCAGAAGCAAAGTGACTCCGGCAAAGGTTGCGCTGTCGAGCGCCTTCGTGCCGAACAAGAGCGTGCTCATGAAGCGGGTCAGCAGCGTAGAGGCGATAAGGCCGATGGCGAGGCCAATACTTGCGAGGATGAGGCCGCGCACCAGCACGAGACGCAGGACGTCGCCGCGCTGTGCACCCAGAGCCATGCGCAGGCCAAGCTCCAGCGTGCGTTGCGTGACGGTGTAGCTGAGCACGGCGTAGAGGCCGATGGCCGAGAGCATGAGGGCGATGGCAGCAAATGCTCCGAGCAGGATGGCCTGGAAGCGCTGCTGGGCTGAGTTGCGGGAGAGCAACTCGCTATAGGTGCGCGCGTTGTAGACGGGCAGAGAGGCGTCTTGTTGGGCAACGATCTGGCGGATGGTGTCGAGGTAGGATTCGGGGTTGCCGGAGACGCGTAGGGCGAAGGGCGCGCCGCTGATGGTCGCCTGGGCTTCGGGGACATAGTACTCGGGCTCGGGCTGCTCCGTGAGGCTGAGGCGGTGGACGTTGTCGACGATGCCGACGATCTCGCTCATGGGAGCGTTATCGAGGTTGGAGAGGCCGGACTTGATGCGCTTGTGGAGTGCGTCTTCGCCGGGGAAGAAGTGGTCGGCGAAGGCCTGGTTGATGAGGACGACGGGAGGGGAGTTGGGCTGGTCTTCCTGGGAGTTGAAGAAGCGGCCGCGTTTGAGCGGGATCTGCATTGTCTGGAAGAAGTTTGAAGCGACGGAGCTGGCTCTCGCGGAGGGCTCATCTCCGGGAGCTACTGGGTGGCCTTCTATCGAGAAGGTGATCGACATATTGCCGCCAGAGAGCGGCATGGGGAAGCCGTAGGTGACTTGTTCCACGCCGGGGACGGCGGCAAGGCGGGCCTGTAACTGCTGCTTGAGCTGAAGCGCGCTGGCGTTGTCGAAGCGGTTATCGGGCATCGCGAGGCGGAACGTAAGAACATTCTTCGGGTTGAAACCGGGGTCGACGTCGAGGACCTTCGCGAAGCTGCGGATAAGCAGGCCCGCGCCGACCAGGAGGATGAGGCCGAGGGCCATCTCGCCGATGACGAGGATGGAGTGAAGGTGCTGCTGGCCGCGCGGGGCGGAGCTTCCGCGAGTGTTGTCGCGTAGGGCGAGCGCGGGGTCGAGGTGCGACATACGCCACGCGGGCGCAGCGCCGAAGAGCAGGCTGGTAAGGCAGGAGGCGAGGAGGGCGAAGGCGAGGACGCGGAGGTCGAGCGAGAGGCTTTCGACGCGAGGCAGGTTGGCAGGGAGGAAGTGTGGCGCTGCCTTGAGTGCCGCGGCGGCGAGTGCGATGCCGATGGTTCCGCCGAGGAGGGCCAGCGTGAGGGACTCGATGAGGAGCTGGCGGATGATCTCGATGCGGCTGGCGCCGAGGGCGGCGCGAATGGCGAGCTCGGCGCGGCGTGCATTGGTGCGGGCGAGAAGAAGTCCGGCGACGTTGGCGCATGCGATCAGCAGGAGGAAGCAGACGGCAGCGAAGAGAATGTGAAGCGGCTGGGCTACGTCGCCGACAACGTTCTCGAGCTCGGGGGTGATCTTGACGGCGGTCTCGTCTTTGTCGGAGTCGGCGTACTGGAGGGAGATGGTCTTCTGGATGCCTTGCATCTCAGCACGGGCCCGCTCGATCGAGACGCCGGGGGCGAGTCGCCCGAGAACATTGAGCTGGTTCCAGCCGCGCTGCTTGCCGGGAGGGTTCTTGCCCGACATCATGACGGCAGGGCTGACCCACACATCGGTGTCGGTGGCGCCCGGGAAGGCGAAGCCGCGGGGCAGGACGCCGACCACGTAGAAGGTCTCTTCGTTGAGCCGAAGCGCCTGGCCGAGGATGGCGGGGTTGGCGCTGAAGGCGGAGCGCCATAGGCTGTCGCTGAGGATGACGGCATGGGCGCCAAGCTGCTCTTCGGGGCGGGTGAAGCTGCGGCCCAGGGTTGGGGTGACACCGAGCACGCGGAAGAAATCGGCGGAGACGATCATGGTGGAGAGGCGGCGGACGGGGCCGTCTTTGCTCGCGAAGGTGACGGCACCGTTCTGGTAAGCGGCGAGGGCGTCGAAGCTCTTCGCCTGGTCGCGCCAGTCAAAGAAGTCGGGATAGGAGACATCGGCCGGAGTGGCGGACCCGCCGCGAGACTCGAGGGTGTCCAGGGCAACCAGGCGTTCGGGCTGTGCGAAGGGCAGCGGACGCAGCAGGACAGCGTCAACAAGGCTGAAGACGGCGGTGGCAGAGCCGATGCCGAGCGCCAGCGTGAGCGCGGCCATAAGGGTAAAACCAGGATTCTTGCGAAGCTGGCGAAGCGCGTATCGGATGTCCTGCGCGAATGCGTGCATGCGAAAACTCCTATTCGGAACGAAGGGCTTTGACGGGATCGACGGTGGCTGCGCGATGCGCCGGAATGAGAGCGGCGATGACCGCAACCACGGAGACCAGCAGGACGACGGAGACGTAGGTGATGGGGTCGCCGGAGGAGACGCCGAAGAGCTGGCTCTTGAGCAGCCGGGTCAGGCCGAAAGCAAGCGGCACGGCGAAGAGAACACTGATACCGGCGAGCTTGAGCAGATCGGAAAGAATGATGCCGGAGATGGCGGCGCGTGTTGAGCCGAGGGCGATGCGAACGCCAATCTCGCGGGTGCGTTGCGCTGTTGTATATGCGAGCACGCCGTAGAGGCCAATCCCGGCGAGCAGGGTTGCGAGCAGGCCGAAGCTGATCGCGAGCAGGACGATCATGCGCTCGTTCGCGAGACTGTCATCGATCTGCTCGTCCATGGTGCGGAGGGAGGTGAGAGCGAGCGTGGGATCGAGCTGTTGCATCGTGCGGCGGACGGTCGAGAGCACTTGGACGGGATCCTCAAACGTGCGGATATAGAGATAGAGGCGGCTAGGTGTAGTGGATTGTTTGAGCGGACGGAAGAGGGTGGGATCGGCATCGTCCCGCATACCTTTGTGCTTAATGTCGCGGACAACGCCGATGATCTCGGTGTCGAGCTTTATCTTGTTGCCTCCTCCGGTCGCCATCATGCGACCGACGCAGGAGGTGGGTGTGCCGCAGAAGTGCTTCGCAAAGGTCTCGTTCACGACGGCAACATGGGTCGTAGTGGCCTCGGCCTCAGTGAAGAGACGGCCTGTGACCAGGGGAATCTGCATGGTGGAGAAGTAAGCGGCATTGACCCACGGCTCCTCGATGTCGTAGTCGGTGTCGGGCGGTGCGGCATAGCCGCTGATGCTGATATTGCCGCCTTGGCTTCCACCAACGAGTTCGGCGTCATCGGTAGCGGCGACGGACTGGATGCCAGGAAGCGCGGAGATGGTATCGATGACACGCTGATGCAGTGCGGGTACGGCGGCGGGCGCATAACCCGAGAGCTTAGGGTTGATTCCGAAGGTGACGAGATGAGCCGTTGTAAAGCCCACGTCGACGCGGCGCAGGTTCTGCATGGTGCGGACGAAGAGTCCGGCGCCGATGAGCAGCAGGATGCTCAGGCCGATCTGCAGACAGACGACAGAGCGTCGGAAGGTGAGCATGGTACCGGTACCGGTTCCGGTCTGCTGCTTGAGCGTTGCAGTGAGGTCGGGACGCAGGACCTGCACCACAGGCGCGAGGCTAAAGAGTAGGCTAACGGCGAGCGCAATGGCGAAGTTGAAGAGCAGCAGGCGAAGATCGATGGCGGTCGAGAAGGCGCCGTAGGCCTGGTCTCCGTTGAGCTGGTGGACGATGGCACGAAGTGCTGTGGGGGCAAGCGACATTCCGGCTGCCCCACCTCCGATTCCAATCAACAGGCCTTCGAGAACGAGCTGTTGAACGAGGCGGGTAGGACGAGCCCCAAGGGCGGACCGCAGCGAGAACTCGCGAACGCGCGCCGCAGCGCGAACTAGCAGCAAGCTGCCGACGTTGACCGATGCGATGAGCAAAACGAGAATCGCCATGGCCATGATGGCGAACAGCGGCTTCTGAAAGTCATCGCGCTGATAGGAGAAGCCACTGGCGCCCGGGACGACGCGGAGTCGGCTGCGGGTCAGGAAGTCGTCGGTGAAATGAGCGGAGCGGTGGCCGAGAGATTTGAGCTCGTCGGCGCGAAGGCTGTGCCAGAGCGGAGCGAGAGCGATCTCTGCCTGGCTGCTTGAAACGCCCGGAGCGAGACGTCCGAGAATGTTCATCCACTTGTCGGTGTGATCGGTCAGCCGCTTGCCCTGGCCCGGGATGATCTGGTCGAGCATGGCCATCGGGACGAAGAAGCCTGGTGTCTCGCCCCATACGGCGCTGCGAAAGCGCGGTGCAGCGACGCCGATGACTTGATAGGGATGGCCGTTGATGGCGAGCTGTTGGCCAACGATTTGCGGGTCCGAGCCGAGATGATTACGCCAGAAGTCGAAGCTGAGGACCGTGACCGGATTTGCGTTCGGCTGCAGATCGTCGGCTTGGGTGAAAAGTCGGCCCAGTGCGGGCTGTACGCCAAGGATCGAAAAATAGTTGCCGCTGACGATCTCCACGCGGTCAGTCTGCGAGGAGCCGTGGAAGGCATAGCCGATATCGGCGGGCGCGGTTGCAATTAGACCTTCGAAGACGTGGCTCTGATCGCGGAGATCCTTATACATCGGATAGGTGAAGTAGGCCTCGTCGTCTCCACCGTGATTGCTGAAGTGACCTTGCCAGGCTTTGCCGGTGCCTTTGAGAATCACAAGCTGGGCCGGGTCGTGGACGGGCAGCGAACGCAGGAGAGCTTGATCGATGAGCGAAAAAATAGCGGTGTTGGCGCCGATGCCGAGCGCTAAGGTCGCGACCGCGACAGCCGCAAAAGCGGGCGCGCGGCGTAACTGGCGGAATGCGTAGTGGAGATCCTGCATGAGAGTAGATCCAAGATGTGCCATGGTCGCAGTGCTCCTATTCGGTTCTCAAGGCTTCCATCGGTTCGATTGAGGCGGCACGGCGCGCGGGTAACCATGCGGCGAGCAGGCTGACCGAGGCCATCAGCCCGGCTGCGGAGATAAAAGTGATTCCGTCGTGGGGCTTGGTGCCGAACAGGAAGTGGTGCAGGAGATGAGTTGTGGCAAGGCTCAAGGTCACGCCAAGCGCGATCCCGATGGCCACGAGCATCGCCGCCTGCCGGAACATCAAAGTGAGAATGTCTTCGCGGTCGGCTCCGAGCGCCATGCGCAAACCCAGCTCGCGCTTGCGCAGGGTCACGATGTAGGCGAGCAGGCTGTAGAGACCGGCCAAGGCAACCAGGAGAGCAACGCCGCCCAGCGCCTCAAGCAGATGGACAGCGAGGACCTGCGGGCCGATCGAATCTTCGACAACCTGATCCATCGTGGTAATGGTCGCGCTACGGAGATCGGGATTGGCGGCGGTCAGCACGCTGCGCAGGTCAGGAAGGAACTCATCCGTGGTCTGGCTGATGCGGATAGCGAGTTGGATGTGAGCCTGCATGGTGGGCTGATAGAAGCCGTCGGTAGGCCGGAGCTGCGATGCCAGAAGTTCCATCTCCGGCGATGGCGCCTGGTCAAGACCAACCTGGCGGAAGTCTTCGATGATGCCGATGGTTTTGGCGCTGCGGTTCGTATCGAGGCCCATCTGGAAGTTGCCAATGGGAGACTTGTCGAAGGCGTCCCGATAGCGCTTGGCGAAGGCGTCATTGACGAGCATCACGGGAGCAGAAGAGGGCGTGTCCTGCGCATCGAAGTAGCGGCCCTCCTTGATGCGGAAGCCGAAGACGTTTTTGAGGTCCACGGTCGAGGCGACCATCTTGGCGCTGACGGTTTCGTGCCAGCTATCGGGTGTTGGGTTTTCGGACTTCGACAGATAGAGCCGCATGCTCATGCTGAAGCTTTGGTCGAGCGGCGCGACGGTGGTGAGTGCGGCAGCCTGTACGCCGTGCATGGCATGGATGCGGTCGAGCAGAGGCTGGTAGAGGACCTCGTTGAGGTTGGTGCCCTTGTACTTGTACGCAGGAATGCTGGGTTCGACGAGGACGACGTGGTCAGTGCGGAAGCCCAGCGGCACCTGACGCAGTGCAAAGACCGTGCGCAGCAAGAGGCCACAGGCGACGAGCAGGGTGAGCGAGAGGGCGATCTCGGTGACGACCAGCGTTCGTTGCAGACGGTTGCTTGAGCGGCCAGTGCCGGTCTGCGCACCATCCTGACGAAGAGCGCGGTCGATGGGAGTATTGGTCGCGAACAGCGCGGGTGCTAGGCCGAAGAGCAGTGTGCTGAGGAGGGTCAGGCCAAGCAACGCGCTGAGGACGCGAAGATCGAAGGCGGGTGGATGGGGCAGATTGAGTTGCACCAGCAGCGCATGCGCGAAGAAATGGAGGGTCGCGAGGCCGAGGCCGATTCCAATTGCCGCACTGCCCAGGCTGAGGAGGAGGCTTTCGGTGAGCAACTGGCGGATGATGCGGGCGCGGCTGGCACCGAGGGCTCCGCGCACGGCAATCTCGCGACGGCGGCTGGTACTGCGGGCTAGCATCAGGTTCGCGACGTTGGCGCAAGCGATGAGCCAGATCAGCGCAACTGCGCCGAGCAACGCCAGAAGAGCGGGTTCGTCTTTGTGGTTGAGAAGATCACGGTAAGGGGTGACCTTGGCCTGCGTGGCCGCCATGGCCGCGGCAAAGGTGCCCGCATAAAGCGGTTTCAGGCGGGACTGGATCGCGCTCAGGTCGGCCTGTGCCGACTTCGCGCTGGCGCCCGGGTTGAGACGTCCGACGATCTGGGTTATGGGAGGAGTGGGGAGCGAGCGCGAGTTTATCTGCGCGTCGATCGCCACTGGCTTCCAAAGCTGCTCCTTGCGCCTGTCGTCTTGCGGAAAGGCGAAGCTGCGCGGCATGACGCCGACGATAGTTTGCGGAACTCCGTCCAGCGGGAAGACGCGTCCGATAATGTTGGGGTCTGCCTGGAAGTGGCTCTGCCACAGGTCGTAGCTCAAAACGACCACGTTCTCGCTGCCGGGAGCCTGATCTTCTGGAGTGAATCCGCGTCCGAGAGCCGTTTGGACGTCGAGGGTCGAAAAGAGGTTTGCGCTGATCTCGGTGGCAGCGACTTTTTGCTGCCCTGCTGGCGTGTCGAAGTATCCTTGCCCGTCGCTGTAGTAAGCGATCGAGCTGAGCGTTCGAGTCTGCTTCTGCCACGCGAGGAGGTCGGGAAAGGCCGACCACGCCGGATCTCCCTTCGCATCGGTCGCGCGCAGCACGACGATCTCGTTCGGCTTTGCAAACGGCAACGGGCGCAGCAGGGTGACGTTAAGGATGCTGAAGATGGCGGCGTTTGCGCCGATGCCGAGACCCAACACGAGCATGACGCTCATGGTGAATCCAGGCGCTCGGCGCAACTGGCGCAACGCGTAGCGGAGGTCCTGCACGAATTGAAGAACTGCTCGAGACATGGTCGCTCCGTTGGAATTGCGCTGTCAGACCTCAGGCGTGGGCGGTCCCGCTGGTCGGCGGATGTGGGGCGTACTGCGGGTCAGCAAGAAGCTGCTGCAGCTCGCCTTCGGCGATCACCTTGCCGTCGAAGAGATGAACCTGCCGCTCGGCATGAGCGGCGAAGCGAGGATCGTGCGTCACCATGCAGATCGTCGCGCCTTCACCGTGCAGGTCCGCAAGCAGGGACATGACGGCCTCGCCATTCTTACTGTCAAGGTTTCCAGTCGGTTCGTCGGCGAGCAGGATAGACGGAGTCCCTGCAAGGGCGCGGGCTACGGCGACACGCTGCTGCTGACCACCGGAGAGCTGCGCCGGATAGTGGCGCATGCGGTGCGCCATGTTCACGCGCTCGAGCGCATGCTGGACGCGGTCCTTACGCTCACCCGCTGGCATGCCGGAGCGATAGGTGAGCGGCAACTCGACATTCTCGTAGACGGTGAGGTCGCCGATCAGGTTGAAGCTCTGAAAGATGAAGCCGATCTCCTGGTTGCGGATGCGCGAGCGGTCGCCGAAGTTGAGATTGGCCACTTCCTTCGAGTTGAGCGTGTAGCGCCCATCGGTCGGAGTATCGAGCAGCCCGATGATGGAGAGCAGCGTCGACTTGCCGCAGCCGGAGGGGCCGGACATGGCGACGTACTCCCCCCGGGCTATGTTGAGATGGACGCCGGAGAGCGCGTGGGTCTCGATCTCGTCGGTGTAGAAGACCTTGGTGAGGTGCTCGATCTGAATCAGATTGTCGGGTGCGGTCATGTCTTCTCCTGTTGAAGCAATGTGTGATTCAGCCGATTACTCGATGCGGAGCCGATCGTTCGCGTCCCAGCGGGACATGTCGGAGAGGATCACGGTATCGCCAGGCTCGAGTCCTTCGATGACCTGGATGTTGTTGACGGAGGCGCGGCCAACCTTGACTGGGACACGGGTGGCTGTGGTTCCGTCGGCGGAGAGGCGGAAGAGGCTGATAGTGCTGTTCTCGTTGCCGAGCGCCGGACGGCCGACGTAGAGCACGTCCGCCAGACGATCGAGGTCGATGGTGCCGTCTACCGACAGGTCGGGGCGTGCGCCCTGCGGTAGAGCTCCTTCCAGCTCTACGTCAACTGTGACCGTTCCGTTCTGTACCGCGGGATCTGTTCTGGTAACTTTGCCCTGAATAATGCCGTTGTGCGTGTCGATCTCGGCGGGCTGGCCGATCTGAATGTCGCGGGCCTGGGTCTCGGCAATCTTGAGCGAAGCCTTTAACTGGTCTGGTTGGATGACTTTAGCGAGGGTGACGCCGGGGTCGATGTGCTCGCCGACCTGGTGGGGGAGGTCGACCAGAACGCCGTCAATTCCAGCCTTCACGCTGAGGGCATCCTGCTGGTTCTGCTTGAGGGTGAGGATGGCCCGGGCTTGTTCGACCTTGGTCTTCTGGACTTCAAGCTGGGTTTCGATTGCGGCCTGGTTGAGGGTCAGGCGCTCGTGCTCGAGGTTGTTGCGCTGGTCGAGCTCGTCGGACTTGCCCTTCGAGGCGCTGTAGGTGAGGCCGCTGATGACGCCGAGATCGTAGAGCGATTTGTCGGTCTGGGCCTGAAGCGTGGCTTGCTTCTGGTCGGCTCCGACGGTGGCGGCCCCGGCTTTCTGGGTCATAAGATCGCTTTCGAGCTTGGCGCGGGTGTTCTGGTAGTCGGCTAGGGCGGCCTTCAACTGGAGCTGTGCGTCGAGCAGCTCCTGCTGGAGCGTCGGGTCGACGAGGTCCATAAGGACTGTGGATGCAGTGACATGGGCGCCGGGCAGAACGCGGATGCGGACGACGGTGGCTTCGGTCTGGGCGGGGATGAGACGGATTTTGTCTTCGCGGGGCACGAGTGAGCCGGGGCCGCGCACCTGGCGGATCAACAGGCCGCGCTTGACGGTGTCGGTCCAGACGGCGGAGCGCTCGACGGATGGAACTGCTGGCTTTAAGCGCAGGATGAAGAATGCGGCGACTGCGACGACGACGAGGACGATGGCCGAGATGGTGAGTGTGCGGCGGCGTTTGCGGGCTTTGAGGTCGGGGCGTGAGATATCCATCGCCAGAGATCAAAGCACGCAGTTCGCCATTGCGTTTCCGGGAAATACTCAATAAATCATTGGTTTAGGAAGCAGGCTGGAGAGTGCGGCGTCCGAATCCAAGAACAAGTGTCCATATTTGAACATTGAAGTTTGGTGGGGCTGACTTCAGGCTTTGCGGCGGAGGATCCTGCGAGGTCGAGATCGTTGAGTCAGATCAGGCGGCCCAGTTGCTGGCGGAAGTGCAGAATGCGGTGCGCGCCGGCGAGCGGAAGGATCAGGCCGATCAGGGTGTAAACGATTCTTTTATCAGGGGTTATGTTTGCGGTCGGGGCGGCGAGCGCTGATGGGATGGATGCGGGAGTTGGGTTGGTCATGCCTGGTCCTTGCTCTTGATTGGAGGATGCTGGTCGTTTGGCGGTTTAGTTGGCTCTGGATCGAGGCGGAGTTCGAGGGAGAGCCACTCGCGGTCGATGGTGATCTCGGTGCGGCGAAGGATTTCTCTTGGTTCCGGCTTCGGTTTGCGGTGGAACAGACGCATGACTCGTTCTCCGCGTGCGCACTGAAGCCAACTAGAGCACGATCGGGACGGAATCGCGCTCAAAGGATTTGAAGCGATATTTATTTGGTTCCAGATCGGGAGTTTTGGCGGATTTGAGCTGGATTGTGGAGGGTTTCGGGCGGTTTGTGGTGCTTTTGGGCGGCTTTGGGATGGGTTTTGTGGTGATTTGTGGTTTGAATCGTGGTGTTGGTGTGGTGTTTTGGTGGTTTTTTTGTGGTGCGTTGCTGGCATTTTGTGGTGCGGGGTGTTTTTTTACCCTCCCCCTGGGGGGGCAGGTTGTCGGTCGAGGGGAAGGGCTTTGTTTTCAGTTGGTTGGCTTGATTATCTTAGGTAACTTGTTGTTTCTGTTGGGGTTGTTGGGCAAATTCCTCTTGGGGAAGGAGTTAACGGGGCCCCCCTCACTTTTTTTGTAAGGACGATCAAGCTGCCGCGACGGGTGTGGGAACCCTTTTTCGTGGTCGGTCGAGGGAAGACAGGCAACGACGAAAGACCAATTCGGGGGTCCCTCCACTGCGCTTCGCTTCGGTCGGGACGACAGATGTTTTTTACAGGGGCGGAGATTGGCGGGAGCGGTCGAGCTTCGCTCGATGCCCACTTTAGCGACGATGAAAGCGTCGCGAAGATGGGTCACCCGGATGCACTCCCCGGCAAGAGCAGGTCCTCCCGCTTCGCGGAAGGATGACAAAGGATGGGCACCCGGCTTCTGGGCTATGAGGGGTTCGGCCTTGGAGCGGGGGGCGTTATTGGAGCTGGGAGAGTTCGTGGCGGGCGGTTTGGAGGATGGGGAGGTCGGGGTCGGCGGTCTTCCAGTTGGTGAGGAAGGTTTGATAGTGAAGTTTGGCGTCGGTGCGGTCGCCGGCTTCGGCGTAGGCGCGGGCGAGGCCTAGCTCGGCCAGGGGGTAGAGCGGAGAGATGGTGTCGATGCCGCGGTTGGTGAGGATCCTGCGGTACTCCTCGGCGGCCTGGTCGGGTTGGTGGGCGCGGAGCCAGGCGGCGGCGCGCTGGGAGGAGACATAGAAGTCGGTCATCTCGTAGGGAATGGCGGGTTCGAGAGCGGCGACGGCTTCGGGGAAGTGGCCGCTCGCGGAGGCCAGGGCGGAGCGCAGGCGAGGGAGAGTGACGAAGGTGAGGAGGGAGTCGATGGCGGGTGGGGCGGGTAGGTTCGCGATGGAGATTGAGGATGGGTTGGCTGCCGAGGCGGATGCTGGGGTCGTTGAGGCTGAGGTCGAGGTCGAGGCTGGCGTTGCAGTCGAGATCGATCCGGACGTTGAACCGGATGCCGAGGTCTGATTCGGATGGGTTGGGTCTGGGACCGGAGAAAGAGAGTGGGAGCCAGTGGGCTTGCCGCCAGGGAGCGGGGAGGCGGCGGTGGGGGATGCCGTGGATGCGAGGGTCTGTGGAAGCTGCGGTGTTTGCAGGTCCTGTGAGGTCTGAAGGATCTGAGTGTCGCGGCGGACGTCGAGCTTGTGGAGGTCGAGGAAGCGGCGGGCGGCGGCGGTGTCGCCGAGCTGGGCGCGGAGGAGGGCGATGTCGGAGGAGTTGGCGGCAGAGGGGGCGAGGCGGGGCGCGAGGGCGTCGATGCGGGTGAGGGTGGCCTGAGCGAGGGCGGGGAGGCCGAACTCGCTCTCGAAGAGGGCGCGGTCGATGACGATGTCTTCGGCGGTCTCGGGGAGGTCGTCGCGGAGGGCGAGCTGCTCGGCCTGGGCGAGGAGGCTTTCCATCTCGCGGTGGCGGCCCTGGTAGGCGGCGGCTTTGCCCTGGGTGTAGAGCTGGAACCAGTCGCCGTTATGGGCCTGGTTCCAGGCGAGCTCGTGGGCGAGGGCGGCGGGGTCCTGCTCGGCGAAGGCGATCTCGTAGAGCGAGGCGTGGAGGCCGGCGGAGTCTTTGCCGGTGGCGATGGCCTGCTGGCCGATGCGTTTGGCTTCGCTGAACCGGTTGGCGCGTTTGAGGGCGCGGGCGAGGACGCTGAAGTTGATGGGGCGGTCGGGCGCGAGAGCGAGGGCGTGCTGGCCTGCTTCGATGGCGGCGGGGTAGCGGCCCAGCTGGGTGTAGGCGTTGGCGAGATCGACCCAGGGGACCCAGTCGTGCGGGTAGGTGTTGGCCCAGAGCTGGTAGGCCTTGATGCCTTGTTCGAGATCGCCTTCGCCTTCGGAGTAGAAGTGGGCGCGGATGTTGAGCTGCTCGCGGGATTCGAGGCCGGGGGGGGGTGCTGTGCTGGTGCTTGGGGTTGCTGCTGGGCTGGTTCCGATGCGGCGGCTGAGCTCGAAGGCCTTGCGGTAGAACTCGGTGGCGAGGGCGAACTCGTTGAGGTTGTAGTAGTCGGTGGCGATGGCGCCGAAGGCCATGGCGAACTGGGGGTCGAGCTGGACGGCGCGCTGGTAGAAGGGGAGGGTCTCGGTTTCGGGGCGGCCCTGGGCGGTGAGGTTGTTGCCGATGGAGTAGCTTTTGAGGGCTTCGAGCGAGGGGGTGGTGGCCTGGAGGATGGGGACTTCGTGGGATTCGAGGGAGCGGAGGGACTCGCCGAGGCCGGTGCGGACGTGGGCGGCGACGGTGTCGAGGGCGGTGAGGACCTCTTCGCGGGAGGAGGCGACGGCTTTGGCGCCGGTGAGGATCTTGCCGGAGGCGCAGGCGGTGGCTTCGAGGGTGAGGAGGTACTGGCGGCCAACGGAGGCGATGCTGCCGGTGAGGAGGACCTGACGGTTGCCGCGCTCGCAGAGCTCGCGGGCAATGGTGGGAGGGATGGGCGAGTCGGCGGGGCGGCCCATCATGTTAAGCAGGGCGACGGCTTCGCGGTCGCCGAGGACGTCGATGTAGGGGGACTGCTCGAGGTCGATCTCGAGGGCGCGTTTGAGGGCGCGGTCGAAGGTGGGGTCGCCGGTGGCGTTGGTGAAGTCGGTGAGGACGATCTTCTGGAAGTCGGGGGTGGGGGCGGTGTGGAAGAGTCGCCAGCCGGTGGTGAACTCGAGGGCGAGGAGGGCGACGGCGAGGGTTCCGGTGGTGAAGAGGAGGCTGCGGAGGAAGGTGGAGCGGGTGGAGGCTTCGCCGGGAAGACGGGCGAAGGGGCCGGGGCGGCGGGAGGAGTGGCCGTCGAGGGAGTTGGGGTAGGGCTCTTTGTAGGACTCCTCGATGACGACGTGGGTGCGCTCGCGCATCTGGGTGAGGATGACTTCGGCGGGCTTGAGGGGTTCGGTGGAGGGGGCTTCGAGGGTTTCGAGGGGTTCAGGGCTTGCGAGCTGGGTGGCGGAGGGTGGCTGGTCGGAGACGGGGGCGGTGAACTGGTAGCCGCGGCCGGGGATGGTGAGGATGTAGTCGGCGCGGTCGCCGAGGGCTTTGCGGATGGCGAAGATGTGCTGGGGGAGATTGCCCTCTTCGACGAAGGAGTCGGGCCAGACGGTTTTGAGGAGGTGGGCTTTGGTGACGAGCTCGCCGGAGTGGGCGACGAGGCAGGCGAGGACTTCGAAGGCTTTGGAGCCGAGCGGGAGCGGTCTGCCCTGACGTGCGAGAGTGCGGGAGCCGAGGTGCAGTTCGAATTCGCCGAAGTGGAAGATGCGTGTGGTTGTCAAAGACATGGCTGGGAGTGGCTGGCCGAAGACGGGTACGGCTTTGGGGCGGTGAGGGCCTGGACTGCGGCTGCCGGGCCGGTGCCGCGATGGTTTGCGGAACGGAGGATGCTCCCGAGTGTCGGCGGGAGTGGAAGCCGTTGCTCGTCGTGATGGCCGCGATGGCCGCGATGCAACGGTTCAAAAAAGAGGCAAAGGTTTGGATTGGGCTGCGGGTGAAAACGGGTCCCCGCATCACTGTACCATCCTGATGTTTCAAGGAGGCAACGGTTTCTCGATGCGTGGGACCCGGTGGTGGTGCGGCTACTGCTTGTGGGGTTGGGCGTCGTAGCTGGGGTCGATGGCCTGGGTGAGGATGTGGCCGACGGCGGCGGAGGGCTGGTTGACGCGGAGGAGCGCGGCGAGGGTGGCGGCGAGGTCTACGGGCTCGACGCGACCGTGGTAGGTGCCGGGCTCGAAGGGGGTGCCGAAGAAGCTGAGCGGGACGTGGCGATCGTAGGAGTAGGGCGTGAAGTGGTTGGTGCCGGTGGCGCCGCCGAGGTCGTACATGCCGGGGGTCATGAGGACGTACCAGCCGCCGTTGGTGGAGAAGCTGTGGGCGATGAGCTGGCCGTCTTCGGTAGGCGGGAGCTGGTTGGAGGCGATCTCGGTGCGGGTGTAGGCGTGGCGGATGAAGGGACGAGGGGCGAGGCGGGTGGAGCTGGGGGTCGAGGGCTCGGGGTCGAGGGTCGACTCGAGGGCTTCGGGGAGGAGGTCTTTGACGGCGGACTCGGCGTCGGCTTCGGAGACTTTTAACGCGGCGAAGGGGCGAGGATCGAGGGTGAGGTAGGGGAGCTCGCTTTGGAGGAGGAACTTGGTGGGTTTCGTCGGGGAGAAGCGGGCGGTGAGGCGGGTGTTGAGGGCTTCGATGAGCTTGGAGGTGTTGAAGGAGGCGGCGGGCATGCCGTCGGCCTGCGCGGCCTGAACGGTGGGAGCGATGCCGTGGTCGCCGGTGAGGGCGATCCAGACGTTGGGGAGTCCGCCGTCGACGTGCTGGTTGAGCCAGGTGAAGAAGTCGTTGAGGTCGGTGTCGACGGCGTCGACCATGGCGCGCTGCTCGGGGGCGTCGGGACCGACGCCGTGGCCGAGGATGTCGGTCGAGGAGATGGAGATGGTGAGGACGTCGGTGACGTCGTGGGTGCCCATTTGTTCTCCAGAAACGAGAGCTTTAGCAAAGTCCAAGAGGTAGGAGACGGAGGCGGGGGATTTGCCGACGTCGTCGTAGAAGTGGCCGGGACGGGCGTGGGCTTCGGTGAGGGCCTGGGCGGTGCGGTCGGAGGCGTTGAAGGCAGAGGCCCAGGTGGGGAGGGTTGGGCCCCAGTAGGTGGAGGAGACGAAGTGGCCGGTGGCGTGGTCGAGCCAGAAGGCTCCCTTGGAGGCGTGGCCGGAGGTGAGGATGGCGGCGCGGTCTTTCAACGAGATGCCGAAGAGTTTGGACTGGCCTTTGGTGGCGAGGACGACTTCGTCGCCGAGGGTGGAGGCGAGCTCGTTGCGCGGGGATGCGCCGACTTCTTTAGGGTCTGCGGAGCCGACGAGGAGATAGCGCTCGTCTTCGACGGAGCTGACGGGGTGGGTGGTGGAGCGGCTGAGGTCCCACCACTCGTTGAGGGCGATGCCGTGGCCGTTGGTGTAGGCGCCGGTGCCGATGGTGGTGTGGCCGGGGGCGGTCATGGTGTTGGCGTAGTTGTAATAGCAGTCGGGGAAGTTGGCGCCGTCGTTGAGGAAGAGGTTGAAGCCGTTGGGAGATTTGAAGTCGGAGCGGTAGCGCTCGAGGTAGTCTTCGCGGAACTGGTCGAGGACGAGGATGACGACGAGCTTGGGCTTGGCGCGATAGGCGTCGGCGCGGGCGGTGGCGGGTAGCAGCGGGGTGAGCAGGGACGCGAGGATCGTGGCGACGGCGGAAGAACGTTGCAGCTTCAAGAATGGACCTCTTCGGGCGGGCGTTGGCGTGACTTTTTTAGTATCCCATTCCTTGTCCTGCCGGACGGGCCCGCTGCGCGCGGGGCGGTCACTTCGTGACATGTGATCGCTTCGCGTGGTGCTCCCGTTGGTCGCAACAGATGATCGTGCCGACCATTGGTCGGACCGCGCAAAGCGATCACAACACCACGAAGTGGTCGCTGCCCGCGCAGGGCGCTCTTTCTCCTTTTCTGTTTAAGGTCGCGCGTTGGGGAAGAGTTTGCGAGACTGGAGGGATGCCATCCGATAAGACTGTTCCGCCTTCCCTCTCACTTGCCGAAGAGTTGAAACAAACACAACCGTTCCGGGGCTTGGGGCATGAGATCTATATCAGCCTGATGCTGACTGCGTCGCGAGCGGGGCATGGGACAGACATGCTGCTGAAGAAGCATGGTGTAACGCAGGGGCAATATAACGTTCTGCGGATTCTGGATGGAGCCGGGCCGGGCGGGCTGGGACGCAACGAGATTGGCGACCGGCTGGTGCATGCGATGCCGGATGTGACGCGGCTGCTGGACCGGATGGAGAAGCTGGGATGGGTTTCGCGGGTGCGGGACCGGGAGGATCGCAGGCTGGTTTCGACGACGATTACGGCTGCGGGGAAGAAACTGGTGAAAGGCCTGGAAAAACCGATCAATGACCTGCATCTGGCGCAGGTGGTGGGGATTGATGAGAGCGATCTGCGACGGCTATTGGAGACATTGGGAGAATTGCGCAGGAATCTCGGCTATCCGCACGATTAAGTGAGTCCGGAGCCGTGTTGCGGTCGTCGTATATGTATCGCAACACGAAAACTTTTCTTATGATTTCTTGTAAGCCTAACCTGCCCGCGAGTGGTTTTTACGCCGGTATCCGCCCAAAAACTTATCGTCTTCCCGAAGCTACCCGCGTCGGGAAGGTGCGTCTTGCCGTATCGAATCTGGATCGGTCTGTCGATTTTTATACCTGCGTGATCGGGCTGGCGGTTCTGTCTGAAGGCATGGCCGGGCGGGAGCGGCTGGTTCGCCTGGGCGTGCAAGGGACGGCGGAGGTGCTGCTGGAGGTGCAGGAGGGTGCTGGGGTGAACAGCATCGCGCGGCGGACGCGGCTGGGGCTCTACCATGTGGCGTTTCTGCTGCCGAGCCGGAAGGGGCTGGCGAGTTTTGTGCAGCATGTGAGCAAGCGGGGCGTGATGTTCCGGTCGAGCGATCACCTGTTCAGTGAGGCGCTGTACCTGACCGATCCGGATGGATTTTCGGTGGAGGTATATGCGGATCGGCCAAGGACGCAGTGGGCGTTCGATGGGCAGAAGGAGGGTCGCGAGATTGTGAGTGCGGTTGCGCCGCTGCGGTTTCGCGAGCTGCCGTGGGTTCCGGCGGGAAGCTGGGGCGGAGCGCCGGTTGGGACGACTATCGGGCATGTTCATTTGTATGTGGGGGACCTGGAGGGGGCACGGCGTTTTTATCATGAGGGGCTGGGGCTGGACATTATGACGTGGCGCTATGCGGGGGTGTTGTTTGCGGCGGCGGGTGGATATCACCATCATGTGGGGTTGAATACGTGGGCGGCGGGATCGCCTGCGGCAACGATCGAGGATGCGCGGCTGCTGTTCTGGGAGCTGGTGCTGCCGAGCGATGAGGATGTGGCTGAGGCCAAGGCCAGTTTGCAGCGTGCGGGGTATGTGGTGGGAGGGACGTGCTCGGGGCGGCCTGCGATTACGGATCCGTGGGGGATCGCGGTGGCGCTGGTGGCGCGAGCTTAGGTAAAGCGCCCTACGCGGGCGGCGGGCACTTCGTGCCAAGCGGTATACATGGCACGAAGTGCCCGCCGCCCGCGTAGGGCGCTTTTTCGTTGGAACTCAAGCTGGAGAGAAGAGGACCTCGGAGAGGCGGCGGAGGTGCCACTCCATTAGACCGAGGTTGACCCGGGAAGGCAGCGACTGAAGTTTTTCCAGAGTTGCGATGTAGGTTAGGTTCTGCATGGATTCAATGTGGCTACGGCAGACGGTGAGAACTTCCTGACTGCACGTTGAAGCGATGGGTAGCTCTCTTGTGTCGGTGAAGCGCATGGGACACCTATTTCGAGCACAAGCTTCTGTGTACTTAATGCGATGCCCTGCGGTGGGGGAAGGATAGCCGGTGGGGTGATCTTTGGTGTAGTTACGCTGCTTGTCCTGCCGGACGGGCCTCCTGCGCGGAGGGCGGTCCCTTGGGGACTTGTAATCGCTTCGCGTGGTTGCTAGAGGGTGGGGATGGCCTCCTGGAGGAGGGCGCGGAGGTTGGTTTGGGCGAGGTCGATGAGCTCGTCGCCGCGATGGTTGAGAGCGGCCTTGACCATGTAGACGCCGAAGCCTTTGGCCTGTTCGAGGGTGATGGTTGGAGGCATGGCGAGCTCCTGCTTGGCGACCTTGACGGCGACGAGAGCGGGGCCGGGGTGGGCGAGCGCGGCGGCGATGGCGGATTCGAGATCGTCCGGGGAGTCGACGTTCTGGGCGAAGAGACCGCAGGATTCGGCGAGCCTGGCGAAGTCGGGATTGACGAGGTCGGTGCCGAAGCTGAGGACGCCGACGGCTTTCATCTCGAGCTCGACGAAGCTGAGGGCGTCGTTTTGGAAGACGATGATTTTGACGTGGGCGTTGAGCTGCTTGAGGGAGAGGAGCTCGCCCATGAGCATGGCGAGGCCGCCGTCGCCGGACATGGAGATGACCTGGCGATTGGGGAAGGCCATCTGAGCGCCGATGGCTTGTGGGAGGGCGTTGGCCATGGAGCCGTGATTGAAGGAGCCGATGAGGCGGCGCTTGCCGTTCATGTGGAGATAGCGCGCGGCCCAGACGGTGGGGGTGCCGACGTCGCAGGTGAAGACGGCGTCGGGGGTGGCGAGGCGGTCGAGGATGGCGGTGAGGTGCTGGGGGTGGATGATCTGCTTGGCGGACTCTTTCTTGCCGGTGGAGGAGTCGGGCTGGGCCAGCGCGTCGAGGTCTTTGCGGGCGTGCTGGAAGTGGGACTGGGCGTGCTCGAGGTGCCCGGCGTCGGTCTTGGGGGTGAGGAGCGGGAGGAGGGCGCGGAGGGTGTCGCGGACGGTGCCGACGAGGCCGAGGTCGACGGAGGTGCGGCGGCCGATGTGCTCACCGCGGAGGTCGAGCTGGATGACCTTGGCGTTTGACGGGAAGAACGGGGTGTAGGGGAAGTCGGTGCCGATCATGAGCAGGAGATCGCAGTGCTCCATGGCGTAGTGGCCGGAGGTGAAGCCGATGAGGCCGGTCATGCCGACGTCGTAGGGGTTGTCGTACTCGATGTACTCCTTGCCGCGAAGGGCGTGGATGATGGGGGCTTTGGTGGCTTCGGCGAGGGCGAGGAGTTCGGTGTGGGCGTCGGCGCATCCGGCTCCGCCGAGGATGGTGATGCGGGAGGCATCGGCGATCATGTGTGCGGCGAGGGCGAGGACGGCGGGCTCGGGCGTGACGATGGGCTGGAGGGGCTTGATGGCTTCGAGGGTGAGGGGGATGCGGGAGAGGACTGCCTCTTCGAGTGCCGTGTCGCCGGAGATGACGATGACGGCGACGCCTTGCCTGGCGATGGCGGTGCGGATCGCGATCTCGAGGACGCGGGGCATCTGGCTGGGGTGGGAGATGGTCTCGCAGTAGAAGCTGCAGTCGGCGAAGATGTGGTCGGGTTTGGTCTCCTGGAAGTAGGAGCTGCCGAGTTCTTTGGTGGGGATCTGGGCGGCGATGGCGAGGACGGGGACGCGATTGCGCTGGCAGTCGTAGAGGCCGTTGATGAGATGGGTGTTGCCGGGGCCGCAGGAACCGGCGCAGACGGCGAGGGTTCCGGTGAGGTGGGCGTCGGCACCGGCGGCGAAGGCGGCGGCCTCTTCGTTGCGGGTGTGGACCCAGTGGATGGAGGGGTGAGTGCGGATGGCGTCGGTGATGGCGTTGAGGGAGTCGCCGGGGACGCCGTAGACGCGCTGGACACCGATGTGGGCGAGGGTTTCGACGATGAGGTTGGCGATGGTGGACTTGGACATGATGAGGCTCCTGGGGAGGGCGATGGGGTTGAGAGGCTAGCGGGTTGGGAAGGGTTGGCGGGCGGGGCGGCGGCCAGCGGCGGCACGGACGTACTGGACGGGCCAGGAGATGTCGAAGCGAAGCTGCTGGGCGGCGCGGAGCGGCCAGTAGGGATCGCGGAGCATCTCGCGGGCAAGGAGGACGAGATCGGCCTGGTGGGTGCGGACGATCTGGTCGGCCTGTTCGGGGGAGCTGATCATGCCGACGGCGGCGGTGGGGATGTCGGCCTCGTGCTTGATGCGGGCGGCGAAGGCGGTCTGGTAGCCAGGGCCGACGGGGATGGTGACTTTGGAGATGTTGCCGCCGCTGCTGACGTCGATGAGGTCGACGGCGTGGTCTTTGAGAAGAGTGGCGAGTTGGATGGTCTGGGCGACGGTCCAGCCGAGGTTTGTGGGATCAGAGGTGAAGTCGGGGTTGGCGTCGGGGAACTCGAGCCAGTCGGTGGCGGAGACGCGGACGAAGAGGGGGAGGGTGTCGGGCCAGACCTCGCGGACGAGGTCGACGATCTCGATGAGGAAGCGGGCGCGGTTGTCGAAGGAGCCGCCGTATTGGTCGGTGCGGTGGTTGCTGGCGGGCGAGAGGAACTGGTGGACGAGGTAGCCGTGGGCGGCGTGGATCTCGACGACGTCGAAGCCTGCGGCGAGGGCGCGGACGGCGGCGTCGCGGAAGGCGTGCTGGGCGCGGCGGATCTCGTCGAGGCTCATCTCGATGGGGATGGGGTAGTTGTGGGCGAAGGGGATGGAGCTGGGGGCGAAGTTGTTGGTCCAGCCGCCTTCGGCGGGAGGGATGGTGCGGACGTCTTCCCAAGGGACGGCCATGCTGGACTTGCGACCGGCGTGGGCGAGCTGGATGCCGGCGGCGGAGCCGTGGGCGTGGAGGAAGTCGACGATGCGGGCGTAGGCGGGGATGTGGGCGTCGTCCCAGATGCCGAGGTCGCCGGGGGTGATGCGGCCTTCGGGGAGGACGGCGGAGGCTTCGGTGATGACCAGACCGGCGCCGCCGATGGCGCGGGAACCGAGATGGACAAAGTGCCAGTCGTCGGGGAAGCCGTCGTGCGCGCAGTACTGGCACATGGGCGAGACGACGACGCGGTTGGGAAGGGCGAGGGTGCGGAGGTGGTAGGGGGCGAAGAGGTGCGGGTTGGTCTGGGCGCTCATGCGGTGTCCGATCATTCGAGGTGTGGGATCTTCCGGCTTCGGATTGGATGCTGGTTTGTCGCGATCGGGCATCTGCCGACAGGAGATGCGATCGCGTGGGGAAACACCTGAAGGATATCCGGGATAGGTTTCTGCGATAGGTCTCTGCGATAGATATCTGGGATGAGAGTACGGGGTGGTGTGGTGGGGATCGAGACTCGGGCGGGGCGGCGGGGGTTCCCCCTTTTGGGGGATGTGGCGCGGCTGTCGTGCAGGACGGGCCGCCTCGGCGCATTCCACGCCGAGGGCAGTTCCTTCAGGACGGGTATGCCCTTTCGTTGGCGACCGCTTTGGTGCAGATTTTAACAATCGTGGTGGGAGGGAACTATGCTGCTGTCGAATCGATCAATACCGCGCGCTACTGTTCTTCCGGTCCTCTCTTACGCCGATGTGAAGCAGGCGGCGGAGTGGTTGTGCCGCGCCTTTGGGTTTACGGTGCGTTTGCGGATCGGCAGTCACAGGGTGCAACTGAATGTAGTGTTGGGCAATACCGGCTTGATGATTGCGGAGGAGCGACATCGGGAGATAGCAACATCCGCCGACTTACAAGGAGACGTGATGCAGAAGCGCACACTGGGGAAGAGTGGCCTGGAGGTATCGGCGATCGGGTTTGGCTGCATGGGGATGAGCTGGTCGTATGGACCGCCCAAAGACAAGCAGGAGATGATCGCGCTGCTGCGGGCGGCGGTGGAACGGGGCGTCACGTTCTTCGATACGGCGGAGGTCTATGGACCGTTTCTGAATGAAGAGCTGGTGGGCGAGGCGCTTGCGCCATTGCGCGGCGAGGTAGTGCTCGCGACCAAGTTTGGGTGGGAGGCCAATGCTGAGGACGGCGGTAAGTGGAGCGCGCTGAACAGCAGACCCGAGCACATCAAGCAGGTTGCGGAGGCTTCGCTCAAACGGCTTAGGGTCGATGCGATTGATCTGTTCTATCAGCATCGTGTCGATTTGACTGTGCCGATCGAAGAGGTGGCGGGAGCGGTGAAGGAGCTGATCGCAGAGGGCAAGGTGAAGCACTCGGGCTGTCCGAAGCGGGAGCGAAGACGATTCGTCGGGCCCATGTGGTTCAGCCGGTGGCTGCGCTGCAGAGCGAGTACTCGTTGTGATGGAGGCAGCGGGAAGAGACGGTGATGCCGACGCTTGCGGAGCTTGGGATTGGATTCGTTCCGTTCCGCCCGCTGGGAAGGGATTTCTGACGGGCAAGATCGAAGCGGATACCGAGTTCAGCAGCACGGACTTTCGTGCGAGCGTTCCGCGCTTCAGCACGGAGAACCGCAAGGCGAACCAGCCGCTGGTCGATCTGATTAGCAGATTTGCGGCGGAGAAGAAGGCGACACCGGCGCAGATTGCGCTGGCGTGGCTGCTGGCGAAGGAGCCGTGGATCTTTCCGATCCCGGGGACGACGAAGCTGCATCGGCTGGATGAGAACCTGGGCGGGGCTGAGGTCGAGCTGACGCAGGCGGATGTGAGTGAGCTTGAGACGGCTTCGTCGCAGATCAAGCTCGAAGGGGCGCGGTATCCGGCGTTTCATGAGACGCTGGTTGGCCGGTGAGCGGCCGCCGAGGGAAGGAGATGAGGATGAAGGTGTGCCGGTGGCTGGTGTTGGTCTTTCTTGTGGCTCTTGCTAGTGTTGCGCAGGGGCAGTCTGGCAAGAAACACGATGCGATGCGCGGGGCGGCGTGGGAGAGATTGATTGGGGCGTGGCATCTGGTCGAGATGGAAGAACCGGGGGCGGATGGGACGCTCCATCGCGTCACCGATCGCACGGGCATGCTGGTTTATACGCGGGATGGCCGTGCGATCGGTGCAGTTGATGTATCCGAAGGAGCAGTCCGGCATATCGAATGAGTATGTTCAGAATGGATATGAGGCGTCGTTCGGGAGCTATGAGGTGAATGAGGCGACGCACACGGTGACGCATCATGTGGAGGGATGGATCACGCGCGGGCTGGTGGGACTGGCGTTGCCGCGCGTCTTTGAATTTTCTGGTGAGGGGGCTTCCGGCACGCGAATGATTGTTCGGTCGTCTCATCCGGAGGAGCGCTGGTCGGTTATCTGGGAGCATGACTGACCGAGCAGGCGGCTGCAATGGATTTTGGAAGGAGAATGGAATGCCTCATGTTGTCGTCAAGCTTGCGTCGGGACGGTCGGATCAGGTGAAGGCTCTGTTGACGGAACGAATCGTGAAGGACGTTATGGACGTGCTGCAGTGTGGAGATGGCGCGGTGTCACTGGCGATCGAAGATGTTGAACCGCAGGCGTGGATGGAGCGCGTCTACAAGCCGGATATTGAACCGAAGTGGGAGAGACTGTACAAGAAGCCAGGATATAAGCCATAGCAGCGAGCTGCGATGGAACGACGAAACGCGAGATCAACGGAGTGAAAGGAAGAGCGAAGATGGAGATCAAGAAAGCTGGTTCACAGCCTTCAGGTAAAGGGCCTGCAGATTGGTTCACGGGAACGGTGCGGATCGATCCGCTGTTTCAGGCACCCGATCCGGCGCGTGTTGCGGGGGCAAGCGTCACCTTTGAGCCGGGCGCGAGAACGGCATGGCATACGCATCCGTTGGGACAGACGTTGATCGTTGTCGCGGGTCTGGGATGGGTGCAGCGGGAGGGTGGGCCGGTCGAGGAGATTCGGCCAGGTGATGTGGTGTGGTTTGCGCCGAGCGAAAAGCACTGGCACGGAGCCGGTCCGACGACCGCGATGACCCACATCGCGCTGCAGGAGCGGCTGGATGGCAAGGTCGTTGAATGGATGGAGCATGTGAGCGAGGAACAGTATCAGCGTTGAAGTTCGACCGGAATGCGAGACGCTCAACCGTTCGGGTTGAGCGTTTTCGCGTTAAGGACTCGCAGAGAACTAGCGGAGATTGGGCAAAAGCTTGAGGGCGTTTTCGCGGTAGACCTTGCGGAGAATGTCGTCGGGAAGGAAGATGCCGTAGATGTTCCAGCGGCCCTGGCGGGAGGCGTGCGAGGGGTATTCGAAGTACTCGTCATCTGTTTCGAGGAAGCGGAAGTAGAGGCGGTACATCTCGAGGTCGGGGAGGAGGTCGGTGCCGAAGAGGATTCGGTCGGCGTATTTGAGGAAGAAGGCGCGGGCGCGGTAGGGCTGGCGGCCGAGCTCGGGGGTGCGGGCGCTGATGTCGATGAGGAGGTTGGGGAGGGTGTCGAGCTGGTGGGCGAGGAAGGCGAGGTCTTCGCCGGACTCGGCGCAGTGGGCGCCGACGAATGTGACGTTGGGATGGCGGGCGATGACGCGGTTGCGCTGCTCGAGCAGGGCGCGCTTGGAGACGGGGGAGCTGCTGAAGCCCCAGTCGGGGTGGGCGGCTAACTCTTCGAAGCGCTCGTTGTGGGGGTCGATGGGTTCGAAGAAGGCGCTGGGGTCAGCGGTGTGGAACATGACGGGAAGCTGCAGCGTGGCGCAGGCTTCGAAGATGGGGGCGAAGCGCTCGTCGTCAATGCGAAGGAGATCGCCATGGGGGTCGCGCAGGACGAGGCCGAGGTCTTTCCAGAACTTGATGCCGACGGCACCGTGTTCGACCATGCGGTGGAGGCGGTCGATGGTGAGTTGGACGAAGTCGGGACGGTCGACGTCGGTCCAGTCCATCCAGCCGATAGAGGAGAAGCGGGTGGGCGCGGCGGTGTGGAAGCGATCCATGATGTCGAGGGCGGTCTGGCCGACCTGCATGGTGATGTTGACGACGTGCTCGACGTTGACCTGGTCCATGATGGCGAGGACTTCGTGGGGGTCGGTGGAGTCGAGGTGGTTGTGGTAGTCGATGACGGGGAAGCGGGCGCGCTCGATGGAGTGGATGGGGGTGATGAGCGAGGAGTGGGGGTGGAAGTCGCTGAGCCGGAGATCGACCTCGGCGGTGGCATTGACGAGGTTGACGAACATGTCGGGCTTTTGGGTGGAGCTCATGCGGGAAAGAATACATGGCGGGGAAACGAAAGGAAAGGATAGAAAATGAAAGTCGTGTCCTGCCGGACGGGCCCGCTGCGCGGGGGGCGGTCCCTTCGTGACGGGTGTACCCGCTTCGCGTCGCTTCTCCCGTTGGTCGACACGAGATTCTGTGCCGACCAACGGGAGGGCTGCGCGAAGCGATCACACACCACGATGGGTTCGCCGCCCGCGTAGGGGCGCTTTTTAGGCTCGTCTGGTGCGGGAGGAGGGGCGGGTTAGGCGGGCGATGGGTGTGGTGGGGGCGAGCGGGTTGAGGGCGCGCTCGCGGTACCGTCTGAGGTAGTTGAGCCAGTCGGCGAAGGTGGGGATGTCGGCCTGCGACCAGGCGGCTCCGGAGGCGTATTCGATGGTGTCGCCGCTTTTGACGTCGAAGCAAAGGAAGGCGTTGAGCGGCTTGCCACCCTGAACTGTGCTTTGACCGGCGGGATGGGGGGTGATGCCGGTGCAGAGAACGGCGGTGGCGATGTGGCCGGCGGAGGCGAGCTGTGGGGTGTCCCAGACGGCGATGGTGGAGCGCTCGGGGTCGAGGCGGTGATCGGAGCCGGAGTGCATGGCGACGCCTGCGGCGATGGTGGCGGAGGGGGCTCCGCTGAGGTAGAAGGTGGAGCGGACGCGGTTGAGGTGCGAGCCTGCGTCGAGGGTGATGCGCTTGTTTTCGCTGAGGGTGAGGTGCGGGGTGGTCCAGGGGGCGTAGGTGAGGATAAAGTCGGCGCGGATGGGGCCGTTGGCGAGGATGCGGGCGGAGGCGAAGTTTTTGGAGGGCAGGAGGGTGTTGTTGGTCCAGACGGCGGTTCCGCCGCAGCCGAGGGAGCGGCCGACGTCGTAGGAGTCGAGGCCCTGGCCGTTGTCGCGGTGGTAGCTCTGGGTGGGATCGTTGGCGGCGAGGCGGTCGCGCTCGTACCAGGTGCGGGTGACGAAGTCGGGGACGCGCTTGGACCAGACGTCGATGCCGGAAGACACTTCGCCGGTGGCTTGAAGGGCGGGGCCGTAGGCGCGGAAGGCGACTTTGTCGTTCTCCCAGGCGAAGTCGTCCATGCGCTCGGGGACGAGGCGGGCGGTGACGCTTGGGGTCAGCGGTGGCGCGGCGGGATCGGCGTGAAGGCTGAGAGTGATGCGGCTACGGGCGGGCAGGTCGACGAGGATGAGGAGGCGGTCGGGTTCGGTGGCTCCGGTGGAAGAGGTTGCATAGAACTGGTGCGGGAGGCGGTTGCCGGTGGCTTGATCGAGGACGACGAGGGAGTGGGGGGCGACGCGGGTGTGGAGGCGGAGCTCGTCGAGCGAGAGGTCGAGGATCTCGGAAGGGCGGTCGAGGTTGAGTGGATTTTCGACCTCGAACAGGAAGTATGAGGGCGGTTGCACGGCGTGGGCGAAGCGAGGCGCGAGGAGCAGGCCGGAGCTGGCGGCGAGGCCGGTGAGGAAGGAGCGGCGGGTGTTTGCCGGGCCGATGGTGCGGGTCATGCGGATGCCTTTGTGGAGTTGATGCGGTAGAGCTCTGAGCCTGCGAGAAGGAAGGCGCCGACGCCGTAGACGTAGCTGGAGGTCGGCTTGAACTCGCCGGGAGCTGCGCCGACGGGCTGGATGCAGCCGAGGCGGCCGTCGGCGTAGATGTGGGCGACGATGCCTTGCCAGGCGCGGGCGGCGATGGGGAGATAGGTTGCGCGATCGAGCAGGCCGTGGCGGACGCCCCAGGCGATGCCGAAGGCGATGAAGCCGGAGCCGGAGACTTCGGGCAGGGCGTAGGCTGCGGGATCGAGGAGGCCGGAGCGCCAGAGGCCGTCGGTGCCTTGGAGTTGGGCGAGGCGGGCGGACATCTGCTGGAACTGGGTGACGTAGCGGGCGCGGGTGGGCCAGGTTGCGGGGAGGTACTCGAGGACGCGGGCGAGACCGGCGAGGACCCAGCCGTTGCCGCGCGACCAGAAGATCTTCTGGCCGTTTTTTTCGTGTTGGGTGAGGAAGCGCTGGTCGCGGTAGAAGAGATGCTCTTCGGGATCGTAGAGCGCGGTGGAGGTGACGGACCACTCGCGATCGAGGAAGGTGAGGTAGGCGGCGTTGCCGGTGGCGCGGTAGAGGCGGGCGCAGACGGGCGGGGCCATGAAGAGGGCGTCGCACCACCACCAGAGCGGCTGTTGCGGATCGTCGGGGCGCTGCAGCATGGCGTCGAAGCGATGCTGGATGGGCGCGAGCATGGCTGGGTCGTGGGTCTTGAGGTAGAGCTCGAGGTAGGTCTGACCGATGGCCTGGTGGTCGGCGTGGATGGGATTGGGGCCGGGTTGCCAGTTGAGCGTGCGGCCCATGGTGAGCATGGCTTGCTCAAACTGCGGATCGTTGAGGGATGAGGAGGCGGCCATGAAGCCGGTGTAGAGAGCGGCGAAGGTCCAGTCGTCGTTGAAGACGTCGCGGGTGCGGTTGAGCTCCCAGGTGGCGACGCGCAGCATGGCTTTGCGGATGTTGGCTGGGGTGAGGCGTGGGGAGAGATCGGTGGCGAGCGGGCCTGGGGTGTCGGGTGAGTCGCCTGCTGCGGGGAGGAACTCTTTGTTGGGCGATTGCTGGGCGAGGAGCAGGGGATGGGCGACGGTCGCGAGGCAGAGGCCGCGGAGAAACGACCGGCGGGATGAGGCCAAGGGAGTCTCCTTCGAGGTGAGGCGCGGGGCTGGCGGAGAGACGGACGAGGGTGGCTCTGCGTAGGAGGCCACGGCATGCTGGATTGCGAGCTGTCTGGGAGCGACGGGTTCAGATTCCGCGCGGATGGGCCTGGAGGGTTCAGGCGGCAGGGCAGGGAAGAGGGTCGCGGGGATAGAGGCTGGTTCGAGGTGGCGCATCGGGCTTTGCGTGCAGCCTCGACTGGAGGCTGCCTTCAATCATAGCGGATGCGCCGCGCTCTCGCTGGGAGCGAAGATAATCGTTTGCCGAAAGGCGATGATGCGTGGAGTCAGTTAAGGCGGTTAGAAGGACTGCTCGATCTCTTCGAGGGTCTTGCCCTTGGTCTCCGGGAGAACGAAGGCGGCGACGAGGAAGTAGAGGACGCTGGTGGCGGCCCATGCGGCGAACATCGTGGAGTAGCCGTGATGGGCGACGGTGGGGAGGAAGACTCCGGCGATCAGGGTGGAGACGCCTTGATTGAGGAGCAGGGCGATCCCCATGCCGATGGAGCGGATGCGGGTGGGCATGAGCTCTGAGAGAGCGAGCCATACGACGACGCCGGGACCGATGGAGAAGCTGGCGACGAAGAGGGCGAGGCAGAGGGTGATGAGCCAGCCTGCCTGTGCGGTGGGCTGCGGCGCGAGGTAGGCGCGGCGGATGGTGAGGGGATGGTTGGGGGTGTCGGGGGTGAGGGAGAGGGTGTCGGTGGTGGAACTGGAGAGGGTGGCGATCTTTTCGCCGTCTTCGTAGCTGTAGATGACGGTGAGGGTAGAGGGTTCGGTGGGGATCCAGGTTGAGAGGAGGCTGGAGGGGAGGGTGAGGCGGTTATCGGCGAGGTAGGGCTGGAGGCGCGGTTGGACGTCGATGAGGTGGGATTCCTGGTGATGGAAGAGGAGGGCGGTGAGGGAGAGGGCGAGGACGATGCCCGCGGTGCCGAGGGTGAGGAGGAACTTTCTGCCTTTGCGGTCGATGAGGGCAACGGCGATGAGGCTCATGACGCAGTTGAGGAGTTTGACGGCGAAGTCGCCCTGGGTGGCGTGGCTGGCGGACATGCCGGCCTGCTTGAGGATGAGGGCGAGATAGCCGAGGACGGAGTTGATGCCGGTGGCCTGGTTGCAGGCGAGGATGGTGCAGGCGAGGACGAAGGGAAGGATGTATTTGCGGCGGAGGAGGGAGTCGGCGTGGGTGGTGGTGTGGGTGTTTTGTTCGTTGCTGAAGGACTTCATGAGGGCTAGTTCGGCGTGTGCTTCGTCGGGTGTGGAGAAGCGGAGCAGGGAGTTGAACGCGGCTTGCTCGCGGCCTTTGCGGAAGAGCCAGCGGGGTGTCTCTCTGAGGACGAAGGAGCCAGCGAAGAAGAGGATGCCGGGATAGATGACGGCGAGGAACATGCTGCGCCAGGCGTGGTTCTGCGCGAGGCGGATGAGGGTGGGGTCGCCGTGGGCGGCGGCGATGGCGAGCTCGGCGTGGCGGATGAAGTACCAGCCGATGGCCGAGGCGGTGACGATGCCGAAGGTGAGCATGAACTGGAAGATGGCGGAGCCGCGGCCACGCGAGTTGGCGGGGAGGGTTTCGGCGAGATAGAGCGGCACGACGACGGCGATGACGCCGCCGCTGATGCCTTGCAACAGACGACCGAGGAAGAGCAGGAGGAAGCCGTGCGAGAGGACGATCAGGACGACGCTCGCGACGAAGAGAAAGCCGCTGACGATCATCATCTTCTTGCGGCCAAGGAGATCGGCGATGACGCCTGCGAGCAGCGAGGAGCACATGCTGCCGCCGAGGACAGCGGCGACGATGGCGGAGGTCTCGGCGAGGGTGAGGTCGACTGTTTTGCCGAGATAAAGCAACGCGGCGGAGATGATGCCGATGTCGATGCCGTAGAGGAGGCCGCCGAGGCCGGCGACGAGGAGCAGGAAGCGGCTGTAGAAGGCTGGGGTGGCGAAGAAGCGGGGGTTTGGGGTGAGCTCGGCGGGGGTGGTGGACGACGAAACAGGCATCAAGGCGATCCTTTTGAGGACGGTTCTCGGGGATTCTTCAGGGCTGTGTTTCAATTGCTTTCGATTGATTGCTTTATGTTACGCTACAGGCGCGGCTGAGCAAGTGGAGCGCGATCTTTCGGTGGACTGGCTCGCATGCCATGGGACCGGACGCGATGATGGTGAGTCAAGAACAGAATTGTGATGGTGGAGTTTTAGGAGATGGTGCCTGTGACGCGCTTCGATGTGACGATTGCCGGGGAGATTAATTTGGATCTCATCCTATATGGGTTGCCGGAGGCGATGGCGGTGGATCGGGAGCTGCTGGCGGAGGACTTCCGGTTTACGTTGGGGAGCTCGTCGGCGATCTTGGCGCATAACCTGGCGGCGTTGGGAGCGAAGGTTGGGTTTATCACCAAGGTGGGGGTGGATCGGCTGGGCGCGGTGGCGATGGAGTGGCTGGAGGCTGCTGGGGTCGATCTGTCGCGGGTGATTGCTGCGGCGGGCAGTGTGCAGACGGGGGTGACGGTGCTGCTGCATCATGGGGGGACGCGGCATATTCTGACGTATCCGGGGTTGATGGCGGAGATGCGGGCGGAAGAGCTGGATGTGGAGTACCTGGCGAGTGGGCGGCATTTTCATGTGTCGTCGCTGTTTCTGCAGAAGGCGCTGCGGCCGGATCTGCCTGCGCTTTGCCGGGAGTTGAAGGGTAGAGGGCTGACGGTGTCGCTCGACACGAACGACGATCCGGAGGATGAGTGGGGTGAGCCGCTCGAGGAGCTGCTGGGTATTGTGGATGTGTTTCTGCCCAATGAAGACGAGGCGAAACGCATCACGCAGACGGACGACGCAGACGCTGCGCTTGCGGCGCTGGCGCGGCGGGTGCCGGTGGTGGCGATCAAGTGCGGGCGGCGGGGATCGCTGGTGCAGGCGGGGGAGCAGCGATGGGTTGCGGCTCCGCGTAGCGTAGAGCCGGTGGATACGATTGGTGCGGGGGACAGCTTCAATGCGGGATTTCTGAAGGGGTACCTTGAGGGGATTTCGTTGCTGGAGTGTGCGGAGTTGGGCAATGAGACGGCGGCGTTGTCGACGCTGAGGCCGGGTGGGACGGAGGCGTTTCGGGATCGGGAGTTGATGCGGGAATTTCTTGGAACGAATCGATAAGACAAGGCGCCCTGCGCGGGCGGCGGTCACTTCGTGACATGTATACCCGCTTCGCGCCGCTCCTCCCGTTGGTCGGCACAGTCTTCTCTTGCGACCATCGGGAGCACCACGCGAAGCGATCACACACCACGAAGTGGTCGCCGCCCGCGCAGGGCGCCCGTCCGGCAGGACAGCATCTCTCACGTTTGGATCCTTCAGTCTGCGTTAAGGTTGGTGGGAGAGACTGGAAGCGATGCGTGTTCTGTTGGTCGAAGATGAGGAACGGCTGGCGGAGAACGTGGCGGCGGCGCTGCGGGAAGGGCCGGGGTATGCAGTCGACTGCGCGGCGGATGGGCGTGTGGGCACGGAGCTGGCGGCGCAGCGGTGCTACGACCTGATCGTGCTCGACCTGATGCTGCCGCTGCTCGATGGGCATGGGGTGTTGCGCAAGGTGCGGGCGAGTGGAGACAGGACGCCGGTGCTGGTGCTGACGGCCAAGGCGGAGCGGGCATCGATTATTGCGATGCTGAATGCGGGTGCGGATGATTATCTGACGAAGCCGTTCGACCTGGGTGAGTTGATTGCGCGGGCGAAGGCGCTGATCCGGCGGGGTAAAGGCGTAGCGGATGCGGCGATTCGCGTGGGGTCGATTGCGATGAATACGCTGGAGCAGACGGTGCTGCGGTCGGGGCGGGTGGTGGAGTTGTCGCCGATGGAGTACAGGATTTTGGAGTATCTGATGCATCGGCCGAGGGCGGTGGTGTCGAAGCGGGAGCTTCTGGAGCATTTGTATGACTACAACTGGGAGCACCACTCGAATGTGATTGAAGCGCATGTGTCGAACCTGCGGCGGAAGCTGGATGCGGAGAGCGATGTGGCGAGTATTCAGACGCTGCGTGGGCGTGGGTATCGGCTGATGCCGGCGGATGGGGCTGGGTGCGAGGTGGGGCTGTGAGGCGGGCTTATTCGATCAAGCGACGGTTGATTGCATCGGTGCTGCTGGTGGAGCTGCTGTCGGCGGTGTGCGTGACGGGGCTGGCGTTCTTCTATGAGCGGCATGCGCATATGCGAGCGTTTGAGGTGATGCTGCGGGGCAGAGCGTATGCGCTGCTGGGTGCGGTGCAGGATGCGGAGGACGAGGCCGACAATGTGATGCTGGATGGCACGGAGAAGGCGTTGCCGTCGAGGGACATCTACCAGGTGTGGGATGAGAAGGGCCGGATGCTGGGGCGGTCGGCGAACTGGGACGGGAGAGAGCCGGGATGGCTGGCGGGCGGGAGGGCGGCGGATGAGCGGCAACCGGCTCGGCTGCGTGTCGATGGTGAGGGGTACCGGGTGATCCGTGTGGAGGGCGTGCGGATCGTCGATCCGGGGGATAAGAATGGAGGGGTTCGGCGCGCGGTGACGATCTTCTATGGGTCTCCAACACGCGCGGTGTGGCGGGCGGTGTGGGGCGCGGTGGAGTTCTATGCGGAGACGAGTCTGGGGCTGCTCGTCGTGACGGGGTTGATGATGTATTGGCTGCTGGGGAGGGGGCTGGCTCCGCTGGGGGAGCTGGCGCGGCAGGCGGCGGGAGTGTCGGCGCAGTCGTGGGAGTTTGTGCCTTCGGATGCGGTGCGGGGAACGATGGAACTGGCTCCGCTGGCGGGTGCGTTGGAGATGGTGCTGGCGGGGTTGGAGCGGTCGTTCGAGCAGCAGCGGCGGTTTGTAGGCGACGCGGCGCATGAGTTGAAGACGGGCGTGGCGGTGGTGAAGTCGTCGCTTCAATTGCTGGCGATGAAGCAGCGGACGGCGGCGGAGTATGCGGCTGGGTTGGAGCGCTGTCAGTTGGATTGCGAGCGGATGGAGGAGATCGTCGCGAAGATGCTGCTGCTGGCGCGGATCGAGGCGGCGGTGGAGGACGAAGGGAAGAGCGCGGATCTGGATGCGGTGGTGCGTCAGGTGGGGGAAGCGCTTGAGTCGATGGCGGCGATGGCGCGGGTGCGGATCGAGATTGTGTCCAGCGGAGGGATGGAGGTTGGAGTGGGGGCCGAGCAGCTTGAGGTGCTGTGCTCGAACCTGATGGTGAATGCGGTGCAGCATAGCGGCGAAGGGGCGACGGTGCGGGTTGTGGTGGAGCGGGTGCTGGATGCGGTCGAGCTGCGGGTGGTGGATGAAGGGGAGGGGATTGAGGCGGAGGTGCTGCCGTATGTGTTTGACCGCTTCTATCGGAGCGACCCTTCGAGGAGTCGACGAACGGGTGGGACGGGGCTTGGGCTGGCGATTGTGAAGGCGATTGTGGAACGGGCGGGTGGGAGTGTGGCGATCGAGAGCGAGGTTGGGCGTGGGACGACTGTGGTGGTGCGGCTGAAGGCGCTGCGGGCGGTTGAGGGATTCGTCTGAAGGTGGAGATATGTCCTGCCGGACGGGCCCGCTGCGCGCGGGGCGGGCACTTCGTGCCATGTGATCCGCTTCGCGTCTTCCTCCCGTTGGTCGGCACAAAAGATTGTGCCGACCAGCGGGAGGGCTGCGCTTAATCCCAGCCGAGGGAGCCGCCGCTTTGGTACTCGAGGACTCGGGTTTCGAAGAAGTTCTTCTCCTTCTTGAGGTCCATCGCTTCGCTCATCCACGGGAAAGGGTTTTCGGTCTCGGGGAAGACGGGAGCGAGGCCGATCTGCGCGCAGCGGCGGTTGGCGATGAAGTACATGTACTGCTCGCATAGGCCGGGGCCAAGGCCGAGGAAGCCGTTGGGCATCGTGTCGCGGCCATAGGCGGCTTCGAGCTCGGCGGCGCGGCGGAGCATGCTGCTGACCTCCTGCTGGAAGTCGCTGCTCCAGAGGCCGGGGTTCTCGGCCTTGATCTGGTTGATGACGTCGATGCCGAAGTTGAGATGGATGCTCTCGTCGCGCAGGATGTACTGGTACTGCTCGGCGATGCCGACCATCTTGTTGCGACGGCCGAGGGAGAGGATCTGCGCGAAGCCGGTGTAGAACCACATGCCTTCGAAGACGACGTAGAAGGCGATGAGATCGCGGAGGAAGGCGCGGTCGGAGGCGGGTGTGCCGGTGCGGAAGTTGGGGTCGGCGAGGTGTTGGGTGTACTGGATTGCCCAGTTGGCCTTCTCGGTGATGGAGGGGACTTCGCGGTACATGTTGAAGAGCTCGCCTTCGTCGAGGCCGAGGCTTTCGACGATGTACTGGAAGGTGTGGGTGTGGACGGCCTCTTCGAATGCCTGGCGGAGCAGGTACTGGCGGCACTCGGGGTTGGTGAGATGGCGGTAGATGGCGAGGACGATGTTGTTCGCGACGAGCGATTCCGAGGCCGCGAAGAAGCCGAGGTTGCGCTTGATGGCGCGGCGCTCGTCGGGCATGAGACCGTTCGGGCTCTTCCATAGGGCGATGTCGGCCTGCATGGAGATTTCGGTGGGCATCCAGTGATTGTTGCAGCCTGCGAGGTACTTCTCCCAGGCCCACTTGTACTTGAGGGGGAGGAGCTGGTTGACGTCGGCTCGGCAGTTGATCATGGCTTTATCGTCGACGCGGACGCGGCCTCCGGTGCGATCGATGGGGGCGACGGGTTCGAGGGGTTCGGGCGCGGGTGGTTGCTGTAACGAGCTAACGGGGAGCGTTGCAAGGGGGGCGATTTCTTCTGCGGGTTCATTCCAATCGAGCAGCATTAAGGATCCTTCTCTGCCTACTGGCAGGCTTCGCAGGTGGGGTCCGTCATATCGCAGACCGTGGTAGGGGATGGGGAGGAGACGGCGACGGCGTTGAGCTTGCCGTCGGTCTGCTTGACGGTGGACTTTTCGACGTGGGTCGCGGAGCGCGAGCGCAGGTAGTAGGTGGTCTTGAGGCCGGAGTGCCAGGCTTCGCGATAGACGCCGTCGAGCTTGCGGCCGCTGGGTTGGTCGAGATAGAGGTTGAGCGACTGAGCCTGGTCAATCCACTTCTGGCGGCGCGCGGCGGCCTGGATGAGCCAGGTGGGCTCGACCTCGAAGGAGGTTGCGTAGAGGCGCTTGAGCTCGTCGGGGACGCGGTCGATGGAGCCGAGCGAGCCATCGAAGTACTTGAGGTCGGAGATCATGACCTCGTCCCAGAGGCCATGTTTCTTGAGGTCGTTGACGAGTGAGGCGTTGACCACGGTGAAGTCGCCGCTCATGTTGGATTTGACGAAGAGGTTTTGATAGGTGGGCTCGATGGACTGCGTGACGCCGCAGATGTTGGAGATGGTTGCGGTAGGTGCGATGGCGAGCGTGTTCGAGTTGCGCATGCCAATGGTCTTGACGCGTTCGCGCAAGGTGTCCCAATCGAGCGTGGAGGAACGGTCGACGGTGAGGGTGTGGTTGCGGCTGTCCTGAAGAAGCTGCATGGAGTCGATGGGCAGGATGCCCTGCGACCAGAGCGAGCCGGTGAAGCTGGGGTAACGGCCACGCTCGGCGGCGAGATCGACGGAGGCGGAGATGGCTTCGTAGCTGATGCGCTCCATACTCTCGTCGGCGAAGCGTACGGCTTCGGCTGAGGTGAAGGGGAGACGCAGCTTGTAGAGCGCGTCCTGATGGCCCATGATGCCGAGGCCGACGGGACGATGGCGGAGGTTCGAGGCGCGGGCTTCGGGGACGGTGTAGAAGTTGATGTCGATGACGTTGTCGAGCATGCGCATGGCGGTGTGGATGGTGGTGCGCAGGCGTGCTTGGTCTAGGCCAGAAGCGGTCATGTGGTTGGCGAGATTGATGGAGCCGAGGTTGCAGACGGCGATCTCGCTGGGCGAGGTGTTGAGGGTGATCTCAGTGCAGAGGTTCGAGGAGTGAACGACGCCGATGTGCTGCTGGGGCGAGCGGAGGTTGCAGGGATCCTTGAAGGTGATCCATGGGTGGCCGGTCTCGAAGATCATGGTGAGCATGCGGCGCCAGAGCTCGAGGGCGCGGACGGTGCGGGTGACGCGGATCTCGCCGCGTGCGGCTTTGGCTTCGTAGAAGGCGTAGCGCTCGGCGAAGGCGCGGCCGTAGAGGTCGTGGAGGTCGGGGACTTCGTCGGGCGAGAAGAGGGTCCAATGGCTGTCTTCTTCGACGCGCTGCATGAAGAGGTCGGGGACCCAGTTGGCGGTGTTCATGTCGTGGGTGCGTCGGCGGTCGTCGCCGGTGTTCTTGCGCAGGTCGAGGAACTCTTCGATGTCGATGTGCCAGGTTTCGAGATAGCCGCAGACGGCGCCTTTGCGCTTGCCACCCTGGTTGACGGCGATAGCGGTGTCGTTGGCGACTTTGAGGAAGGGGACGAGGCCCTGCGACTGGCCGTTGGTGCCCTTGATGTGCGCGCCGAGGCCGCGAACGTTGGACCAGTCGTTGCCGAGGCCACCAGCGTACTTCGAGAGCAGCGCGTTATCTTTGACGGCTTTGAAGATGCCTGCGAGATCGTCGTCGATGGTGGTGAGGAAGCAGGAGGAAAGCTGCGGGCGCAGGGTTCCGGCGTTGAAGAGCGTGGGGGTCGAGCACATGAAGTCGAAGCTGGAGAGGAGGAGGTAGAACTCGATGGCGCGGGCTTCGCGATCGATCTCGCGGACGGCGAGGCCCATGGCGACGCGCATGAAGAAAGCCTGCGGGAGCTCGAAGCGGATGCCGTCGGAGTGGAGGAAGTAGCGGTCGTAGAGGGTTTGCAGGCCGAGGAACTGGAAGTTGGCGTCGCGGCTGGCATCGAGTGCGGCGGCGATGCGAGGGAGGTCGAAGGTGGCGAGTTCCTTGTCGACGATCTCGAGCGCGATGGCTTTGCGAATGTAGGCGGGGAAGTACCGGGCGTAGTCGATGACCGGGGCATCATAGGTGTCGGCGACGGCATCGGGAAGGACGAAGCCGAGGGCCTCTTTGCGCAGGATGTTAAGGAGCAGGCGGGCGCTGACGAAGGCGTAGTTGGGCTCCTGCTCGACGAGCGAACGGGCGGCCATGGTCTGGGCGAGGCCGAGTTCGAGCTCGAGGATGCCGTCGTACAGGTTGCGGCGCACCTCGGCGAGGACGGCCTGGACGTCGACGCCTTCGAGACCGGCGCAGGTGAGCTCGATCTCGTGCTGCAGGCGCCATTCATCGAGCGGCGAGAGGGTGCCGTCGGTGCGGCGGACGTTGAGGGAGGGCTTTGCGGGCGTGGCGAGTTCGCTGCGCAGGCGGCGCTGCTCGGCGCGTTCGGCGCGATAGAGGACGTAGGCGCGGGCGACCTTGTGCTCGCCGGAGCGCATGAGGGCGAGTTCGACCTGGTCCTGGATGTCTTCGATGTGCAGGGCGCGGGAGCGGTCGGCGCGACCGCTGAGGGCGGCGACGATCTGCCGGGTGAGGTCTTCGACGGCGTTGTGGATGCGGCGCGAGCCGGTTGCCGTGGTGCCTTCGACGGCGATGAAGGCCTTGGTGATGGCGTTCGCGATCTTGCTCTCGTCGAAGGCGGAGAGCACGCCGCTGCGACGAATGACCTGGAAAGTGCTGAGGGAGGAGGGTGCTATCCCGTTCGAGGGATTGAAGGTTGTTGAAGGCTGGAGGGAGGTGTCGAGATCAGAGAGTACTGCGGCGGCCATGGAGAATCTCCTTGGCCTCAAAGCGGTGCGAAGAAACAGGGGAGGCGTTCAAGCCCGAAGCGCGAGCGCCGGGGACGAACGAAGCCACTGCCACCTCGCCTCCCCTCGGAGGCGCGAGCGAATAGATCCATGGCAGGTCTTCGGACTTTACAGGCTCGTTCCTACTTGCCAGACTTCCCAGGTCGCTGGACCCAGTGTCGTGATTGGCGTTCGTACCTGCTTACCGCTGCGGGGCAGTTCCGGATTCTCACCGGATTCCCTTTTAACGCTTGAGGGTGAGCCCAAGCGACCGTGGAATAACCTCACTATAGCCGACCCGACGAGGGTAGCGCCACAAGATGTTGTGGATATCGTGCAGATAGGAGATTGCTCGCGGGTTTAGTAGATGAGTTTGAGGGAGAACTGGATCTGGCGGGAGTTGCCGGCGGTTTTGCTGATTTCGCCGAAGCCGGAACCGTTGAGGATGTTGGCAGGAAGGCCCATGGTGACGATGTTGAAGAGGTTGAAGAACTCGGTCCGGAACTGGAGGTCGAGGCGTTCGGCGCCGTTTTTGCGTTCGCCGATGGGGGTGTCTTTGATGAGGGCGAAGTCGAAGTTGTAGAAGGCCGGGCCACGGAAGGTGTTGCGGCCGAGGGTGCCGAAGCGGCCACTGTTAGGGCCGGAGCCGTTGGCGAGGTTGATGGGGATGCTGAAGAAGTCGCTCGCGTTGTTGACGCCGTGGCCGAAGTAGTCTTCGCGGACGGTGCGTGCGGTGGAGAGATGCGGGGTTGCGATCTGGTCGGGGCGGTCGACGCCATTCGAGCCGTAGCCAGTCTGCTGGATGCCGGAGTAGACGGTGAAGGGCGAGCCGGAGCTGATGCTCGAGATACTGAGGAGCTCCCAGCCGTAGGTGATTTTTCGGTTGAGCGGCTGCAGGAACTCGGCTTGTTCGAGATGGAGATCCTGGGCGACGCTGAGGCCGAAGCTGTGGGTGACATCGAAGGCTGATGGGCCTTTCTCGGCGTGCGAGTCGAAGGGGTTCTCGGAGAAGCCGGAGGTGACGGCGCCGGTTGAGCCTGTGCCGCCGATGACCTGGCTGGAATCGTCGATCGATTTGCCCCAGGTGTAGCTGGCCTGGATGCCGGGGCCTTGCTTGCCGATGGTTCCGGAGATCGAGGCTTGGAGCGCGTGATAGGTGGAGTGGGCGTTGGCGAAGATGACGTTCTCGACGCCGAAGCCGCCGATGACGTTGCCTGCGCTGTCGAACTGGGTGTAGGGCGCGAAGCCTGCGGAGGCGCCGGGAAAGGCGTTGGGGAACTCGTAGTGCGGGAGCTTTTCGCTGGCGGTGCCGACATAGTTGGCGTCGGCGGTGAGGTTGCCGATGCGGCGCTCGAGGCCAGCGGTCCAGGTGAAGAGGGTGCCGTTGCCGAAGGAGCGGTCGATGCCGCTGAGGTTGAGTGGGCTGATGACGCCGCTGGAGGTGAGGCTGGCGAGGTCCTTCTCATAGCGGTCGACGTCCATGATGGTGTTGGGAGCGACGGTGTTGGTCTTGCCTGAAGCGAAGATGTCGACGCCTGCGGGGGTGTAGGCCTGGGGTAGCTCGTCTGCGGTGATGGTGTAGCCGTAGTTGAGCGGCGCGGCGGAGGAGGAGACGCGGCGGGGATAGATGACGAAGGGCGTGGAGCCGGTGAGAAAGTTGTCCTGCCAGATGTTGGGCTGGATGACCATGATGGAGCCGCCGATGTGGGCGGAGAGCGTGGATGTGGTCTGCCATGTGGCCTGCACGCGCGGTTCGAAGCCGTTCTTGTTCGTCTTGTAGCCGGGCTGTGGGTTGATGACGTACTGCTGCGTGCCGTTCTCGGTGAAAAAGCCTGCGGTGCGGCGGGCGCGCTCGGAGATGGGTGTGTAGAGATCCCAGCGCAGGCCGTAGTCGAGCGTTATGCGTGAGGTGATCTTCCAGGTGTCCTGCGCGTAGAGGGCAAAGTTGTTGCGGTTGATGGCGGCGGGACCGATGTGGTCGCCGCCGGAGATGAAGCTGGGCGCGAGGGCTGCGGTGTAGACGAAGGCGCTGCCGGAGAGAAAGGCGGAGAGGGTGTCGGGCAGTGGATCGCCGATGGCGAGGCTGTGTGACCCGCTGGCTGATGGGATTGGCTCGATGGCGTAGGCGGTGCCGCCGCCGAAGTCGTACTCGCCGTTGGGACTGGTACCGAAGTAGGTGGTATCGCGGTTGAGGCGCGCTTCGAAGCCTGCGGAGAAGGCGTGTTCGCCACGGGTGTAGGTGACGGTCTGGCGGCCCTGGAAGAGGTTGCCGTAGGCTTGCATGACGGAGCCACCGGCGCTGTTGAAGGCTTCGAAGAGACCGTCGTTGAACTTCACGGCGGGATCGGTCTGGTCGGGTGTGGGGAAGCCGGGCGTGGTGCGCTCGATGCCGATGAGGGACTCGAAGACGAGCCGTGAGGACTGGGTGCGGGTGTAGGTGCCGACGACGTTGCGCTGACGGTCGATGTATTGCACGCCGAAGGCTGGATCGATGGTGGTCTGGTCGGGATTGGTGGTGGGGCCGGTGAGGTTGTCGAGGGTGAAGCGGGCGAAGAACTGATCCTTCGTGCTGATGCGGTGGTCGATGCGGACGAAGAACTGATCGGCGTTGGTGACGACCTTGGAGGCGGTCGCGTAGGTGCGGCCTTGATAGGCGCCGGTGGGATCGTTGGGCAAGGGATAGCGGGCGAGGATGGCGGCGATTGCGGGATCGACGGGAACAGTGAGGGTATCGGTCGAGCCGTCCGCGTAGGTGACGGGATCGATGCCGAGGCGCTCCTGCGCGGTGGGGACGGGCAGGACCTGCGTAGTGCCGAGCACCTGGCGGAAGCCTTGATACTCGGTTGCGTAGAAGGTGCGCTTGCGGCCGTCGTAGACGCCGGGGATCAAGACGGGACCGCCGTTAGTGAAGCCGAACTCGTTGCGGCGGAAGGGCGGGATGCGGCCTGGATATGCGGGCGTGGCGTGGTCGAAGTAGTTGCGGGCGTCGAAGGCGGAGTTGCGGACGAACTCGAAGACGGAGCCGTGGAAGCCGCTTGCGCCGGAGCGGGTGATGATGTCGGTGAAGCCTGCCGCGCCACGTCCGACTTCGGCGGGCATCCAGCCGGAGATGGACTTGATGGTCTCGACGGCATCGACGTTGAAGTTCGAGAAGGTGGAGCCGCCCATCTCGGGGTCGCTGATGTCGGCACCGTCCATGGCGAAGGTCGCTTCGACGCCTCGCTGGCCGTTGATGGCGAACTGGGCGGTGAAGTTCGAGGCACCGTTGGCGTCGGTCATGGTGCCTGCGGCGAGCAGCAGCAGGGAACTGAAGTCGCGCTTGTTGAGGGGCAGCTCGCTGACGGATTTGCTGGAGAGTTCTTCGCCGCCGGTTGCGGCTTGCCTGCCTTCTTTGAGAGAGGTGAGGGTGAGTTCGCCTCGATCGGATATGGTGAGCGACAGGTCAGTGGAGGTTGCGGCAAGGTCGAGGGGCTGGGCGTACTCTACAGTGCGATCGCCCGTGAGAATGAGCAGGCGGTATTGGCCGGGGGCGATTGTGGGCAGGTTGAAGCGTCCGTCGGACGCGGTTGTAAGGTCTGTGTTCGCGTCGTTGTGGATGAGGCGAATGGTTGCGCCGGAGATGGGTGCGCCGGAGGAGTTGAGCAGCACTCCGTGCCAGCCGGGGCTGGCTGGTTGAGCGAGAGCAGATGGGCACAGCAGAGTGAAAGACGATAGAGCGAGCACAGAGCTGCGCAGTGCGGAAGCTCGAACGACGCACCACGCGCCGTAAAAGGAGTTACGAAGATTCACCCTGAGGCTCCTGAAATTTGACGCCTCCCACTCTATCGCTTTTGTCTATGTGCTGGCTGTAGCTCTTCGGTCATCGACCGAGGCGAGCAGGAACTCAATCAGGCTTAAGTCACTGAGAGATTCGCGGTGCAGTTTGATCAATAGACGCAGTGAAGAGCAGGCACGAAGGCGCGCTGCCTCGACCGGCGGAGCGGTTCGAAGGAGCTGTGCGTTAAGCGGGAAAGCCCACGCGATGGATGAGGTCCTGAAAGCGTGGGTCGGCGCGGAGCGGGTCGAGACAGGGATCGATGCGGAGATAGGTCAGGCCCTTGTCGTGGGCCGCATAGGACTTCTCGAGCCACGCGAAGGCTTGATCCTTTTCGTTCAGTCCGGCGTAGACCAGGGCGATCTCGAATCGTCCCACACCGTCCTTGCGCACATGTTCCTCGAGCCGCGAGATCATCACGCGGGCATCCTCGGTACGCCCCATGCGGGCGTAAGCGTTGCCCATGTGGCCGAGTGCGTGAGGCTGATCGCCGAGCTTTTGAAACTCGGCGATGGCCTCGGGGTACATCTTCTTCTCGACGTAGATGACGCCAAGCGGGAAGGAGAAGACCGCGGGATTGGGTTCGATGGCGCCCGCCCGCTGGAACTGATTGAGGGCGTCGTCATAGTGCCGCGCAAAGTAGGAGGCGAATCCCTGGTCGACCGACACGTTGCTGGAGACGGGGTCAAGCAACTGAGTCTGCTTGAGCTCTTCTCTTGCCTCGTCCGACCGGCCCACCCGCATGAGGTATAAGCCGTACGCCGCGTGGGTGGCGGCTGAGCTTGGATTGAGATCGAGCGTCCGCTTGATCTCCCGCTCGCAGGCGGCCCAGTCCCAGTTGAGGTTCATGACTGCGGTTGCGAGGGCGAGATGGCCTTCGGGCAACGCCTCATCGATGGCGATCGCTTTCAGTGCTTCGGCTTTCTGGCGCGGGAAGGCCTGATCGTAGGGAAGCCAGCCAGCCTCGCCCAGCCAGCCATAGGAGGAGGCCAGCCCGGCGTGCGATGGAGCGTAGTTCGGATCCTTGTCGACCGACTGCTGGAAGTAGACGATGGCGCTGCGCGGATCGCTGCTGATGTAGAAATGAAGCCCGATGAGATAGAGATCCTGCGCCTCTTTGCCTACGGGCCGGGGACGCGTGAGACGCGCCTCTTCCTGCGGCGTTACATTCGCACTGACTTCATTGGCGATCGCCTGGGCGACCTCGCCCTGCAGCGAGAGAACGCTGGTCAGGTCGCGGACGTAGCTGCGTGCCCAGAGATGTCGATCGGTTCGGGCGTCGATCAACTGCGCGGTCACTCGAATCTCGTTGCCTTCGTGCAGGATCGATCCTTCGACGACTGCATCCGCGCCCAACTCCTGGGCGATCGTGGGAAGAGTCTTCTTCGTTCCTTTGTAGGTCATCACCGAGGTACGCGAGATCACTCGCAGAGCGCCGACCTGGCCCAGGTCGGCGATCAGTTCTTCCGTCAGGCCATCGGCGAGGTACTCCTGCGTGGGGTCGGCGGAGAGATTTTCGAGCGGCAGTACGGCGATGGTACGGAGCTCTGCGTGGGCAATCCCGTGCTTCGGCCACGCCTGAAAGCCCGCGTAGCTGATGGCTGCGATGAGGACCAGCCCGGCGGCGATGCTCCCCAACACGAGCGGCGTGCGGGACTTTGGCTCGGTCAGGCTGGCGTTTTCTTCACGTCGTATTTGTGGGCTCGAC
>Ga0302314_10000289_pt1 | contig 91402 bp, 89 predicted proteins | sample III_Palsa_N2_3_FD_200533 | JGI IMG/M metagenome (GOLD analysis project Ga0302314, IMG submission 200533) | Peat permafrost microbial communities from Stordalen Mire near Abisko, Sweden - III_Palsa_N2_3 | ecosystem: Environmental > Terrestrial > Soil > Palsa > Peat permafrost | place: Sweden...
GACCAGCGTCTTGGTGCTGGGGCCGTTGTACTGCAACTGCACAATCTGATACTTGGCCGCCTCAGCCACCGTCGTGGAGTCTTCATCGTTGATCATATGGAACTGCGCGACATTCGTCGCGGCCGGAGGCGTCGTGACCGGAGGTGTCGTCACCGGCGGTGTCGTGACCGGAGGCGTCGTCACCGGAGGCGTCGTCACCGGAGGCGTCGTGACCGGAGGGGTAACCGCAGGCACGTTCTTCAGGATCAACCCGCTCTGCGCCGGCAGCGTGACGCTGGTGACGCTGGTCGGTTCGTTCCCACTGCCGCTGTAGGTTGCGCCCAGCGCCACCGACTGCGACCCGGACGAGGTCGGGTTGACGACCACGATCCCGTTGGCGAACTTGCGCTCATACACCGTGGCGCCACCGGATGCGACGGTCGTGTACGCCCCCGACGGCGCGCCAAGATCCTGAGCGGCCGTGTACTCAGCCCACCAGGTATACGTGGCGTCGTTGAGCGTCGGGACCGTGCTGCTGTAGCTCGTCATGCCGCCGGCGTTCAGCAGCATCGACGCCAGACCGTAGGTGTCCAGCGACTCCTGGTCCTGGCCCGGGTCGTAGTGGACGGCCATCTCGTATTTGCCGTTCGCCTCTGACCACTGCTCGTTGGCCAGCTCGCCCTGCCACTGGTCGTACGGAACGCTGCCACCCGTGTAGCTGCCGACGAACGACTCCTCCATCGCACCCGACACCGGGCCGTTCCACTGCTGCCACACCGCCGGCTGGTCGTAGGTGCCGCCGATGTTCAGGATCGACTTCATCCCCATCGACGAGTCGTAGCTACCGACGTCCTGGATGAACGTGTACATGCTGTTCTGCCACGCCGACTCCGAGCCGCCGTCAAAGGTCGAGCACGAGCTCGCCTGGTAGGCGTTGATGCACGTATTCGAGAGCGTGTAGCCCGGGACGGCATTCATCTGATCCCAGAAGACGCCGTCGAAGTCTGCAGACTTAGCCTGGCTCATCGCATTCGAGATGCACGTGTTGTCGAAGGAGGAGTCACCGAGGTTCGTCGTGTCTGAGATCTGCGACGTGCCGTCATAGAGCAGCCAAGCGTCGCCGCCCGACGACGCCTGCGCGGACGTGACGCACCCGTTGCTGGGGCTGCCGACAGTGAAGCCGCCTTCTCCGGTCGGATCGGCGTACATGAGCACGATCACGCCCGGATCGTCAGCGTGGATCTGATCGACCAGCGTCTTGGTGCTGGGGCCGTTGTATTGCAGCTGCACGATCTGATATTGAGCCGCCTGTGCCGCGGTCGTGGTGTCGGCATCGTTGAGCATGTGGAACTGCGCCACGTTTGTCGCGGCCGAGGCGACCGCAGCATCCGCGACCATCGCGCCGCCAAGCGCCATTGCCGAGGCGGCGCCAAACGCCGCGCAGATCGCAGCCGGGCGACGTCGGAATTTAAAGCAAGCAGCAGTAAGCATGGGAGTGGTGCCCGATCTGCTAAACCGCGGCCGAAGGCCGCGAGGGGACGAACTGCGGCAGCGTCCGAGTTGCCGTAGTGACACCCTTGCCGCGACCGTTGCACTGGACTGCCACCGTCAATTACCCGCGGGGAGGGATCTACGGTTGGATTCGGCAGTCGACCGCACGTCCACCACGACAATCCACAGATGTGGACGTTCAGGCGATCCTGAGGATCACTGAACGTGACACATATGTGGACAAACCTCCTAGATCTCCCCGATGTGACACCCAGACCGACACTCCGACATATCCGTCACCCAGCCGCGGCCGGCGCCGCCGGTAGGTCGACGACACAGCGTGACTGTGCACACGAGGAGCGGCAGCGCCCCCGCCGAGCAGGGCTCGTCCAGTTGACCGGCGAGCAGCCGTAGCTGCGGCTGGTTTTGCTCCGCGACCGCGGCGACGCCGCGCGACTATCAGCCGCGCGGCGTCGCTTCACCTTCCCAACGAGCTCGGAAAGTCGGCCGGTCCTACATCGGGCCCCTCGGCCTCCATCCACTGGGTCGCCTGCGCAAGAACGTACAAGTGACACTGCACTGACCCGGGCGTGTAACCCCGCTCGACGAGATCCGCGTGAAAGCCTCGGCAAACACCGCCAACGGCCCACTGACCCGGACACGGTCCGGTGCCCGCTCAGACATGACCGCCTCCGCTCGGGGTCGACAAGAGGTCAGACCCGATCACGCCGGAGCCGCGACATGGCGCCCGGCGAAGCAGTTCCTGACGGCCGCGAAGCAAGCCGGGGTCGACGTCACCGACGAGCGGGCGTTGAGCACCTTCATGGCCGGCTGGAACGCTCGCAGCACCGCGTCCTGACGCGACGTCAGAAGCGCAATCCGTGTTCCGACCTGGGTGCCCTACGAGCTACCCTACGTCGGCTGCGAAAGACGAGCGTGTACCTCAGCGAGCGGGAATCTCGCCGGCTGGCCGAGCTGGCGCGCGCCGAAGGGCGCTCGCAGGCGGAGATCATCCGCGAGGCGATCACGGCGTACGTCCCGACGGCCAAGGGCGATGGCGATTTCGCGCTGGCGGCCGGCTTCGCTCGGCGCGACGACGATCCTCGGCCAATCTCGGAGATTGCCGAGGACGAGCTGCTCGACGGCTTCGGCGCGTGACGCTCGTCATCGACGCGGCGCCGCTGGTGGCGTTGGCTGATGCGCAGGAGCCGCGGCGAGACGAAATCCTCGACCTTCTCCGAGCAGAGCGGGGCAGCCTCTTCATTCCCGCCCCGGTGACCGCCGAGATCGACTACCTGCTTGGTCAGCGGTTCGGCGCCCCCGCCCGGCGCGCTTTCCTGGAGGATCTCGTCGCACGCCGCTTTGAGAGTCCGGGACTGGACGCGAGCGACGATGAGGCGGCGCTCGATTTGGATCGACGCTACGCGGACCTGAATCTCGGCCTCGCCGACTTGTCCGTGGCCGTGCTCGCCCACAGGCTGCAGACCCGGCGAATTCTGACCTTTGACCAGCGTCACTTTCGGGCTGTCCGGCCGATCCAGGGCGGCGCCTTCACCCTGTTGCCCGCCGACCGGTGAGCGCGGCCTCCGGATCGGTTGAGACGTTCACCGGCTCCGGTCGAGCAGTCGTGCGCTAGCGTCGGACGCACGGGCCGAACACGATCTGTGCGCGGTAAGAGCGTGCAGAATCCTGACGAACGTGAACGACCGACCATCTCGCAAGCCTGCCCCCGTTGTCTTGACCCGGCGGGCGCTGCTTCGGTCCGGAGCCCTCGGGGGCGCGTCGCTCGCCGTGGGTGCGACCGCGGCGCGTGCGGCGACGAGCCGGCCGCTGAACAGCGTGGCGGTGGCGTCGGTCACCGCAACCTATGACTTCAACCAGGGCTGGCGCTTTGGCGGCATCTACCGGGCCGGTTCGCAGAGTCCGGGCTACGACGACGCCGGCTTCAAGCGTGTGAATCTCCCCCACACGGTGGTGCCCCTGTCGTGGGGCGATTGGGATCCGTCCAGGTGGGAAAAGTTGTGGATCTACCGGAAGCGGTTCTCTGCGGACACGCTGTCGCTCGGTCGGGTCTTCCTTGATTTCGACGGTGTCATGACCAATGCCACCGTGTACCTGAACGGGGTCGAGCTGGCCCAGCACCTCGGCGGGTACCTGCCGTTCTCGGTCGAGTTGACCGAGAACCTCGTGCCTGGGAAGAACGACCTCGGCGTGGTCGTGGACGGTCGCGTGGTCGACGTCCCCCCGCTCGGCAACGGCAGTGGTGCGGGTTCGATCGATTACCTGCAGCCCGCCGGCATCTACCGCGATGTCACCCTCCGGGTGGTCCCGGACGCCTACATCAGCGACGTGTTCGCCAAACCGGTCGATGTCCTCAGCGCCAGGCCTGGCGTCAACCTCAGCGTCACCGTCGACTCCCCGGCCAGGCTGCGCGACCCGGTGCAGCTGACCCTCGAGCTGCTCGACGGCGACCGGAAGCTCACGACCAAGACGGTCATGGAGAAGGTCGATTACGGCACGAACGTCTTCGCGCTCGACCTCCAAGACCTGCGCGTCGCCCTGTGGTCGCCGAGCGGGCCGAAGCTCTACACGCTCCGCGTCACGATGAGCAGCGCGACGATCCCCTCACACACCGTCGAGGTGACCATGGGCTTCCGGCAGGCGAGCTTTGAGCTTGACGGCTTCTACCTCAACGGCGAACGACTCCAGATCTTCGGACTCAACCGCCACCAGCTGTTCCCCTACACGGGGATGGCGGCGCCGGCGCGGCTCCAGGCCAGGGATGCCCAGCTGATCAAGGACGAGCTCAACTGCAACATGGTCCGCTGCTCGCACTACCCGCAGTCGCCTTATTTCCTGGACGCATGCGATCAGCTGGGGTTGATGGTGTGGGAGGAGCCGCCGGGCTGGCAGTACGTCGGAGATGAGAACTTCGACGCGATCTTTCTGCAGAACGTGCACGACATGGTGATCCGCGACCGCAATCGGCCGTCGGTCGTCGTCTGGGGAACGCGACTCGACGAGACCGCCAGCTATCCCACGCTGTATGCAGAGGCTCGCCAGCTCGCCTACCAGCTCGATGGGACGCGCCAGACCAGCGGAGCGATGGATACCCAGTCCACGACGGGCTGGGCCGAGGACGTGTTCGCGTTTGACGACTATGGCTCCTCGGATGGCAACGCCGCAATCTCGCCGCCGGTGCCCGGCGTCCCGTACCTGATCAGCGAGGCCGTGGGCGCGCTCACCGGACCGCCGCTGTACCGCTGGATCGACCCGTCGCAGACCCTTCAGGATCAGGCCAAGCTCCATGCCGAGGTGAACCAGTTGGCTCGCGGCAACCCCGCGTATTCCGGCGTTCTGGCGTGGTGCAGCGTCGACTACGCCTCGCTTTTGGGGGGCGCGCGCAACTGGCAGAACGTCCGATGGCCGGGCGTGCTCGACACGTTCAGGGTGCCGAAGCCGGGCGCCTCCTTTTACCGCTCGCAGCTCAGCCCACTGGTGGCGCCGGTGATCGTGCCTGCGTTCTACTGGGACTTCGGTCCCAACTCCCCGGCGACGGGGCCGGGAGCGAACGCGATTCTCGCCACCAACTGTGACCAGCTGTCGGTCTACATCGACGGCCAGCTGCTCGCCGTCGCGATTCCCGACACCACCAACTTCGGCAACCTGCCGTATCCGCCCGTCCTCGTCGACCTCACCGTCGACGGTTCGACGTTGCCCGAGCTGACCGTCCTGGGGTACTACGCGGGCAGCCAGGTCGCCACCCTGCAGATGTCCGCGGACACTGCGACCGACCGCCTGGTGCTCGACCTCGAGGACGCGAAGATCGTCGGCGATGGCACCGACGCCACCCGGCTCGGCTTCCGGGCGCTGGATGCGTACGGCAACCAGCGCCCCTACGTCGCCGGCGACGTGACGGTGTCGCTGACCGGACCCGCGGTGATCGTCGGGCAAAACCCGTTTCAGTTCGCCACCTACGGCGGCGTGGGCGCGGTGATCATCCGCTCAGAAGCCAACCTGAGCGGCGTCGTCAGGGTGAGCGCGAGCCATCCGACACTCGGCACCGCGACGGCGCAGCTCGCCGTTGTCAAGCCGACCGGCCTGCATCTCTGACGACCGCCTATTTCCGGGCTGCGGCACGCCCTTTCGACGTCCGACGAGACTTTCGAGGCTTGCGCCGAACGGGGTGTGAGAGGGTGAGCTTCCTGCTGGAGGTCACCGATCCCGTGCCGGCAGCGAACGTCGCTGAGGCGGTCAGCGTGAGGCGCGCCCTCGCCTCGCGGAACAGCCGGCGGCCCGCTCGGGTCGGCGACAGCGTGAGCGTGGCCACCCCCGGGGTCCTGAAGCGATGGCTCGTCGAGGCGACCAGCAACGGCTGTGCCGTTGTCCCCGCGATCGTCCAGGTGATACTCACGTTGGCGGCGATCGGGCTCGTGAACGCCAGGTTCACCCGTGCCGTCTTGGCCAGGGCGGCGATCGTCGGGAGGTGGCGTCCTGACAGAAGCTCGGCGCGCAGCCCGCTGGTGATCGCCTTCGTGGTCTCGCCCGCCGCGATGTTGCCTTCGTCGTCGGCCGCGAGACACAGCGACGCTGCGGGACAGGCGACGGCGTTGATCCCGCCGAGGCTGCTCAGCGACCAGGTTGAGTCCGGTGCGAAGGGATCAAACGAACCCAGCAGCCCGGAGATTCCCCCGCCCGTTTCCACCGAGGCGAGGCAGAGCGAACTCGACTCACACCAGATCCCATACAGCGAGTCCGGCAGCGAGCGCACCACCTGCGCCGTGGGCGCCAGCGGGTTCACGGTGATGACGCGTCCCGCGTCCCCGTCCACCATGGCGCAGAAACTGAGGCTCGGACACGAGATCCCGAACAGCGAGCTCAGCCCGCCCGCGTCCGTCGGCGTGATCGTCCATGGCGCCGGGTTCGCGCTGGTCAGAAGATTTCCGGAGAAATCAACGGCCGCACAGAGCGTGGTCGACGGACACGCGATCGCGGTCAGCGGTGGCTGACATGCCAGACCGGTGCCGGTGCAGCCGTAGCTGGTAGCGGTGTCGATGTGCACGATCGTCCATGCCGCCGCGCCGCCGGTCGGATCGGTCGAGGCCAGCGCGTTGCCGGCAGCGTCGACCGCGACGCACAGCCCAGTCGAGGGGCATGAGACGCCGCGGACCAACACCGGCCCCGCGTTGTCGGTGTTGTTCTGCGTCGTGCTCGGGTCAACGTGGGCTACCACCCATGCTGCCGCGCCGCCGGTCGGATCCGTCGAGGTGATCACGTTGCCCGCCGCGTCAACCGCGACGCACAGGGTTGTCGACGGACACGAGACACTCGTCATCTCGATCGCTCTGTCGACGTCAGCGGCGGCCCATGCGCGCGGACCTCCGGCCGGATCGGTAGACCAGAGGACCTGCCCGGCGCGGTCAACCGCCACACACAGCGCCGTCGACGGGCACGCGATGCTGTCGATCGGCTGCATGTCGACCTCGCCCGGCGCCGTCCACAGCAGCGGTCCGGGGCTACTCGCAGGTGGCGCTGCGTGCGCGGCCGGAACCGTCGTTAGACCGAGCGCGAGCATCGCGACACCCAGGCGTAGGGTGCGCGCGAAACGGGCACGACCGACTCGCGGAAACAGATGCATGGAACGACGTACGGTGGCACGACTCACCACGACGAGCGCCGACCGTCTGGCGCAACGCAGGCGAGCGAGCCGGCGGGAGCGAGATCTCGATCTTGCCCCTCGTGGTCGAGCAGCCATCGGGGCTGACGATCGTGATCCCGACGAGATCCCTGCTCTGGTCGAACCGGAGCGCGTGGCCCTCACGCATCTGCTCGTGGGGAACGATGCCCTCTGCGGCCAACTGCGCGAAGATCCCCGACCACGTGAACCTTGACCAAGGAGCCGGCAGTGTTTGACCACGTCTCCCTCCGAGTCCCGGACCTGCCGCTCGCCGCCGGCGCGCTCGGTGCTGCGCTCGGAGAACTCGGGATCGAGCAGACCACCGATTCGCCGCGGTTCGCCGCCTGGGGAAACTTCGCCCTCAGCCAGCACGACGACGATCATCCGATCACCCGGCGCATTCACATCGCCTTCATCGCGAAGGCTCAGGTCCACGTCGACCGCTTCTGGCAGGCCGGGGTCGATGCTGGCCTGGTCGATGACGGGCCTGCAGGCCCGCGTCCCGACTACGCCGACGACTACTACGCGGCGTTTCTCAGGGACGCCGCCGGTAACAGCTTCGAAGCGGTCCACCGGGACGGCGAACGGCCCCGCGGCAAGATCGATCACGTTGCCATACGGGTTGGCGACGTGGAGGCGTCAACCTCGTTCTACGCGACGGTCGGTGCGGCCGCCGGGCTAACGATCCGCCGCCAAACCGCTGAGCGCACGTCGTTTTCGGTTGGCGGACCAGGCGGTTTGCTGCTCGTGATCGTGGGCGATCCGACCCAGCACAGCCACCTTGCCTTCTCCGGCGACGACGACGCGGTCCGCCGGTTTCACGCCGACGCGATCGCCGCCGGATACCGCAGCAACGGCGAGGCCGGGGAGCGGGTCCATTATCACGATGGGTACTACGCCGCGTTCGTCTTCGATCCCGACGGCAATAACATCGAAGTCGTCAACCACCACCGCTAGCTCAGCCACCTGCTCGCCTTGGCGGGAAGCGCGACGTGCGGTTCGACGAAACCGCGGCTTGCTCACGGCTCGGCCAGGATCGCGTCGCCGAAGTAGTTGCGGACGTGCCGCAGCGTGGTCCCGTTGAACGTCCACACGTCCGATACGTCCGGATCGTCGCTGATCAGCTCGCTGACGAGCACGGTGTGGGCGAGCGGGTCGCTCTCCAGCTGCGTCGCGAGCCCGTACTGGGGCGGATCGAACGAGTCCAGCCGGTGGTGGTACAGCACCCGACCCTGGCGGTTGTATTGCTCAAGCGTGCTGTTGGTGCCGCCGTAGCTGTCGCTACAGCCCACGATCGCGACGATTCCGGTCGCATCGAAGGCGGTGGAATCAAAGCCGCACGACGGCTGCAGGCGCATCATCGGCCAGCTCGCCGGTGAAGTCGTCCGGCCGGCCGCGGCGGTGGCCAGCCGGCACCCGGCCGGGAGCGCGTCCAGGTTGGGATTGGCCGCGTAGGCGAACACGAGCTTGGTCGAGCTCGGGTTCCAGGTGACGTCCGACTCGAGGCCGCACTCCGACAGCTGACGAGTCACGAGGTGCGAGCGGCCGGTGGACAGATCGCGCACCCGCAACCGCGTCGCGTAGCCGTGGCAGCCGCCCTCGACGAGTGCCGCCGAACGGCCGTCCGGGCTCGGCACGGCATCCAGCAGTCGCCAGGCGCCCGACACGGTGAACAGTGACTGGACCTTTCCAGTCACGGGGTTCACGGTCTCAACCTGGCTGAAGCACGAGTTGAGAACCGGATGACACGCGCCGTGCGAGCTCCCGCAGAGTTCCCCGTGACCAACCGTCAGCATGTAGTCGCCGTCGCCAAGCAGATGCGGAGTCGACACGCTCGAAGTCATGGTGGTCGGTTTCAGCGACGGGATGTGGACGAGCACACCGAGACGTCGGCCGCTGGCCAGCGAGTAGCGGTCGAGCTCGCTCGCATCGTCAAGCGGATACGCCGAAACGAACGTCGAGGCCACTGCTGCGGTCGACGCGCGACTCCGTGCCGCGCTCGAGCCGACCCAGACGACCGCGAGGCCGAAGACAAGCGCGCAGCACACCACGCCCACGGCTATCCGCCTGCCCCCAACGCCGCTCCGTCTGCGTCGCAAGCGAGCAGCGTAGGCCGCGCCCGAACCGCCGTCAACCGCAAGGCGAGTCGCTACCAGCGGCCCCGGTGCACGACCTCGGCGAAGGGCCGTCGGTTCGGCTGCTTGATCGGCTTCAAGGGACGGTCGGCGGGATAGCCGAGGTCGATCAGGTAGGCGACGACACGATCGTCGGGCACACCGAGCACCTCGCGCGCCTTGGCTTGATCGCCGACCGATGAATGGCCGGTGCCGACACCGTGGTCGGCGGCGGCGATCATGATCGCCATCGTCGCCTGCCCGAGGTCATACAGGGCGATCTCTCGTGGGCGCTGATCATCGATCGTCGGGATGACCAACGCGATCGTCGCGGCCGAGTGCGCGACATGCCCGGCGCCGCGCCACACGGTTGAGAGCTCCTGTAACTGCGCTCGGTCGGTGACCACGACAAAGTCCCAGAACTGCTGGTTGCGAGCCGACGGCGCCCGCCGTCCGGCCTCGAGGATCTGGTCAAGCGTGCTCGTGTCGATCGGTTGGTCGGCGAACTCGCGTACGTTGCGGCGGGAGGTGATCGCGTCCCAGGTTTCCATGTCCAGTTCCTTTCGAGTCGAGAGGGCTAGCCTTCGGGCTTCAGGCACAGCTACTTCGGGTCCGGATCGGTCCCGAAGCTGAGCTTCGCCAGCGGGCTGCGCGCGACCCAGTCGTCGAGCACCGCTTCCGGCCACGGACTGCCGGGCCCGTGGCGCCGGTTGAAGTCCTCGACAAACTCCGCGAGGATGTGCCGGCGCTCGCTCGGGTCGGTGATGACCGTCGCGGTCGCCGGCAGGTCGGCGACAACGCCGTGCTTGAGATGGAAGGTGAGATGCGGGTCGGCGCCGAGGTTCAGCAGCCAGGCGCGTGGGCGCTCTCCGGGAAGCCCGCTCAGGTAGATCGAGTCCTCGAATCGGTAGAAGACGGTCTCGATGCGTCGTGGCTCTGCGGAGCGCCGGCCGGTGGTGGTGATGTCGATCGTCCGCTGCTCCATCGTCGAGGAGCGATCGATCGCGAGCGCGGTGGCGATGTCCTCACGCATCGCCGGTCCAGACTACCAACGCGCGATCAGCTGCAGACCGGGGGCGGCGTGGCTGACGGGCCTCCCGGGTTGGATTCCAGAACGTCTCGCATCTCGGGCGATAGAGGTCGTCGGCGATGTCGTGCGGGAGCAGGCGGCTGGCGCGTCGGGTGCGGTGGCGCTCGCGGATTGGCGTCGATCTGCGTCCGTCTCGGCGTACTCGGCTCGCGCGGGTCGGGGGAGAGCTGGGGGAAGATCAGAGATGCTTGTCGGCCAGCGCAGCGCCTTCGGTCAGCGTGCGCAACTTGGCCCAGCAGATGTCCGGATCGATCGGGCCGAAGCCGGCCCAGGTGCCGAAGCCGCAGTCGGTCCCGGCGATCACGCGATCGGGGCCGACGATGTCGGTGAACTGACGCAGGCGCTGCGCGACCAGCTCGGGGTGCTCGATGTAGTTGGTCGACGTGTCGATCACGCCCGGCGCCAGCACCTTGTCGTCGGGGATCGGCGTGTCGCGCCAGACGGTCCACTCGTGCGCATGGCGCGGGTTGGCGGCCTCGAACAGGATCGTCGACGGCTTGGCACGCAGGACCTCGCCGATGATCTTCTCGACGGGGATGTCGAGATGATGGGGGCCTTCGTAGTTGCCCCAGCACAGGTGCAGCCGCACGTGGTCGGCCGGGATGTCACGCAGCGCGTCGTCGAGCGCGTCGATGTGCTGAGCGACGCGTTCCACGAACACCTCGTCGGGCTCGTCGCGGTACATGATGTGGCGGCCCATAGCCAGGTCAGGCGCGTCGATCTGCAGGGTGAAGCCGGCCGCCACGATCGCCTCGTACTCCTCGCGCATCGCGGCCCCGATCGCGGCCAGGTACTCGCCGGTTGAGGGGTAATGCTCGTTGGGCAGGAACAGTGCGATGACGCCGGGCGACGGCGCGTTCATGAACGCGCCCACGATGTCGTCGCGTCCGTCGACGGCGGCGCGGAGCGCTGCGAGGTCGCGCTGCAGCGGCTCGCGGTGCTCGTAGGCGATCGGGCCGCGGCATACGGATCGCTTGTACTTCGGGCCGGCGCCGGATTGGACTTGCCGGTCGCGGAATCGAGGGAACGCGTCGAGGTCGGCCGGCGTCGCTCGCGGGACGTCGTCGAGCTCGAACCCGGACAGGCGGTGGCGCACGTATGTCGCGTAGCCGATCTTGCTCATCTCGCCGTCTGAGACGAGGTCGATCCCGGCGTCGACCTGGTGCACGACTTGGTCGGCGACCGCCGCGCCCACGACGCGCTGAAACTCGGCGTCGTCGACCGTGCGGCCGTCGTCCTGAGCGAACACGACGTCGACGACCTCCTGGGGCCGCGGGAGGCTGCCGACATGGGTGGTCAGCATCGTCAGCGGCGGTCTTCGATCGGCTCGAGGTAGTCGAGCATCTCCTGCGCCAGGTGCGCGAACGGCGGCGGGATCTGGACCGTCGTGCCGAGCTGGTCCGCGGGCTCGTCGATCAGGAAGCCGCGATCGGCGGGCGTGAACGCGTACTCGAACAGCGCGCCACCGGGGGTGCGGTTGTAGCACGACAAAAAGTAGCCGCGGTCCTTCTGCTCGGTCACGTCGGTGTACCCGAGCCCCTCGATGAAGCCCTTGAGCCCCATCTGGTTCTCCTCGTCGACGACGTTCCACGCCCAGTGGTGCGGCGTGCCCTCGGCGAAGTGCCACGTCCCCGGCCGCAGTTCGGGCTCGTGGACGAGTTCCACGCGGCCGCCGAACCCGCCGGCCACCTCGAACGCCTGGTGCGGGCCGTCCTCGTCGACCTTCTCGGCCTCGAGGCCCGTCTCGAGGTACATGACCATCTCTTCAGGGTCGATGACAGAGATCACCGGCGCGTAGGCGCCCTTGATTCCGTGCTCGGACGGGACGCCGCCCTCGCCGTAGCCGCGGCGGGTATCGCCGCTCGTGCCGACCAGCGTGTATGGAATCCCGCAGGGGTGCGCGAACCGCAGGCGCTTGGTGCCAAGCGCCTCGGTGTGCTCGGTCGCGAAGCCCAGCTGATCGAGCCGGTTGGCCCAGTAGTCGATCGAACCGTCGTCGATCGAGAAGCCGATCTCCTTGACCTGGTTGGAGCCCCGGCGGCCGATCTTGCCCTGCTGGCGCATCGGGAACGCCGTCAGGATCGACCCCGCGTCGATGTCGGCGTTGGCGTAGTAGAGGTGGTAGACCGGCTCGGCACCGTCGTAGAGCATCGTCTTCTTGACCGGCCGCAGTCCGAGCGTCTGCGTGTGGAAGTCCCAGTCCTCCTGGGCGCCACCAGTCGACAGCGTGATGTGGTGGTTGCCGACGATCCTGCTGCTCATCGCGTTCTCCTCTGCGGCTCAGGGCGCTGGTGTGTGTCGCGCAGAACCCGGTGAGACTACACGGCCGACATCACGTGTTAGGGCGGCCGCCACGGGAACGCGGTGCGCGGCGAGTTAGTGTTTGGGGCGGGTGAGGCTCGTCTGGAGGATGTCGGCGAGCCAGTTGACGTATCGGGCGGTGCTCCAACCGCATTCATCGATGAGTCGCAGGTAGACGACTTCGTTTGCGAGGACATAGATGGTGTCAGCAGCGTGTTGAGGTGTGACCGTGTCCGGGAGGGCGCCGTTCGCGTCGAGTGCGTCTGCGACTTGTCGGAAGTCGGATCGGACCTGACCATGTGCGTTGTCTCTTCGAAGGGCCAGTTCGGGGTCGCTGTCTGCCGCGGCTTCGGCGAGCGCGAGTACGCGGGCGGTTCGGGCGAGGACGTTGCCGTTGAATTCGGCGAAGCGCCGGAGGATTTCATCGGCTGGGGAGTTGAGGATCTCCGGCCAGATGGTTCTGTTCGGCACTGGAGCGTCTCGGTCGTCGCCGCGCAGGTTCACCCTCACGATCTCTGAAAGCAGCGCGGCCTTGCTCGGGAACGCGTTGAACAGGGTCATTTCGGCGACGCCGGCTTCGCGGGAGATCGCTCTCGTCGTCGTGGGGATGTAACCGTCGCGCAGGAACAGCCGCTCGGCGGTGCTGCGGATCCGCCGCCGGGTCTCGAGCGCGGCCTGCTCGCGCTTGGGTGAGCGGTAGCCGCGGCGCGCGGGATCCGGGCCGCCCGTGGCCTTGACAACTCTCTCTGACATTCGTTATGGTGCCACTCTAGTGACCGGGCCGGCGGACGGGTCGCAGTCCCGTCCCAAGGAGAGATAGATGGAGGCGTGCGTCGGTTCCGCACATGTACTTCTTCCGGCTCGCCGGCGACACGGTCGTCCAATACGCGGCCGTTCGCGACGACCTCGGGATGACGCAGCAGTTCGGGCTGATCCCCGCGCCCGCAACCGGCCGCGCTGACGAGCGGGACCGGTGACCGCTCGGCGGCTCCCACTACCAAGTCGGACAGAAAGGAGACCCGCGATGCGAGTTACGACAGCAGCTCTCGCTTTCGCCGTGGTCGGAAGCATCATGTTGACGATTGCTACGTCGGTTTGCGGGGCAAGCGCGCCGAGCAAACCAGCGGGAGGGTCGGTGCGATTCATCGAGACACCAACGAGCGCCACCACCGGTTCGATCATCATCACTGGCGCGGTCGGAGATTACGGCACAGTGGTTTCGGTCGACAAGAACGGCGCCACGGAACCGAACGGCAAATATCTGAAGGTTGCGCTGAAAAAGGGGAGCTTCATGGTCAACGGGACGGCGATCGTCGCGAAAGAGAAGACCACCAGCTTTCCGATCAACCACTCTTCCTGTTCATCATCGGGCTCGATCTCCGCACCGGTAACGCTGTTCGGTGGCGCAGGCCTATATCAGAGGATTCGCGGAACAGTCAGGGTCACGGAAACCTTCGCCTGGGTTCTCGCTCGGCATACCAGCGGGGCGCAGGAGGGGCAGTGCGATGGGCACGACATCACCAAGATGGTGGTAGCGACCATCGGCTCGGGCAAGGTGCGCTTCTAGTATTCGGGCGTGGGACTCACTCGACAACCGGTCCGCAGGCGCGCGGCACTCGCGAATGGTTCGGCGACACGGCACTCGTCACGCGATCTGCGCCTCGCGCGTAGCGGTTGATCGAGCACCTCCTTCGCTACGTCTTCTCGGTTCCCCCTTCGAGCATGAGATCAGCGAAGCGCTCTTAGGAGGGTTGCGAGGTTGAGCCGCGACTCCGGGGCGTGATTGGCTCGTCGCGTCCCCGGCAGATCGCGGCTCTTTTGGAGCGCCGAGCGGCGACCGAGGCGCTGCTGTGCCTCGGCGAACACGAACTCGAAGTACCGCTTGACGTCCAGCACGCCCTGCTTGTCGGTCACAGGCCCAGGCCCAGGTACGACGATCTCGACGTCCAGCCCGCAGATCGTGTCGCACGCCGTGATCCAGTTGCTGATCGGCCCGGGCCACGCGATCGGTGTGCCCGCGACGAACACGAGGTCTCCGGTGAACACTTCGCGGGGAAGGAATCCGCGGGTTGGGCGTCTTGGGAAGCACCGGGCCGGAACAAGCGACGGATATCCGGCAGCCGGAGACGCACAAACCTTCAACCCGGAGGATCTCCCCGTGTCTTACACAATGGATGCAAACAGTCAGGCGCTCGTGCGCAACGTCACCCCTGTGCCCGCGCAGCGCGTGCTCGTTGTCGCCAATCAAGCCGCGTCCAGCCCGGCGCTGATCACCGAGCTGCGAGACCGGGCCAAACGCGGCCCGGTTGACATTCACCTCGTCGTCCCCGCCCTGAACGGCCACCTGCGCCACTGGCTATCCGACACCGACGGTGCCGTGTTGGCCGCACGCCGCCGTGGTGAAGATGCCCTGGCAGTACTGACGTCTCGTGGACTCCCGATCAGCGTGGAGATTGGCGACAGCGTCCCGCTGCTGGCGATCGGCGATGCCCTGGCACAGTTTCCTGCCGACGAGATCGTGGTAGCCACGCTGCCACCGAATCGGGCGCACTGGCTCGAGCAGAACCTCGTCGTTCTTGCCCGCCGCAAGTTCAACGTCCCGGTCCGGCACGTGATCGCACGAGAGGAAGTCGCGCTCGCCGCCTAGCAGATGGAGGCGGTGCGCGGCGGGCGGTCGAACACGACGATGCTGAGCGTGGCCGTACCCGTGCCTGTTCTTGCTCCCCTTGGGAAATTTGCCAGGACGTCGGGAAGGAAAGCCGGCGAGGAGCGTCCTACCAGTAGGCCTCGGCGCTTCGCCAGCCATCCAACCCTCTGCACAGGAGCACACATTGAGGAAGTATCAACTGGTCGCGCCGCTCGCTGGTGCGGCGCTGGCGCTCGCCGGATGCGGGAGCTCGCACAGCAGCACGCACTCGACCCAGACCGCGACGAGGGCCGCCGCCACGAGCACGCCGCCCGCCAGCAGCACGACGGCAGCGGCCGTCAGCACGACGGCCAGCCAGACGGATCCCGCCGCGCCGCCCTACCTCGCACCGCTGCACACCGTCACGACGCTCGCGTCAACCGTCCCCGCAAACGGAGACGTCAACCCGTACGGGCTGGTTCGCGTGACGAGCACCGTTGGCACGCTGCACGCCGGCAGCTTTCTCGTCAGCAACTTCAACGACAAGGCCAACAACCAGGGCACCGGCACCACAATCGAGCAGATCACCCCGTCCGGGAAGCGCACCCAGTTCGCACAGATCGCGTCGAAGTTGCCCGGGCCGTGCCCCGGAGGGGTCGGGCTGACGACGGCGCTGAACGTGCTGCCCGGCGGCTATGTCGTCGTCGGAAGCCTTCCCACCACCAACGGCAAGTCCGCCACCGCGAAGTACGGATGCCTGATCGAGCTCAACAGTGCCGGCCACGTGGTCGGAACGATCGCCGGCCCCAACATTCAGGGGCCGTGGGACATGACCGCGGTCAGCCACGGGGACATGACGACGCTGTTCGTGAGCATGGTGCTCAACGGCGGCGCCGCGAAGGGCCGCAAGGTGATCGACAACTCGACCGTGCTGCGGATCCGGCTGCGGTCCAGCGACAGCCAGGCGCCCAAGGTCCTCAGCCAGCAGGTCGTCGGCGATCGCATCCCGTGGATTGACAACTCCGCCGCGCTCGTGATCGGACCGACCGGCGTCGCGCTGGCCAGCAACGGCACCCTGTACGTGGCCGACACGCTGGACAACCGCATCTCCGCGATCAGTCACGCGATGACGCGCACGACACCCGCCCCCGACGGCGGAACGACGGTCACCAAGGGACAACATCTCAAACAACCGCTCGGGCTGATTCTGGCGCCCAACGGCAACATCCTGACCACCAACGCCGGCGACGGGAACATCGTCGAGACCACCCCGGCCGGAAAGCAGGTCGCCGTACGAACCGCCGACACCAAAACCGGGGCTGGATCTCTGTTCGGGCTGGCGACAGCCCCGGGGAAGACCGGTATCTACTTCGTCGACGACGGCGATAACACGCTCAAGTTGCTGCACTGAGTAGACACGTTCAGCGACTCGCTGACGACGCCGCCGACGGGAGAGGGTGCTCCCCGACCGGAGGATGCGTCGTCAGCTTGTCGCGCCGGAGTTCGTCGGACCTGAGCGCGGCTCGGTGTGCACGACCACGTCGGCGAGCTCCGGGTGTTCGATCCGCAGATCGCGCTCGAGGTCGCTGGCGAGTGTGTGGGCGGCGGCGAGCCGCGCGCCCGGGTCGGTGGTGATCGTCAACAGCGCGACCGGGCCCACTTCGGATTGGCGGACCTCCAACCGCAGCGGTGGGCGGCCGAGGATGCGTTCGATGCTCCCCGTCAGGCTTCCCTGGACGGGAGCGTCGCGCAGCGCGACCGGCGCCTCCAGCGGCTCCAGATGCGTGTAGACGGTGATGATCTCGGGGTCTACGCGGGCGACGGCGGTCTCGACGCGCTCGGAAATCTCGTGCGCGTTCTTGAGGCTGATGTCCGGGTCGAACTTGATGTGCAGCGTGACGATCGAGGTGCCGTTGGCCTTGGTGTAGATCCTGATGTTGTGGACGTCACCGACCGCGGGGTCGGCGAGCGCGGTGGCCAGGATCTGCTCGCGCAGGTCGGCGCCGCCCATCGCCGGCTCGGCGTGGACGAGGATGTCCGAGTCGGGAGCGATCTCCTGGACGGCGGCTTCGACTCGGTCGGCGATGTCGTGGCTGGCGCTGGCGGCGGTGGCCGGGGGCACGCCGACGATCACGTCGGCATACAGCCGGCCGGCGACATCGCGCAGGCGCAGGCGGCGCAGCTCGATGTCGGGGTTGGCGTCGGCGATCGCGTCGATGATCGCGTCGCGGGAGACCGGTGGGGCGTAGTCCATCAGGGCGCGGACGTTCTCGAACGCCAGCCGGCTGACGGCGGCGAAGATCACCGCGGCGACGCACAATGACGCGATCGCGTCGCCCGCGTGGAATCCGGCGGCGACCAGCAGCAGGCCGACGAGGACCGCGACGGAGCCGGCCATGTCGCCGGCGAAGTTGAACGCGTTGGAGCGAAACGCGGCGCTGGTGTACTGGCGGGCGGCGCGCAGCGAGAGCACGATCCGGCTGGCATCGATCGACAGCGCGATCGCGATCACCACGAACACGTACCAGCCGGTGTCGATGTGGTGGCTGCCGCCGATCAGCCGCTTGATCGCCTCAAACGTGATGATGCAGCCGCCGACGAACACGATCGCCGACTCGCCGAGCGCGGCGATGTTCTCCGCGCGCCGGTGCCCGTAGTTGTGTTCGGCGTCGGCCGGACGCGTCGCCAGCAGCACCGCTCCGAGCGTCAGCACGGCCGCGATCACATCGCCGGAGGACTCGATCCCGGCCGACACCAGCGCCAGGCTGCCGGTCGCCAGCCCCGTCCCGAGCTTGAGGCCTACCAGCACGACGGCCGCGAGCAGCGACGCCGTGGCGATGCGGCGCGGCCCGGCGTCCGGCTCTCGATCAGCTGTTGCCGCTACCCGCGCGATGGCGCCGATTATCGGCGATCGGCCGCCAAGCGGTCGTGGCGTGCGGGAAGGATCCGCTCTGCTTCGGCGTCATGGCAGGCAATGGATCGCATCGAAATTCGAGCCGGCTATCGGCGGATCAGGCGGTTGGAGTGGCCGCGGAGCTTTCCGCTCGTTCAGTTCCCCAACAATCCGCTGATCGTGGCGTTCCTCGCCGGACAGCTCGCCGCCGTCGTGCACGGCGCCGGGCGCGGTGACGCCCGTGCCGTCTCATATCTGGCGATGACGATCTGGGCCTACGAGGAGCTCGCCCACGGCGTCAACTGGTTTCGCCGTCTGCTCGGGCTGGCCTACATCATCTCGACCGGCGTCCGCCTCGCGATCGCGCTCCACCACTGACCGCGAGCGCCCAGCTCGTTGAGCCGTTGCAATCGCCGCGACGACTGCGATCATCCGGGCGCTGATGTGGCACACGTTCGGCGAGCTCTAGCCTCGGACAGGGCCAGCGGGCTGCCGTGCAGATAGCTCTGGCGTTGATCGCGGCAGCCCTGTTCGCGCTCGGCAGCGTGTTGCAGCAGAAGGCCGGCGCCGACGCTCCGACGATCGGTGCCCGTGCCGGTCTGTTGTTGCGGATGGCGCGCGAACCGGTGTGGCTCGCCGGCGTCGCCGCCGATGGTCTGGCGTTCGTAGCCCAGGCGGCGGCGCTCGGCGTCGGTCGGTTGGCCGTAGTGCAACCGCTGCTGGTAGCGAGCGTGGCGTTCGCACTGCCGCTCGGAGCCTGGCTCAGCGGCCAGCGTGTGCAACGACAGGACGTGATCGCGGCGGCCGCGCTGCTGGCGGGCCTGGGCACGTTCATCGTGATCGCCGACCCTGCGGGCGGTCGCAGCGGCGCGCCGCTGGGTGCGTGGCTGATCGCCGCCGCAGCGTGCGGCGGGCCGTGCGTCGCGCTGACGCTGTTGGCTCCGCGCGCGCCGGGTTCCCGCCGAGCGGCGTTGCTGGGCGCCGCCGCTGGGGTCCTGTTCGCGCTGTCGGCCGCGTTGACCAAGGCGGTGGTCAACGAGTTGTCCGATGGGCTCTCGGCGGTGATCACGACCTGGCCGTTGTACGGATTGATCGCGGTCGGCTACGTGTCGATGACCCTCAACCAGATGTCACTTGACGCGGGCGCGCTGGCCGCCACGATGGCCACCAGCACCGCCTCGGACCCGATCGCGAGCGTCGTGCTGGGGCTGACCCTATTCAAGGAGTCGATCGATGGTCGCCCGGTCGAGGTGCTCGTGATCCTGATCGCCCTGGTGGTCGTCGTCGGGGCGATGATCGTGCTCGCCCGTGATCAAGCCGAGGCGTCGTCGATCGCGAGCGCGTAGCGTGACGTGATGACCGTCCGCGAACCGGAAGATCAGGAGCCGATCGCCGACGCTGAGGTGCGTTTTCAGGCCGGGATCCGGGCTGCCCGCTTGGAGAAGCTACGGGCCCTGCGCGAGCGAGGAGTCGAGCCCTATCCGGCCCGCTTTGACCGTGACAGCACGGCCGGCGCGGTCCGGCAGGCCCACCCCGAGCTCGCCCCGGGCACGGTGACCGCAGACGTGGTGCGGTTGGCCGGGAGGCTGATGGCGCAGCGCCGCCACGGTGGGCTGATCTTCGGCGAGCTGCGCGACGAGACGGGCGTGATCCAGCTGATGGTCGGCCGCGACCAGGTCGGGCAGGCGGCGCTTGAGGACTTCTCCGATCTCGACCTCGGCGACTGGATCGGCGTCTCCGGGACGGTCGTCAGCTCCGACCACGGCGAGCTGTCCGTCCGGCTGGCCGGGTTCGAGCTGCTGGCCAAGAGCCTGCGCGCGTTCCCCAGCATCCGCCACGGGCTGGTGGACCCCGAGGCTCGATACCGCCGGCGATACCTGGATCTGGCGCTCTCGCAGCCGACGCGACAGACGTTCGCGATCCGCTCGTCGGTGATCGGCGCGGTCCGCCGTGTGTTGATCGACCGGGGCTTCCGGGAGGTGGAGACGCCGGTGTTGCTCGGCCAGGCCGGCGGTGCGGCGGCGCGTCCGTTCATCACCCACCACAACGCGCTGGACATCGACATGACGCTGCGGATCGCACTGGAGCTGCCGCTCAAGCGGCTGATCGTCGGCGGCATGGATCGCGTGTTCGAGGTCGGTCGCGTGTTTCGTAACGAGGGGCTCGACACCCGGCACAACCCGGAGTTCACGCTGCTGGAGGCGTACCAGGCGTTTGCCGACTACCACGACATGATGGAGCTGACCGAGGCGATCGTCGTCGCGGCTGTGACCGAGGCGATCGGCACCACGATCATCCGGGTCCGAGACCGTGAGATCGATCTGCAGCCGCCGTGGCGGCGGGTGACGATGGCCGAGCTGATCCGGGAGCACGCGGGCGTGGAGATGCATCCCGAGATGCCGCTGGCGGAGGCGCGCGGGATCGCGGACGAGCTCGGGATCCCGTGGCTGGAGGTGTGGGGCGCGGGCAAGATCATGAGCGAGGTCTACGACGTGAGCTCGGAAGCGCAGCTGATCGAGCCGACGTTCGTGATCGATCACCCACGTGAGATCTCGCCGCTGGCGCGAGCGCACCGAGACGATCCCGCGCTCGCCGAACGATTCGAGCTGGTGGTCGCCGGCCGCGAGCTCGCCAACGCCTACTCAGAGCTCAACGATCCGGTTGATCAGGCCGCCCGCTTCCAAGCGGAGGCGCAGCAGCAGGCGGGCGGCGAGGATGAAGCCGAGCCGGTCGACGACGACTATCTCGAAGCACTGGAGTACGGACTCCCGCCCACCGGTGGACTCGGGATCGGGATCGACCGGCTGGTCATGCTGCTCGCCGGCCAGGAGGCGATCCGCGAGGTCATCCTGTTCCCGACGCTGCGGCCGGCGGGGCAGCCACCGGCTGACAACTTGGCGAGCGTCAACACCGGGCGCGCACCGTCCGCCGCCGCCGCTGTCGCCGGCGCACCGGCCGAGCCGTCCGGGTGGCCGCCGGCAGCGCCAGCAGAGCCGGCGGTTGCGGCCCTGACGCACCGTCCCCGGACGCTGCGGCCGCTCGCCTGGGCCAGCGTGATCGCGGCCGTGTTCTCGCTGCTGCCGACCGTCACCGGGTCGCGCTTCTCGATTGCACGGTTCGCGTTCGTCTCGCACTCGGTCCGCTCGGTCGGTCTGATCGCTTCGGTCGTGATCGGCATCTGGTTGATCGCGATCGCCAGGGGACTGGCGCGAGGCAAACGGCGCGCGTGGGCGATCAGCATCGTGCTGTTCGCGGCTGCCGCCGTCATCCATCTGCTCCGGGGACCCGATCCGCTCGCGGTCCTGCTGTCGGTGGCGATGCTCCTCGCGTTGATCTGGTTCCGGCACGACTTCCGCGCGCAAACGGATCGCGGCTCGCTGGCCCAGGCGATCGCATTCGTGCCGCTCTATCTGGTCGGTGTGCTCGCGGTCACCGCGATCACGCTGTTTGCGAACCGCCACCACATCGACCCCGGGCTGACCGTCGGCGGCGTCGTTCGCACCACCTACGGGGGCCTGATCGGCCTGCACGGCCCGTACACGTATCACCGTCGGGTGTTCCGGGAGTTCATCGACGCCGGGCTGCCGACGCTGGGTATCGCCGGCGTCCTGATGTTCCTGTACCTCGTGTTCAAGACGTTCGTCCAGGCCCAGCCGCCGAGCGCCGAGCGGAGAGGGCGCGCGGAGCAGATCGTGCGGACCTGGGGCGACGACACGCTGGACTACTTCGCCCTGCGTCGTGACAAGAACTACTTCTTCTCGGCGGACGGCCGATCGCTGATCGCCTATCTCTACGTCCGCGGGACCGCGATGGTGGCGGGTGATCCGGTCGGTCCGCCGCAGGACACCGCCGGGACGATCGACGAGTTTCTGCATTTCTGCGCCGGACGCGGCTGGCGGACGGCGTTCTTCGCGGTGCGGGAGGCGGATCGGCAGATCTATCGCGACCGCGGCATGCACGTGATCTACCTGGGTGACGAGGCGATCGTGTCGTGTCGCGAGTTCACGCTCGAGACGCCCGCGATGAAGGATCTACGGGCCGTGGTCCGCCGGCTCGAGCGTGACCACACATTCGAGCTGATCGCCGAGAGCGAGGCGAGCCCGGCGCTGGTGTCTGAGCTCAACGAGATCAGCGAACTGTGGCGCGGCGGCGCCCCCGAGCGCGGCTTCACGATGGAGCTGGGCCAAGCGGTCGAAGGCTCGGAGAAGGACTTCGTGATCGCCCTTGCCCACGACGGCGAGGGGCGCGTGGCGGGCTTTTTGCGGTTCGTTCCGGTCTATGGCCAGCGGCCTGGATACTCCCTGGATCTGATGCGCCGGCGCCCGGATGCGGCCAACGGCATCACCGAGTATCTGATCGCACGCGCCGCGCTGGGGTTGGGCGCCCGTGGCTTCGAGTCGCTGTCGCTGAACTTCGCCGCCTGGGGTCGTCTGCTCGACAGCGCCGAGGACGCCGGACTGGCCGGTCGCGTGCAACGGTTGATGGCCAAGGGCCTGAACCCGTTCTTCCAGATCCAGTCGCTGCGTGACTTCAACCAGAAGTTCAACCCGACCTGGGTGCCGCGGTCGGTCGTGATCGACGACATCTCGGACCTGCCGCGGATCGCGCTGCTGTACGCGAGCGTCGAGGGGTTCCTCGAGCTGCCGGTCCTCGGCCGGCTGTTGGAGCCGCCGCTTCGCCAGCAGGTCGACGCCGCAGAGCCCGTCGCCGAGGGCGAGCCCGCTGCGACGTCTGACTGAATGCCGCGTTCGCTTCGCTTCGCGCCCGGTCCGGCGCGATGCGTCCAGAATCGCGGGCGCTGCTCATGCCGGCTTGTTCGGTTGCCGATCGTTGGCTTGAGGTAGGCGATTTGGCGGATCGGATCGGTACCCCAGTGGTGAGCTCCTCCGCCGCGAGGAGCAACCCGGACGGAAGGTAGGAGATGGGATCCAGCAGCAGTGCAGCCGCCGCCAGGGCAGCGGAGAGGACGAATCGTCGCGTTGACCGGCTGACGGAAGGTCTTGCGGAATGCGAGGAGCGCTTCCAAGCGTCGGTCGAGACGCTGATCGACCCGTTTGTGTTGCTGGCCCCCTTACGTGACACGGCTGGCGGGATCGTGGATTTCGTCTACGAGTACGCAAATGAAGCTGCGTGTGAGACAAACGTTCTCGGGCGCGAAGAGCTGGTGGGAACGCGCATGCTTCAGCGGGTCACGCAGCTGGCTCCGGTGGGCCTGTTTGACGAGTATGTGACCGTGATCGAGACGTGCGAGCCGTTGGCGCTCGACGATTTCGCCCAGCCCAATCGGCGTGGTGGCGAGCCCGACCAGCGCTCCTTCGATGTGCGGGCGCTGAGAGCGGGAGAGCTGCTTGTGCTCACGTGGCGGGACGTGACCGAGCGCGACCGTGCCGAGGTGGACCGCGCGCGACTCGCCACAATCGTGCGCTCGTCGTATGACGCGATCATCTCGGTTGACGCGGATCTGCAGATCGCGAGCTGGAACAGCGGCGCGGCAGCGCTCTATGGCTACGACGCCGAGGAGGTTCTGGGCAGCTCAGGCGACGTTCTGATTCCGCCTGATGCCACGCCTGAGAGCCGTGGACTGTACGAGCGGATGCTCACCGGTGGGGACGTGCGGCGCTATGAGACGCAGCGGCTGCACAAGGACGGCACGTTGATCGACGTCGAGATCACCGCGTTCGCCCTGGTTGACGCCGCCGGCAAGGCCGCTGGCGCCACCGCCATCACGCGCGACATCTCAACGCGCAAGCGGGCCGAGCGAGCGCTGGCCGAGAGTGATGAGCGCTACCGCGAGATCCTCGACACCACACCGGACGGCGTGTGGCGTGTCGACGCCGAGGATCGCACCGACTACGTCAACCCGCGGATGGCGAGCATGCTCGGCTATTCGCCGGAGGAGATGGTTGGCCGCAAGTTGTCGGACTTCATGGATGCCGACCAGTTTGAAATCGCGCGACAGGAGATGGCGACGGCGCGTGAGGACATGCGGCTCGGGGTTGTCGAGAACAGTTTCGTGCGCAAGGACGGCACGCATTGCTGGGCGCGCGTATCGCACACCGGATTGACCGACACGCACGGCAATCACACCGGCGGGCTGGCGATCATGTCCGATATCAGCACGACAAAGGCTCAGGCGGTGGAGCTGCGCACGGGCGAGCACTTCCTCGCTGCCCTGACCGACAGCATGGCCGAGGGGATGTTCGCGCTGGACACTGATGGACGCGTCACCTACATGAACCAGGCCGCCGAAAAGCTCCTGGGCTGGACGGCTGACGAGCTCGCTTCTCGCTCGATGCACGACGCGACCCACTATCAGCACGAGGACGGCTCGCCCTATGAGGCAAAGGACTGCCCCCTTCGGCGCGCCCTCAGCACCGGCACGACCGCCCGGGTCGAGGACGATACCTTCACCCATCGCGACGGCCGGCTGCTGCCGGTCGCCTACAGCGCCGCGCCGATCACGATCGACGAGCACGTCCAGGGGATCGTGGTCGTGTTCGCCGACGTCAGCGCCCACCGCGCCAACGAGCTGCGTCACAAGCGGGAGCGCGAGACGCTCAACTGGGTCGGCCGGATCAGAGACGCGCTGGACGAGGAACGCCTCGTGCTGTACGCGCAGCCGATCATCGACCTGCGCAGCGGCGAGGTTGCCGCGCATGAGCTGTTGCTACGGATGATCGACCGCGACGGCGTGATCATCGCGCCGGATCGATTCCTCCCCGCCGCCGAGCAATACGATCTGATCGAGGAGATCGACCGCTGGGTCCTCGCCCGAGCGATCAAGCTGGCGGGGCACGGAATCAAAGTGCACTTCAACATCTCCGGCAAATCACTCGGTTCCCGCGAGCTGATCAGCGACCTCGTCCGCGGGCTGCGGGACACCGGCGCCGACCCGAGTTTGCTGGTCTGCGAGATCACCGAGACCGCGCTCGCCACCGACGAAGCCGTCGCGGAAGCGTACGTGCACGAGCTGCGCGAACTCGGTTGCGGGATCGCGCTCGATGACTTCGGTACCGGCTACGGCGGCTTCTCCTACCTCAAGCACCTGCCACTCACCGTCGTGAAGATCGACATCGAATTCGTTCGCGACCTCCCCGAGAACCCACAGAACCAACACGTCGTCAAAGCGATCGTCAACCTCGCCCAGGCGTTCGCGCGCCAAACGATCGCCGAAGGCGTCGAGAGCCAAGCCACCCTCGAACTGCTCGAGCAGTACGACGTCGACTACGCGCAAGGCTACGAGCTCGGCCGCCCCGCACCGATCGACACCATCTTCAAAGACCACGAGTCCGGCGTCGCGGCAGCCTGAGCGAATCCCAGCAGGTTCTTGGGCCGCCTATGATGCCGCCGATGGCGGACGCCCCGCCCCGCCCCGAGCGGTTTGCCGCACAGACCGACCCCGCGGCGCTTGAGGACCTGCGTGCGCGCCTGCGCGCGACGCGGTGGCCGGATGCGCCCGAGGACGCCGGGTGGTCGCTCGGGACCGACCTCGCCTACCTCCGAGAGCTCGTCGTCTACTGGACGGATGCGTTCGACTGGCCGGCGCAGGCGGCGGCGCTCGCCCGGCTGCCCCGCTTTCGCGTCTCGCTGCGCGGCCTCGGGATCCACTTCGTGCACGCCCGCGCCGTCGCGCCGGCCGGGCCGGTGCTGCCGCTGGTCCTGACCCACGGGTGGCCGGACTCGTTCTGGCGCTACGTGAAGGTCATCCCGTTGCTCATCGACCCCGGCGCGCACGACGCCGATCCCGCCGACGCGTTCGACGTGGTTGTGCCCGATATTCCGGGCTACGGATACTCCGACCGCCCCGCCGGTCCGGCGCTCGACTCGATCGCCGTCGCCGGGCTGTGGGCGGATCTGATGGCTGCCCTCGGCTACGCGCGGTTCGGGGCGGCGGGTGGGGACATCGGCAGCCACGTGAGCCGCTATCTCGGACTCGACCACCCCGACCGGGTCGTGGCTGTGCACCGTACCGACGCGGGCGTCCCCGTCTTCAGCGGCGACCGGGGTGACCTCACGCCCGAGGAGCGCAGCTGGCTCGCGGACGCCGCGGCGTGGGGCGCGACCGAGGGGGCGTACGCCGCCATGCATCGCACGAAGCCCCAGACCGCCGCCGTCGGGCTGACCGACTCGCCCGCCGGGCTCGCCGCCTGGATCGTCGAGAAGCTGCGGGCCTGGAGCGACTGCGACGGCGACATCGAGCGGAGCTTCACGAAGGACGAGATCCTCACCAACGTCACGCTCTACTGGCTGACTCAGACGATCGGCTCATCGATGCGCATGTACCGCGCAAACGCCGCGATCGGACCAGTTCAGCTCGCCCGACGGGTCGAGGTGCCGTCCGGCTTCTCGCTCTTCCCGGGCGACATCGTCCGGCCGCCGCGGGCGTGGCTCGAACGCACGGCGAACGTCGTGCGTGTGACCGAGCCGGCATACGGCGGGCACTTCGCGCCGTTCGAGGCGCCGGAGCTCTACGCGGAGGAACTGCGCGCGTTCTTTCGGCCCTACCGGGCGGCGGCAACGGGCTGAGAGCGTCCGACGGCGCGTCGCCGACGGTCACCCCGCCGCTGAGCGGGAGCCATGATCGGCGACCTTGACGGACGCTCACCATCGCTGCGGAAGTCTTGCATCTCGCGAGAGCGCTGGATCGGGACGACCGTGGAAGTCAACAACAGGACAACATCTCCGGGTCGATCGGCAGCCAAGCTGTCGGTGCGACCGTCGCAGGCGTTCGGACCTCCTCCCGGATTGTCTGAGATCGGCGGTCGACCAAGCTTTCAGATGACGACGCCGCGCCGGTCACCGATCGTGGCGAGCGGCTCCTTCGGCCGGCCCGCTCGAGCACCGGTCCGGCCGGAGGGGGTGCGCTTCAGTCGCCGTTGGGTCGCGCGCCGGAGTCAGGCGGCGGATTGCCGCCAGGGTCACCGGGCAGGATCGTCGGCCGCGGCACGGGTGGCTTTGGCTTAGCCATGGCGGAAACATTACGCCAACGTCAAGCGCGACGAGACGAAACGTGGCCGCGATCCGGCGCTCTGCGTGGTGCGGGGCGACCCGCGGTCAGAATGCCCGGGATCCGCGCAGCGCTGATCGAATCGCTCGCCACACGGCTACCAGCAGCAGCAATTGGAGGCCGTGAGGGGCGACGACATCCTGGCCGGCGCCACCGTTCGAATTCTCCGCCGGGTCTGGTGGCGGTTTGGGCAGCGCCAGATCGTTCGGGACCTCTCGACCGAGCAGCAGCGTGCGGTTGAGGTTCCAGGCCAGTGCCCGCTCATCGCGGAAGTCGGCGGGAGCTCGCAAGCCCACCTTCTCGTACAACTCGCGGCGATGCAGGTCGATGCAGGCTGATACCACGACCCCCCAGCGTTGAACTGCACCAATCGCAGCTCGATAGGTGGCCAGTGCCACCGCCAATGGGATGGCAACCGCCCAGAGCGACGCGGCGCTCTGATACTTGAGCACATCGAAACCAAGCACGACAGCGGAGATGATGCCCACCAGCGAACCATTGACGAAGAACGCGACGTCGCCCTTTGCGTCGGTGAGCACCTGGGCCTCCTGGTCGGACAGAAGGCTCTCGATATGCGGCCACGCACCAATGCTGTTCAGATGCCAGTTGGCGAACGAGCGCCACTCGAAGGCACGCAATGCGTTGCCGAACGACGTCGGCAACAGCAGGTGTGTGGAATCAGGATGCGCCCTGTCGTAGGGAAACCGCAGCCCGAGTCGCCAGGCCGCCTGGAAGGGGCCCTCGTCGTCGATGTGTTGGTCATCGCACTTCTTGCGCGCGCGCCGAAAGCGCCGGCGCTGGGCAGCGAGCGGCACTCGATAGATCAGGCGGATCACCGGCACCCGGTCAAGCGCCCTCAGCGGGTAGCCCTCAAAGATACGAAGCACGTTGTAGTTCAGGCCGAGCAGGAGCAGTCCGCCGGCCAGCGCGGCACCGCCGAGGATCGCGATACGCGCGCCCGATGAGGACTGCGTGTACACGTGGGGCAGCATCGATGAGTCAACGGCCTGGGCCAGCGCGACCATCGCGAAGAACACCGGCAGGAAGAACCCGACGATGAAGTAACGGCTGAACACGCCGGCGATGTCACTGAGGCCCATAGTCAGCTATGTATTGGCGACGGGGGCGTGCCTGCGCAGCGACGCCGAGAGTCAGGTGGACGCACCGCGAGCCGCGCCTCGATCCGCGCTTGGATCGCCCGAACTTCCGCGGCAAGCTGCTGGGATGAGCGTCTGCCCTCGCGACGGGCGCTGCGTTCTGGGGCTGGCATACACGCCTCTTGGGAGCACGTAAGAGAAGCCCGGCAAGCTTATCCGCAGCCGTCCGCCACGGGGTCGTGCGGCCTTCAGATCTGGCGGCCTTCACGCATTGTCCGGGTGGCGGGCGCCGTGGCCGGCGAGAAACCGGTCGAGCAGGCGGTCGATCGAGACCGGGGTGCGCTCGGCGTCGGGCTCGAGCTGGGCGGTGATCGTGCGGGCGAACAGCGGGCCGATCAGCGCCTCGAGCGCGTGCGCTGGGGATTCCTTGATCAGGCGCCCGGCCCGTTGGTGGTGAGCGATCAGGGCCCGGAGCCTGGTCTGGACGGCCATCGGCTCGCGCAGCACCTGCGCCAGGTCCGGGTCGCGGCTGGCCTCGGTGATGAGGATCAGCATCAGCTGTCCATGCCCGTCCATGACGGTCGCGTAGTACTGGAGGATGCGGCGCAGATCGGCGTGGACGTCATCGGTCGGGGTCGTGCCGGCGGCCGCGAACTCTCCGATGTCGGAGTCGACGGCGGCGAGCATCAGTCGGCGTTTGTCGCCGAAGCGGCGAAACAGGGTGACCTCGTTGATCCCGGCCGTCTCGGCGATCTGGCGCGTGGTCGCGCCGGCGTAGCCGTGCTCGAGCACGGTGGCGATGACGGCGTCGAGGATCGTGCGGTCGGGGATGCGGCTGGCGATGGCGGGATCGTGGAGTGGTTGACGCGGAGCTGCGATCAGCATACAATGTAAGTAATCACTTGCTTGCATGACATCACGCCACATCGAAAGGACACCGATATGCCTGACCACGTGCTGATCCTCGCCAACGAGTACGTCGTCGACGCGCAGCGCTCGCTGCCGCCGGCACTCATCGCACAATCACGGAGTACGCGCGAGGTGCTACTCGTCGCACCGATCATGCCGAGCCGGCTGCAGTCGCTGTGCTCGGACATCGACCGGGCTCGGAGCGCGGCCGACGCCCTCCTGCGGCGGATCGCGAATGACATGAGCCGGTTCCGCGCGCCCCCGGGCCTGCAGATCGGCGATGAAGATCAACTCACCGCCGTCTCGGACGCGCTGGCGACCTTCCCGGCCGAAGCGTGCGTCGTGATCGCGCATCCAGACGGCTGCCGGCACTACCGTGAACGCGACGTCGCCGAGCGGATCCGCGCACGGTTCAACCTGCCGACGAGCTTGCTCACGGTCACCCCGCAGGGGCGAGTGACCGGCTTCGAGCCCAGCTGATCCGAACCGGGTGGCGGCCGACACCGAGCCCCGGGAAGCGGAGCGCCCGGGTTCCCGTCGGCCGCTGCGCGCCATTGATCAGCCAGCCGCGGCCGCCCCACGCCTGGCGACGTTTGCTGGCGCACGCTCGGCGGTGCCTATAGGGTTGGCGCCGGACCGGGGCGGAGGGCGACGTTGCCTTCGGGGTCGAGGGCGCGAGCCTGGTGAGACGATCGAGTACGTGGGCGTGAGGCTCCGGGTCCGGGCATAGATCAACGTAGGACGGATGAGGGAGGTCATCGATGAGGGCTGCCAAGTTGGCCGGCGCGGTCGGCGTGACCGTGTGCCTGCTGGGTGTTGGATCTGTGGCGTTGGCGGCGTCCACTCCACAGGGCGGCAAGATCCGTGTGTTTGTCACCACCACGTCGAACACGAAGAGCAAGATCCTGATCACCGGGGCGATCGGGGACTACGGCACGGCCGTCTCCCAGGACGCCAGTGGCAAGGTTGATCCCAACGGGAACTTTGAGAAGGTGACACTCAAGCAGGGTGGTTTCGTCGTCAACGCAACCGGGTTGGCTAAGAAAATCAACAGCGTGAAGCCGACGATCAACAAGGCCAACTGCTCGGTTGCGGCCACCGCCACTGGTCCGGGCACGCTCGGGGACGGCACCGGCGCGTACACGGGGATCTCTGGCACGGTGGCGCTCACGGTCACGTTCGCGGGGATCGCGCCGAAGACCGCCACGGGCTGCAATCTGAGTCAGAACGCGCCGGTGTTCGGCGCGTATCAGTCGATCACCGGCGTCGGGAGCGTGAGCTTCAAATAACCCGACGGGGCGGCAGCGGCGGTACCCGGCGAAGTTCGGGCGCCGCCGCGTCGCGCTGCTTGACGCGAGCCTCGGCGTCGGTCACGAGCGCCTGACTCAGCTTGGTCGCGCTCACGTCACTTGGGGGTGCGAGCGCGTGAGACACCCCCAGTCGACCGCGGCGACGACGAGGATCGCGGAGCGGCCGAGGCGGCGGCGGGCCGCGCGCGGCGGCGAGTCGTCACCCGCTGATCCCTGGGGATCTCGGCTCGCACGACGTCTCGGACGAGCTTGGGCAGCTCATCGTCGAGGAACTTGGCCATCCGCTGTTCATCGCGCAGGATCGCGCTGGCGAGCTTGGCGGTATCGGCGTCACCGACCTCCTCGGCGAACGCTTCGATCGCGGTGTAGATCGCGATCTCGAGGTGTTCCTCACGCACCTGGTCCTGGGCGATCCGGACCTGAGCGTCGACGCCCTCGGCGGCCGACGTTCGGGCTGCGATCTGACCCTTGAACGCGGCGACCGCCTTGCCGGCGGCCTCGCCGACCGCCGACACGACGGCCGGGGTGGCAAACCCGCCTTTGTCCCCGCCAAGCTGCCCGATCCGCTGAGTGACCAGGCGTTCGTGCCGCTCGGTCTCTTTGAGGTGGCCCTGGAGCCGTTTCTTGTACGCGGGCTTCTCGATCAACGGGACGTGGGTGCTGAGCTCGGCTTGGAGTCGGGCTTCATTGGCGCGGGCCTCGTCGAGCCAGTCGATCAGCTTGGCGTCCCGAGCGTTGGGAACGGCGTCATCAGCCATGATCATCTCCTGTGGGCAGCGTGTGAATGACTCGGGCCGGCGGTCCGAGGAGGGCAACGATATGCCGCTTGTGCGCGTCGTCTGGCTCCGTGTAGGGTCGCGACGGTACTGGTGAGGCGAGTGGAGGAGTCCTTGGATGAGCGGTGAAGGCCAGCGAGAGCTCGTTTCCGGGTTCTATGAGAGCTTCAATGCCAACCACATCGACGCCGCGCTGTCGGCGTTCTCCGCCGAGCTTGAGACGGTTGATCCGGGGATGGGGACTGTCTATGGGCATGAGCCGTTTCGCGAATATCTGGAGACCTTCAAGCGAGCGATGCCCGACGCGCAGGCGGTCATCGAGCGTCTGGTCGAGGCGGGTGACACGGTCATTGTCGAGGGTCGGTTCGTCGGGACTCACACCGGCCCACTCGCCACTCCCGATGGCGATGTTGACCCCAGCGGCGCAAGCGTGGACCTGCGCTTCGCCGACTTCTCACGCGTGCACGAAGGGAAGATCGTCTCCTACCGCACCTACTACGACCAGCTGGGACTATTGACCCAGCTGGGCCTGATGGGCGAGTCGCCCGACTGAAGACGCCACCTGACGCCGCGGCTGCCGGCGTCGTCGGTGCGCTGGCTTGACGACGCGCGCCACAAACACCGGGTGCTGAGGTCCGGCACCCCGATAGCCGGCGCAGCGCCCTGTGGTGGAATGCGGCCGGCGCTGAGTGGCGGGCTCGCTGCTGTACGCAGCCGCGTCCTCGGTCGACGGTTGACCGGTGAACACCGTGCACGGAGCCAGCGAGCAGGACGACCCTTCGGCCACAAAGCATGAGCCATACGGGACGGCGTTGACGTGTCCGACGGTGAGCCGAGCCTCGAGATGGGATGCCCCGGCAGGCGAGTCGGTACCGCCTGCGGCGATCGTCGTGCCGACGATCGCGAGCGCGACGGCGACGAGTACGGCGGCGGTCATGAGGTGTGCCCGCTGGCGAGCAGATCGGACCAGTACCGCTCCGGCGATCGCGTCTCGGATCAGGCGCGTGCGTGAGACGTCGCCGTGCGCCCGCAGTTCGTCGTGAAGGTCCAGCAGCTCGTCGCCGTACCGGTTCCGGATTCGCCGGGGATAGAGCTTGAGCAGCATGCGCATCACTGGGGAGCTCATACCGGTTGGACTCCGATCCGCGCCAGACCGACGCGCGTGATCTGCTCGTCGCGTCTGAGCTGTTCGGTGAGCGCCGCCGTACCGGCAGCGGTGATCTGGTACGGATGCCGACGTTTCTGGGCAGGTAGCGCTTTGACCAGACCGGCGTCCTCGAGCCGGGCCAGGGCGCCGTACAAGGTGCCCGGCCCCAAGGTCACGCCCGCGAACTGCTCGATGTCCTTGATCAGGGCATAGCCATGCTTGGGCCCGTCGGCCAGGCTGGTGAGCACCAGGACCACACGCTTGGAGAGATCGGCGGCCACTAGTACGCCGGACGATACATCGCGACTGGACATAGTCAAGCGGGGCGATGTATCAGTTGCGCCCGTGGGTGCTCTTCGTCGTGAGCACGAAGCTTGGGACGTCACCGCCGGGGACGCGGCGGTTCACCAAGGGAAACCGGGAGAGAGATGATGAGACGCCACGGACCGAGGGCGATCACGAAGCTGCAACGGGCCAGGCGGCGCGGGGCGGGACGCGGGAAACTGGGCCTGGCGACGGTCGCTGCCGCGGTGGCGCCGCTGGCCGTAGCCCTCGGCTCGGTCGCACCGGCCCAGGCCGACGCGCCGCCGCACCCGACCCCGACGCTGACGCTCAGCAACGGCAGCGGCAGCTACCTGGGTCAGCGCTGGGCGCTGTCCGGGACCGGCTTCGCTCCCTTGGCGACGATCACGGTCCAAGTGCTCCAGGTCAGTGCGACCGGCGCGGTGCAAGCGGTCCGGGAGACACAGACCGGCCTGACCACCAGCCCGGCGGGACCGGCGTGCTGGGGCACGGGGCTGATGCGACGTTGCGAGTACCGCCCGGGAGGCACGTTCTCCACCGAAGGCCACCTGACATACACGAATGTCCCGGGCGTCGGCGACGAGCCGGAGGCCGTCAACCCGCTGCAGTGCGGTCACGACTATCAGGCGATCGCCTTCGAGTGGGTCGATGGCGTGCTCACCATCGACTACGTCACCAGTAATCTGCTCAGCGAGCCCGCCTGCTCCTGAGCGAGGCGCCGTACACTCGGCGCGAGCGGTGTTTGAAGGCCAAGCCGATCGGGGAATCGAAATCACCGCGCGGTGAGCTCGACCGCCCCCAATCCGGATCGTTGGAAGGCGCTCGCCGTCTGCCTGGTGGCGGGCTTCATGACGCTGCTCGACATCTCGATCGTCAACGTCGCGCTGCCCTCCATCAAGACTGGGCTGCACGCCCAGGAGAACGAGCTGGAATGGATCGTCTCCGGCTACGCGCTCGCGTTCGGCCTGCTGCTGGTGCCCGCCGGTCGGCTCGGCGATGCTCGCGGGCGGCGCAGCGTGTTCATGATCGGCGTCGCGCTGTTCGTCCTGGCCAGCACCGCCTGCGGCGCGGCGCCGTCATCAACCTTCCTCGTCTTCGCCCGCGGCATTCAGGGACTGGCCGGCGGCCTGGTCACGCCCCAGGTGACCGGCTTGATCCAGACGATGTTCGAAGGCGAAGAGCGGGGCAAGGCGTTCGGGTACTTCGGAACCGTGGTCGGCATCTCCACCGCGATCGGCCCGCTGCTCGGCGGAGCGCTGATCGCGCTGTTCGGCACCCACAGCGGCTGGCGTGCGGTGTTCTTCGTCAACCTGCCGGTCGGCGCGCTGGCACTGATCCTGGCCCGCCGTTACCTCCCGGCTCCTGAGCCACGGCCCGCGGACGCCGGACGCACGGAGCTTGATCCGGTCGGCGTGGCGCTGCTCGGGCTGACCGTGATCTGCATTCTGGTGCCGTTCATCGAGGAGCAGACCTGGCACAGCCCGCTGCGGCCCGCATTGTTCGGGGTCGCAGCGGTGCTCGCCGTGGGCTGGGTGCTGCACGAACGCCGCTACGGGCGGACCCATGAGCCAGTCGTCAACCTGAGCCTGTTCGAGATCCGCTCGTATGTGCTGGGCTCCGGGGTCGGGCTCCTGTACTTCGCGGGGTTCACCGGGACGTTCTTCATCCTCACCCAGTACCTCCAGATCGGCCTACATTATTCGGCCTTGGGAGCCGGGCTGGCCAGCACGCCGTTTGCGATCGGCGGCGCGCTGACCGCGTCGCTGGGGAGCCGCCACGTGCTCCGCCAGGGCCGCAAGCTCGTCGCCTTCGGACTGGTCACGGTGATCATCGGGCTGGCGCTGGTGTGGCTGGCCGTGCATCACGACCCCGGTCACGACGTCGGCTACTGGATCGCGCTGCCGCTGCTGATCGCCGGCTTGGGGGGCGGGTTCGTGATCTCGCCCAACCAGACGCTGACCCTATCCGAGGTACCCAACGAGCGAGCCGGAAGCGCCGGCGGGGTGCTGCAGACCTTCCAGCGGATCGGCTCCGCGGCCGGCATCGCGGTCACCGGCAGCGTCTTCTACGCGGGGCTGACCAGTACGCACGGCGATTTTGCCGGGGCATTTCGCCACGGCGTGGTCATGATCGTCGCGTTCGTGGCCGCGGCGCTGGCGCTGGCGCTGGCCGACGCGCTGACCACGAAGACGGGGTCGCGTTCCGGGCTGCGAGCGGCTCGCCCGGACGCCCAGCATCAGCAATGAGCACGGCTAGATTGAAGGGCCCTGCCGTCACGATTCAGGAGGTTTGCCGTGCCGATCCGCGTCGGAGTTCAGATCCAGCCGCAGCAAGCGGACTTTGCGCAGATGCGGGAGGCGTGGCGGGCGGCCGAGCAGCTCGGCGTCGACTCGATCTACACGTGGGATCACTTCTATCCGTTGTACGGGGACCCTGACGGCAAGCACTTCGAGGGAGCGACCTCGTTAGCGGCGCTTGCGGCGACGACCGAGCGGGCCAGGATCGGGGCGCTCGTGTTCTGCAACTCCTACCGCAACCCGGAGCTGCTGGCCAACATCCATTCGACGATCGACCATCTCAGCGGTGGGCGCGTGATCCTCGGGATTGGCGCCGGCTGGTTCGAGCGCGACTACGACGAGTACGGGTATGCGTTCGGCACCGCCCCGGAGCGTCTCCGGGCACTGGGTCGCGATCTGCCGCTGATCAAGCAGCGGCTGGCCAAGCTGAACCCGCCGCCGCTCGGGCAGCTGCCGATCATGATCGGGGGTGGCGGCGAGAAGGTGACGTTGCGGCTGGTCGCGCAGCACGCGCAGCTGTGGCATGCGTTCGCCGATCCCGAGACCTACCTGCACAAGTCTCAGGTATTGGCCGAGCACTGCGCGAAGATCGGGCGCGACCCGGCGACGATCGAGCGGGTGATCGGCACCATGGGTTCGATCCTGGAGTCGGCAGATGCGCTCGCCGACGCCGGAGTTGATGAGCTGACGATCGGGGTCGGCGGCGGGCCCGCAGGGTACGACTTGGGCAAGTTGCGCGAGTTGCTGCAGTGGCGCGATCGCCGCAACGCGGCCGGCTGAGTATCAACCCGCCGCGCGGAATGCGTCTGAGCGTGCGGGCGAGGCCGCGGCGAGCGCTCGGACGGCTGCCTGCGCGTCGAGGTCGGTCCCGTAGACCGGAGTGCCCGGCTGTTGGCGCCACGATTCGGCCAGCGTCCCCCCGTCGACCGGGTCGAAGCCGAGCTCGCTGACGAGGTCGAAGACGATCTGCTTGCCGGCGGTCCGGCGGTACTCGGCGACGAGGGCCCCCATCAGCGGCCCGGGCGCGCCGGAGCGCCGCCGGGGCATCGGCGGCCCCGGCGCGGCGCCGTTGGTCGATTTTCACCATCAGGTGGGCAAAAGTGACCAACCGACGCGTCCGCTGGGCGCGACCCCGTCACCGGCTGCGAGATCGGTGCTTCTGCATCGCTGGTTTCGGGTTGTGGTGCGGCGCGGGATCACGTCATGGATCGTCAGAACACCCGTCCGTCCAACGCCTCGTACAGCTCGACGAATCGCTGGAAGGCCGGCTGGTATGCGCGATGGGCCGCGGCATCCGGCTCGAACCGGCGGGTGATCGACACCGACCGCGCCGCGGCCTCGCGACAATTCGGATAGACACCGGCCGCCACGCCCGCGTACAGCGCGGCGCCGAGACAGCCGGTCTCCGAGGTCTGCAGCAACTCGATCGGGCGCTCGAAGACGTCGGCCAGCATCTGGCACCAGAACGGCGACTTCGCGGCTCCTCCGGTGAGTCGGATCGTCCCGATCTCGATGCCGGCGGCGGCCTGCGCGGTCAAGATGTCAGCCATCTCGAAGCAGATGCCCTCAAGGACGGCCCGTGCCATGTCGGCCTTGGTCGTTCCGAGCGACATCCCGACGAACGCGCCCCGCGCGTTGCCGTTGATACGCGCGCCCGAGGCCCCCTGCAGGAACGGCAGGAACGTCACGCCACCGGCACCAGGCGCTCCCTTGCCGATCGCCCGGGTGATGAGGTCGTAGGGGTCCTCCTGCAGCGGCCGCGACGCGGCCACCTCGACGTCGGCGAACGTGTCGCGATACCAGCGGAACGCCGACGCGGAGGTCGTCGAGAATGCCTCGATCGTCCAGTTGTCGAGGCCGTGGTTCGGCTTGACCACCAGCCGGGCGTGCGGGTCGCGGATCGGCCGGTCGAGCACCACGAAGCATGAACCGAACGTCCCGATCACCATCACCGTGTCACCCGCATCGACGGCGCCGGCCCCGTAGCTGGAGCAGTTCTGGTCGTGCGCACCCAGGCACAGCAGGGTCCCTTCTGCCAGCCCGCTCTTGGCGGCGGCCTGTTTCGAGATTTCACCAAGGACCTTGGGTCCGTTTGCGAGCTGGGCGCGCTTGGACAGCGGAATGCCCAACAGGTCATGGATCTCCTGCGACCAGACGAAGTTGTCGACGTCGGCCATGCCCTCACGGCTGGCCGACGACTGGTCGGTCCACCATTCCGTCGCGCCCCACTGGCGGTTGATGAACTCCTGCTCGGTCGCGAACAGCTCGGTTCTGGCCCAGTGGTCGGGCTCGTGGTCCTTGAGCCAGGCCAGCTTCGTGATCGAGAACACCGTGCCGAGCGGATCGCCCGTGATCTCGTAGAAGCGCTGCCGGCTGATCTGCTTCTGCAGCGTCTCGATGTAGGGGACGCCACGGACATCCTGCCAGCCGACCCACGGCCGCAGCGTCTGGCCCGACTCGTCCAGCAGCCCGATGATCGACCCCTGGCTGGAGAGCGCGACCGCGACGATCTCGGCGGGGTCCAGGCCGGAGCTTTCGACGGCGGCGCGGCATGAGTCAAACAGCGGCGGAATCAGCGTCTCCGAGGTCTGCTCGACCCAGCCGGGTTGCGGATAGTCGCACGGGTACTCGCGGTAGTCGCTGGCCACGACGGTTCCATCGAGGTCGAAGATGCAGGTCTTGCAACCGGTCGTGCCCGCGTCAATCCCTACCAGGTATCGCGCCATCGAAGTCCTCTCCTCTGCACAGGTCTGTGTACTGGCGAACGAGTGCGGCGGCGCTGCGTGTGCCCATCAGATCGACGCCGAGCTCGAGCATCCACAGGCTCGCCGCCAGTGTGAACGTTCGCGGGAGGCCGGAGACCTTCACCCTGGTGTCGGTGCCGGCGGTGTGCTCGAGCATCAGGCGCACCTGTGCCTCGTTCGGGAACGCCTCGGAGCCGGTCGACGTCTTGACGTAGTCGACGCCGGCGCCGATGCCGATCTTCGTCAAGGTCACGATCTCGTCGTCGGTCAGAAAGCCCACCTCGAAGATCAGCTTGGATAGCGCCCGCCCGGCACACCGCTGTCGCAGCTCGGCCACCTCGGTCTCGACCAACCTGAAGTCCTGACCGCGCAGTGCGCCGATGTTCACGACCATGTCGACGGCCGTGGCGCCGTCTTCGAGGCTGGCTTCGATCTCGGCGACCTTGACGCGGGTCGGCACCGAGCCGTAGGGGAAGGCGATCGCCGACCCGACCCGGACATCGGAGCCGGCAAGCACGTCGGCGACGACGCCGACCCAGTACGAATTGGTGTAGAACGCGGCCACGCCGGCCGCCCGTGCCTGTCCCGCCGACGATCGAATGTCGTGCTCGGTGAGGCTCTGGAGGTGGAACGCCATGTCGAGATGCTTGGCGTACCGGCTCGGCTCAAGGCGCAGCCCGCCTCCGAGCTCGGTCATGCCAACAGCTGCTCGACGGGCTCCGCCGGCTGAGCCGGGTGGGTGGGGTTGCGGTACCCGGGCACGAGCCCAATCGCCCGGAGCTGGTCAAATGCGTCGATGATCCCAGGGGCGTCACGCGTGCCGATCAGCTCCGCGCCGGCGAGCAGGAACGCGTAGGCGTTCTGCGGCCGGGGAAACTTCACGCCGGCGACCTTCACCTTGGTCGACGAGCCACTCGTGGCCTCGACCATCAACAGGACGTGCTCCATGGACGGGCCGTCGAACTGGCCCGACGACGTCTTGGCGTAGTCGATGTCCTCGTCGACCAGCACCTCGGTCGCGCGCCGGATCTCGTCGTCGGTGAGGTAGCCGGTCTCGAGGATGACCTTGGTGACGGCGTCGCCTGCCGCCTGCTTGAACGCTCGGGTCTCCTCACGAACGTCGTCGATCCGGCCGCTCTTGAGGGCGCCGATGTTCATCACGCTGTCGAGCGCGCGATTGCCCCGCGCCACGGCCTCCTCGGTCTCTCGTGCCTTCGCGACTGACGTCGCGGAACCGAACGGGAATCCGATCGCTGCCGCCGGCAGCACGTCGGAGCCGGAGAGCTCCTCGAGCACCACCGGCGTCCAGTACGCGCCTGAGCAGTAGAACGCGGCGCAGTTGTACTGCACCGCCTGCCGACAGCCCTTCCGGATGTCGTCCTCGGTGGTCTGCTTGGGAAGCACCGACAGGTCGAAGCACTTGCCGAGCTCGTGGGCGGTGAGGGTGGACAGGTCGATCATCGTTGATGCCTCTCGACGGTGGCTGGCCAGCACGTCTCTGCGTGATGCACGTACCCGATTGTCGCGGGTTTACCACACGGCAGGGAAACGGACGCGGCTGGCAGAATGGTCTGCATGTCTGGGCACTACCAGCGTCCGGGGTGGTTCACGACGAATGTCTTGAACCGGATCGTTGCCGTCCTCACACGGTCTGGTCTGAGCGTGTACGGCTCGCGCGTTCTGGAGGTCAAGGGCCGCCGCTCGGGGGAGTGGCGACAGACCCCGGTCAACGTGATGCGCTACCAGGACGACGAATATCTGGTCGCGCCGCGTGGTCAGACCCAGTGGGTCAAGAACCTGCGTGCCAGCGGTCAAGGACGGCTTCGCGTCGGCCGGCGCACGCAACAGTTCAGTGCGATCGAGCTCGCCGACGACGAGAAGCCGGCGCTGCTGCGGGCCTACCTGAAGAAGTGGAAGTTCGAGGTCGGCGTGTTCTTCGGTGGGGTCGGCCCAGACGCCTCGGATGCGGAACTGCGCGAGATCGCGCCGGACCATCCGGTCTTTCGCCTCCGTCGCACCTGACCCGGGTCAGGACCCGGCCAGGATCGCGTCGCGCTGCGACGCGCTGAGGGGTCCGATGATGCGCGACCGCGCGATCCGCTCGATCGTCGCCAGCGGCGCGGCCAGCGCCGTCGACCAGATCCGGGTCGTCCCGTCACCGCTGGCGGTCACGACCCGCCGGGCACCGGCGGCGAACGATGCCGACAACAGCACCGCGTTGCCCGGTTCGGTCAGCACGGTCAGCTGCTGTCCGGTGGCGACGTCCCAGATCCGCGCGGTCCCGTCGCGACTGGCGGTGACGATCTCGCGGCCGTCCGGGCTGAACGCTGCGCTGGTCAGCTCGCCGTCGTCGGGCTCGGTGACGGCGCCGAGCCCGCGCCCGGTCCGAGCGTTCCAGATTCGCGCCGAGCCGTCGTTGCTGGCCGTCACGACCCGCTCGCCGTTCGGGCTGAAGGCGGCGTCGGACAGCAGCGACTGGCCGGGCTCGGTCAGCACCGGGTGCACGATGCCCGACCCGAGGTTCCAGATCCTGGCGGTACCGTCGTTGCTGGCGATCACGATCTCCGAGCCGTTCGGGCTGAACGCGGCGCTGAGGGGCACAGCCTGATCGTGAAACGAAGCCAGCTGGGTGCCGGTGCTGACGTCCCAGACACGGACCCAGTCGTCCGCCTCGCTGAACGTGACGAGCTTCTGACCGTCGGCGCTCAATGCGCCTCCGTGCAGCGGCATCTGCTGCGGCTCGGTCACGGTCCGGACTTCCCGGTGCGTGATCGCGTTCCAGATCGTGGCTTTGCCGCCGGCGTCGATCGTCAGGATCTCGGGTCCGTGGGCGCTGAACGACGCGCTCCACAGCGAGCCGCTGCCGTACCGCGTGAGCGCCGTCGGCCGCGGATCGCCGATCGCGTTCCAGGTCCAGACCGCGCCGTCCGCGTCGGCGGTGACGATCTGCGAGCCGTTCGCGCTTGACCCGGCGGACACGGTCGCGGCGCTGTCCGGGTCGGCGAGCACATCCAGCTGACCGATCGGCGCGGCGCTCCACAGCTTCGCGGTGCCGTCGGCGCTGGCGGTCAACACGCTCTTGCCGTCCGGGCTGAACTGTGCCGTCAACACTCGATTGCTGTGACCCGCGAGCACCAGCAGCGGGGTCGGGTCGTCGACGTCCCAGATCCGTGCGGTGCCGTCGTTGCTGGCGGTCAGGATCTCGTTTTCGTTGGCGCTGAACACCGCGCTGTGCAGCTGCCCGTAGGCGGGCTCGACGACGGTGTGCACGTTGACCCCGTCGTCGATGTCCCAGATCCGAGCGGTGCCGTCGACGCCGGCGGTGACGACCTCGCGGCCGTTGGGACTGAAGCTCGCGTCGTACAGACCGTCACGGTCCGGCGCTTGCAACGTGCGGATCGGCTGGCCGGTGGCGGCGTTCCAGATCACCGCGGTCCCGTCGTAGCTGGCCGTCACGACGCGCGTGCCGCTCGGGTCAAACGACGCGCTGAACAGGGTGGCGCGATCCGCCGGGGCGAGCGACGTCAGCCGTTCGCCGGTCCGCGGGTTCCAGACGTAGGCGACGCCAGCTGCGCCGGCGGTGACCAGCCGGTCACCGTTGCGGCTGTACGCGACGCTGACCAGTCCGCCGTTATGGGGATTCAACGTCGGCCCGAGCTGATGATCGGTGCTGGCACTCCAGATCCGGGCGGTGCCGTCGGCGCTGACGGTCGCGATCGTTGCGCCGTCGGGGCTGAACGCCGCGCCCAACATCGCGGCACGGCCGGGCTCGACGATCGTCCCCAGCGGCCGGTGCGTCGACGTGCTCCAGACGCGTGCGGTGCCATCGCCCTCGGCGGTGACGATCTCTGAGCCGCTCGGATTGAACGCGCCGGAGTAGACGGTGCTGCCGACCTGCAGGTCGGCGCGCTCCAGCAGCGCGGGCAGCGAGCTGCGCAACGCCGCGACCGCCGGCGTCGTCGTGCGGATCCGCAGCGCCTCCAGCGCCAGCTGGGTGCTCAGCTCCGGGTCCTTGCTCAGCGTGGCCTCGGCGACGGCGGCCAGCTCCAGCGACTGGGCCGTGTGCTTGCGGCTGACCGCCACCTCGAGCTGCCAGAGCGCCACGCCGCCGGCGACGAGCAGCGCCAGCACCCCTGCCAGCAGCACCGAACGCGTTCGGCGCAACCGGTGGGTGACGGCCTCTCGGCTGGCATCGATGTATTCGCCGTGCAACCGCGTCGGCGCGGGCGTCATCCCCGAGGCGTCCCGGCGCCAGCGCTCCGCCGCGGTCAGCTCGGCGCCCGCCAGCAGGAACCCGCGGTCGCGGCCGTGGCGTTCCCACTGCAGCGCCCGCCGGCCCCACTCGGTGTGCTCGCGAACCCAGTCTGGATCGGAGCGCAGCGCCGCCGTCAGCTGCGCGAGCGACCGGTCGAAGTCGGTGGCGAACAGCTCCCGGGCCGGGATCAGCTGATGCTCGGCGACCTCGGCGGGCAACGCCTGCGGTGGCACCGGCGCTGCGCGGACGGGCAGGATCCGCTTGTTCAGCTTGGCCGCGTGGGCCAGCTCCTGGGCGCACTCCGACGACGCCGCCGACGCCGGACTGACGACAAACACGAACGCGTCCGCGGACTCGATCGCGAGCTCGAGTTCCTGACGCCATCGCGATCCGCCCGGGATGTTGCGCTCGTCCATCCAGATGCGCTGGCGCTCACGCTCCAGCGCCGTCCGCAGGCGGACGGCGAACTCCTGGTCTGAGTGCGAATACGAGATGAACGCATCCCACCGCTTGTCAGCGGTCTCGTCGTCCGCCTCACGCATCCAGCGCCCCCATCGTCAGGTCCCACCCCAGGGCCGTTGACAGGGACCCTACATTGCGTTGCCCGCGGCTTCAACAGCGCGACGAGCGGGGCTCAGGCGGCGTGGTCATTCGCTGTAGAACGGACGCACCTCAATTGCGTGATAGCGGGCGATCGGGTGCGCGGCCGCGAGCTCGACCGCCTGCTGGCGATTGGCGCAGCGGACGACTTCGATGCCGGCGATGAACTCCGTGGCCTCGATCCCCGGCCCGTCGCTGAGCAGCGTTTCGCCGTCGCGGACGCGCAGCGTCGTCGCCGTGTCGGCGCCGCCCAGCGCGTTTCCCAGGACGTGGAGACCACGCGCCTCCAGGTCCCGCCGCCAGGTTTCGCACTCCTGTATGACCGCCTCGTCGTCCAGCGGCGCCGCTGGGGTGTTGCCCATCCACATGCTCAGCAGGTACGGGGTACCCGCGGAGTCGTCCTGGCGGGCGAACGCGGACGCCCGCTCGCCCAGCCGCAGCCGATCCCTGAACGGCCGGATCTCGATCGGCTGAAACCGGGAAACCGGGCTCTTGGCCGCCACCTCGATCGCCTCGTCGAGGTCGGCGCATTCGAGCAGGTCAAAGCCCGCGATGAACTCCTTGGTCTCCGCGAAGGGACCATCGGAGACCAACGTCTCGCCGTCGCGCACGCGCACCGTCGCCGCCGTCTCCGGGAGGTCCAGCTCCCGACCGAGCAGCCGCACGCCGCGGCCGTCCATCTGCTCGATCCAGCCCGGGAGTTCCCGCTGCATGACTGCCAAGGCCTCTGGGCCCGGCAGGCCGTCATCACAGATGATGAAGAGCAGATAGTTCATCTCGAGGCTCGCGTCCCGTAGACGTAGCGGATCATCGCCTGTTCGCGCGTCGCCTGCACACGCTGGTTGATCTGCCGGTGGGTGTGCTTCATCTGCCGCATGTTCCCCGTCCTCTGTCTCGGCTTTGGCGCCTACAACCAGACGACGAACGCGAACCGCCCAGAAGGACACATCCGAATTGTTGAGCCGGACGCTTTCTCGTAGGCTGGCCGCGTGCGGTGCGGTGTGATTATTCCCGGTGGTACCGCTCAGCAGCAGCTTGAGCTGGCGGTGCTCGCCGAGCGGGCGGGCTGGGATGGTGTGTTTGTGTGGGAGGCCGCGTACGGGGTGGATGCGTGGTCGCTTTTGGCCGCGATCGCGGTCAAGACCGATCGGGTCCGGATCGGGACGCTGTTGACACCGCTGCCGTGGCGGCGGCCGTGGAAGGTTGCAAGTCAGGTGGCGACGGTCGATCAGCTCTCTGATGGGCGGGTGTTGCTGACGGTCGGCCTCGGTGCGACGGAGACCGATCTGCCGCGCACCGGGGAGCTGCTTGACCTCCGTGGGCGGGCTGAGCGTCTGGACGAGGGGATCGATCTGATCCGCGCGTTATGGGCTGGAGAGAGCGTCTATCAGGGTCAGCACTTCAGCTATCGAGCTGGCGACCCGGACGAGCTGCGCGAGATGGTGCAACCCGTCCAGGAGCGAATTCCGATCTGGGTGGTGGGCGTGTGGCCGAGACCGAAATCGATGCGGCGGGTGCTGCGTTGCGACGGGCTGGTCCCGCAATTTGAAACCGGTGGCTTGGACCCGGCCCCGGAGGATGCTCGTGCGGTTGTCGCTTGGCTGGCGGAGCATGACGGCGCACATATCGATGTGGTGGCTGAGGGCGAGACTTCGGCGCGGGATGCGGCCGGCGCCGGCGATCAGGTGCGTGCGTGGGCGGCTGCCGGCTGCAGCTGGTGGCTTGAAACTCGCTGGGAGATGCCGCATCACGGCCCCGGACGGCTGGCGCAGATCCGCGAGCGGCTGCTCGCCGGACCGCCCTAGTGTGTTGCTTTTAGGACCGGAGCTGACCGCGGGAAACGTCGAGCCAGTCGCCGGCTCTAGCTCTGTAGATCCCGGATCGCGCCGGTCAGCCAGTCGACCTCGTCCTCCCAGGAGGTGACGGCCGCGGCCGGTCGCACGACGAACTTCGAGAGCCCGGCGTCGACGTGGCGCAGGAGCAGTTCGCGCAGCGCCCGTGGGCCGACCGGCACTAGCGCGAGCGGGTCGATGTCTGGCCGGCGCCCGAGCAGGCCGCGCAGCAGCGCCGGATCCGGAGCGGTGCGGGCATAGGGGATGCTGAGGCCGAAGTGCTCGGGATCGACCTCGCGCTCGGCGGTTGCTGCCGACTGTTGGATCCGCTCCCGCGCCAGACGCGCCTCATCCGGCGTGATCGCTGCTCCGAGCCACCCGTCGGCGATCCGTCCGACCCGCGCCAGCGCCTTCGGGCCGCGTCCGCCCAGCCACACCTCCAACGGGTCCTGCACCGGTCGGGCGACCGCCGCGACCGCGGGGAACGACCATCGCGCCGAGCGATGCTCCACCTCCTCGCCGGCCCACCAGCGGCGAACCAGTCCGAGCACCTCCTCCAACACGGCGCCACGACCGGCTCCGTCGAGGCCCAGGACCTCGCGCTCGCCCTGATGGTCAAGCCCTGGAACGAAGCTGAGCAGCAACCGCCCATCGCACAGGCGGTCCAGCTGCGCGAGCTCTTTCGCGAGCAGGAACGGGTTGCGCCCCAGCGGTACGACGTTTGCGCCGAGCCGCAGGCGACGGGTCCGCCCGGCGATCAGACCCAACCCGAGCAGCGGGTCGAGCACCGGCGCAAGCGGCACGTCTGAGAGCCACACACCGTCAAAGCCGCTCGCCTCCAGCGCATCGGCAAACGCGGCGATCTGCGCGCCCTCCTGCGCGCCGCCGGCGGGCGCAACGGCGATCCGGACCTTCATCGCGCCGATGTTCGCAGACCGACGCCGCCCGGGCGGGCGGCGGCGGGAGCTGTCTGTCAGCCGACGCCGACGGCCACCGGCGACGACCCGATCGGCCCGGCGTAGATGCTGGAGGGTCGCGGGTACTCCTCGCCGGTCAGCGGACTGGAGAGGATGAAGTCGGCGGTGGCGCGGTTGCAGGCCGTTGGCACGTTGCAGACCACCGCGATCCGCAGCAGGGCTTTGACGTCGACGTCATGGGGTTGGGGCTCGAATGGGTCCCAGAAGAAGACCAGGAAGTCGATCCTGCCTTCCGCGATCGCCGCGCCCACCTGCTGGTCGCCACCCAGCGGTCCGCTGAGGAACCGGTGGATCGTGAGTCCGAGCTCGCCGGCCAGCAGCGACCCGGTGGTCCCGGTGGCGTGCAGCTCGTGGGTGGCGAGCGTGTCGCGGTTGAATCCAGCCCATTCGAGCATCTCCGCCTTGCAGTTGTCGTGCGCGATCAAGGCGATGCGCTTGCGGCTGGGCATCAGGTTGACGACGTCAGCCATCGGGGTCGCCTCCAGGTGTCGGTCACGCGGGAGGGAGTTGTGCTCGGGGTGCGTCATCTTAAAATTCCATTTGCTCGGGTTCGGAACCCTCTGCCTGCCCTCCTCGTGAACGGTAGGCCCGCACAACCATAGGCACAAATACCTATCTAGATCGTCACTCATAGGTAATACTTATGTCATGAACCTGCGTCAGTTGGAGTATTTCGTGGCGATCGCCGAGCAGGGGTCGGTGACCCAGGCGGCCGAACGGTTGCTGGTCTCGCAACCGTCACTGTCACAGCAGATCCGCGCGCTGGAGGCTGAGCTGGGCGGAGCGCTGCTGGAGCGCCTCCCGCGCGGAGTGCGCTTGACCACGGCGGGCCAGGAGCTACTCGGTGAGGCGCGGGCAACCCTGGCCCACGCCCAGCGCGCTCGCCGGGCGGTACGCCGAGCGCTCGACCTCGAGGTGGGACAGCTGGAGGTCGCGGTCACCACCTCGGCGGCGCTGGGAATCCTGCCGGTGGTGCTGCGCGATTGGCAGAGTCGCCATCCGTCACTGGAGGTCAGCCTGATCGAGTTCCCGCACCGCCGCGCACTGCAGGAAGCGGCGCGTGACGGCTCTGGTGATATCGCCGTCGGCTCACAGCCCGAGACGTGGAGCGGGCCGGTGCAACAACTTGGTTGGGAGGAACTGGTCCTGGTACTGCCCGACGGCGACCCGCTCCTGGAGCTGGAGGCGGTGAAGCTGGGACTCCTGGCAGATCGACGCTGGGTGCATTACGCCCGGGCGTCGGGTCTCTCGGAGGTTGTCGACCTCTGCTGTGCGGCGGCCGGGTTCGCCCCGCGGGTCGCCGTGCGCACCAGCCAGGTGGCCGCCGCGCCGTCATTCGCGGCGGCCGGGATCGGCCCCGCGCTGGTCCCCGAGCACGTCGTGCCCCCAGCGCTGGGACGCCTTGTCCGTCGCGCGTCACCGCGCCCCGTACGGGCCGTCTGCGCATTCGCTCGTGGCCAATGGACACCGCTGACCCAAGCCTTCCTGGACACGCTGCTGAGCTTCCCTTGGGGTCCCAAGCCTGACAATGCGCTGGACCTCTGACCCCATCCCCAAAGGCGCTGGGGGAGGACGCATGGAAACCGACCGCGGTCGCCAAGCGTTTGGATCGCGGCGGGTCCGAGCTTTGGCGAGTTGCCGCGCGTATTCCGCAGCAACTCGCCGGAGTGCCCGCGCCGCCCGCGCGGATCCGCGCCTTACTTGCCGGTCGAACGGTGAGGAGCGCCTCGACTGAAGCCGGCGTGACCTTTGCGGCCCGCGGAACCACCGCGCGCTGCACTGTGAACGGGCTGCGGTGTCCGGCGGATCAGCAATCGCAACGCCTGGTCGTGCTCCGTCTCGGACTGACGCTGCTTCAGCGCCTTCGGGTGGACCGTGCTGAACACCGGACCGCGGACCGGATCGACCACCGCGACGACGACCTTCAAACGACTGGGCGTGTCGAACACGATTCCATCAAGTGCGGGGCCGACGCCGGCAACGCTCACCAGGTCACCGATCGCAGGGGGCTCCACAATCCCGGAGCTTACCGGGCACAGGGCGCACGAATCTCGACGACCGCAGTCACCGCCGGCAAACCGCGGCCAGTACGGTGGAGGGATCGACCCTGAACGACACAGATCGCGGACCGCGCAGGAATTGGCGCGGGCAGTGGAGGACGGCCGGCAGGTCGGTGCCGCGCTGCGGCATCTCGACGTCCACGCGTCCGAGCCCGGAGCCCAGGGCGTGGCCGATGCGCTTGCCCGGTTTCTCGTCGCGCGCTGCGATTCACATCACGCCGGCTGGCGGGCGGTCCGGCAGGTTGTCGTCGACTCGGCGGCCGACGCGCCGTGGGAAAAGTGCGCACGACGCGCGGTGCCGATCGTCGCCCAGGATCTCATGACCCTTGGCGGCGACCGCGGGCGGACGCAGTTAGCCCACGCCCAACACATCGCCGCCCAACGGCGCGCGGAGGCGATCGCCCTTCACGTCGATCAATCCGCAGTACTCGCAGACCTGGGGCTTCGGTGCTCGACCGCGACTCCCGACCGCTGGCGGATTGCACTGAGCTGCGCGGTGAGAGCCCGCTCACGCGAGCAGGTCGCCCGCGCCGTGGATGGCTCTCTGCGGGAATGACGGACGCTGCCGGGCGGTCGTCGGCGGCGCTACGCGGCTGTCGGCTCAGACTTGGGCTGACGAGTCCTCCGCGTCTGCTTCGCCCCACCAGCCGCGACTGCATCGGTATCGATGACTCGATGCCATCTGGTGGCACGACGCTGGCCCGTCCGGGTGACCTTGCCCTCAGACTCAAGGTCCTTCAATACCTTGAGCACCTGATTGTCTGAACCCTTGACTTGGGATCGGATCTCCCTCGCCGGCACACCTTCGGGCGTCACGAGCTTGACGACAACGTCAGGGCTGAGCGCCACCTTGCCGGCGGTCCGACCGTTGGACGCGCCTTGGCGGGCTGGGCGGCTGCGTGCGCCTCGTCGACTGCGCGGCCGGGGCCGGGTGTCTCCCAGCGACTGCACGTCTGAGCCTTGGAGTGCCTCAATTGCCGTACGGAGCCTCTGGGCGTTGGCCTCGGTTTCCGCGAGCTGCGCCCTCAGCTGGTCGATCACCTGCGTCATCTCCATCGTTCTTTGTCCTATCTCCATTGCACGCCGTGGCGAATGGATCGGTATGGGCAGGAGTGTCCTTGAATAGCAGCGAGCTTACGCTGCCGTTGCACGATCGTAACGCTCATACCAGTCAAGTCGCGGCTCGTCGCGGATTGAAGGCCCGCAAATGACTCAAACAGAGGGCGGCGGGGCCGCATACACGCCGGCGCTTGCGCGCCCGGACGGTTAGCCCGGTGGAGTGCTTCGGCGCTCGAGGTCGAGCTTGATGCGTGCGATCTGGGCGTCGATCGATCCGCCGGAGCTCAGTTCGCGCAGTTGCCGGTCGATATCGTCCTCGCCGGCGCCCAGCGGGGCGAGTGTTCCTGAGGCTTCGAGTTCCTCGATCACGTCCGCCCGGAGGTTCATGTCTTCGACCTTCTGCATGGTTCGTTGGATCTTTGAACCGACGTCGCGCAGCTGGCCAGCCACACCTTCGGCAGCATCGGAGATCGCGAGTTGCGCCTTCGCGGCGATGTATTGCGCCTTGGCGAGCTCTTTCTGGGAGCGGAAGCGTTGGACGCTCAAGCGGTATTCGCCCGCACGCGCGACCACCTGAGCTTGCTGGCGCTCCAAGTCCGCGACCATCTGGTTGAGATCGAAGAGCTCCTGACCGATCAGGCGTTTGCGCTCGAGCGCCTGGCGGGCGAGATCCTCGCGGCCGAGCTCAATCGCCTTACGAGCACCCGTGTCGAGTCTGCGGAACTCATCCTGGCGACGATCGCGCTGGTGCACCACGCGGTGTTTCGCGGTGACGAGGTCGGCCACGTCCCGCCGCGTGTCGTACAGCCGCTCTAACTGCTGGTCATAGCTGTAGTCGAGGATCTCCACAGGATCCTCGGCCCGGTCGAGGAGCCGGGAGAACCACGCTTTGAGTCTGAGCGACAATCGGTTGAGCATGGGCGGGCCGCGCTTGTCCAGGAAGGATAAGCCGGTGTGTTTCGTCCGGGGGTCAGCACCACGACAACCGGCTGCCCGCGGGACTCCGGTGTCACGGCGGGCGGGAACGCGGGCCACGCGGCGCAGGCGATCTGCAATACGCTTGCCGCGCAGTTGGCGCCGGCCGATACAGGGGGACGTAGTTGACCGACACGGGATCAGATCAGGCATCACACGCCGTCGGCCGCCGCGGGTTCCTGGGTGTTGGGCTGGCGACGACCGCCGCGGCACTGCTGGCGCCCGCCGGCGCGATCGCCGAATCGGCGCCCCCCGCGGCAATCGCGGAATCCGCCGACAGCCCCGCGGCGAAGGCGACCGACGCGGCCCGCAAGCGCCCGGCACCGGCACTGGACGCGACGACGCTCGTCAAGGTGCCGCCATACCGCATCCGCGCTGCGGTCGCCAAGCTCGACGGGATCCTCGAGGAGGCGCGCTCGAAGACCGGTGTCCCCGGCGTGGCGGCGGCGGTCGTGCACCGCGGCCGGCTGCTCTACGCCAAGGGCTTCGGCGTCCGCGACGTCAACACCCGCGTTCGCGTCAACGCGCAGACGGTGTTCCGCCTTGCGTCGGTCTCGAAGGCGATCTCGGCGACCGTCGTGGCCGGAATCGTCGGTCGTACGAAGTTGGAATGGTCAGACGCGGTCGTCGACCACCTGCCGGGCTTCCGGCTCAGCGATCCCTACGTCAGCCGACACGTGACGCTCGCGGACATGTTCAGCCACCGCAGCGGCCTGCCCGACCATGCCGGCGACCTGCTCGAGGACCTGGGCTATGACCGCGCCTACGTGTTACGCAAGCTGGCGCTCGAGCCGCTGGCGCCGTTTCGGACGCAATGGCTGTACACGAACTTCGGGCTGACCGCGGCGGCGGTCGCGGCCGCCACGGTGACCGGCAAGGACTGGGCCGACATCGCCGATCAGCTGCTGTTCACACCGCTTGACATGACCAGCACCAGCTTTCGCTATGCCGACTTCGAGCGCCACGCAAACCGCGCCGCGATGCACGTCCGCGTCGACGGCAAGTGGCTGCAGAAGTACGACCGCGACGCCGACCCCGAGGCGCCGGCCGGCGGTGCCAGCTCGAACGTGCTCGATATGGCGCGGTGGATGCGGCTGCTGCTGGCCGAGGGCCGCTGGAACGGGCGCGCGTTGATCGATCGCGACGCGCTGCTCGAGGGCCACACGCCCCAGATCCTGTCCGGGCACCCGTCCACGCCCGCCAGCCGCTCGGGCTTCTATGGGTTCGGCACCAACGTCGGCTATGACTACTCCGGCCGGCTGCGGCTGAACCACTCGGGCGCGTTCTCGCAGGGTGTCGCCACCCAATTCGCGCTGCTGCCGTCTGAGGACCTCGGGATCGTCGTGCTGACGAACGGGATGCCGATCGGCGTCCCCGAGGCGTCGACCTCGTACTTCCTCGACCTGGTGGTCGCCGGCTCGTTCCAGGAGGACTGGCTGAAGCTGTATGGGCAGAAGCTGGCGGGTCTCTACGTCAATCACTCGGTGCTCGCCGGCAAGCGCCCGCCGGCGCACCCCAAGCCGGCCAAGCCGGACGCGTTCTATCTGGGTACCTACGCCAACGACTTCTATGGACCGATCAAGATCGTCGCCCGGTCGTCGGGCCTGCGGCTGCTGATCGGGCCGCATCCCGATGACTATCCGCTGCGGCACTGGGACGGCAACCGCTTCGCGTTCTTCCCGACCGGGGAGAACGCGGTGGGGATCACGCAGGCGACGTTCGTGCCCGACGCCGCGGGCACGCGCGCCAAGAGCGTGACACTCGAGTACTACGACGCCGAGGGCCTCGGGAGGTTTACGAGGGCCTGACGGTTCCGGCTATCGTCGACGCGGAATCGTCCGAACTCAGATAGTCAAGGGGATGCCCGTGGCAGTCATCGGCTCTTCCGATCTTGATGTGCTTCCGATCGCGCTCGGCACCAACACGTTCGGCTGGACCGCCGATCGCGACGAGTCGTTCGAGATCCTCGACGCGTTCGTGGCCGGCGGTGGCAGCCTCGTCGACACGGCGGATTCGTACTCGGCGTGGGCGCCCGGCAACTCCGGCGGCGAGTCGGAGACGATCATCGGCGAGTGGATCGCCTCCCGTGGCGGCCGCGAGCAGCTGGTGGTCGCGACCAAGGTCTCCAGCCACCCCGAGTACAAGGGACTCAGTGCGGCGAACATCGCCGCGGCGGCGCCGGAATCGCTGCGCCGGCTGCAGACCGACCGCATCGATCTGTACTTCGCGCATTACGACGATCCCGACACGCCGCTGGAGGAGACGGTCACGGCGTTCGCCGAGCTGGTCGACCGCGGCGTCGTGCGCTACGTCGGGCTCTCCAACTACACAGCCGATCGGATCGCCGCGTGGATCGAGACCGCGCAGCGTCTCGGTGTCGGCGCGCCGGTGGCGTTGCAACCCCACTACAACCTGCTGCACCGCGAGCCGTTCGAGTCAGAGCTGCGGCCGCTCGCGCTCCAGCACGAACTCGGGGTGCTGCCGTACTTCGGGCTGGCGGCGGGATTCCTGACCGGCAAGTACCGCTCGCCGGAGGACGCCGAGGGCGTCACCCGCGGGTCGATGGTCGCGGCCTACCTGACCGACGCGGGGTTCGCCGTCGCCGACGAGGTGCGAGCGATCGCCCAGCAGCGCGGGGTGCCGCCCGCATCCGTCGCGCTCGCGTGGCTGCGGACGCGGCCGTCGGTCGTCGCGCCGATCGCCGGGGCGACCAAGGTCGAGCACGTGCCGCCGTTGCTGGCGGCCGCGACGCTTGAGCTCGACGCGACCGAGTCCGAGCGCCTGGAGCGCGTTTCGGACGCGTTCACGCCTGCCTGAGCACAATCATTCGATGACCACCATCACGCGTCAGCTGTCTACTCGGAGTGCGGGCGAGGTCGAGCTCGTCGTCGATGAGCAGGGGGATGGCACGCCGTTCCTGCTGTTGCATGGCGGCGCCGGACCGGCCTCGATGCAGCCGTTCGCGACGCTGCTGGCACAGCGCCACGACGCTCGCGTGCTGACCCCGATCCACCCTGGCTTCGGGCTCACCACCCGTCCGCCAGGCCTCGATGACGTACACGGGCTGGCGCAGCTGTACCTCGCCTACCTTGCCGAGCTGTCACTCCAGGACGTGACCGTGATCGGGAACTCGGTCGGGGGGTGGGTTGCCGCCGAGCTGGGGCTGCTGGCGCCGGCGCGCCTGCGCCGCGTGGTACTCGTCGATGCGGTCGGCGTCGACGTCGCCGGCCATCCGGTGGCCGACCTGTCCGGGCTGGCTGTGCCCGAGATCATGGCGCTGTCGTTTCACGATCCGGCGCCGTTCCTGCGGGACCCGGCAAGCCTGTCCGAGACCGAGCGTGCCGCGCTGGCGAACAACCAGGCCGCGCTCGCGGCGTACGCGCCACAGATGACCGATCCCACCCTCGCCGCGCGCCTGGCGGAGCTGCAGGTGCCCGCACTCGTGGTCTGGGGCGCGAGCGACGGCATCGTCGGCGTCGACTACGGGCGCGCCTATGCGGCGGCGATTCCAGGAGCCCACTTCGAGGTGCTGCCCGACACCGGGCATGTGCCGCAGCTCGAGACTCCCGAGCAGCTGCTGTCGGTCGTCGTCGCATGAGCCAGGAACAGCGTGCCGCGGTCGACCAGCTGCTGCGGGAAGCCCCGCTCGATCTGGGCGGCGACGTCGACGAGCAACGGGCGATCTTCGACGAGATGATGGCGGCCAGGCCGGTTCCCGCCGACGTGACGTCCACTCCCGGAATCCTCGGCGGAGTCCCGGTGGTGACCGTTGACGTCGCCGGTACCGATTCGGGTGCGGTCATCCTCTACCTGCACGGCGGCGCCTACGCGATCGGATCGGCCGCGGCCTCGGTCGGCCTTGCCTCCGATCTCTCGCGGCGGGCGGGCACGCGGCTGGTGTCCGTCGACTACCGGCTGGCGCCTGAGCACCCGCACCCCGCCGCGGTGCAGGACGCCGTCGCCGCCTACCGAGGACTGCTCGACGGCGGGCTGTCGCCGTCGAGGATCGCGATCGCCGGCGAATCGGCCGGTGCCGGACTTGTTGCCGCGACGCTCGTGGCGCTCAAGCAGGCGGGCCTCGCGCGGCCGACGTCAGCGGTCCTGATGTCCCCGTGGGCCGACCTCACGCTGTCGGGCGACAGCATGACCGGGAAGGCGGCGGTCGATCCCGCGCTGACGCCGGCGGGTCTCCGGCGGCGATCCGCGGACTATGTGGGCGGCGGCGATCCGGCCGCCCCGCTCGTCAGCCCGATCTTCGCCGACCTGACCGGATTGCCGCCGCTGCTGCTGCAGGCGGGGTCTCACGAGATCCTGCTTGACGACGCCGCCAGGCTGGCGGCGCGCGCCGCGGCCGCCGACGTCGCCGTGACGCTCGAGGTCACGCCCGGTGTGCCGCACGTGTTCCAGGGCTTCGCCGCGATGCTCGATGAAGGGGACGTGGCGCTCGCCAACGCCGCTGTCTTCATCCGCGCGCATCTCGTCGGCGCGCCGGCAAGCTGATGTCACGCCGGGTCTCGGGGGTGATGTCACGCCGGGTCTCAGGGGTGATGCGGATTGGGATCGCATACGGCGCCTTAGTCGACACGCCCCCGGTGGCGCTCGCCGGAAATCAGCATCAGGCGGCGGGACTACCGGCCCGTGGTGCGGCATCGCGTCGGCGGGCGGAACCGCGATTCCTCGCTGCCGGGCGTCAGCCTCGATGATCCTCGCCGCGCCACCCGAGCCCCCGCCGCCGCCCAGGCGACAGCTGGGCGACGATCAGGTCGTAGGAGTCCTCGACCATGTCGGCAATCATCTGGTCTGTGAGTGAGCCGTCGAGCGTCACCGTGTTCCAGTGGCGCTTGTTGAGGTGATAGCCCCCGGTGATCGCTGGGTGTTGCGCTCGCAGCTGCTCGGCGAGCGGCGGCTCGCACTTGAGGCTGACCGTGAGCGGCTCTCCGTGCAGGGCGGACAGCGCGAAGATCTTCTCGAAGACCCTGAATGCCGAGGTCTCGGGGCCGAATGGAAAGGTCTCGCGCGAGCCTCTGAACGAGAGGCAGAGACCGCGTAGCTGCTCCGGGGTCACGATCGCGGGCGTCGATGCTCCCACGTCTCAGCCTCCGACGCCAGAGCCTGCGCGCCTGCCATCGGCGCCTCCCCGCGCCGCGCCGGCCTACTGGATCGTCGCCGCCGACGGATTGCCGTTGCCGGTCACGCAGAAGCCACTGGAGTCATACGTGCCGCCGTTGGTCGTGGCCCACGAGGGCAGCTGCACGGTGATCTTCCCTCCGGTTGCCGAGAACGTGCCGTTCCACTGCTGGCTGACGGTGGTGTCGGCCGGCAAGGTGAAGCTCACCGAGCGCCCGGCCAGGGAGCCGGCAGGCCCGGAGATTGAGATCGCCGCACAGTAGCCATCCTGCCAGCGGCTCTGGATCGTCAGTGCCGCGGTCAGGCGGCCGGAGCGCATCGGAGGAGCCTGCCTGCCGCCCGGCGACGTGGTCGTCGTTCCGGACGCGGGCGGCTGGGTCGGCTGGGTCGGCTGGGTCGGCTGGGTCGGCTGGGTCGCCCGGGTCGGCTGGGTCGGCTGGGTCGGCTGGGTCGGCCGGGTCGGCTGGGTCGGCCGCGACGGTTGACCGCCACCGCCACCGCCACGCCCACCGCCACCGCTCTCTGACGTCGAGTCTGTGCCTAAACCTAAGCCTGAGCCTGAATATCTGATCGGTTGATGGGCGATCGTGGCGTGCAGCAGCGCCAGCTTCGCCTGGTCGACGGTGCTCCAGTCGTTGTTCAGGATCCCGCCGGTGCCGCTCGAGTCGGGGTTCAGCGACCAGTAGGTCCACGACAGGTAGCTGCCGCTGAGGTAGTTGAGGAACTGGCGCTGCCAGCGGCCCTCGACCGTGTCCAGCCCGACCTGGGGGCCGCCGAACTCGCCGATCAACACGGGCGCGATCCCCTGCTTGACGATGAAGCCGAACTCGTCCTCCCAGCGCTGGCGCAGGATCGCGGGCATGTTCGGCGCCGAGAACCAGGGCTGCTCGTAGACGCTCGGGCCGTACTCGTGCGCGGAGTAGACGAGCTGGTCGGGCAGGCTGAGGCGCACCGGCGCGTAGCGCACGCCCTCGAGGTTGCCGCCCCACCAGTGGGCGGCGACCTTCTGCCCGGGGGTGTTGCCGCCGATCCCCTCGACGACGATCAGCCAGTGCGGCGCGATCGCCTGGATCGCGTCGCCGGCGCGCTGCGCGGCGGCGTGCCAGTCCGTCGGACCGCTGCCGCCCCAGGTGGCGTCGCCGTGGGGCTCGTTCTTGAGGTCGGCGCCAATCACGTTGGGCTGATTGGCGAACGTCCGGGCCAGCATCCGCCAGGTGTCGATCCACTCCTGCTGGCTGTAGCCGTTCCCGTACCAGAGCGGCTCGGTGTAGCCGTTGTCGGCGTCGGAGTGATTGTCCAGCAGGACCATCAGGTGGTCGCGGGCGGCCTGCTTGACGATGATCTTCATCGCCTCAAGCGGCGTCACGCCCTGCAGCGCGGCGTTCTTGCCGTCTGAGAAATCGACGCCGTTGATCGTCTTCGAGTGCAGCGCCTGCAGCGAGAACGGCAGCCGGATCGTGTTGAAGCCCAGCGCGCGGATCTGGGACAGCATCGACTTGTAGTCACGCGTCCACAGACCCTGAACGACCTGGTTGGAGGTCTCGAAGCCAAACCAGTTGACCCCTTGCAGGACGACGCGGGCGCCGGACGCGTCGACGATCTGCGAGCCGCGGGTGTGCAGCGGCGGCACGATCGTCTGGCCGAGCGCGGGCTGAGCGCCGACGCTGGCGGTGACTGCGGCCGCCGTGGCCGGGGCGGCAAGGGCGTGGGACGGGGCGGCCCCGGCGGCCACGAGCATCATCGCGCCGGCGACGGGCTTGCGCAGAAAGGGTGGAAACGTGGGGGGCATAGCAGAGGGAGGTGGGTCGAAGGGTTCAACAGGATCAAACGCAAACGGCGGGGGCCCATATCTCGGACCCCCGCCGCGCGCTGCTTCCCCAGTTGGCCGCTAGGGGAAGATGTGGCGGACGCGCCGCAGCAGGTTGCGGCCCATCTCAAGCACCGACAAGAGCGTCAGGGCGGTGAGGACCTTCCAGCCGACATTCAGCGGCGCGGCAATGATCTCGTGGAGAACGTGGTGCATGGTCTAGTTCACCTCCCCTGAGGCGATCATCGTCTGCCCGGCGGGCAGCCCCTCGGCCTTGTACTGGCGGGCCCAACCGTCGCGGCGGATACCGACGATGACGTTGCCCCAGGAGACCGTCCAGACCAGCAGGCGGAACCAGAGGTAGATCTCGACCGCGACCAGCGTGACCGCCATGAAGATGTCCAACGGCGTGTGATTGGGCACCTTGCGGGCGTTGCGGAAGTTCAGCAGGATCGCCAGCACCGGCGGCGTGATCCAGATCCAGTTCCACTTGAACGCCCCGATCGACAGCGACGCGGTCAGCAGCACGATGAACATCACGCGGGTCACCGAGTTGATCAGCATCTTCCCCTGCATGCGCCACGGGTACATCGTCGCGGAGCCGATCTTGGACCCCAGCAGCAGGCGGATCATGCCCTCGTCCCACTTGCGCCGCTGGGCCCAGAGCGACTTGACCGTGACCATCGCGCCGGCGTAGGCGCGGCCGGTGGAGGAGACCTTGGTCTCCCAGCGCCGCGCCTTCAGCGCCCAGGTCAGCTCCATGTCCTCAACCTGCGCCTCCGGGTCCCACGGCGACAGCCGGCGCTCGGCGTCGACGACCTCCTGCAGCGCGGAGACACGGAACAACGTCGCCTGGCCACCGAGCACGTAGGTGCTGCGCTTGCGATGCAGCATGTCGAGCGTCCACGCGGCGAACTCCATCCGCTGCAGGCGGATCAGCAGGCGTGCCCAGCGGGTCGACGCCATGTCCGGGTCAAACGTGTAGCGAGCCATCACGCCGCCGACCTTCGGACTCATCTCCATCTCGAATTCGAGGTCCTCGAGCGTGTTCTCCGAGAGCACGGTGTCGGCGTCCACACCGAGCATGTAGTCATAGCCGTAGGCGACGTACTGCTGCCAGGCGGTGCGCAGCGCCCCGACCTTGCGGTCACGGTTGCCGACGGTCTCGATCACGGTGACACGCCGCCCAAACCCACGAGCGATCTGCACCGTGCGGTCCGAGCAGTTGTCGGCGACGACCACGATCCGGTCCGGCTGGCGTGTCTGGCTGAGCAGCGCCTTGATCGTCCGGGCGATCGACTCTTCCTCGTTGTGAGCCGGCACGACGACCACGACCTTCGCAGCCTTGACCTTCGGCGGGCGGTTCTGCATCCGATGCATCGACTGCGTGGCGCTCTGGTACAGCTGCACCAGCTGGGCACGCATACTGCGCGGTGCGCCGGTTGCCTGCGGCGACGGCGCGTAGGGGACGAGCTCGGTCGAGGTGGACTGACGGGCACCGGCGGAGAAGCGACGGCGCAGACGGCGGGGGCCGTGACTCTCACGGCGGGTCGTGGAGTTGTCGAAACCACTGCCCCGGCGACGGCGAGTGCCGTCAGTTGCCTCCGGGTCCGACTGGGTTGAGGTGTTGGTGTTAGCGGCCATGAGTGGATGATCAGGCGCCGGGCGGTTTGGCACATGAGCACTTCTTGCGGAATTCCGGTGCGAGAACTGGCAACGTCTCAGGATCGAGTTCGCATCTCAGGATCGATACAGCTGTCTAGGCGGACCGATACATCTGTCTAGCCGTCCACGGGGGCTTGATTTCCGCGGTCAAGCTGCCGATACATCTGTGAATGCTGTCTGAACGAAATGCACCGTCCGGAGACCGCCGGCGGCCGGCACCGGAGCGAACCCGCTCGGCGGTCGGCTCGACGCGCCACGATCAGGTCGATGACGCGGTCATGCGCGAGCGGGCGCGCACCCGGGCGTGGCTGCACGACACCGTCCTGCAGGAGCTTGAGATGCTGGCCGCCGGCGCCTATGCCGACGAGCCCGATCCGGTTGCGATGGCGGCCCTGGCAGCCGGCGCCGCCGATCGGCTGCGCCGGGTGATCGAGGGTGAGACACCGCCCGCCGCCGGGCCGCTCGTCGACGAGATCCACGCGGTGGTGGAGCGCGAGCGCCGGCGCACGGACCTGGATGTCCGGCTGCGGGTGGGCAGGCTCGAGCCGCCGTGGGCCGCCGCCGACGCCGAGCCGTTGACCGCCGCGTTGGCCGAAGCGCTGCGCAACGCGGCGAAGCACGCAGGTGCGACCGCCGTCGATGTGAGCTGCGAGATCGCCGGCGGCGTCGCCACCGTGGTCGTGAGCGACGACGGTCGCGGCTTCGATCCCGCGCAGGTCGCCCGCGGCGCCGGCCTGCGCCACTCGATCATCGGACGGCTGGAGCACGAGGGTGGGCGCGTGACCGTCGACTCGGTTCCCGGCCGCGGCACGCGACTGGTCCTGCAGCTCGGGCTTGGGCTGCGGCTGTCGCGGTCGGCGGAGGCCAGCTGATGGACGTCCGGGTGATGCTCGCCGAGGATTTCCCGATGGTCAGCGATGGGATCGCCGCCGCGCTCGAGCGCGACCCGGGCATCACCGTCGTCGGCACGGCCGCAAACGGGGCCGAGGCGTTGCGGATGGCGTTGGAGCTGCGCCCGGACGTGCTGCTCGTGGACCTGCACATGCCTGAGCTCGGCGGGATCATGGTGCTCGAGCGCCTGCGCACCGAGCTGCCGAAGACCCACTGCATCGTCCTGACGGCGTCTGAGAAGGGCGACTCGCTGCTGGCCGCGATCGCAGCCGGTGCGCGCGGCTACCTGACCAAGCGCGCTACGGCCGAGGAGCTGCGCTCGGCGGTCCTGACCGTCAACGGCGGCGGCTCGGTGATCTCACCATCGCTCGCCGGCCACTTGCTGCAGGCATACTCTCGCGCCTCGACCGGCGAGCCCGACCAGCTGCGCCCGTCGCTGACGGCCACCGAGCAGGAGGTCCTGCGGATGTTGACCCAGGGCTTGACCGACCGCCAGATCGCCGAGCGGCTGTTCGTCTCACCGCGCACCGTGCAGAACCATCTCGCGCGCGTCCGCCAGAAGACCAGCCTCAGTCGCCGCTCGGAGCTGGCGCGCTGGGCGGTCATGCACGCCGTCTACTAGACCCGTAGAGTTCCGCCGGTGAGGTGGCGCTGCTCCGGGGGCAGGGTGGTCGTGCTCGCCATGGCGTTCACGTTGGCGATGCCCGCGGCGACCGGCGTCGCCCGCGCCTCCGACAGATCGGCCGGGCAGCAGAGCGCCCGGTCGCGGATCGACGCGGTGATCCGCAAGTCGATCCGCGCCCACGATCTGCACGCGGTGATCGCGCAGGTGACGATCCGCGGCAAGCCGGTGCTGACGCGCGCGTACGGGACCTCGATGACGGGCGTGCCCGCGACCGTGCAGATGCACTTCCGCAACGGCGGTGTCGCGATCTCGTACATGTCAACGCTGCTGCTGCGACTGGTGGACCAGGGCAAGGTGTCGCTTGACGATCCGGTCTCTGACTGGCTGCCGCACCTGCGTGACGCCAACCAGGTGACGCTGGGTGAGCTCGCGAGGATGACGGCCGGCTATCACGACTATGTTGTCGACCCGGAGCTGACGCAGTTGCTGTACTCGAACCCGTTCCGGCAGTTCAGCACCAAGTTGCAGCTGCGGCTGATGCTCAAGCAGCCGCTGCAATTCACCCCGGGGACAAACTGGAGCTACTCCCACTCGGACTACGTGGTGCTGGGGCTGGCGCTGCGGAAGATCACCCATGAGCCACTCGCGGTGGCGCTGCGCAAACAGGTGCTCAAACCGCTCGGACTGCGCAACACCGTCGCCTCGAACACGCCGGCAATCCCGTCACCGGTGCTGCACGCCTATACCTCCGAGCGGCGCGAGTTCCTCGGGATCAAACCCGGCGTCCCGTTCCTGGAGGACTCCACCTTCTGGAACCCGTCCTGGACGCTTGCGCATGGCGCGATCGAGACCACCGACATCGCCGACATGACCCGCACCGCGATCGGGATCGGCACCGGCAAACTGCTGACCCGCGCCTCATATCGCCTGCAGATCAACCCGCACGCCGGCTTCGGTCATCCGCAACCGGGCTGTGAACGCTGCGCGACGCTCAGCCACGCGCCCGGCTATGGGCTGGGCGTGTTCCGCCAGAATGGCTGGATCCTCTACAACCCGCTGTTCGGGGGCTACGGGGCGATCGAGGCCTACCTGCCGTCACGGCGGATCTCGATCGCGCTGGTGACGACGTTCGGTGAGGGCAGCTTCGAACCGAACGGCGACATCACCAACTGGGCGCAGACGATCTTCAGCCAGCTCGCCCAGACGCTCGCACCGGGGCAATGAGCGACCGGCGAACGCCGTCCCTCGTCAGGTATCTGATTCGGCTCGACATCGGCTGCCGGCCTGCTCGAGTAGCCGGCGCACGACCCGCCGATGTACGAGGTCGGCTCCGGCCCAGGTGGCGCGGGCGATCGCGTTCTCCTTCTGCACGAAGGTGGCGAACAGCAGCGTGCCAGGGAAGCGCTTGAACAGCAGCTCGGCCGGCATCCCGATGCGAGAGCCGGCAGCGAGGAGCACGAACTCAGGGGTCCTGCGGCGGATCTCCCATCCGAGCACGAATCGGTCAGGCTGATCGAAGCCGAGCCGCAGACCGAGCGTGGACCAGCCGGACAGGAGCGTGCCTCGGACGGCGCTCGGAGCTTCCTCCAGGATCGCTCGCGCCCACTGCTCCGCCGTTCGATCCCGAGCCCCGGCGGTATCCATCAGGAACGCGTCCGCGTACTCGACCTGCCAGAGGGTGCTGAGCACCCGGGCGACCGCAGGTACCGGAATCTGGCGCACCTCGCCTCGTGCCAACGGAGCGTGCTGCGGCAGACCGAGCGCGGTGTCGCCCTTCATCTTCATCAGCCGCGCCATCGTCAACCTCCATCCATACACTTCTGTCTAGATGAACGTTAGGCATGATCTCCGTCGATGTCAACCCTCAGACCAAGCTCGATAGCGGCGCCTGATGGCTGCACCGACCCGGACACCTCGGAACAGCTGGATCGAAGCCGGTCTGCGAGCGCTGGCGGCGCGTGGTCCGGACGCCGTCCGGATCGAGCTCCTCGCGAAAGCGCTCGGGGTCACTCGGGGCGGCTTCTACTGGCACTTCGAGGATCGGAACGCCCTGATCGACGAGATGCTCGACGCGTGGGAGCGGACGACCACCGATGAGGTGATCGAGCGGGTCGAGCGCGCCGGCGGGGACGCCAGGAGCAAGTTGAGGCGAACGTTCGCGCTCGCCTCCGCCAGCGACGAGCTGCTGTCGGTCGACCTGGCGGTCCGCAGCTGGGCGCGTAGCGACAAGGCGGTCGCGATCCGCCTTCGACGGCTCGACAATCGGCGGATGGACTACCTCCGCTCGCTCTACGCGACCTTCTGCTCGGACCCCGACGATGTCGAGGCCCGGGCGATGCTGTCGTTCTCGCTGCTGATCGGCAACCACTGCATCGCCGCCGACCACGGGTCGCGCAGCCGCGCGGACGTGCTGAACCTGACCCTGAGGCGACTCGGAGCCCAGTAGCTCGCGCCACCTGAACTCAGGCAGCGCGATCAGCGCCGAGGTGTGACCTGCTCCGGAGCGCCGCGGCGACGAGCTAGCGTCCACGCCATTCGCCCGCTGGAAGGATCCAATGCCGCTCGTGACGATTGATCTGCTGCAGGGACGAACCGATGCCGAGCTCGACGCGATCACCGAGTCCGTCCAGACCGCGATGGTCGAGACGCTCGACGTGCCCGAGCGCGACCGTTTCCAGGTGATCACCGAGCACTCGCCGCGCACGCTGCGCTTCGACCCGCACTACCTCGGGGGTGATCGCGGCGAGGCGTTCGTGCTGATCCGCGTGCAGCTCGCATCGGGCCGTTGCACCCAGGTCAAGCGGGCGTTCTACGCCCGTGTCGCCGAACTGCTCGGCGAGCGGGCCGCCGTCCGCAGCGAGGATCTGATGATCGTGCTCGTCGAGAACGGGCGCGAGGACTGGTCCTTCGGAGGCGGGATCGCCGACTACGTCGAGAAACCGCGGGAGCAGTGGCGCTGACTCGATCAGGCCCGGCGCTGAGGCGTCGCTGAGGTCACGCGGTGCAGAAGAGGCACCCGTAGCTGCAGATCATCGCCGGGCCGTCGGCGGCCAGCATCTGACCACAGCGCTCGCAGTGGTCACGCATCTCAAGCATCACGCCCCTGAGCGACGGCTGCCCCGAGGCTGTCACCGCGGAACGCGCTCCGGTAGGCGCTGGGGGTCGTCGACGCGGCTCGTGCGAGGTGCAAGCGAAGGTTCGCCGCCGTGCCCAGCCCACAGCGCCGCGCGATCTCCTCGACCGGCAACTCCGTGGCCTCGAGCAGCCGCCGTGCCTCGTGCAGACGCGCCGCGGTCAGCCACCGCAGCGGCGGGACGCCGACCTCGGCGGTGAACCGCCGCGCGAATGTTCGCGTCGCATAGCCGGCGTGGTCGGCGAGCTCGGCGACCGTCAACGGGCGATCCATCTCCTGGATCGCCCACGCGCGTGTCGCTGCCAGGCCCGGTCCGCTTTCGGGAATCGGTCGCTCCATGAATTGGGCCTGGCCGCCGTGGCGATGCACGGCGGCCACCATCCGGCGTGACACCTCCGTGGCCGCCACCGCTCCGTAGTCGTTGCGCACCAGATACAGACACAGGTCGACGCCCGCCGTGATCCCTGCGCTGGTCAGGATCTGGCCCTCGTCGACGTACAGCACCTCGGGCATCACGTGGATCGAGGGAAAGCGGGTCGCCAGCTCGTCGGCGAATTCCCAATGCGTGGTCGCGCGGCGGCCGTCGAGCAGGCCGGCGGCGGCCAGCGCGAACGCGCCCACGCACACCGACGCGATCCGGGCTCCCCGAGCAGCGGCGCCGAGGAGCGCGTCGAGCACCGCCGGGGACGGGTCCTCCCGCGGAAAGAATCCGGGCACGATCACCGTATCGGCGCCCTCCACCGCCTCCAGTCCGGAGTCGATCCGCACGCCGAACCCGGAGGTGGACGGGAGCTCTCCCGGATGCTCGGTGCAAACCGTGAACGAATAGCGCCGGCGCTCGACCGCACGCCCGAAGATCTCCGCCGGGATCGCGAGGTCGAAGATGATGACCTCGGGGACCACCAGCGCGACCACGCGGTGCATGGCCGGATCCTAGTGGCACTGGGCCGTCCTGCCCCTTGTCGCCGCCGGCGCCCGTCCGTAGCTTGGACTGCAGTTCGACATTGACTCAGGAGTGCTCACATGTCCAAGATCGACTCGCTGCTCCCGCGCAACGTCGCGTTCGCGGCGAGCGAAGCGTGGCGCAACACGCCCCGGCTTCCGTTCCTTCCGCGCAAGGGCCTGTACGTCATAACCTGCATCGACCCGCGGACCGACCCGGCGGCCTTCCTCGGCCTCGAGTTCAGCGACGCGATCGTCGCGCGCACCGTCGGCGGGCGCGTCACCCCGGCAGTCATCCAGGACGTCGCTTACATCGGCTACCTGGTCGAGACCAAGGCGCCCGAGGGCCCGTATTTCGAGGCCGCGATCATCCACCACACCGACTGCGGCAGCCGCCTGCTCGAGGACGAGCAGCTCCGTCACGGCTTCGCGCAGCGAAGCGGCTACGACGAGCAGATGCTCGCGGAGTTGCCCGCGACCGATCCCCCCGTGACGGTCCGTGCCGATGTGGAGCGGCTGCTGGCCGCCCCGCAGATCTCGCCCCGGATCACGGTCTCCGGCCATGTCTATGACGTGGAGACGGGCCTGGTCACGACCGTCGTGCCGCCGACGTCGCCCTGAATCCTCAGGCCGCGGGTTGCCGGTCGCGGTCCAGCTCGCGAGCGAGTTGGGAGATTTTCACCACCTGTCGGCCGTGATCTCCCAAGCTTCACCGCACCCGCCTCAGCCGTGCGCCCCGAGCCTCCAGGTGTGCAGATCGCCGGACCACTCGTCGGTCCGCGTCGGATCCACGGCCGAGCCGATCAGCCTCCGATACGTGCCGGAATGGAAGATCAGCGGCTCGCCGTCGCGATGCTCGAAGTGCAGGACCTCGCCGATGAATAGGGTGTGGTCGCCGGCCGGATGGGCATCGACGACATTCGCGACCACGTGCGTCAGCGCGCCGTCGACCAGCGGCGTGCCGGCGGACTCGAGGAGCTCGATCTCACCGGCCTGCGGGCGTCCGGCGAAATGCCGGCTGACCGCCTCCTGCTCACGCGACAGGACGCTGACGCCGTAGCGCCCGGCGCGCAGCAGGATCTCGTGCATCCGGGCGCCCGAGGCGATCGAGACGACGACCAAGGCCGGGTCGAGCGACACGGACATGAAGCCGTTGGCGGTCATCCCGTGTACGAGGTCGTCGACCCGGGTGGAGACGATCGTCACCCCGGTGGCGAACGTCCCGAGCGCGTCGCGGAAGCGACGCTGGTCGGTTCCGATCCCCGTCGGCGTCGGAGCGGTCATCAGCCCGTCTATGCGAACGGGTGGCCCGGCAGGCCCATCAGGTTGCGGCCGAAGCTGGTCAGCGCGTCACCCCGGCCGAGCACCATGTGCATCGACGCGGCGTTGGCGTCACGCCAGAACTGCTGCATGCCCGACGTCTCGAACAGCGACATCGCGCCCGAGTCGAGGAACAGCTGGTTGGTCAGCTCGGCGCAGGTGCGCGCGATGAACGCCCGCTGCGCGAACATCCGCGCGCGGACGTCGTCGGGCAGCGCGACGCGGCCGGCCTCGGCCGCGTCCCACATGTCCCGAACGTACTGCAACATCAACGCGTGGGCCGCATCCCACTTCGCGATCGCGTCGGCCAGCGTCAGCTGCGAGTACGGCGCCTCCTGGGCGGCGGTGTGCTCGTAGGCGCGGACCCGGACCTTCGTCCAGTGGGTGAACTCCTCGATCGCGCGCTCCGCGACGCCGAGCGAGGTGTAGGCGAGGTGGATCGCCGCCATGCCCATGAACGGCAGCTTGAAGACGGTGCCCTGCTCGACGACCTCACCCTGGGGGATGCTGTCGTGGGCGAACTTGGCCAGCTCGAAGATGCGGTGGCGCGGGACGAACACCCGCTCGAGCACCACCTCGTTGCTGGCGGTTCCGCGCAGCCCGACGGTCCGCCAGGTGTCTTCGATCGTCAGCTCTGTGGCCGGGACGAACGCGACGACCGGTCGCGGTGGGGTGGCTCCGGGGGGGACGAACGCCAGGCCGGCCCACGAGCACCACTCGACGCCGCTCACGAACCGCCAGCGGCCGGACAGCAGGTAGCCGTCGTCGACGACCTCGGCCTGCCCGCCGGGGACCAGCGAGTCGACGATCAGTCCTGGACCGGAGTCGCGCACCTCCTGCTGCAGCTGCTCGTGGGCGAACGACAGGTACCACTGATGGCCAGCCGTCAGCCCGTAGATCCAGCCGAGCGCGGCCGAGCCGCGCGCCAGCTCGCGCCCGACCTCGACCAGCGTCAGCGGGTGGGCCTCCAGGCCTCCCATCCGGCGCGAGGTCGCCAGCTGCAGCAGGCCGGAATCGAACAGCGCCTCGATCACGGCGTCGGGCAGGCGCCGGTCGGCCTCGGTCTGGGCGATGTGCTCCGAGGCGAGCTCGCCCAGCGACCGCGCCCGGGCGATCAGCTCGGTGTCGCTCAGCGCCTCGATCGGCGTATCGGTGGGTCGATCAGCAACGGTCACGGGTCATTCCTCCCTCGGTGGTCATGAGCCTTCAGCGAACGTCGGAGGCGGTGTCGCGCCCCAGGCGCTGAAGGCCGTGGTCAGCTCGGACCAGATCTTGGTCTCGCCCTTGCCGACACGCGGCATCTCGGCCGAGAACTCCAGCCGGTTGCCTCCCGGCGCCCACAAGAACAGGTAGACGTTGCCGCCGACGCTGTGACGGCCCGGCCCGGTCTCGACCTTGACGCCGGCGGCGCCGAGCCGGTCGGCGGCCTGCTTGAGATGGTCGAAGGACTGCAGGCGCAGCGCGTAGTGGTGGAGCGTCTGCTGCGGCGGCCCCTTGATCATCGCGATGTCGTGGTGCTGGCTGCCGGCGCGGGTCCAGGCAGCGGCGAGCAGACCGGGCTGGGGACGCATCTCGTCTGAGACCGAGAACTCGAGCGCCTCGGTCAGGAACGCCACGGTCGCATCGGTGTCGGGCACCTTCAGCGTGATGTGGTCGAAGTCGGTCGGCGCGATCCCGACCCGCCGGTCCGCCTCGCCGGGGTTCAGGTACGCCGGCCCTGGCTCGGTCACGACGAGCTCGATTCGCAGCCCGCTGGGCGCCGAGAAGCGCACTGCCTGGGCGACGCTCGAGCGTGGATCGCTGACACGCTCGGCGTCGATCCCGCGGTCGGCCAGCCGGGCAGCGTAGCGGTCGAGATCGTCCTCTGACTCGACCTCCAGCGCGACGACCCGGACGCCGGTCCCGCCGCCGTGCAGGACGAGGTCACAGCGGCCGTCGACCCCGCAACCGAGGTTGACGTGGTTGTTCTCACGTCCCAGCTCGACCATTCCGACCACGTCGGTGTGAAAGTCGACCGACCCCTCCAGGTCGTCGACCGCCAGCTCGGCGTAAGCCACCTGTGTGATGCACACGGTTGTGTCTCCTCTCAGATGCCACCGTTGAGAAAGCGCAGATGCGCCCGGTGAAACTCGTCCGGCTTCTCCCACTGCGGCCAGTGGCCGGCGCCCTCGATCACTTCGAGGGCAGCGCCGGGGATCCACTCCTGCAGCAACTCCGCTTCGTCGAGGCCGCCGGTCGGATCGTGGTCGGTCCACAGCAGCAGCGTCGGCGCTGTGATCTGACCGCACCAGCTCTCCGACCACACGTAGGGCTCGCGGTACTCCCAGTTCTGGACGGCGACGATGTTGGTCATCGCGCGCTCGAAGCCGGGCTGCGTGTAGATCGCGAGGCGCAGCGCGACGAGCTCGTCGGTGACCAGCGACGTGTCGTGAAACAGCCACTCGACGCGCGCCCGGACGGTCTCGGGGGACGCCTCGCGCACGGCCTTCAGGCTCGAGTCGCGCACGGCGGCCATCACCTGCGGCTTGTTGGTGATGTTGCCCGGCGTATTGAGCACGAGCCGATCGACCCGGTCTGCGTGATGCGCCGCGGTCCAGGCCGCCACCCAGCCGCCGATCGACTCGCCCGACAGGTGGGCGTGCTCGATCCCGAGCGCGTCGAGCGTCGCGACCAGGTGGTCGCTCATCACGTCGATCGTGTACGGGCGGTCGGGCTTGTCGGTGTAGCCGTGGCCGATCATGTCGTAGAGGACGACGCGGAAGGACTCGGACAGGACCCGCACGTTGCGGGCGTAGGCCTCGAGGTGGCCGCCGGTGCCGTGCACCATCACCAGCGCCGGGCCGTCGCCGGCCTCGAGCACGCGCGTGCGAATGCCCCCGGCGTCGACGAACCGCTGCTGCAGATCGACCCCGAGCAGGTCGGCCCAGATGCTGACGTGGGCTCCGGTCGCGGGCAGCGTCGGCTGGGTGGCGGTCATCGTTCGTCTCCTGGGAGGACCGCGGCGTCGCCGAACCGCTCGAGATGCGCTTCGGCGGCGTCACGGGCGGCATTGGCGTCGCCGCCGAGGATTGCCTCGGCGATCTGCTCGTGCTCGGCGTGGGAGCGGCGCAGGTCGGCCTCGGTGCGCCGCTGCAGGTAGAAGTCGCTCAGATCCCAGGACTGACGCGCGAGCTGGGCGAGGCGCTCGTTGGCGCCCGCCGCCAGCAGCGTCGCGTGAAACCGCTTGTTGGCGAGTTCGAACGCGTGTTGATCGTGCGCGCGGGCGGTGGCCGCGCTCTGCTCCAGCGCCTCGGCCAACGCCCGGCGCTGGACATCGGTGGCCACGGTTGCGGCCAGTCGTGCCGCCGCGCCGTCGATCACGCCGGCGGTGTAGAAGTGCTCGCGGACCGTCCGTCGCTCCGGCACGACCACCCGGCAGCCGACCTGGGCGATGATCTCGATGAACCCGGCCAGCTCGAGCCGGCCCATCGCGTCCATCACCGGGCGGCGGCTGACGCCGAACTCCTCGGCGATCTCGACCGTGTTGAGCGTCTCTCCGTAGGCGGGCCGGCCCCCGATCAGCCGGGCCCGCAGCGCCTCGAACACGAGGTCGGCCTTGGTGGTGGCCATCCGCAGCGGCGCCGCCAGTTCGATCGGCCCGCCGGCGGCGACGGTGGCCGAGGAGATCGCGCCGGAGCTCATCGGGACGCCTCGGCCGCGTGGGCGGGAGTCGGCGCGGCGACCGGCCAGCGGCGCCACACCCCGTACCAGAGGATCGAGCCGGCCGCCAGGAAGTTCAGCGCGCAGACCGTCATCCACAGGTAGACCGGGTTCGCCGGCGTCCAGCCGCCGCGGCCGTCGCCGATCAGCTTGAGGAGCACGAACACGGCGAACCCGAGCGTCCCGATCGTCGCCAGCAGCGCGGCGTCACGGCCGGCGCCGGGGGCGAGCAGGCGCGACGGCCATGCCTCGAAGATCAGGGCCGCCAGCAGCGACGCGGCGATCAGCGCTCCACAGCCGGCAGCGATCTCGGGCACGGTCAGCCCGACGGGGCCTGACAGCAGCAGGAAGGTTCCCCAGCCGAGCGCGATCGTCGCCAGGTTGCCGGCGAGCAGCCGCGCCGGGGTCGAGCCGATCGCGCCAAACGGACGGCCGCGGAAGGGGATGAACAGGACGACGGCCCAGACGGCGACCGACAGCGTCCAGCCGAGCAGGTGCAACGCGTTCACCGGGCCGCCGGGGTTGCTCAGTCCGAGCGCGGCCTGCGCCGGGGCGGGCACGATCGCGCTCCAGTTGGCCAGCAGCTCGTAGGCGGCGAGACCGACGATCCAGGACAGTGTGATCGCGGCGATGCCCGAGCCGGCGGTGCCGAGCCGGCGCAGCGGGCGCCGGTCGCAGACGAACGTGAGCAGGATCATCGTCAGGAAGATCAGCCCGGCGAGCGGCAGCGTCCACGGATAGCTGGGGAACGCGGGCCGGCCCGCTGGAGGCCCGGCGACCGCCGGCGTCGTCGACAGCAGGTGCGAGAGGTCTCCGCGGCCGACGATCACCTGCGCGAGCGCGGTGAGCGCCACGGCCAGCGCGACGATCAGCACGGTGTTGAGTAGACCGGCGACCGGACGCGAGAACGCCCGCGCCGGCCAGCCGTGCCACCACAGGGCGCTGGCGATCAGCAGCGGCAGCGCGAAGGTGGTCACGGAGCCGAGGATCTGCAGCGAGTTGACCGGCACGATCAGCACGCCGAGGATCAGGCACAGGGCGGTCGCCACCAGCAGGCCGATCACGCCAACTGCGGGTTGGCTGCGGACGTCGGCGGCGGTCGCGCCCTCGGTCGAAGCACTCGGGACGGGGGTGGGCTGGGTGATGCTCATGGGCTGGCGACCTCCTCAAGGTCACGCTCGCTGGGGATCAGGCCGCGGTCGAGCACCGGCCCGGCCGCCAGGAACGAGGCCGGGGGCTGGTGGCCCCACCACAACAGCCCGGTCGTCTGGTACTCGTCCAACGTCCAGTCGACCGGCGGCCGGTCCAGGTCACGGACGTAATCGCCCGTGTAGAGCTCGATCCGGTTGCCGTCCGGATCGCGGATGTACAGAAAGCACGCGTCGGTGATCCCGTGACGACCGGGCCCGTACTCGATCACCGGCAGGCCCGCGTCGGAGACGAGGTCGGCGGCGCCGATCAGGGCGCTGGTGTCACGCAGCGTGTAGGCGACGTGATGAAAGCCGATCCGCTCGTCGCGGCCGATCGCCAGCTCGTGGCTGAACGGGCTTCGCCGCAGCCAGGCCCGCTGGACCTCGCCGCAGGCGTCGATCTGACGCTCGGATGCGGAGAAGCTCAACTGTCCCTGCCAGTAGGCGAGCGCCGGCCGCAGCGCGGCGACCCTCAGGTTGACATGATCGAGCCGAACCAGACCGACGCCGCGCTGCGCGTGTGTGTGGCGCATCGGCAGGTGCGGGCCGCGCTGGTCATGCGTCGGCACCTCCTCGACGTCGTGCTCGAAATCGACGACATGTCCGCCGGGCGAGAGCACCCGCAGCATCCGCCCGCGCCCCGGCTCCTCGCCGGCCGCCCGCCAGCGGTACGCCAGCCCCAGCTGGTCGTGCAGGACGGCGAGCTCGTCGAGGTACTGGTCGGCGTCGACGCGGAAGCCGAACGCCAGCAGGCCGTGCGCGTGATCCCGGGTGAGCTTCAGCGACCAGACGTCGAACTCCTGGGGCGCGCGCAGCCACAGCGCCTCGTCGGACTGCGCGAACGCGACGAACCCGAGCGTGTCGCAGTAGAACTCGCGTGCGCGTCCGAGGTCGGTGACCGCCACCTCCACGTGGCTCAAGCGGTTGATCATGCGCTCAACCTACGGCCGGTCCGCCGCCGCGGCAACGAGCTTCCGAGCATCTCGGATGGATCGCCTCAGGCACGGTCGCGGTAGTCCGCGTAGGAGATCTCGCCGGCGCTCTCACGCTGGTTGAGTCCGAGCGCCGCAAGCAGGCGCGAGTTCTCGACGAGCAGCATCCGCACCGGCAGCTGCCCGTCGTTGTAATGGCGATGCCACACCCACGGCGGCGTGTAGATCAGATCCCCGCGCGTCCAGCGCACGGTGCGCGGGCCGATCTCCGAGTAGCCCTCGCCCTCGATCACGTAGTGCACCGACTCGTGGCGATGGCGCTGCAGGTCGCCCGCCGTCTGCGGGGGGATCTCCTGGGCGTAGAACTCCATCGTGCGGGCGGGCACCTCGACGAGCACGCCGATCCGGCTGGGGTTGCCGGTCATCGCCGGATCCAGCCAGTGCGCGTCCGCCTCCGAATGCACGAGCCGTTCGGGCATCGCTGCCTCGGGATCGACGTGCTTGTACTCGGCGGCCTCCCGCAGCCAGGCGTCGAACGTGGTCATACGGCCGTCAGTCCGCCGTCGAGGACGTGCACGCGGCCGGTGACGAAGCCGGCCGCCTCGGAGGCGAGGTAGACCGCCAGCGCGCCGATCTCATCGGGGCTGCCGAAGCGGCGCAGCGGGATCCCGGCGAGCTCCTCGGCCTCGAGCGCGTCGATCTCGACGCCGTTTTGCTCAGCCTGAAAGCCCATGATCCGGCGGCGCCTGGACGTGTCGATCGGGCCGGGCGCGATGACGTTGAAGGTGATGCCGCGCGGCCCGTACTCGGACACGAGCGATGCCGCCAACGCGGCCACGCCGGCTCGCATCACGTTCGAGAGATGCAGCCCGGCCAGCGGCCGGATGACGCCGGCGGTCGAGGTGAGGTAGATCACGCGGCCGCGGCCCGCCTCGGCCATCACCGGCAGGACCGCGTGCGTCAACTCGATCGCCGAGCCGAGGATCAGGTGATACGCCGCCAGCCAGTCGGCATCGGTCAGCGACTCGAACGCGGCTGGCTTTGGACCGCCGGTGTTGGCGAACAGGATGTCGAGGCCGCCGAGCGCGTCCGTCGCCTGCGCCGCCGCGGCGGCGGCCTGCCCCGGCTGGGTGAAGTCCGCAATCGCGTGGCCGGCGGCATCGATCTCATGCGCGACCTCGGCGGTGCGCTCGCCGGTGCCGGTGATGAACACCTCGGCGCCCTGGGCGCGCAGCGCCAGCGCGGTCGCGCGGCCGATCCCGCTGGAGCCGGCCGTGACCAGGGCGCGGCGGCCGGCAAGCCGGAACGGCTGCGCGGGGTCAGACGGGAATGGCCGCGCGGCGTCAGACGGCAACGGCCGCGCGGCGTCAGACGGCAGTGGCCGCGCGGCGTCAGACGGCAACGGGCTGCCCCCCCGGCTCGTGATCGCGTGCGTCCGCCGTCAGTGTGCGCGAGATCCTGATCGCGGCGCCGCGGACGATCTCGTCATAGCGGTCTGCGAGGCGCTGCTCGGCGTCGGTCGGCACGCTGACGCTGATCGCGGCGGTCGTCGTGCCGCGCTCGACGATCGGCGCCGCGTGGCAGCAGACCCCCTGCACCGCGCCTTCCCGGTCACGCGCCACTCCCGCTCGGCGGGTCCCGCCGAGTTCGAAGCGCAGCGCGTCGACCGAGCAGATCGTCCGCTCGGTCAGCGGCCGCAGCTCGAGCCGCTCCAGCGTGTGCATCATCGTCGCGGCCGGCTGGTGGGCCAGCAGCACCTTGCCGACCGCACTGCAGTGCGCGGGGAGGCGGCGGCCGACGCCCGACGCCGCGATCCTCGGGCCGCCGGCCGGTGTGACCTTGTCGATGTAGACGACCTCCGCCTGGTCGAGGATCGCCAGGTGGATCGTCGCGCCGAGTCGCCGGGCCAGGGTCTCCATCACCGGGCGAGCGGCGCCGCGGACCGCGAAGCTGTCGAGCGCCGCGCTGCTCAGGCACAGCAGCTTGACTCCGGGCCGGTAGCGGTTGCCCTCGACGCGTCGCAGCAGCCCGGTGCAGGCGAGCGTGTCCAGCAGATCATGGGCCGAGGAGCGTGGAACCTGCAGCGCCAGCGCCGCTTCAGTCACGCCCCATTCCGGCGTCTCGCTCGTGAACAACTCGAGCAGACGGCTCGCCTTGCCAACCGTTCCCAGCAATTGACCCTCTCCTCTCAGCTCCTACTTAGATACTAGCATCTTAGTTGGCAGGGGTCGACGAACTTTGTCGATCCGGTACCGACGTCCGGTATGAGATCGGCACAGTTCCCGGTGGCTGTGATCGCCGCGCGGGGTGGCGTGGCCGCGCGGGGTGGCGTGGCCGCGCGGGGTGGCGTGGCGGCGCGGGGGGGCGTGGCCGCGCGGGGTCGCCCGGTGGTGCTCGATGCGCCCTAAGCCGCGGGCGCGGCGAGCTCGTAGGCGATCTCGCCGATCAGATCCTCCTGGCCGCCGACCAACCCCCGCCGGCCACAGACGCGCAGGATCTCGGTGCCGGATACGCCGTACGCGGTGGCGGCCCGGCGGGCGTGCTCCAGGAAGCTCGAGTAGACGCCGGCATAGCCCATCGTCAGGGACATCCGGTCCAACACGCACTCGTGCTCCATCAGCGGCCGGACGACGTCCTCGGCGGCATCCGCCACCGCCTCGACGTCGATCCCGGTGGCGATCCCGAGCTTCTCCAGCACCGCGACGAGCGCCTCGGTCGGGGTGTTGCCGGCGCCGGCGCCCATCCGCCGCGTGCTGGCGTCGACCTGGCGGGCGCCGGCGTCGATCGCCGCGAGCGTGTTGGCGACCCCGCAGGCAAGGTTCTCGTGACCGTGGAACCCGACCTCGGCGGCGCCGTCAAGCGCCGCATGCACCGCCGACACGCGCTCGGTGACCGCCGGCGGCACCAGCGCGCCCGCGGAGTCGACCACGTACACGCACTGACACCCGGCCGCCGCCATGATCCGCGCCTGCTCGGCGAGCACCGGCGCCGGCTGCGAGTGGGCCATCATCAGAAAGCCGACGGTCTCCAGCCCCAGCCCCCGCGCGATCTGGAAGTGCTGCACCGAGATGTCGGCCTCGCTGCAGTGGGTCGCGATCCGGATCACCGACGCCCCGAGATCCGCGACCGCGCGGATGTCGTCGGCGGTGCCGATCCCCGGCAGCAGCAGCGCCGCGATCCGCGCTCGGCGGGCGGCCGCGACCGCGGTCGCGATCAGCTCGCGCTCCGGCGTGCGTGAGAAGCCGTAGGTGAACGAACTGCCGCCGAGCCCGTCGCCGTGGGTGACCTCGAGCACCGGCACGCCGGCGCTGTCAAGCGCCAGTACGACCGCTCGCACCTGGTCGACGGTGAAGCGGTGACCGACCGCGTGCGATCCGTCGCGCAGGCAGCTGTCGGTGAGTCTGACGCTGCGGGCGGCGGTGGGCGAGGCGGTCGTCATGGCGCTGTCGCCGGGGCCGTGGCCGCCGCGGTCGCCGGTGGCGTCGTCGCCGGGACGGTCGCCCCCGCGCTTCCGACCGCCCGCGCCCGCGCCAGCTGCTCGCCGACCCGCACCGCAGCGGCGGTCATGATGTCGAGGTTGCCCGCATAGGGCGGTAGGAAGTCGCCCCGCCCCTCCACCTCGAGGAAGATCGAGACGCGGTCGTCGGCGAACTGCGGCGGAACACGCAGGCGATAGCCGGGGACGTAGCCGGCCACCTCGGCCGCCATCTGCTCGATCGAGGCGCGGATCGCGTCGCGGTCGGCGTCCGCGGAGATCGAGCAGATCACGGTGTCACGCATCAGCAACGGCGGTTCGGCCGGGTTCAGGATGATGATCGCCTTGCCCCGCGCGGCGCCGCCGACCTCGGCGACCGCGCGCGCCGTGGTCTCGGTGAACTCGTCGATGTTGGCGCGTGTTCCGGGTCCGGCCGAGAGCGACGCGATCGACGCGACGATCTCGGCGTAGGTAACGTCGACGACGCGGCTGACCGCGTGCACGATCGGGACGGTCGCCTGCCCGCCGCAGGTCACCATGTTGAGGTTCGGGGCGTCGAGGTGCGCGCCGAGGTTGACTGACGGCACCACGTAGGGGCCGATCGCCGCGGGGGTGAGGTCGATCGCGGTGATTCCCGCCGAGGCGTATGCCGGCGCGTTCGCCGCGTGGACCGAGGCGGAGGTCGCCTCGAAGACGACGTCCGGACGCTCGTCGAGGCCGAGCAGCCACTCGATCCCGTCGGCGCTCGTCTCAAGACCCGCAGCTCGCGCGCGGGCCAGGCCGGCGCTGGCGGGATCGATCCCGACCATCCATCGTGGCTGCACGCTGTCGGAGCGCAGCAGCTTGACCATCAGATCGGTGCCGATGTTCCCGGAGCCGACGATCGCGGCACGGAGCACGGGGCTCACGCCACCGCGTCCGCAAATGTGAGTGTGACCTCGCCGAGGCCGGCGAGCACGCCGCGGAAGCGATCGCCGGGACCGGCCGGGACCATCCGAGTGCAGGCGCCGGACAGGATCACCTGGCCCGGTTGCAGCGTTTGCCCCAGCGCCAACAACGAGTTGGCCAGCCACGCGACGCTGACGCAGGGGTCGCCCAGCACCGCGCTGGAGTGGCCGCGCTCGACCAGCTCCGTGCCGCGCCACAGCTCGGCGGCGACGTTATCCGGCTCGAGCTCCCGCAACGAGCGGGCCGGCGCGCCCAGCACGAACCCGGCCGACGAGGCCGCGTCGGCGACCGTGTCGGCGAGGCGGATCCGCCAGTCACGCACGCGGCTGTCGACCAGCTCGATCGCCGGCGCGACGTCCGCGGTCGCTCGGCGGACGTCCTCGGCGGTGACGTTCGGTCCCGGCAGCGGCGCCGCCAGCCGGAAGGCGAGCTCGAGCTCGACGCGCGGCGCGATGTAGCGGCTGACGTCGATCACCGCTCCGTCATCGATCTGCATCTCGTCGAGCAGCGTTCCGTAGTCGGGCGCGTCGACGCCGAGTTGCTCCTGGACCGCGGGCGAGGTCAGCCCGATCTTGTGGCCGACGATGCGCGCGCCCGCCGCGGTCCGCGCGTCGACGTTGCGCTGCGCGATCGCGTATGCGTCGCTGACGCTCAGCGTCGGCTCCGATTCGGTCAGCGGCGCGATCGGCACGCGCTGCACACGGGAGGTGCGCAGCGCAAGGGCGTACCTGTCGAGCTCGTTGGAGGGCAGCGTGGTGTTGATCATCGTTTGGGCATCGTCACGGTCTGAGTGCCGCTGCCACAATGGCGTGTCCCGCTGAGTGGGATCGATCTGATGCAGAACTCAACCACTGATGCAGTGCTCGACCGAGCGTTCCGGCTGCTGGACGCGTTTCGCGTGCCTCCCCAGAACTTGACCCTCGACGAGTTGACCGCGCGCAGCGGGCTGCCCCGCTCGACCGCCCACCGTCTCGCCGGGCAGCTGGAACGGCTCGGCGCGCTCGAGCGCTCGCGTCGGGGGTGGCGCCTGGGGATGACGCTGTTCGAGCTCGGTCAGATGGTTCCGCGCCAGCAGCACCTGCGCGACGTCGCGCTCGCGTACATGGAGGATCTGTACTAGGCGACGAGGGAGACCGTGCAGCTCGCGGTGCTCGACGACGGCGAGGTCCTGTACGTCGAGATCATCTCCGGCCACCGCCGGGTCGCGACCCCTTCACGACGCGGCGGGCGGATGCCCGCGCACTGCACCGCGCTCGGCAAGGCGATGCTGGCGTTCTCCGCCGACGCGGGACAGGGCTGGATCGCGCAGCACCCCGGGCTGCCGGCGCGGACCGCACGGACGCTGACCGATCCGGCAGACCTGCGGCGTGAGCTGCACGACGTCCGGCGCCTGGGCCTCGCTTACGATCGCCAGGAGGCGAACGAGGGCCTGGTGTGCGTCGCCGCGCCGCTGCTGCGTCCCGACGGAACGGCCCGCGCCGCGCTATCGGTGTCGATGCCGGCCGGTGGTCGCATCCAGCCGGCCCAGGCCGCGCCGGCCGTGCACGCCGCCGCGCGTGCGGTCTCCCGTGAGCTGCGGCAGCTGGTCGGCTGATCGCCGCTGCTACCACGGAGCGGTGAGCCCGTCGATCATCGGGTCTGATCCTGGCCGCTCTGTGCTGCCTTCAAGCGCTCCTCGATGACGTCGGGCGGCCACAGCGTCCCTTCAGGACGGGGGACGTAGAACGACTGCCCATCGGTCCCCCAGCGAGGGATGAACAGTGGCAACGGGCAGCCAGAGTCGAAGTCGACCACGGTTCGGTCGCCCAGCGGCGCCTCGAGCGGGACATTGCATGGGCAGTCGACCGTGTGGCCCGGTCGGCAGAAGTCGTTCTGCTCCGGTGGCTCATCGACCATGCAGGCGAGCGCGCGTACGACGATTCGGTCGGGATGCTCATCGACCACCGCTCGGCAGACGCCGCCGTCAAGCCATCCCAGCACGACGCGAAGTTGCAGGTAATCCTCACCCTTGAGGCGGAACCCCAGGATCGTGCACAGACGTTGCGGATCGCCGTCCGGGCATTCCGGCGCCCATCGCTCCAGCCATTCTGGATCGTCGTCGTGGTCCTGGGTGATCCGCCGGTCGTGCCAACTCCACCGCAGCAATGTCCACCAGTCGTCGAAGTCCATCTCGACAGTTTCGGCTGACGCGGCACGAATCGGGCGCCACGCCCGCGCTTTGTTGCAGAACTGGCACAGGGCGTGACAGTTTCCGTCAGATCCACGTTTCCCGAGCTTCCTGACCGGAGGATCACGACCGGCCGGGGGGTTGAACGAGCTGCGGCGAGTCGCTGCGGCATACCCGCAGCAATTCACCAAGGCTTGGCCATACCGGAGCGACTTGCCAAAGCTGTGGCGAGTCGCTGCGGCATTCCCGCAGCCACTTGCCAAGGCTGGGCGGCACCCTATTCCGCTATGGACGACTCAGCGAGGATCCCAGCGCGGCTCGCGGTGCGCGTTGAACGCCGCGATGCCCTCGCGCAGGTCCGGCGCGGCGAAGCAGGCGCGCTGCAGCTGCTCGAGCTCGGCCTCCAGCGCCGGGTCGAGCTGGCGGCGTGCGCCGCGCAGGCGCTCCAGCAGCCGCTTGTTGCCGGCCTGGGCCAGGGCGGAGTGGGCGGCGATCGTCGACGCGGCCTCGAGCACCTCACCCTCCAACTCAGCTGCCGGCACCACCTCGGTGACGATCCCGAGCGCCAGCGCGCGCTCAGCGTCCAGCCGCCGCCCGAGCAGGAACAGCTCCTTGGTCGCGGCCAGCCCGATCGTCTCGACGAAGCGGCGCAGCCCGGTGGGCGAGTAGGTGAGTCCGAGCGTGCCGGCCGGCATCGCGAACGTCGCAACCTCTGAGGCGAAGCGCAGGTCGCAACAGATCGCGAGCTCGAGGCCGCCGCCGATCGCGGCGCCGCCCAGCTGCGCGATCACGGTCGCGTCGGAGCGCTCGAGCGCGTCGAACAGACGGTGGTGGGGGTTGGCGACCAGCGCCTGCGCGCGCGCGGCGAACTCGGGCCCGTCAAGCTCAGAGCCGTCGAGCCCGCGCAGGTCATAGCCGGAGCAGAACGTGTCGCCGGCGCCCCGGATCACGATGCAGCGGGCGTCGCTGCGCTGCACCGCGTCGGCCAGCGCCGCCAGCAGCGCGAGGTCCAGCGCGTTGCGCCGCCGCGGGTTGTCGATCGTCAGCCGCAGCACGCCGTCGCCGGGGTGATCGATCCCGAGGCGCGGATCGCCCGGGCGAGAGCTGCCGTCGCCGGCGAGCGTGATGAACGGCTCGAGCGCGTCGGGATTGGCCAGCGATGAGCGCTCGACGACGTCATCCGGCGCGGCGCCCATCAGGATCCGTTTGACCGGTACCTCCAGCGGCTTGCCCGACAGCGTCCGCGGAACCTCGTCGATCGCGATCACCTGGTCAGGCAGATGGCGCGGCGAGCAGTCGCGCAGCAGCCGCTGACGCAACCGTGCGGTGACGGCGTCGTCGAGCGGCGCGCCGTCGCGCATCACCACGAACAGGGGCAGCCACGAGGAGCCGTCCGGCCGCAGGACGTCGACGACGAGCGCGTCGACGATGTCCGGATCGGCCAGCACCGCCTGGTAGATCTCGCTGCTGCCGAAGCGGACGCCGCCGCGGTTGATCGTCGAGTCCGAACGGCCGGAGATGACGACGCCGCCGTGCTCGTTGATCTCGATCCAGTCGCCGTGGCGCCAGACGCCCGGGAACACGTCGAAGTAGGACTCACGCAGCCGCTGGCCGTCGTCGTCGCCCCAGAAGCCGACCGGCATCGATGGCATCGGCTCGGTCAGCACGAGCTCGCCGACCTGACCGATCAGCGGCCGCCCGGCGGGGTCCCAGGCTTCGATCGCCGCCCCCAGCGAGCGGGCCTGCAGTTCGCCGCGCCGGACCGGCAGCGTCGGCACGCCGCCCACGAACGAGGTGCAGACATCGGTGCCGCCGCTGGACGAGAACAGCCACGTGTCGGGGCCGACGCGGTCATAGACCCAGTCGAACACGGGTCCCAGCAGCGGCGAGCCGGTGGAGCCGACCGCGCGCAGCGCCGACAGGTCACGTCCGGCGTGGGGGTCGATGCCGTCGGTCATGCACGCGGCCAGGTAGCCGGCCGAGGAGCCGAACACGGTCACGCCGGCGTCGGCGCAGACGCCCCAGAGCGCGCCCAGATCAGGGTGCTTGGGGCTGCCGTCGTAGAGCACGATCGCGGCCTGTGTCAGCAGCCCGCCGACGAGGAAGTTCCACATCATCCAGCCGGTCGTGGTGAACCAGAACAGCCGGTCGGAGGCGCCGAGGTCGACGTGCAGGTGGAGCGTCTTGAGATGCTCGAGCAGGATCCCGCCATGGCTGTGGACGATCGCCTTCGGCGCACCGGTCGTGCCCGACGAGTACAGGATCCAGAGCGGGTGATCGAACGGGACCCGTTCGAACGCCAGCGGCCCGTCGGTGGCGACGAACGCGTCCCAGCCGGCGCTGCCGAGTACGACCGCGCGGGCCAGGCTCGGGAGCGCGTCGCGCACCCGTGCCACCGTCTCCCGCAGGTCGAAATCACGGCCGTTGTAGCGGTAGCCGTCGACCGACACCAGGACCGTCGGCTCGATCTGACTGAAACGGTCGACGACGCTGGCGGCGCCCATCTCCGGCGCCACGCACGAGAACACGGCGCCGAGGCTGGCGCTCGCCAGCAGCAGCGCGACGGTCTCCAGGCAGTTGGGCAGCAACGCCGCGACCCGGTCTCCGGGCCCGACGCCGGCATCGACGAGGCCCGTCCGGATCCGCCGCGTCAGTGACTCCAAAGCGGCCCAGTCACAGGACGAGACCGCAGCCGTTTCGGAGCCGTGCAGCACGGCGACGCGGCTGGGATCGCGATCACGGAAGACGTGCTCGGCATAGTTGAGCGTGGCCCCCGGAAACCACTCCGTGTCCGGCATCCGGCGGTCGACCAGCACCTCGCTGCGCGGACGGTCGCCGCGGACCTCGAAGTAATCCCAGATCGATCCCCAGAACGCCTCGAGCTCGGTGATCGACCAGCTGCGCAGCGCCTCGTAGGAGTCGAACCGCACGCCGCGCTCACGCGCGAGCCAGTCCGTGTATGGGGTCAGCTGCGAGCGCCGCACGCGCGCGGCCGACGGCTCCCAGAGCACGGCGCCGGCGAGCTCGCCGAGCGGCTCAAGCATGCTGCGCCTCCGGCAGCGCCAGCGTCGCCATCGCCTGCCCTGCCCAGCCCAGCAGGTGAGCGTCGTCGCCGGGCGCGGCCACCAACTGGACCCCCACCGGACGGCCGTCGACCGTCCCACACGGGATCGAGACGCACGGCCAGCCGAACCCGCTCAGCGGCAGCGTCGAGCGGCTCACCTCCGAGATCGAGACCGCCTGCCCGAGTGCCGGAGCCGGGCCCGCAACCGTCGGCGTGATCAGCAGCGAGGCGAACTGGAACAGGCGGCGGGCCGTGCGCTCTGAGGCGCTCAACGCGGCTCGGTCGGCCGTCACGTCGGCAGCGTCCAGAACGCGACCGCGCTCGATCCCGGCCCAGACGTCGGCCGAGACCTGCTCGCGTGAGAGGCGGTCGCCCCACGCCGCGGCGAACTCCGACGCCAGGATCCGTCCGAGCCGCGGCCGCGGCTGCGGTGCTACCCGCTTCGTGAGCCGCCAGTCGGTGCCGGCGAACACGTCGACCACGGCATCGAACCAGCCGAGTCCGTCGGTCACCACCACACAGCGCGGTGCCGGCACGGATCCGGGAACGTCGATGCCCGCCAGCACCTGCAGCACCGTAATCTGGTCACGCGCGCTGCGGGTCAGCACGCCGGCGGTGTCGAGGCTCGGTGCCAGCGGCGCGACGCCACGCAGCGAGACGAGCCCGTGCGTCGGCTTGAAGCCCAGCACGCCGCACCACGCGGCCGGCACCCGCACCGAGCCGGCCGTGTCAGAGCCGAGCGCCACCGGCACGATCCCGGCGGCGACCGCGGCGGCGCTACCGCCCGACGAGCCGCCGGTCAGGTGACCGGGCGCGGCCGGGTTCTCCAGCTCAGGGCGTTCCGCCGCGGTGCCGTTCATCGACCACGCCAGCTGGTCCATCGCGGTCGTGCCGATCACGATCGCGCCGGCGCCGCGCAGCCGTGCGACCGCCTCGGCATCGGTCGAGGGAGCGTCCGTCAGCGGCGCCGGCAAACCGATCGTCGCTGCCACGCCGGCAACCTCGTAGTTGTCCTTGACCGCCACCGGCACGCCGCCGAGCGGCCCGAGCGCGCGCCCGTCGACGCGGTCGCGGTCGATCGCCGCGGCATCGGCGCGGGCGCGGGCGGCATCGATCGACCAGAAGATTCCGGGCGCGGCGGCGGCTCGCTCGAGCGCTGTCTCGCACGTCTCTGACGCCGACAGGCTGCCCGCGCGGATCGCCGCTGCGATCGCGACTGCGTCGGGCTCGATCGACGCGGCCAGCCCGCTCACGTCCGCGCCGCCTTGCCCGCCAACTGCTCGGCGGCCGCGACGAACGGCTCGAGCGGAAGCTCGGTGACGCCCGCGCCGACCTGCCCGACCCCGGGATCGCGATGGGCGAAGCCGTTGTTGACGACCGGCGTGGTCCGCCGGCCGGCCACCAGCTCGATGTCGATCCCCAGCGGCGTGCCCTCGTAGTCGTGGGCAGGGATCAGGAAGCGGCTCGAGGCGCTCATGCAGATCGTGCGCATCCGCGCGACCAGCGCTCGCGCCTCGCCGGCGTCGGCGCCGATGAACGAGCTGATCGCGGGGGCGGCGACGAGCGCGAACGCCCCCAGGCCGATCGTCTCGGTGATGAACGAGTCGCCGAGCATCGGGCAGGCGTCGTCGGCCGTGTAGCCCTGGAACAGGCGTGGGCGCCCGCGCGGCGCCGGCGCGGTGGTCCAGCCGTCGACGCCCGACACGCGGATCCCGACCTCGACCCCGTTGGCGGCGATCGCGGTCACCAGCCCGGCCGCGCCGGCGCGATGTGCGGCGTCCGCGATCGCCTTGCCGGCGGCCATCGAGAAGGTCAAGAAGAAATGGGGATTGGCGGCGATGAACTCCAGCAGCCGCGCGGCCACCTCCGCCGACGGCGCTGCCCGCACGATCGCCGGCGCCAGCTGCGCCAGGACGGCCGCGGTGCTGGCGACGTTGCGGTTGTGGCACTCGTCGCCGCGGCGCAGTCCCTCGGCCTGCAGCGCCGCGATGTCGAGGCCGCCGACCGCGATCAGCGCCGCGTCGAGGACCGGCGTCGCGACGTCGCCGAGCCAGCGCAGCCGGTCGAGCACGATCTCGTCGTTGGAGCCGAACCGCAGCGCCTGGCCGAGTCCCTCGTTCAACGGCGCGTGCACGCGAGCCCCGCCGGCGCCCTCGACGACCAGCACCGGGATCCGCGGCGAGATGATCCCCGCCATCGCGCCGGTCGCGCGATGGTCGTGCGCGCACCGCAGCTGCACGCCGCCGGCGTCGAGGATCTCGCCGGCCTCGCGCAGATCACGGGCTTCGCCCTCCAGCACGAGCGCGCCGAGCACCGCCCCGCGCGTCGGTCCCGGCAGCTGCGCGCCGGCCGGGAACGGCGGGCCGCTGTGCAGGTAACGGCGAGGCCCGACGATCGGCAGCACCGACCCGGCCAGGGCGACGCCGACCGCCCGCGCGGGCGCCGTATCGAGCATCTCAAGGCCCGGTGCCGTAGCCGCGTCGCGCAGGCTCATCGCCGCGATGCGATCCGCAGCTCGGGCGGTTCGAACTCACCGTCGACAAGCACCGGCCGCTCGTCGACCTCGACCGACGCGACCCTGGCGGCGAGATCGACGTGGACGCTCGAGACCGAGCTGCCGCCGAGGTCGTTGTTGGCGCCGAACGCGATCACGACCGATCCGTAGACCGAGCGGACGTCGGCGCCGCCGCCGCCCTCGCGCCCGTACAGGTCGACGCCGTTGAAGTCGGCTCGCGGATCGCAGCCCCAGCCGATGTGCGACAGCCGTCGCGCGTCGCCGCCGCCGCCGCGCTCGATCAGTTCCTGCAGCATCTGGGCCTCGATCCCACCCGTGATCGACTCGATCACGCCTGCGTGAAAGCGGACGCGCAGCGGCTCGGTCACGTAGCGGCCGACGGTGGCGGTGAAGAACACGACATCGCCGGGTGCGAGCACATACTCGCCCTCGCCCTCGCCCTCGGCGGGGGCAAGCGCCGCCAGCGCGGTGCCGAAGTGGTCCCAGCGCCCGGGGGTGTCGGTGTAGCCGTACTGGACGGTCACCGGCCGGCCGGGCATGTTGACGTGCAGGTCGGTGCCGGATGGGGAGGTGAAGCGGATCGACTCCGAGCCGGCCAGCAGCTCGCCGCTGCGCCGCGCGTGCTCGGTGACGGCTGGGGTAGGGAACAGCGCCTCGAGTCGACGCAACGGCTCACGAGCCCGCAGGATCCGCGCGCCGGTGGCGAGGATCTGGTCCTGGCCGGCGTGGAACAGGCCGCCGCCGGAGACGTCGACGACGAGGTCGGCGAGCGACAGTTGGCGCGCGATCGCTTCGCTGGCGGTCGTCCACCAGTGGTCGGGCCCGGTCTGGCCGGGCACGCGCGGCTTACGGGGCACGCGCAGCTCGAGCACGGTCGCGCCGAGCAGCTGGGCCGCGGTCGAAAACCCTGAGAACAGCTCCGGACGGCCGCCCTCGTCGCTGTAGACGATCACGGTCTCCGCGGGCGTCACCCCGCACAGCTCAAGCTCCCGGGCCAGCATCCCGGCGGTGCCGCCGAGCACTGGTGGCGGGCTGGCGGTCATCGGGCCGCCTGGTACTCCTCGCCCATCACCCGGCGTTCGAGCTCCTGGAGGCGCTGGGCGTCGTCGGGCGTGATGTTGCGGCCGGGGTCTTTGATCCGAGGCGTCTCGCCGTCGTCGAACAGCCCAATCGAGCCGTCGTTGGTCTCGGGATCGAGGATCGGCGAGAAGCACTGGAAGGTGACGAGCGGCTCATCGCCGGTATTCCAGGACCAGTGGGCCTCGCCGGCCGGGACGCGGAAGAAATCACCGGGGCGAGCGACGAAGCCGTGCTCGCCGATGAACATCCACGTCTGCCCGGAGACGACATAGGTCAGCTGCTCGATCGCGTGGTAATGCGGGATCGAGTGGTAGCCGGGCTCACGGGTGGCGACAGTCATCGAGACCTGATTGCCGTAGACCGAGCGGGTCGAGAGGCCGCCCTGGTCGGCGTCGACGACGATCGAGCCGTCACGCATCTCCTCGCCTCGCACATGCAGTGCCATCCAGTCCTCCGGTGTCGTCGTTGAATGAACTCAGGTGGCGGCGCCGAGCGACACGACCACCGTTTTCAGCTCGGTGTACTCGTCGAGTGTCTCTTTGCAGGTCTCACGACCCCAACCGGACTCCTTGTAGCCACCGAACGGGAGCGCCGAATCACATGCCTGGTAGCAGTTGACCCACACCTGACCGGATTCCAACGCCGCGGCCATCCGGTGCGCGCCGGCGATGTCGGCGGTCCAGACGGCGGCCGCGAGACCGAAGCGGCTGTCGTTGGCGGCCTCGAGCACCTGTGTCTCGTCCGTGAACGGGAGCGCGGTGAGTACCGGACCGAAGATCTCCTCACGCGTGACCCGCATCTCGCCGGTCGCGTTGACGAGCACGGTCGGCTCGATGAACCAACCCTCGTCGCCCCAGCGCCCGCCGCCGGTGACGATCTCGGCGCCTTCCGCCCGGCCGACGTCGATGTAGCCGGAGACGCGCTCCAGCTGCTCGGCGGAGACGAGCGGGCCCATCTCGGTGCTGGCGTCAAGCCCCGGGCCGAGCTTCAGCGAGCGGGCGCGCTCGGTCACGCCCGCGACGATCTCGTCGAACAGCGGCTCCTGCACGTACAGGCGCGACCCGGCGATGCAGCTCTCGCCCTGGCAGGCGAAGATCGCGTCGCAGGCGCCCTGGATCGCGGCGGCGGGATCGGCGTCGGCGAACACGATATTGGGCGACTTCCCGCCCAGCTCCAGCGATACTCGCTTGAGCGTGTCGGTCGCTTGACGCGCGATCAGCTTGCCGGTCTCAGACGATCCGGTGAAGCTGATCTTGTCGACGCCGGGATGGGCGACGAGCGCGGCGCCGGCTTCCTCGCCGAAGCCGGTGACGAAGTTGACGACGCCCTCCGGGATCCCGGCCTCGAGCGCCAGCCGCGCCAGCAACTGCATCGACAGCGGCGTCTGCTCGGCGGGCTTGATCACGATCGTGCAGCCGGCGGCGAGCGCCGGCGCCAGCTTCTTGACGACCATCAGCAGTGGCAGGTTCCACGGCGTGATCGCGCCGACGACGCCGACCGGCTGACGCAGCGTGTAGGCGTGAAACGCGCCGCCGAACGAGGCCGGGTAGGAGATCGGGATCGTGTCGCCGGTCAGCTTCGTCGGCCAGCCGGCGAAGTAGCGCAGCATGTCGACGGTGAACGGCACGTCGAAGAACCTCATCTCGTTGATCGGCTTGCCGTTGTCGAGCGAGTCGATCTGCGAGAAATCCTCCAGATGGGCCTCGACCAGATCCGCCAGCCGCCAGATCGCCTTGCCGCGCTCCTGCGGCGTCGTCAGCCGCCACGGGCCCTTCAGGGCCGCGCGGGCGGCGGTGACTGCGCGGTCCACGTCGGCGGCGCGGCCGCGCGGCGCGCGCGCGATCTCGGCGCCGGTCGCGGGATCGAACACGGGGAACGTCTCGCCGGACACGGCGGCCGTCCAGGCGCCGCCGATCAGCATCCTGACGTCGCCTTCGGTGTATTCCCGGACGCTCTCCGAGAGGGTCACAGCCGACATCGAACCCCTTCCTCTCCGCTTCGCTGACAGCGCTAGGCCAGGCCTGTATCCAGTAGAGTATACCGGAGCCATGCAAGGCTGCCCGACGTCATGAGCGCCAGCGTTGTGATCGTCGGGGCCGGCGTGCTCGGCGCGACCCTGGCGCAGCGGCTGGTCGTCGACGGCTGGCAGGTCAGGGTCGTCGACCAGCACGATCCGGGCACGCCGCTCGCGTCCTCGGGCGGCGCGTCGCGGCTGATCCGCTGCGCCCACGGCGACAGCGCCGATGATGCGCTCGCGGCGTGGGAGAGCCTGGCGCTGTGGCGGCGGATCGAGGCCGAGACGGGCGTCGAGCTGCTGACCGAGACCGGCGTCGCCTGGCTCGCCGGCGCGGACGATCTGTGGGAGCGCGCGAGTCACGCCGCTCTGGACGGACTCGAGATTCCGGTGGAGATCGTCTCGGTCGGCGACGTGCGCTCGTTGTTTCCTGGCCTCGGCGTCGATGACCTCCGGTATGTGCTGTACGAGCCGCAGGCGGCGCTGATCGCCGCCCGGCTGGCGCTGCGGGCGCTGATCGACGATGCGGTCCGGCGCGGCGCGAGATTCACCCGTGAGCGAGCCACGCGTGCCGGTTCCGACGTGATCGTGGGCGGGCGGCGGCTGACGGCCGACCACGTCGTCTGGGCCGCGGGCTGCTGGACCGCCCAGATCTTCCCGAAGCTGCTGCGGGCCTCGGTCATCCAGCAGGACACGTACTACTACGGGGCGGGTCCTGAATGGTCGAGCCCGCCGGTACCCGCGTGGGCCGATACCGGCGCCGGGATCACCGGTGCCGGCGACCTGGCCGGCGCCGGCGTCAAGGTCGGATTGCACGAGGCGGGACCGCCGGTGGCGCTCGATCGCCCGCGCGTGGCCGATCCCGATCTCGCGACGCACGCCCGTATGTACCTGACCCGGCGGTTTCCGTCGCTTGCCGACGCGCCGGTCGTGCGGGCGGAGGTGCAGCACACCGCGGAGGTGCAGTGGGTCGACGGCTGCGAGCCGGTGTCGGTCACCGGCGGCGTCCGGATCGTGCGCGATCCGGAGCACCCGTCGGTGTGGATCCTCGGCGACGGGTCAGGGTCGGTGTTCAAGACCGCGCCACTGGTGGCCATGCGGGCGGCCGAGCTGCTGCTCAACATGTGAGCGTGCGTTCGAACCGTCCATTGCGCCTCAGCGTCCATATGAGTCGTTAAAACGCAAAGGTCGGTCGTCTCAGGCCGTGCGCCGACTCATCCCGGCGCCGAGCCGCTCGTCAGCGAGATCGTTGCGCGCGATGGCTGGTCACGGCGGGCGAGCTCTGACTCCAGCAGCGTCGCGCACGCCGGGCAGCAGTGCTCGCGCAGCTCCAGCTCGTCGTGTAGGCGGATCCGCGGCCCGTGCTCGTGGGGCTCGACGACGCGGGTGCCGACGCGGTCCTTGAAGTTGGCGTCCTGGGCACCGAGGTCGAGCCCGCAGCGACAGCGCCAGCGACCGTCCGCGGCGACCAGGGCGCCGCCGACCAGCCGAGCGTAATCTGCCGACGCGGCAAGCGGCGGCGCGGCGCGGGCGGGCTCGACGTCTCCCGACCCCTGCGGCGGCGCGGCGCGGGCGGGCTCGAGGCCACCGAGGCGCGCGCGGCGCACCGCGGCGCGGCGGGCGACCGTTCCCGGTTCGTCGACGGCGCCGGCGTCGTCGATCACGACCCCGTAGACGGCAGCGGCCGCTGCCGCGCTCACGAACCCGGTGTCGACGTCGCGTGCGACCGCGGCCGGCGCGCGCTCCAGCGGATCGCCGTAACCACCGCCGCCCTGGAACGCATACGCGATCACGTCACCGGCGCCCAGCTCGAAGTGGCCGAGCTTGGCGGGCACGCGCTCGGCCCCGGGCAATTGCGCGAGCGCGTCGCCATCAGCGGCTTCGAACGGCAACGCTCCGACGGCGCCGCCCGCTCCGGCGCCGCGGTACAGGACGCCCTCGTTGCAGCTGGCCTCGATCCCACCGAACAGACCGGCCGAGTTGGGCACCTCGACCCCGTGGCCGATCAGCATCGCGTGCAGTACCACGGCGTCATGCGGCGTGACCGCGACCCCGGCCGCGACGCCGCCACGGGTGCGGCCCGGGCCGCCGGTGTCGGCGATCAGCCGGCGGTACAGATACAGGTACGGGCCGCTGCGCTCGTTGGACTCGACGTTGGCGACGGCCGGGCGCGGGACCGGATACTCGCCCGACGCGTCGAGCCCGTCGTGGTCGAGGTAGGCGCCGCCGCCGCCGATCGTCGAGTCCAGCAGGAACGTCCCGAACGGCCCGCCGTCCCGGTCGGCACCGGCCATCGTCAATACCCACATCGAGCCCTTGGTCACGGCGGTCGCCTCGGTCGCGGTCTCCGGCCCGCAGGCGGCGAGACGTGAGATCGCCTGCACGGCGACGTTCGTGACCACCCACACGGCGGAGACCGTGCCGGCCGAGACCGGCGCCGGCCGGGTCGCGTTGCAGATCGAGCCCTCGGGCGCGGTGATCGTGACCGGCGCCAGCGTCCCCTGGTTCCAGCGGATATCGGGCGCCAGGATCGGCAGCATCGCGGTCATCACCGCGCCGACCAGGCCCGAGCGGGTGCAGTTGATGAAGCCGGGCGCCTGCGGCGAGCTGCCGGCGAAGTCGAACGTCAGCTCGTCGGCGTGCTTGGTCAGCGTCAGCGCGATCTCATACAGCCGGTTCGTGTGGCCGTCGTGCTCGAGGAAGTCAGCTGGTGGCGCGGGCTGATCCCGTACGCGCTGGCGATCGGGTGCGAGATCCCGTTCATCGACCAGACGTTCTACACGGGGCCGCTGGTCAAGCCGCTGGGCGGCGTCGACATCTCCTGGGTGGTCGGCGGCGTCGCCGGGTTCGTGCTGTACATGATCGCGATGTCGATCCCGATCGGCGGCAAGACGGCGCTCGGTCGGCCGCAGGTCGAACCGGAGGTCGAGTCGGCCCCCGGGGTCAAGATCGCCTCTCCGTGACCCGGCCGCCGGCGGCGGCTGGTTCGGGTAGCGACCGCTAGTCGGTCGCCAGCGACACGTCGCCGGCGGGCTCGGCCGGGGACGTGTCGTCGCCGGCCGCCGGGGCGAGCTTGATGCGTGCCGGGAACACGGTCACGGCGACGATCAGCCCGATCGCGAAGATGCCGCTCGCCCACCAGAAGGCGGTCGTGTAACCGTGCACCATCGACGCGGCACTGAGGTTGGGCGTGCCGACGTGGCTGCGGGCGAACGCCGCGGCGGAGCTGGCGAACAGCGTGCTGAGCAGCGAGGTGCCGACCGAGCCGCCGACCTGCTGGGAGGTGTTGACCATCGCCGAGGCGACGCCGGCCTCGTTGCCCGGCACGCCGAGCGTGGCGGTCCCGAAGGCGGGCGCGAAGATCAGCCCCATACCGAGCCCGAGGATCATCAGCGACGGCAGGAGGTTCCCGGCGTAGCTGGAGCTGGGTGACAGACGAGTGAGCAGCAGCATCGACACGAGGCCGAGCACCATCCCTGAGACGATCAGCGGCTTGGCGCCGGTGCGCGGCAACAGCTTGGTCTGGGAGGTGGTCGACGAGATCACGATCAGCGCCGTCATCGGCATGAAGGCGACGCCGGTGGTCAGCGGCGACAGCTTCAGGTTGTCCTGCATGAAGTAGGTGAGAAACAGGAACACCGCGAAGATGCCGGCCCCCGCCAGCACGATCGAGGCAAAGGCGCCGCCGCGGGCGCGGTCCCAGACGATGTACAGCGGCAACAGAGGATGGGAAGCACGTTGCTCGATCAAGACGAACGAGACCAGCAGCACGACAGAGGCGGCGAGCGCGATGATCGTGATCGGCGTGGTCCAGGAGTGGGTCTCGGCGTTGGAGAAGCCGTAGACGAGCGCGAACAGACCAATCGATCCGGTGAGCACCCCTGGCACGTCGATCCTGGGGCGATCCTCGGCTCGGTGATTGACCAGCAGGCGCAGCGCGACAAGCCCAGTCGGAATCGCGATCACGAGGTTGACGTACAGGCACCAGCGCCATGTCAACGCTTGCGTCAGCGCGCCGCCGAGCAGCAGGCCGAGCGAGGCGCCGCCGCCCGCGATCGCGCCGAAGATACCGAACGCCTTGGGCCGGTCCGGGGAATTGGCGAACGTGACCGTCAGCAGCGACAGCGCCGAGGGCGCCAGCAGCGCACCGAACACACCCTGCAGGGCGCGGGCCGCGACCAGCATCGCGAACGATTGCGCCAGGCCGCCGATCGCGGAGGCGAGCGAAAAGCCGGCGAGTCCCGCGATGAACGTCCACTTGCGCCCGAACAGGTCACCGAGCTTGCCGCCGAGCAGCAGCAGCGACCCGAACGCCAGCGCATACGCGGTGACCACCCACTGGCGGCTGTCGGTGGAGAACCCGAGCGACCTCTGGGCCGACGGCAGCGCGATGTTGATGATCGTGGCGTCGAGCACCACCATCAGCTGGGCGACGCCCAGCAGGCAGAGCACCGCCCAGCGGTTGGGTTCGGACTGACGTGCGGAAGTGGATGACATGTCGTGCGCTCTCGGGTCGTGGGGGGTGTCTCAAGACAGTCCCGGAGCCTGGCGCCAGGCGACGCTCAGCGATCGGGGTGCGGGTCGATCGGCTGCCTCGACGGTATCCCGCCGCCTAACCGCGGCCGCTGTAGGCGGCAGACAGGATCCGCAACATGATGCTACGGATCTCGTGTTTGCTCTGGGCGATGTGCTGCGCCATCAGCGCCGCCGCGGTTCCACGGTCGCCTTCGCGGATCGCCTGGCCGATCGCGACATGCTGCGCCTCGGAGACGATCAGCCGCTCACGCACGGTGAAGTCGAACGAGCGGATCGTGTGCAGACGGTCGTGCACCCGCTCCATCGACTCCAGCAGGTAGGCGTTGCCGGTCGCTCGCGCCAGGCCGAGGTGGAAGCGCTCGTCGGGGATCACGTAGGAGCCGTCGAGCGGCGTCGTCTCGGCCGCGTATCCCTCCTGCCAGCCGTACTGCAGCGCGTCGAGGTCGCCGAGCTCACCGGCACGACCGGCGAGCTCGGAGACGACGTAGGTCTCGAGCACGGCGCGGACCGCGTAGACGTCCTCGTAGTCGGAGATGTCCAGGCCCTTGACGATCCGCCCGCCCTTGTCACGGGCGACGACGAGACCGTCGTCCTCGAGTCGTCGCAGCGCCTCGCGGACGGGCGTGCGGCTGACCTCGTAGCGGTCGCAGAGCTCGAGCTCCACCAGCCGCTCACCGGGCCGGAAGCCGAAGGTCAGGATCTCCTGCTTGAGGCGCTCGTAGATCTCGGTGCCCGCTCGTCTGGCGGGCCCGT
>Ga0302314_10000290_pt1 | contig 91365 bp, 74 predicted proteins | sample III_Palsa_N2_3_FD_200533 | JGI IMG/M metagenome (GOLD analysis project Ga0302314, IMG submission 200533) | Peat permafrost microbial communities from Stordalen Mire near Abisko, Sweden - III_Palsa_N2_3 | ecosystem: Environmental > Terrestrial > Soil > Palsa > Peat permafrost | place: Sweden...
CAACGCAGCCGGCCAGGAGATCTACAACCAGGTGAAGGACTCCTGAGCCAAGCTCCCCACCACCCTCACCGCTGCCCCGGCGACATGCCGGGGCAGCGGTGAGGGTGCCGTGCCTGCCGTCGGTCTGCTCCGCGAGCGGTCCTACGGCAGGGGGAGGCGCTTCTTGGCCTCTTCGTAGAGGTCGTCGGGCAACGGCCCCTTCTGCGCGACGGCGATGTTGCCGCCCAGGTGGGCCGGGTTGGAGGTGCCGACGATCGTCGTCGACAGGCCGGGGTGGCTGAGCGTGAAGCGCAGCACGAACTCCATGTTGCTCATGCCGGCCTCGCTCAGGAGGTCGGCGATGCCGGAGGTCTCCCAGTTCCGCTGGGCGATGCCGGGGGTCTGGCTCAGCGGTCCGCTCCGCCAGTTCTTGCCCTCCGACGCGGCGCCGCGCGCCGCGCCGCCCCGGATCAATGTGCCCGCGCCCGCGTCGGCAGCCCGGGTGATGAGTGCCTCGTGATCGCGCTGGACCGCCGAGTACGGGATCTGGAAGACGTCGAAGACGCCCATCGCGAGGTGATCGGGCAGGTTCGGCAGGATGCCCGACATGCCGATGAAACGGATCTTGCCTTCGGCCTGGAGGTCCTTGAGCGTCTCGACCGTGCGGTCTTCGCGGAGCGTCGCCTCGCTCGGCGACATGTGCACCTGGACCAGGTCGAGGCGGTCGGTGCGCAGCCGTCGCAGCGACTGCTCGACGTTGGCGCGGACGTTCCCGGGACTGAAGTCGTGCGGGTAGGGCGGCGGCGCGTCGGTCGGCATCTCAAGCGGGCAGCCGCACTTGGAGGAGAGGAAGAACTCGTCCCTGCGGTGCCCGATGTGAGTGCCGATCAGTTCCTCGCTGCGGCCGTAGTCGGGCGAGGTGTCGATCAGGTTGATGCCGCCGTCGAGGACCGCGTTCAACAGGCGGCCCGCCTCGTCGTCCGCAATCTCGGGACCGCGCGGCACGCCCCTGAGCTCCATGGCGCCGTAGCTGAGAATGGTCACATCCTCGCCGGTATTCCCAAGGGCTCGCTTCATGATCGTCATGTTTCCTCATGGTACGCCCAGGTGGGCCGGTGATCCGTGACGATCCATGCTGCATCACTGACTTGGGATTGTTCAGGCACATTGGACAGGTCGACGGCGATGCCCCCCGAGGATTGACCGGCGTGCCGTGGGCGGCGATTCTGGTACTGCTGTCACCTGCGGGGGCGGTGACGGGGGGCGCGCGACGTACGGGGGACGGCGACGGTGGATCAACCCGAGAATTTCGCATACGCGGAGGACCACTGCGCGCTGAGCCTGCCGCTGCTGGCCATGGGCCTCTTCGGGCCCGTCGCCCTCTTCGTCCTGTGCATGGCCCTCGGGTTCACCGTCAGCCCGGAGTGGTTCGTGGCTGCCGGTTTCACTCCGGTCTGCTGCATGGTCCCGATATCGCTGCTGTACCGGAACTGGCCGACCGGCATCAGGGTGGACGAGCGGGGAATCCGGATCGGCGAGGTCGCCTCGAACCGGGCGGAACGCCGGAAGCCGACCATCACGCACCAGAACTGGGCGGAGTTCTCCTGTCCCTGGTCGGGTGTCCGCGAGATGTTCGTGGTCACCGACCCGGACCAGGTGATGCTCCTGCGCACGTCACCCGAGTACTTCACGCTCAGCAACCGGTGGGCGAAGCCGAACGACATGACCGGGTGCACAGCGGGCGTGCTCGTGCCCCCTCTGATGCGGGCGGCGCTGGTGATCCGGGTCGACCCTGCGGTGGCAAGGGTGCCCCGGTTCCGGTCCGCCCGGTTCTTCTCGAACTACATGGATCCCAGCGACCCGCACTTCAGCCGCGCTCTCAAGCCCAGCGTCGGCAACACGTGGGTGGTGCCGACCCGCGACCCCGAGCGCCTTCGGGCCTTGATCAAGGATCAGCTCCACCCGGCCGCCCCGGCCCCGAAGCAGAATCTGAAGCAGAATCCGAAGCAGAAGGGGAAGCGGAAGCAGAAGCCGCAGCGGCGGTGAGCTGATCACTCGTGCCGCCCCTGCACCCGTCCCCCGGGACATGGAGGCTCAGGCGCCGCCTGCGTCGAATCTGCTCGGGTCCTGATAGACCTGCTCCAGGGCCAGGTACGCCCCTCCGCGTGCGGGCGCGGTGAAGCCGAGGGACGAGATCAGGACCTCGCAGTCTCCGGCGTTCGGCGCCATCACCCGATCCCGGACGCCGGCCCGGACCCGGTTGAGCAGGTACTCGCCGAGGTAGGTGAAGTACCCGCCGAGCACGACGGCCTGCGGGTTGAGCAGGTCGACGAGCAGGGCCAGGCCGAGCGCCAGGTCGTCCGCCACCTGCTCCAGCGCCCGCAGAGTGCGTGCGTCGCCTGCCGCCGCGCGTCCGACCACCTCTGTCAGCCTTGTCCCGAGGTCCAGGGACGGGTCGTGGACCCGGTCGCCTGGGTCCGCCGCCTGGCGCAGCAGTGCGCTCAAGCCGACCATGGTCTCCCAGCAGCCGCTGCGTCCGCAGGCACAGGCGTGGCCGCCCGGGTTCAGCGGCATGTGACCGATCTCGCCCGCGTAGCCGGTGGATCCGCGCAGCAGTTGTCCGTTGGAGATGATGCCCCCGCCGACCCCGACCGCTCCAGTGACGTAGAGCATGTCGTGGATGTCCTGATCCTGGACGAGCAGGTACTCCGCGATCGCGCCCAGCTTCGCGTCGTTCTCCAGGCTGAGCGGCGGGGCGTCGGCTCCGAGCCGGCGGCGCAGTCCCGGGACGGCGGCGACGTCGCTCCAGTCGATGTTCGGCGCGTACTTGACCACGCCCTCGGCCAGGTCCACCACGCCTGTCGCGGCGAGCGTCACGCCGACGCACCGCGCGCCGAGCGACCCGATCGCGTGCAGCGCCTCGCGGACGAGCCGCGCCACCTCGTCGAGTACCGCCTCGGGTCCGGCGGCGCCGACGTCCACGGCGATCCGGCGCTGGTGGACCACGTCACCGCGCAGGGTCAGCGCGACGGCGCTGAGGTAGCCCACGCCGACCTCGACGCCTATGCCGCAGAACCCGTGGCCGTCGATCTCCACAAGCAGCCCGGGTCTGCCCACCGAGCCGGAGCGCTCCTCCTGGGCCTCGCGCACCAGGCCGAGCTCCGCCAGTTCGCCGATGAGGTTCGTGATCGTCGGCTTCGGCAGCCCCGTGTCCGCGGCGATCCGGCTCCGTGAGCGCGAACCGGAGTCGCGCAGCAGCCGCAGTACCAGGCCGAGGTTGGTGCGCCGGATCGACGCGCGGTCGCTCGGCTTGGACGGGCCCGCGATCGCGATCGCCCGGGTCGCCGCTTCGCGCAGATCTGCCTTCACCTGTCTCCTTCGCTGCTGGTCGTGAGCCTGCCCCGGCCCATGGGGCGATTCGAGCGCACCGGCTCATTGTGGTCCTGGCCGACTGCGCGTCGCCGCCGTCGGCGGTGCCGTGGCCATCTCGTAACCTCCGAGTCCGGGTTGGGCTCTTGACGTCGTCCACATTAGTTTGGATCCTACTTTAACTAATTGAGTCCAGTGTAGTGCAGGACTCGGCGCGGGTCGACGAGTGAAGCGCAGATCAAGTCGTGCCCGAACCGGCCCCGCACCGTGCATTGCGCCAGGTCATGACCACCCACGTTGGAAGGATCATCATGAAACGGATGAGCGCGCCATACTCCAGGGCGGCGCGGAGGCGAACGGCGGTCGCGATGGCACTGGGCCTGGTGTTGGCAGCGGTCACCGGCGCGGTGGGCGCGCCGGTGGCGGGCGCCGCCTCGCCCCGTCCTGCCAAGGCGACGGCGTCCGCGCCGGGAACCGTGACGATCGGCGGCCTGTGCCTGGACGGTCGCAACCCCGGCGCCTCTGACGGCAGCGTGGTCCGGGTCGACGCCTGCGACGGAACGACTGCCCAGGACTGGACCTGGCACAGCGACGGCGAGGTCACCGCATCCGGCGCGTGCCTGGACGTGGTCGGCGGCTCCAACGCCAACGGAGCTCTGGTTCAGCTGAGTTCGTGCGAGCCCGGCTCGGAGCAGCAACAGTTCTCCGACCTGCCCGACGGCACGGTCTACGCGGCGAAGTCGGGCAAGTGTCTGGCTGTGCAGGGCAGTTCGGTCACGGCCCACGCGCAGGTCGGGCTGGCCTCCTGCGACCCGACAGAGGCGGTCGAGGAGTGGAACGCGACCACCGGACAGCCTGCGAAGTACACGCTGTCCGCGACCGCGCCGGTCGAGTTCAACAATCTCGACGACACCCCGGCCTCGACCTTCATCAGCCAGAGCGGACAGTTCTACTACCAGTCCTCGTACTCGCTCTACGGGCCGACCGACGGCCGGGTCTGGAACTTCTACACGGGCTCGAACTTCGACACCGCCACCGCCGACAGCGCCCTGGACAGCGCGGTGAATCCCGACAACTCCAAGGACAGCAACGCCGATACGACCTGGCGTTGCAACAACAGCCCGACCGGCCTCGAATCCACCTCGGCTCCGTCCGGCTCCGGGTACGCCGAACGCAACTACTGCGACCTGCTCGGCACGTGGGTCGATCCGGACACCGGATACTGGTACGGCCTGGTGCACAACGAGTTCACCCCGCAGCCCTTCGGCGACGGCCTGCACTACGACTCCATCGACTACGCGGTCTCCAAGGACCAGGGCAAGGTCTGGACAATCGAGGGCCACGCCGTCACCTCGCCGTTCAGCACCACGAGGGACGACACCACGGCGTTCCCCGGCTCCACGTACTACTACGGTGACGGCGACCCCCGCCTGTTCGTGGACAACGCCTCCGGCTACTTCTACGTCTTCTACGCCACGCGGGTCCTGGACAAGTCCACCGACACCCCGGTCTGGCTCCAGCACGTCGCCCGGGCACCGATGGCCGACAAAATGGCCGGCGGATCCTGGGAGAAGTGGTACAACGGGGCCTGGCAGAGCCCCGGTGTCGGCGGCAAGGAGAGCGACATCCTCCCCGCGGACGGCGGGGGTGAGGGCTACATCGACCCGGGCGCGGACTACTCGCCCACCACCACCGGCACCGTCGAAGACCAGGTCGCGGCGGGGACCATGCCCGACAACTCCCAGCTGGCCGTGCTGAACGTGACCTACGACGCCTACCTCGGCGAGTACATCGGCACCGCGCAGAACACCACCGCGCAGAACACCATCGCGCAGAACACCGGCACGAACGCCCCGCTGCACTTCTACGGGACCAAGGACCTGGCCACCGAGAAGTGGACCGACATGGGCCTGGTCACCGGCGAGCAGAACGCGGCCTGGTACCGGTGGTTCCTCGACACCGGAAACCTGACCAGCGAGAACGTGGTGGGCAAGACCTTCCGCTCGTACTGCGAGTACAACTGCTCGACCTACGACGGCGAGTACGTGGACGTCACGATCGCGCCGACCGCGTCGTCGCAGCTGCCCGCACAGCCGGTGACCAGCGGCCGGTCCTACCGGATCGCGGCCGCTGACGGCCGGTTCCTCGCGCAGGACGCGTCGCGGCTGAGCGCGGCCGCCGGCAACGCGAGCTCGGCGTCGCAGGAGTGGACCTTCACCGCGACCGGCGACGGGTTCTTCACGGTGACGAACGCGGCGACCGGACAGGCCCTGGGCGTGGACTCTAGCAGCAACGCCGGTCGCGCCTGGGACTCCGCAGTCACCCCCGGTCCCCTCGGCAGCACCCCGGCCGACGGGCAGGAGTGGTACATCCAGCACATCGTGCGGTCCCCGGCAACGCGCGGCCCGTCCGTGGCCACAGGCGGATACCGGCTGGTCAACCGCTACAGCGGCCTGGCGCTGAGCCTGGCTTCCCAGGCTTCACAGCCGGTTGCGACAGCGCCGCAGCGCGACTGGAACAACAGCGGTTCGAAGGGTCAGGGTGGCGACACGCGTTCCACGGCGGCGCAGACGCTGACCTTCACCTCAGCCGGCCGCGTGACGCTGGGCTAGCCACGACCGCGTCCTCGGTCGCCGCCGCCGGCCACGCCTGGCGACCGAGGACGCCGAACCCCCTGGACAGCCCCGGTCGCGGCGCTGAGTCACTCCGGGGACCAGCCCGTATCGGCGGCCCATCGCTCGGCCGCGGTCATCAGGACTTCGGTCGCCGGGGCCTTGATCTGTCCGTAATCCATCAAATCCGGCACACTTTGCGCCAGCCGCTGTTTGAACGCTCCCCATCCGCGACGAGCCGGCTCAACTCCGCGCAGGTGGTCACGGAACAACAGCGCGTACCGCGTGTTGGGGCCAGTGCTCTCTCGAAGATGGACGTTGCACGAGCGGGCACCGACGGGCGGTGCGAAGACGAGTTTGCGGCAGTGGTGGCCGCTCGACACCTCAAAGTGGTTCCACGGCTCGGGTCGGCACCGGAAGCCGATCGCGGCCAGCAGCGGTACGTCCCGCGCTTCGTCAATCGTCTTCATCCGCACCTGCACATCGATGCAGTCCTTGGCCGCCAGGCCAGGCACGGAGGTCGACCCCACGTGATCGATGCCAACCACAAGATCGCCCAAGGCAGCACCGAGAAGGTCGGCCAGCTGCTCGAACTCCGCGGGCCACTCGGGCCGGTAGTCGACCACTGCGACCTGGTGGCGCTCATCCGGGAACGGCATGTCACCGCACACTACCTGTTCGTGGCATGCCTGTCGGCGGAGCCGGAGGATGCTCTCCAGCGCGCGGCTGCGGTTGCCCTGCGGCGGGTGGCGTGGATCAGTGCCGAGACCAGAGCCGCGAGATCCGCGGCACCGGCTGGGTCGTCCGCGTAGCGAGTGGTCTGCAGCGGTCCCACCTCGTCCAAACGCACTCCCTCGACGTCCAGGATGTGAGCGAGGGCCAGCAGCGCCAGGCGGCCGTTGCCATCCGGGTAGGGGTGGAAGAACGCGATGTCGAGGTATGCCCTGGCCGCGCGGCCTGCCAGGGGGACCGACGGGTCGGCGCTCTGGTGCAGGCGGGCGGCGAAGTCCCGCCAGGTGTGTGGCGTCAGCCCGTACCGTTCCCGGCCGCCTTTGGCGAAGGCGTCGCCCTGACGCAAGCGCAGGTCGGGTACGCCGAGGACCAGCCGCTGCCAGTCGTCCAGCAGGGCTGGGGTGAGCGGTGCTCCCCGTGAGGCCGCGGCACGGGACAGGGCCATCGCGGCGAGCAGCCGGTCGGCACGGTCCGGGTCGCGCCGGCGGACCGGCCCGTCGAACCAGGCGGCGAGCCCGTCGGCGACCGGTCGCACAGGCGCCGGGGCCGTCGCCACCGAGGACCAGTCGACCTCCGCCCTGACCTGGCACCACGCGCCCAGCGCGTCACCGGTCACGGTAGAACCCGCGGCCGGTCAGACGGACCGCCAGGTCTTCGCCGACCGCGACGACCACGGTCGGGCTGGGCTCGGCCCAGCTTTTGAACCGGCCGCCGATCGCGGCTTCGACCGCCCTCTCCGCCTCCTCCGGTCCCATGCCGGTGGAGGACAGGAACCAGGTCAGCGTCGTGTCGCAGAGCCCGTACCAGGCCGACTCGGCCTGTGTGCGGTCCACGACCGTGGTGACCAAGCGGGTTACCGCCCGCTCCAGATGCCAGCTCCGTTCCTCGGCATCCGCGTCGGGCGCAGGGGCAAGCCGCTCGAACCGCTCGGCCAGGTCCTCCAGCCAGTCACGCCACTCCAGCAAGCACTCCACGACCCGTACCGCGGTCTCCTGCGCCTCACCGACCGAGTCCGCGTCGCAGCACCAGGCGGCCACGGGTCCGCCATTGTGGATCGACCAGTTCCAGCCGCAGGCCCAGCGGCCGTACCGGGACGCCAGCAGCGCGGTCACCTCGCACATGAAGCGGAAGCCCTCCCTCCTGGCCGCATCGGCGGGGGGTGTCATCGGGGCGACCAGTGCCGTGAGCCGTGCCGCCTCGTCGTCGTCCCATGCGAAGGCGTTCCGGCGAGGGTCAGCGGCAGACCACGGCAGCGACCAGGCTCGAAGATCTTGATGGATGGACGTGGTGTACCCCCGGAGGCAGACGTGGCAGGACAACTGCACGATCATGCCGGAGGAGGCGAGACACGTCACCCGAATTCGCAGGCCACCGTCCTGTCCCCGGCTGTCCGGCTGCCCGGCCGCCTTCGCCTGGGGAGGGCGCCTGGTTCGGGCACCTGGAGCGGTGATCAACTGGCCTTCACAGCGGTGTCCCGCACTACGCCGAGGACGCCAAGGGGCCGATCTGTGGGACGCCACGGACTCAAGGTCTCGGCCGCTGCTCCGACGGACAAGGGATTCCACGTGCGCGCGCAAGGAGCCGACAAGACCCCCGATCGGCCCACGGGGCCGTCGGCCCTGAGGCAGGCCACCACGGCCGCGCCGACCGAAGGCCCCGCGCATGGCCGAGCGCCTGGTGGAGGACATCTTCACCGCGCTCGACGCCTATGGACCGTTGAAGCTCTGAGCGGGCCCGACCCGTTGAACACCGGGGAGGTTGAAGAACAAGGTGAGCCCCAGCCACCGCGGGAGGCGGTGGAGGCCCACGCAAGGCTTCCACCGCCTCCCCTTGTGGGGGGCCGGGACCGTTCTACGGTGCGGCGTAGATGACGATCCGCCAGGTGGTGGACGGGTCAGCCTCGATCTTCCAGGTGGTGGAGGTGATGAGGGATCGGGGGATGTCGCCGCCGTAGATGGGGAACTGGGTTCCGCTTGGGGTGCAGCCGCTGGCGACGAGGGCCTTGCCGGCGTCGGTGATCTTCAGGGTGGTGCTGCCTTCGCAGGCCCATTTGACGCTGACGGTCTTGTCGTTGCCGAGGTTCGGCAGGGTCACGGTCTGTGTGCCCTGGCTTGTCCGGCTGATCAGGGTCTTGGTGCCGACCGGCAGGTCGGTGGGCAGGGGGTCCGGCAGCGGAACCGCCGCCGAGCCCGACTGGCTGGGCACCGGGGTGTTCGAGGGGCTGGCTGTGTGGGAGCCGCTGGTGCAGCCCGCGAGGGCGAGGATGCTGAGGGCGGCGACAGCCGGATACGGACGGGCGCGCATGGTGATTCCTCGGGAGCTTAGGAGTGGCCGATGTACGGTGTCTGCGCCGGCAGGGTCGCTGTCCCGGACTTGGTCTTGACGAACTGGCAGTTGCCGTTGTTGTAGCCGTAGTACCAGCCCATGGTGTAGCCCTCGGAGCCCAGGGCCAGCCAGCCCGACGACTGGTTCTTGGGCACCTGCCAGCTTCCGCCCAGGGAGACGGTCGTGGTCTTGCTGTAGCCGATCGAGACGCTGACGGTCTCCTTCGCCTCCGCGATGATCGCGTTGATGTCACCCTGGGTCGCGCTGGTGACTGAACCGCTCCAGGTGGTCCCGGACGCTGCGGAGATGCTGAGCGTAACGCCCGACTGGCCGTACACCCTCTTGCCGGGATCCGCCACGAACGTTCCCTTGACGCCGGTAAGGGAGTAGCTGGGGTCCTCCCCGCAGCGGTTGGGGTGGACTGTCTGCGGCGCCTCCTGCGCGAAGGCCGGCGAAACGGCGCCGAGCGCAGCACCCCCGGCGACCAGGAGTACGACAGCGCCTACCCGTGCGGCGCGAAATGACGCATTGCTAATGGATCGCATTTGATTCCCCCGTTTGGAGCATGTCCGGCTCTTGCCGGATGCGCTTCTCGATTGCTTCCGACGGAGAAAAACTAGCCCACGCCCAGTGCCCGCGTCAGGTGTTCATGCCAAGTTGGTATACCGGAAACCTCAGGGGATCCTCAAATCTCAAATGCCCCTCAAATTATGCACATCTCCCATGGTCCGATTTGACCATTTCACCCTGAATAAATTAGGGCAAATCCATCCAGTGGACACGGTGGCACTTGCGGAGTGACGTGCATCACCCAGGCATGGCCGAGATAAAAGGTTGTGACATTGCACCAGGAAAGTCCGCACAGGTACTGAACTTGAATCAGGCCGTGGCTGGCTTCGAGGCGGGCGAGAAGAACCGGGAGATCGCTGCCGCGTTGCGGGTCTCGGAGCGGTCGGTGGAACGCTGGCGGCGCCAGTGGCGTGAGGAGGGCCTGGCCGGGGTGGCGTTGAAGGGACCGCCTGGCCTGCCACGCTGGTCATCCGCGCCCACGCGCAGCTCGGAGGCCCGATCGTGCTCGTGTGGGACAACCTGCGCATGCACCTGGTCGCGCCGCTGCGGGAGTTCTTCGAGGCCAACACCGGCTGGCTCACCATGTTTCAACTGCCGACCTATGCGCCGGACCTCAACCCGAACCCGCAGGAGGGGATCTGGTCCCTGGTCAAACGCGAGATCGGCAACCTCGCCGCCGCCGATCTCGGCCAGATCACCCGCGCCGTGAAGCGAAAGCTCAAGATGCTGCAGTACCGGCCGGAGGCGATCGACGGCTGCCTGGCGGAAACCGGCCTGACCCTGCCGACGTGAGGGCGGTTCCCGATCACCCCGGTCGAGGCCGGCCTGTCCGCCGAGGCGGACATGCCTGGCTCTCCCCGGCACCGACCGGCCACCGCGCGGGAGTCGGGTCCACCCCGGGGCCAGACTGTCTCCGAGCTGGGGTGGACCCGGTCAGCGCACCGTATCGGTCCGCAGGGCCCGCCAGCTGTCGCTGTCACCCGCTTGCGCCGTGGACGTCCGGGACGTCACCCGGTCGGGGCGTTCCGGAAACGGTACCGATCATGAACCGCTGCCCCTGCCGGGCCCCGCGGGGACGTGGTCTGTTCGGTCGGCCTGGTGCGGCACCGCTCCCGGCCACTGGGCGGCCGGGAGCAGGTGGGCCCGGGTTGTCAGGAGGGGGTGTCCCTGAGGCCGGTGATCTCCAGGTCGGAGTCGCGGACCGTGTACGCGACGTTGAGGCTGGTGCTGTCCTCGTACCTCATGGTGAGGTAGACGTCGGTGGTGCCCAGGGCGCCGGCGGCCTGGCCCGTGGTGCTGAAGCTCTTCAGGGGTTCGTTCTTGCGGTAGATGGGATCCGTTTGGTGGGTGCTGGCCCACAGGGTGAGCTCGGTGTTGAGTGCGGTGGACAGGTATTCCTGGCGTACCTCCAGGGCGCTCTGCGAGCTCTCTCCTTTCACGGCGTCGACGTAGGCCTGGAAGAACGTGGCCACCTGGGCCGTGGGGCGTGGTTCGGCCTGTGCGGGGAGTGCGAACAGGCCGGAGCCGGCCAGCAGTGTGGCGGTGCAGCTGCTGACCACAGCACCGCGCAGCTTCGTACGGTAGGATATGGAGGAGGATCCTTCTGCTCGGGAACAGTGGTTCCAGGCTCCCGGCCCAGTGCATCTCCATACCAACGTGGACACGCTAAGTCCCCCTTGGGGGGATGCAGAATCGATACAGCTCCCCCCATCCGGCTCTTTGAGGCGTCTCGTGGCCGCCGAGCATCACGCGACCTAGGGACCCATCGGCCGCCCAGGCCCCTGCCGAAGCCTGGCGGCGCCTGTCCGCCGGACCGGGCGCCAAGGGCGAGCGCCTCCACGACTGGGCTGCCGCCCGCCTGCCCGCAGTAGGGGAGTCCGACGGTGACGAACCCACCCGCTGGCGGTGGATGCCGGCCCCCCGCCGCCAGGCCGCTGACCAGGACATACGCAGAACTCTCACCGGAGTACCAGCCCGCCGATGATGTGCCGAGCACGTTGCCGGGGTGAAACGGTCAGTGCCGAAGCGGTACGGATCCGCGCGGCAGCGGGGGCTCCGAGCTGGACTCCCACTCGGCCAACTGGGCAGCGGCCGGGGTGGCTTCGGGGGCGCCGGTGCGCTGGTAGAGGACCACGGCTTGTCTCATGTCCTCCAGAGCCCCGGTGCGTTGCCCGAGGGCGGCCGCGCAGTGGGCGATTCCTTCCAGGGCACGGGCTTCGTCGAGGGGGCTGTGGCCCTGGCGGGCCAGGGCCAGCGCCTCCTGGTAGAACGCCTGTGCTTCGCGCGGACCGGTTGTCTCGGACGCGAGCGCGCCCATGTGGGTCAGCACCGCGGTTTCGCCCGGGCGGTTGCCGATGGCCTGGTAGATGGTTCTGGCCTGCTGGTAGAGGACGGCCGCGGACGCTCCGTCCCCGGCGAGGTGGAGTGCCCGCCCGTTGTCGCGCAGGGTGGCGGCTTCGCCCTGCTTGTTGCCGATGGCCTGGTAGATGGTTCTGGCCCGCTCGTAGAGGGCGACCGCGACCGGATACTCGCCGCCCGCCTGCCGGGTGCGGCCCATGTTCCAGAGGGTGTTGCCCTCGCCCTGTCGGTTGCCCAGGCTCTGGAACATGGTCAACGCCTGCTGGTACATGTCGACCGCGGCCACGGGGTTCCCGGTCTCGTTGTGGACATGCCCCAGGTCGTGGAGGGAGCTCGCTTCGCCGAGGCGGTTGCCGACCTCCCGGTATGCCTTCAGGGAGTGTTCCATCAGGTCGATCGCGGCCGTGGGGTCACCGTTCGAAAACCGGGCGCGTCCCAGATCGCGGAGAACGGTTGCTACGCCCTGCTGGTCCTCCAGTTCCTGGTAGATCACCAGAGCGCGCTCCTGCAGGTCGGCCGACGCGGGGTAGTCGCCGGTCAGCAGCCGGACGCGACCGAGGTCGTTGAGGGCACCTGCTTCACCCTGCCGGTCGTCGACCTCGTGGAACTGCGCGAGACCGCGTTCGAGCAGGTCGGCAGAGGCGGTGTAGTTGCCGGTCACGTACTCGGAGCGCCCCAGATCCCACAGGGCCTCCGCTTCGCCGTGCCGGTCCCCGAGTTCTTCAAAGATCGCCAGCGCCTGCTTGTGCGCGGCGATGGAGGCGGGGTACTCGCCGATGGCATGCCGCATCCTGCCCAGTTCGCAGAGCGCGGCAGCCTCCCGCCGGGGGTCGCCCGCCTTGTGCGCGGCGGCCGCTGCGGCTTCGTGCAGGGTGGCGGCCTGTGCCCACGAGCCGTCCAGATGGAGGAAGCCGGACATGGCGGCGGTGAGCGCGATCGCGCGGCCGGGCCGCTCCCGGGTGGAGGCGGAGACAGCGGCAAGGAGGTTGTCCCGCTCGGCCCGCATCCAGGTCAGGGCGCTGCCGCGGTCGCGCAGATGGTACGGGAGGGCGGGCGGCTCGGTGTCGGCAAAGGCATTCGGACGGATGTACCGGTTGAGGAGGCGGTCGGCGTGCTGTGCGGTGTGCTGGTAGTAGTCCAGCAGCCGCTCCAGTGCGGCTTCGCGCTGCTGAGCCCCGAGGGGGCCGGTGTCGGCCGCAGTACGCGCGTACAGGCGGACAAGGTCGTGGAACTGGTAGCGGCCGGGGCCGTGCTGGGCGAGCAGGTGGTGGTCCAGCAGGGATTCAAGCAGGCGTTCGGCGGTTCGCTGGTCGGTGGCCAGCAGATTGGCGGCCACATGTACGTCGAAGTCCGTTCCCGGAACCAGGCTGAGCCGGTGGAAGAGGATCTGCTCGGGTTCGGGAAGGGCGGCGTAGGAGGTGTCGAAGACGGCCGTCAGGTTGCGGTCCTCGTCGGCGAGGTGGTCCAGGCGATTCTGCTCGTCGCGCAGTTGTTCCACGAGGTTCCGGACAGTCAGGGTGCGGTGGTGGCGCAGACGGGCGGCGGCGATGCGGATGGCCAGCGGCAGATGTCCGCACAGGGCCAGCAGTTCGCCGACGGCGGGACTGTCCTCGGGCACACGGTGAGGTCCGGCGACTCGGCACAGCAGCGCCCCGGCCTCGGCCGGGGTGAGCATGTCCAAGGAGATGGTGGCGGCGTCGTCCAGGCCGGTGAGACGTCTGCGACTGGTGACCATGAGCAGGCAGCCGGGGGCACTGAGCAGCAGCGGGCGTACCTGGGCGGTGCTGACGGCATTGTCCAGGACGATCAGGGTGCGGGAATCGGCGAGCCGTTGGCGGTAGAGCGCGATGCGCTGGTCGAGGTCGGCGGGGATGTTCTGCGCGGACACGCCGAGCGTGCGCAGGATCCGGTTCACTGCGTCGCCGGCGGTCAGCGGTGCGAGCCCGGGGGTGTGGCCGAGCAGGTCGACGAACAGCTGCCCGTCGGGGAACAGCCCGCGGACGCGGTGGGCGGCATGGATGGCGAGGGCGGATTTGCCGACCCCGCCCATGCCGTCGATGGCCGAGATCACCACCATTTCGGCGTCGCTCCCGGCCGGCGCCCTGCGGGCCAGCTCCAGGAGTTGCTCCAGCTCCCGGGTGCGGCCGGTGAAGGTGCGGGTGCTGGCCGGCAACTGGGACGGGACCAGGAGCTCGCGCGCCGCCGCGCTCGTTCCGGCGGCTGTCACCGCGGTCAGCGTGGGGTCGGCGTTGAGGATGCGCTGGTGCAGTTCCCGCAGTGGCGGGGCCGGGTCGACGCCGATCTCCTGGGCGAGTGTGCGGTGGGTCTGCTGGTAGACGTCCAGGGCCTCGCTCTGGCGTCCGCTGCGGTAGAGCGCCAGCATCCACTGCGCGCGCAGTTCCTCGTCCAGGGGGTGCTCCTGGGCCAGGACGGAGATGTCGTCCAGGAGTTCGGTGTGGCGGCCCAGGTGCAGGCCCGCCTCGACGAGCTGCCTGCGGGCGTGCAGGCGGGTGCATTCCAGCTGGGCGGTGTACCGGTCCAGGGCGGCGCCGGTCGGCACGTCGGCGAGCGGCTGCCCGCGCCACAGCCCCAGCGCCTCCGCCAGCGAGTCCTCGGCGGACGCCCAGTCCCGCGCCACCAGGGCGGCCGAGCCCGCGCGGTGGAGCTCCTCGAAGCGGGCGACGTCCAGCTCCCCCGGCCGCACCTCGCACAGGTACCCGGGGCGCACCGTCCTGATCCTGGCCGCGCCCTGCGGGCCCAGGCTGCCGCGCAGACGGGTCACCATCACCTGCAGCGCCACCCGCGGACGGCCGGGGACCGCCTCACCCCACACGTACTCGGTCAGCGCGTCGGTGGACACCACCGCGCCCGCGTGCACCAGCAGCGCCGCCAGCAGCGTCCGCAACCGCCCCTGGGAGACCTGGCACATCCCCCCGGCATCGTCACGCACCTGCAACGGCCCGAACAGGCGAAACTCCACCCTGTCATCCCCCGTGTCACCACATAGCCCGCTCATACGGACGATCTGTAAGCGGATTGTATGCACAGAGCGACAGCCTGGGAGCCGCAATGGACGCGGTGGATGGCTCCAAGATGTCCGGTACCGCTCTTGGCCGGTCCGGCGGGTCCCGGAGCGGCGAGCCAAAGGGACAATCGGCACGGGCGGAAAGGCGGGACCGGTTCGTCCGCAATCCAGGTTGGACTTCAACGGGGGAGAGGGATTCGCATGGGTCAGATCTTCGAGGTCGGCGACGGAAGCTGCAGCTGGGCGATGGCGAGGGGGCGAACGATCCAGGACGACCGCACTCCGTCGTCGCCGCCGCTGCACGCCCACGCCGAATCCGTGTCCGCCGCGGCCCGGCTGCTTGAGTCGCAGGTGGCTGAGCTTCTGGGCGCGATGGACGTCGGGGGGCAGAGAGAGTCGGGCGTCGAGATCCTCAAGGGGAAGCCGGCCATCAATCAGCGGATCGCCGACGCTCTCGGCGGCTGCCGGAGTGAACTGCTCACCGCGCAGGCCGGGGGGTCGCGCGATCCGGAGACGCTGCGCGTGGCCCTGGAACGGGATCAGCTCGCGCTGGCGCGTGGTGCCGTCATGCGTACTCTCTATCAGCACTCCGCCAGGCATGACCCCGCCACCGCGGCCTACGTTTCCGAGATCACCGCGGCCGGTGCCGAGGTGCGGACGTTCGATGAGTTCTTCAGCCGGTTGATCGTGGTGGACCGGCGGACCGCATTCATCCCAACGGTGGCGGATCGCACGGCAGCCGCCGTTGTCACGCACCCGGAGCTGGTCGAGTACCTGGTGGACATATTCCATCGCGTCTGGCAGCGCGCCGACCCGTATATGGCGCACGGGACCCAGAACATCACCACTCCGCTGCAGGACCTCATCATTCGGATGCTTGTCGACGGTGAGACCGGCAAGGTGATCGCCCAGCGACTGGGGATCAGCGACCGGACCTTCGCCAAGCGGATCACGAGCCTGAAGGCGGAGTACGGGGTACTGACGTCATTCCAGCTCGGCTACCAGATCGCACTCAGCCAGGCCCGGCCGCGGCCGTAGCGGGCGGGCGGTGCCGTCAGGACATGGCGACCAGGATGCGACGCTCGCCGGAGTAGGGCTGGCGGCCGTGCGCCATCAGCATGTTGTTGACGACCATGACGTCTCCGGCCTGCCATGGCACGGCCAGGCTGGTCCGGGCGTACGCCGCGTCGATCTCGGCGATGGCCTCGCCGGGGATCGGGCTGCCGTCCCCGAGATAGGCATTGCGGGGCAGGTCCTGCTCTGTGCCCAGCTCAAGCAGTGCTTCCCGCACGTCCGGCTCGAGGCTGGAGATGTGGAAGAGGTTGGCCTGGTTGAACCAGACCAGATCCCCGGTACGCGGCTCGCGCACGTACCCAGGGCGCCGGTGGCGGGTTCGCAGGCCATCGCCGGTCCACTCGAACTCGTGGCCGTTGCGCGTGCAGTACTCCTCGACCGCAGCGCGGTCCTCGGTCTGGAACGACTCCTGCCAGCTCAGCCCAAGACCATCGCGGAACGTTCGGGTGTAGATCACTCCCTCGGCGAACAGATCGCGCGTCCGCTCCGGCAGGGCCCGGAGGACGGCACGGCTGTCCGCCACCGGCGTGGCCCCTCCCGATTGCGCAGGCGTGTGGCAGAAGAAGAACAGCAACTCAGGCCATTGGTGCGAGTAGGAGCTCTCGTTGTGCATCGGGATCGACTGGTCGGCAGGATAGTCGGTCGACGTGTATATGTTGCCGCTCACGGCGGACCTCGGAGTTGACCTCTCCGTGTACTCAAGAAGATTCCGGCCGATGACCCGGACGGTTTCGTTGAATGCCTCGACGTCCACCGGGAGGCCGCGCAGGAGACATGCCCCATCCCGGTGAAGGCCTCGAAGAAGGTCGCTTCGGAATGTCTTCACCCATGAGCTCGGATCCGCCGCCCGATATCCGACGGAATAGACGCTCATCGCGGTCGATCCATTGCTTTCGATGATCTCGGGGACGCCGCCGAGAATATTTCCGGAATCAATGGTTCCTGTCATCGGAATGCTGCCCCCAGTTTCGTGGTGCGGGTGGGTCCGCACCTGCTCGCAGTTGATCGCCGTCCCCGGGATCCACCTCCGAGGCAGCCCTGCGGCCTGACTGTAGCCAGCAAACAGGGCGGTGTCACCTCAATCGAAAGTTCCCCATTCCGACGCGAACCCAGCTTTGGTGATGATCGGGCGGCATTTGAATAAAAGGGTATGCAGTACCCCTTTCCGGACACCTGCGGCCGCCTGCGAGGGGGGCAGGTATCTGCACGTGCGCAAATATGATCCCCCTTTGACTGTCGATCGGCGAGCCATTCGGATGCAAGGATCGAAGTGCCGCTGGATTAAGCGGAAGCACAAGGTTCGAGTAAGGGGGATTTAAATGCACGTCAACGGGGGGCGGCGGAAGCGGAACATTCTCCGCCTGTTAGCTGCGGCTGCCATCGGGGCCTGGGTCGCCGCCGGCGGGATCACATCAGGGACAACAGGCGGGACACATTCCGTCCACCGCACCGCCGACTCCGGCTGGGACTTCGTGAACCCGCTCGCCTAGCGGCGCTGTGGATGTTTTGACGCTTTCGGGCCGGACCAGGACATCGGGAAGTGAGCCATGAAACCCCTCCTCATCGTCGTCTACGACTTCGGCTCGGCCGGTCCGGCGGACATCGCGGCCGCCGCCCGCGATGTCTGCGACCTCGTCTTCGTCGCTGATCCCGGGCGGCCGCATGTCGCCGACAACCTTCACCTGCTGCGATCGGCCGCACCGGTCGTCGAGACCGGATCGGACCCGGAGGCGGTCGCGGGGGCCGTCGCCGACCTGAAGCCCGCGGGCATCACGACCTTCAGCGAAGCGCAGATCGGGCTCACCGCGTTCGTCGCGGAACGGCTCGGCCTGCGGTACCACGACCGATCCGTCGCACTGGCCGTCACCGACAAGCTCACCCAGCGCGACGCGCTGACCCGCGCCGGAATCGCGACTGTGCGACACCGTGCGATCACCGCCCCGGACGACGTCCCCCGGGCCGTCGCGGAGGTCGGACTCCCAGCGGTGCTGAAGCCTCGACACGGTGCGGGAAGTTCCGACACCTACAAGGTGTCGTCCCTCGCTGAAGGTCTCGACGCCGTGGCCACCGCCTTCCGGGACGGCCGCAATGGCGGTGGCCTCATCCTGGAAGAGCTGCTCATCGGCGATCCCGCGGCCGTCGGACCGCAGTGGGGCGACTACGTCTCGGTCGAGTCGGTCACCATCGACGGCGAGTCCCAGCACATCGCCGTCACCGGCAAGTTCCCGCTGGCCGAACCGTTCCGGGAGACCGGGCAGTTCCTGCCGGCGACGCTCACCCCGGACCGGGCCCGCCAGGTCACCGCACTGACGTCCAAGGTCCTGCGTGCCTTGGGCGTGCGCCACGGGGTCACCCACACCGAGGTCAAGTTCACCCCCGAAGGCCCGCGGATCATCGAGATCAACGGGCGGGTCGGCGGCTACGTGGCGGACCTGCTCCGGCGCTCCAGCGGATACGACCTGCTGCGCACCGCGATGCTGGCCGCGACCGGTCTGCCACCGGACGCCGCAGGCCCCGCCTTTCACCGGGTCGCGTTTCGGCGCTACCTGGCGACCCCGGCCGCAGAGGTCGTTCTGACCGGACTCGACGGGATGGATCACCTCGCCGCACTGCCCGGGGTGGACCATGTGGAGGTCAGGGCGCGGGTCGGCCAGGCCCTCGACTGGCGGCACGGTACTCAGGAGTGCCTGGGCGTCGTCTACGGCCACGCCGAGGACCACACCGCTCTGCTCGGCCTCGTCCAGGAGGCGGATGCCTGTGTGACGGCGGCATACGAGCCGGCATCCGGGAATCCTGACGCCCTCCTCGTGACGGAGGCCTGAGCATGGACGAGGCCCTTCCCCGAAGCCTCCCGTCCGCGGGAACCCGAGTGCCGGGAGGCCCCGAGGAGCGGATCCACCGGACCACGGAGCTCGACGCCCCGGTCCCGGCCCATACCGTCGCCGCGGCATTCCTCGCGGTACTCCGGAAGTACTCCGGCCACAACGGATTCGAGATCCAGATCCCCGGTCGCGGACCACTCGGCTGCCTGATGCCCGCCGAGCGGACGCTCTCGGACCACATCGGGAATGTCGCAGCGCTCATGGAGGCGGTCCAAGGACCGACCGCGGCCTCAGGCATCGCCTTCTCCACAGCCGGGCTGCTCGGTGACAACTCCGGCTACGATCTGCTCCTCTGGGTGGAGGACGGTCCGTCGGGCCTGGTCGCGGAGGTCCACGCCGACGCCCACGCGGGCGTCTTCGATGAGGACGCCGTTGACCGGACTCTGCGTCACACGATCCGGGTTCTCCGGCAGATCAGCGACACCCCGGACGCAGGACTCGCCGATCTCGACCTCCTTGTCGAGGCGGAACGGCAGCTGATCCGGGGGGAGTTCAGCGCGACCCGGCGCGATTACCCCCGCGACAGCGCGATCTACCCGATGTTCGCCGAGCAGGTTGCCGAGCGGCCCGACCAGCCCGCCGTCGTGTACGGCGATGGCGGGCTGACCTACCGGCAGCTCGACGAACGTGCCGCCGCGCTGGCGGCCGTGCTGGGCGAGCACGGCGTCGGCCGCGGCGATCGCGTTGCCCTGATGTTCGGGAAGGTACCGGACTGGATCGTCGCGACGCTGGCCGTGCTGCGCGCCGGTGCGGCGTTCGTACCGATCGACCCCGGCTTTCCCGCGGAACGGCGCGACTTCATGCTGAGGGACAGCGGTGTGCGAGCACTGATCGCGGCCGAAGCCGTCGATGCCCCGGTCGAGTGCATCCAGCCGGCCGCCGCGGCCGCGGCTCCTTGCGACCCGGTCGAGTCGCGGCCCACCGACGGCGCGTACGTGATGTACACGTCCGGAACGACCGGGAATCCCAAGGGTGTACTGATCAACCAGCGTGCGGTGGTGCGGCTGGTGAGGAATTCCGGGTTTGCCGACCTCTCCCCGGACACCCGCATCCTGCAGACCGGTGCGGTCGGCTTCGACGCCACCACCTTCGAGGTCTGGGGCAGCCTGCTCAATGGAGGGACGCTGATCCTGGTCCCCGATGAGACGATTCTCGATCCGTCCCTCATCGGCCACGCGATCACCGAGCACCGAGCCACCACACTGTGGCTGACCGCGCCGCTGTTCCACCAGCTCGTCGACCAGGACGCGGAGGTGTTCCGCCCGGTACGCGAGGTGCTGGTGGGCGGTGACGTGCTCTCGCCCCGGCATCTGGCGAAAGCGATGGAGACCTGCCCGGACCTGCGGATCATCAACGGATACGGTCCCACGGAGAACACTACGTTCTCGACTGCCCAGCTGATCCGCGAGCCTCCCACCGGCCGGATCCCGATCGGCGCGCCGATCGCCAACTCGACGGCGGTCATCGTCGACCTCGACGGGCATCCGCAGCCCTTCGGCGTCCCCGGCGAGTTGCTGGTCGGCGGGGACGGCCTGAGCGACGGGTACCTCAACCGGCCCGAGCTGGACGTCGCGGCGTTCACCCACGACCCCTTCGGCCTCGGCGAACGCCTCTACCGGACCGGCGACCTGGCTCGCCGGCTGCCCACCGGGGCGATCGACTTCCTCGGCCGGCTGGACCAGCAGGTGAAGGTCCGCGGGTTCCGGGTCGAGCCCGGAGAGGTCGAGCACCGTCTCACCGGGCTGGCGGAGATCCGCGAGGCCGCAGTGATCGTGCGGTCCCGCCCCGGCGGCATCGAGAAGTTCCTGTGCGCCTACTACACCGCCGACCGGGAACCGGGTCCGGGCGAGTTGCAGGCAGCGCTGCGCGCCGAGCTCCCGGACCACATGGTTCCCGCGGAGTTCATCCGGGTCCCCGAAATGCCGTTGAACCGCAACGGCAAGATCGATCGCGCGGCTCTGGCCGAGCTCTCCGGCGCCCCGCACGCGCCGGGCCACCGTCGGGCGGCCCCGCGCGACGACCTCGAACGCGTGTTGACGGCGCTGTGGCAGGACGCACTCGGAATCGCGGTGATCGGCGTCACCGACAACCTCTTCGACCTGGGCGTCACCTCGCTGACCGCGGCGGTGTTCGCCGTGCGGGCCAGAAAGGAGACCACGTCCCGGCTCTCCGCGGCCGAGGTGCTCGCGCGTCCGACCATCGAGGCGCTCGCCCGGGCGATCCGCGGCAGCGAGGGCATGGACGACGGCATGCCCGCGCTCGTCCCCGCACCGCGTCGCGCGCTGTACCCGCTGTCGCCGCAGCAGCGGAGCGTCTATGTCGAGCAGCTCAAGGACCTGACCGCGACGCACTACAACGTGCCGGTCCTGATCGAGACCGCCGACACCGTCGACCGCGGGGCGCTGCAAGCGGCGCTGGACGCGCTCGTCGCACGGCACGAGAGTTTGCGGACGACCTTCGTCAACCTCGGCGGGAACGCGTTCCAGCGCGTTCACGACGACATGCGCGTCGTGGTGGAGGAGCTTCCCGGTGATTCGCCGGAGGCCCTGGGCGGCTTCCTGTGCACGCCCGACCTCACCGAGGGACCGCTGGTGCGGGTCGGTCTGCACCATCGGCCGGGACACGATGTCGTCCTCTTCGACCTGCACCATGTGATCGCGGACGGGATCACCGTCGGCATCCTGCTGGACGATCTGTCCGCCTGTCTCGGGGGAGACACACCCGACGAACCCACCCTGCAGTACAAGGACTACGCGGTCTGGCGCGGCGAGGCAGCGGGAGATCTGATCGCCGGGGCCCAGGGCCCGTTCTGGAGGAAGGCCTTCGCCGGCCTCGGTCCGCGGCCCGACCTGCCGACCGACTTCCCGCGTCCCGCCATGAGAAGCGTGGAGGGCGCGCGCCACGAATTCGATTTCGGCGCGGCGCGCGGCGCGGCGCTGGAACGGCTGGGCCGCAGCCGCGGAGTCACCACCTTCCATGTCCTCCTCGCCCTCCACTTCATGTTCCTCGCTCAGGTCACCGGTGGGGACGACATCACCACCGGCACTCCGGTCGGAGGCCGCGTCGTACAGGGGACCGAGCGCATCGCCGGGATGTTCGCCAACACTCTGTGCCTGCGCGCCCGGATCCGGCCCGAGCAGCCCTTCGCCGACTTCCTCAGGGACGTTGGTGACCATGCGCTCGCCGCTCTGGCCCATCAGGACTACCCCTTCGAGCGGCTGGTGGAGGACGTGGCACCGGCCCGTGACTACAGCCGCAACCCGCTGTTCGACGCGATGATCGGGTTCCAGGACGCGTCCGCGTTCAGCGGCCGACGGGTCCTCGGCGGCGTCGCGCGGGCAGCGGACACCTTGAACCCGCACACCATGTTCGACCTCAACTTGCAGGTCTACGAGCTGGACGGGGACTGGCACGCGGTCTGGGCACACAGCGCGGCCCTCTTCCACAGCCATACGGTCCGTGCCTTCGCCCAGCACCTGCTCAACCTTGCCGATGCCGTCGTCACCGCGCCCGACAGACCGCTGGGCGACCTGATCGGCCGCACCCGCACGGCCACCGCGGACTCGGGAATCGACTTCGACTTCTCAATATCCAACGAAAGTTGACGGGGGAAACCATGAGGACACTCGGCGAACTGAAGATCGAGGCGGCACGCCGGCCGCTGGAGACCGCATACTGGCACAACCGCTTCCCGCAGGGCTGGCGCAAGTCCGGCTTCCCGGCGGACCGCGTCCCGGCGGGCGGCGCAGCGTCGCAACCGGGCACTGTGCACGCCACGGTGGACGCGTCCACGCTGGCCGCACTGACCCGGTTGAGCCGAGGCGACGACGCGGCGTTGCACGCCCTGCTCACCGCGGGCGCTGCGGCACTGCTCCACCTCTACACCGGAGCCGAGCAGGTCCAGGTGGGGATGCCGGTCCGCGCCCGCGCCGACCGCGAGACCGAGCCGCTGTCCTGGGCCCTCCCGCTGACCATCGACGTCGATCAGGACAGTTCACTGCGGACCCTGGCGCAGAGCACCGGCGCGGCGGTGACCGAGGCGGTCCGGCACCAGGACTACCCGCTGAAGGTGCTCGCCGACCAGCTCGGCCTGGCTGCTGATCCGCAGTCCAACGCGTTCTTCGACGTCGCGGTGGCCCTGGAGGGGTTCCACGAACCCGTCCCGTACGGAACCCTCCCCGTCCCGGTCACCTTCTCCTTCGAGCGGACCGCGGACACGCTGCGGCTGAACCTGCGCTACGAGACCGGCCGCTACGACCCGGCGACCGCCGAACGCCTCGCCAGGCACTACATCACCGCCCTCGGACAGCTTGTGACGGCCCCTCAGGGCGGACTGGGGGAGATCGTGCTCCGGGCCGCCGCCGACGACGCCTGGCTGGACTCGGTCATGGACCCCGCCGTCGCGTTCGATGAGAAGGTCCGTATCCACGAACTCTTCGAACGGCATGCGGCCGCGCACCCGGACGCTGTCGCGGTCATCATCGGCGAAACCCGCTACAGCTGTGCCGACCTGGACAGCAGGGCCAACCGCCTTGCCTGGACCCTGCGCGATCGCGGTGTCGGCCCGGACGTCATCGTCGGCGTGCTGGCGGACCGGTCGCTGGAGATGCTCGCTGCGATCCTCGCGATCCTGAAGGCCGGTGGCGCCTATCTGCCTGTCGACCCGTCCTATCCGCAGGCCCGGGTCGAGTACCTGCTCAACGACAGCCGGGCCCGGGTCGTCCTCGGGCAGGGAAAGTACCTCGACGCGCTGCCCGACGGCGTCACCGGGATCGACATCACCGACGACGCCGTGTACTCGGAGCGGGACGGTGCTCCCGACGCCCCCGGCGCCGCGACCGACCTCGCCTATGTCATCTACACCTCCGGCTCGACCGGGCAGCCGAAGGGCGTTGCTGTCGAGCACCGCAGCGTGATCAATCGCCTCGCCTGGATGCAGGGCGCCCACCCCATCGGGCCGGGGGACGTGATCCTGCAGAAGACGTCGATCTCCTTCGACGTCTCGGTGTGGGAGCTGTTCTGGTGGATGCTCGAAGGCGCCGCGGTCTGCCTGCTGGAGCCCGGCGCCGAGCGCGATCCCGGTGCCATCGTCACCGCGATCGGGCGTGCCGGGGTGACCACGGCGCATTTTGTGCCGTCGATGCTCGGGGCCTTCCTGGACTACGCGAAGAGCGCGGGTGAGCTCGGAGCCCTGTCCGGGCTGCGACGTGTCTTCGCCAGCGGCGAGGCGCTGAGCCCGACCCTGGTCCGGCGCTTCCACGAGTTGCTCCCGCAACCGGACGGCCCGGTCCTGGTCAACCTCTACGGCCCGACCGAGGCCACCGTCGACGTGTCCTGCCACCTGTGCGACGACCCGGACCCGCTGCGGGTGCCGATCGGCCGTGCCATCGACAACATCCGGCTGTACATCGTCGACGACCGACTGCGGATCCAGCCGGCCGGGGTACCCGGCGAGCTGTGCATCGCGGGCGTGGGCCTGGCGCGCGGCTACCTGAACCGCGAGCAGCTGACCCGTGAGCGGTTCGTCGAGGACCCCTTCGACCGCGAGTCCCGCGTCTACCGAACCGGCGATCTGGCCCGTTGGCTGGAGGACGGGTCCGTCGAGTACCTCGGCCGGATCGACCACCAGGTGAAGGTACGCGGATTCCGCATTGAGCCAGGTGAGATCGAAGAGGCCCTGCGCTCGCACCCGACGGTCAGCGACGCTGTCGTCGTCGCGCGGGAGTCAGCCGAGCGCCAGACCGTTCTGCACGGATACGTCGTCAGCGGCGTACCGGTCGCGGAGGACGAACTCGCCGAGCGTCTGCGGCGTACGCTGCCGGAGCACATGATCCCGGCGCGGATCGTCGTCCTGGACGCGATGCCGTTGACCACCCACGGGAAGCTCGATCGCCGGGCTCTGCCTGAGCCGCCCGCCGCAGTGTCCGGCCGGACCGATTTCGTGGGCCCGCGGGGTGGGACCCAGGAGGCGCTCGCCGCGATCTGGGGCGAGGTCCTGGGCCTGCCGCGGATCGACGCCCGCGACAACTTCTTCACGGTGGGCGGCGACTCGATCCAGTCCATCACCGTGCTGGCCAGGGCGCGGGAGGCCGGGCTCGACTTCACCTTCCAGGAGTTCTTCCAGCACCCCACCGTCGTGTCGCTCGCCGCGTTCCTGGACGGCCGCTCCCCGGAGGCCGGCCGCCCGGACAGCCAGCGGTTCGCGCCGCTGTCGCTGATCTCGGAGGCGGACCGCGCGCTGCTGCCGGAGGACGCCGAGGACGCGTACCCGCTGTCGATGCTGCAGGCCGGCCTGATCTTCCAGAGCGAGATCATGCGCGGCACCGCGCACTACCACGACATCATCAGCTATCTGATCCAGAGCCGCTTCGACGCGGAGCTGTTCGCCGAGGCGGTGCGGATCATGGTCGGCCGCAACCCGATCCTGCGCACGACCTACCATCTCGGCGGCTACAGCGAGTACATCCAGATCGTGCACCGCGACGTGCCGCTGCCGCTGGACGTGGTCGACCTCCGGAGCCTGGACGCCGACGCCCAGCAGAGCTGGTACGACAAGTGGCTGGTCTATGAGAAGAGCCGCGCGTTCGACTGGACTGAGCCCGGGACGCTGATCTTCCTGCACGTGCAGATCCTCGGGGACAACCTGTACCGCTACAACATCAGTCTGCACAACTCGACCCTCGACGGCTGGAGCATCAACCTGGTGCACGCCGAGGTGTTCGACCTCTACTACCGGCTGCGGTCCGGCCGCGAGCTGCCCGCGGACCACCTCGACAACCAGTCGAGGAACTTCCTCGGGCTGGAACGGAGGGCCCTGGCCTCCGCGGAGAGCAAGGGGTTCTGGGCCGGGGTCCTCGACGACCGGCCGCGCACAACCGTTCCGGCTGCCATGCCCGAGGACAGCGAATTCACGGTGGTCATGAGCCACTTCGACATCCCGCTGGACCTCTCCGACCGGATCGTGCGCCTGGCCGAGTCGCTGTCCGTTCCGGTCAAGAACGTTCTGATGGCCGCCCACCAGCGGGTGCTGGGGATGGTCAACGGCAACGCCGACGTGATGACCGGCTACGAGCACAGCGGCCGCCCCGAGCTGGAGGGCGCCGACCGGGCGATCGGCATGTTCCTCAACACCGTGCCGTTCCGCACCCGTCTGGACGGCGGGAGCTGGGCCGACCTGATCCGGCAGGTCTACCGGGCCGAGATCGGCTTCCTGCCGCACCGGCGCTACCCGATGGCGCGGATGAAGCAGGACCTCGCGACGCAGGAGGGGCTGTTCGCGACCACGTTCAACTTCACGCACTTCTACTCGCTCAAGGAACTCAAGCGGCTGCCGGAGTTCGACCTGCTCAACGTCCAGGTGCAGGCCGAGACCGAGTTCGTGTTGCGTGCCGAGTTCTCCCGGCACTTCTTCCACGACAACGTCCGGCTGAGCCTGCACTACTACTCCAACGTCATCAGCGCGGAACAGGCGGGCCGGCTCGGGCACTACTACCTGCGGGCACTGGAACTGATGACCAGTGAGCCCGGGTCCGCGGCGACCGGGCAGAGCCTGCTCGGCGCCGAGGAGACGGGCCTGGTGCTGGAGGGATACGCCTCCCGGCCGGAGGCGCTGGCGGAGTTCCCCGTCGGCGGGGCGAGCCGTGTCTACGTCCTCGACGAGTTCGGCCAGCCGGCCCCGGTCGGCTCCCCGGGCGAGATCGTGGTCTCGCGTCGGGCCCGGGACGGGGAGGTCCCCGACCCGTGGCAGACCGGCGATTCGCTGAAGCGGACCGGACGCCGCGGCCGCTGGACGTTCGACGGGCGACTCGAACCCGCCCCGGCCGCCGCGGCGACGGAGACCGCCGGGGCCGAAGCCGCCGAGGGGGACACCGGTGCGTTCGTCGCGCCGGCCACGCCGACGGAGCAGGCCATCGCCGGGGTGTGGGCCGGGATACTCGGCGTCCCGGTCGGGCGGATCAGCACCAAGGACAGCTTCTTCGCCCTCGGCGGGAACTCCCTCGCGGCCCTGCGGGTCGTGATGGACCTGAAGGGCAGGACCCGGTTGATCGATGTCATGCGGCATCCGCACCTGGAGGACCTCGCCACGGTCATCGACGGTGCGCGGACCGGCCCCGTGGAGGGGCATCTCCGGCTGATGACCCCTGCTGTCAGGGACCCCCGCTACACGCTCGTCGCCTTCCCCTACGCGGCCGGCCACGCGATCAACTACCTTCCGCTCGCGGAGGCGGTCGGCGCGGCGATGCCGGATGTCGCGTTCTACGCGGTCGAACTGCCCGGCCACGACCCGGTCCGCCGGGACGAGGCGTTCCAGGACGTCCGCGCCGCCGCGCGCGCCGTCGCCGACGAGATCTCCGCGAAGACGTCGGGCCCGGTCATCCTGTGGGGCCACTGCGGCGGCGCCTCGCCGACCGTCGAAACCGCCCACCTGCTGCAGCAGCGAGGAGCTGACCTGCGCCACGTCTTCATCGGGGCGAAGCTGTTCCTCCCGGTCGCTGACCTGCACGAGGCCATGGCCATCGCCCGGACCATGACCGACGACGAGATCATCCGGTGGCTCAGCGAACGCGCCGGCTTCAAGGAGGCCGACGGGCTCGACCCCGACCAGGCCGGCTTCATCGCCCAGTTGTTCCGGCACGACGTCGAGTCCGGGCACCAGTACAACCTGGACGCCCACGCGGAGCCGGACCGGGTGCGCCTCACTGTGCCGCTGACCTGCGTCGCGGCCAAGGACGACACGGTGGTGAAGGAGTACCCCGAGGAGTGGGGCTTCTGGCGCCATGTCGCCGAGGACGTGCGGCTCCACGAGTTCGACAGCGGCGGCCACTACTTCGTGCGCACCCGGGCCGAGGACGTCGCCGCGCTGATCGAGTGCGGCTGGCGGGAGTCCGGTGCCCCGCACCGGGCGACCGCGGACATCACACCGGAATCCCCGGTCACCATCCGAACCCACACTCCCAGGACCACGTCATGAGGGACTACTTCAGCATCCTGCGCAGGTACCGCGACTACCGCCTGATCTGGTCAGGTTCGGTCGTCAACCTGCTCGGCGACGGCGCCACCTGGACCGCGCTCGCCTGGATCGCCGTCACCCGCGGCGGCGCGAGCACGCTGGCCGTGCTGAGCATCTGCTACACACTGCCGATCATCGTCGGCGGCTCGGTCATCGGCCCGCTGATCGACAAGTTCTCCCGGCGCTTCATCCTGGTCTCCGACTCGGTGCTGCGCGCCATCGTTGTCGCGACCGTGCCGCTGGCCCAGGCATTCAGCTCGGTGCACATGTGGCAGCTCTACTTCGTGGCCGGCGTCTACGGACTGCTGAAGATCGTGCCACTGGGAGCCGTCCCGGCGGTCGTGCCGGATCTGGTACCGAAGGACATGATCCACACCGCCGCGGCGCTGGAGTCCATCGCCTATGACGTGGCCCAGATGCTCGGCCCGGTGCTCGGCGGTGTGATGATCGCCGTCTGGAACGCGCCGGACGTCCTGGCCTTCGACGCGGGCACATACCTGTTCTTCGTCCTGTGCATCCTGCTCATGAAGAACCGGCTGCCCAAGCCGGAGGATTCCGGCGACGGCCCAGGGATCCTCCAGAATTTCGGCTGGGGTCCGGTATTCCAGCTGCTCAGGCGGGACGTCGTGCTGGTCGGCATCACCGCCAGCTTCGCCCTGTTCAACGCCTCGATGGGGATGATGCGCGTCGCCCAGCCCTGGCTCGCCGACGACCGGCTGCACGGCGGTGCGACCACCCTCGGAGTCATCCTCGGCGTTTCCAACGGCGCGGGCCTGATCGGCTCGGTCATGGCCGGGATGATCAAGCCCAAGGACAAGCAGATGCGCAACATCGGGATCTTCCAGGTCGTCGCGGGCGCTGGGATCGCATTCATGTTCCTGCCAGGGCTGTGGGCCGTGCTGCTGGCGGTGGGCTTCAGCAGCATGTTCTCCGCTCCGATGACCGTCTCCTCGCAGGTGATCCGGGTGACCCGGACCCCGCCGGAACTGCGCGGCCGAATGATGACCTTCATGCGGACCCTGATGAACAGCACCTCGCCGGCGGGCTCGGCGATCGCGGGCCCGATGCTCGCCGCCGGGCTCTACACCCCGCTGATCGGGGTGATGACACTGACCGCGGCGCTGCCCGGGGTCGTCGTGGCCCTCGCTTTCCGCAAGAAGTCGTTTTCCAAGGAACTCGGCCTGGACGAGCCGGCTCCGGCCGCCGAGCCGGTCGTCGCCTGAAAGGACAGGGACATGAACACAGAAACCCATGACGGGGCGTGGACCCGGATCGGTGGCGAGGGCGGCCACGGCGGCCCGGTCGTGCTTGCGGTGGACTTCGACGGCAGCGGACGGTCCGAGGCGACGTTCCGGGACCTGGCGAAGATCCTGCCCAGCGGACTGGAGGTCTGGCAGGCGGTACCGCCGCCCGACAGCCACACCCCCGGGCTGCCCGCCCAGCGCTACACCGACTGGTGGCTCGGCCTGCCCGGCGGAGAGGGCACACAGGTGCGCGCCGTCCTCGGCTACTGCGCCGGCAGCGTCTTCGCCTCGGCACTCGCGGACTCGCTGGAGTCGCGCTTCAACGAACGGCCGCCGGTGGTGCTGTTCAACCCCGGGGTCCCGACGGTGGACACCCTGGACCGCGACTTCACCGGAATCGTCGACGGCATGACCGTACTCGACGAGGAGGAGCGCGAGGCGCTGCGGAACCGGGCCCGCCGGGTCCGCGCCGACTTCGGCACCGACTTCGGCGCCGTGAGCGGCGAATACGTCGCGATGTACCTGGACGCGTGCGGGATCGCGTTCGAGCGGTACGGCATCGACGCCGAGGTGGGTGGGCAGCTGACCCGCATGTTCCTCTCCTACGTCAACTACCTGACGGCTGCCCGGTCCGTCGGGGTCCGGCCCGGGTGGTCGTCGGCCTCGGCGCTGACCGCCAGGGAGCAGGCCGGGTCCGGGTTCGTCGACGACGAGACCGTGTTCGAGCTCAGCCGGGCGGAGCTGCTGCGCAGCCCGGAGGTCGCCCGCGCCGCGTTCGGGCTGCTCGTGGCCGCGGAGGGGGTTGCGGGATGACCCAGGCCACGAACCTTCTCCCTGACCTCTTCGAACAGCAGGTCGCCAGGACACCGGACGCGGTCGCGGTGGTGTGCGGTGACACCAGGCTGACCTACCTCGGGCTGGATGTCCGGGCCAACCGCCTCGCCTACCACCTCATCCAGCTGGGCGCCGGCCCCGAGCAACTTGTCGCGGTTCTCGCGGACCGGACCGCCGATCTCATCGTGGCGCTGCTCGCCGTCCTGAAATCCGGGGCCGGATACATCCCCATCGGGATCGACGACCCGCAGGGCCGGGTCGACCACGTCCTGGCCGACTCCGGGGCGTCGCTGATCATCACCTCGCCGGGCAGCGCGGCCGCCGGGGCCGCCAACGCCATCGTCCTGGGCGACCACGACACGGAGGCGACCCTGGCGTCCTGCCCGGTGACAGCGCCCACCGACGCGGACCGGGTCCGGCCGCTGACCGGGCAGGACGTCTCCTACGTCATCTACACGTCCGGCTCGACCGGCCGCCCGAAAGGCGTCGTCATCGAGCACAGGGCGTTGTCGACGTACCTGCGGCATGCCGCGACGCACTATCCGGCGGTCGCCGGCCGGACGCTGCTGCACTCGTCCGTGTCGTTCGACATGGCGGTGACGAGCGTCTTCGCGCCGCTGGTCACCGGTGGCTCGGTCATCATGGTGGACCTGCACGCGGCAGCCTCCGGCGCGGCCACGCTGGATCCTGCGCTCCGTCCGACCTTCCTGAAGGTCACCCCGTCCCACCTCGCGGTGCTCCGGGAACTGCCGGAGGCATTCGAGCCGACCGAGCAACTGGTCATCGGGGGTGAGGCGTTGCTGGGCCACACGCTGCAGCCCTGGCGCGGCCGCAATCCCTCGGCAACGGTCGTCAACGAATACGGTCCGACCGAAGCGACCGTCGGATGCTGCGTGTACTACGTGGAACCCGGGGACGCCGTGGAACCCGGCACGGTCCCGATCGGCCGGCCGACGGACGGTACCCGGCTGTATGTGCTCGACGACCAACTGCGCCCGGTGCCGGACGGGGAGGCGGGAGAGCTGTACATCGCCGGGGAGCAGCTCTCCCGCGGATACCTCGGCCGCCCCGACCTGACCGAGGCCCGCTTCGTCCGGGATCCGTTCGGCGTCGCGGGCGAGCGCATGTATCGGACGGGCGACCGCGTGCGCGCCCGGAAGAACGGCGACCTGGAGTACCTAGGCCGCCTCGACGAGCAGGTCAAGGTCAACGGCTACCGGATCGAGCCAGGAGAGGTCGAGGCGGTGATCGTCAGCAGCGGGCTGGTCGCCCAGGCGGCTGTGATCGCCCGGGACCACGACCGCGGCGTCAGGAAGCTGATCGGCTACGTCGTCGTCGCGGAGGCCCGAGGCCTCGACACCGACCAGCTCCGCGCGCACATCGCCGAACACCTGCCCGACTACATGATCCCTGTGGATTTCGTCGTTCTGCAGGCGCTCCCGCTCACAGCCAACGGCAAGCTGGACCGGGCAGCGCTTCCCGAACCGGGCCCGGCCCACGGTCATGGCTCGGCTGCGCGGGACCCGCGGGAGTCGATGCTCTGCCGGATGTTCGGCGAGCTGACCGGAGCGGACGAGGTCGGCATCGACGACGATTTCGTCGCCCTGGGCGGCACCAGCATCGCCGCCGCCCGCCTCGTCACCCGGGCCCGCAGGGAAGGCGTGCAGATCACGCTGATGGACGTACTTCGCAAGCGGACCGTCCGCGCGATCCTCGCGGTCTGAGGGAGGGGGCAAACCATGGCGGACGTTCTCGTGCTCTCGCGACACGGTGCCGGCGGGGTCCGGCAGGTCGCCGAGATCCTGACTCAACTCGGGCACCGCGCGGTACTGCTGTCGGAACTGCCGGACGACGCCAACCGGGAGGTGTGCGCGGCACATCTGACGATCGACTGGGACAAAGCCGATCCCGACCAGGTCGCTGCCGCGGCTGAAGCCGCACAGGTGCGGCCCGCAGCGGTGGTCAACATGGTCGAGTCGTTGATCGGGTGGCAGGTCGGAATCTCACACCGGTTCGGCCTGCCGGGCGGGGCCGACGGCCGCGCGATCCTGGCCGACAAGGCCCTGGTGCGGGCGGAACTGCGCCGGATGGGACTGTCTGACGTGGCGTTCGTCGCCGGCCGCGCGGCCGACGTCGACATCGAGGCAGTCCGCTCGTACCCCGTGATACTCAAACCGTCACGGGAATCGGGTTCCTCCCGGCTCGTGGCGCGTGCGGACGGGCCGGACCAACTCCGCGACCGGCTCCGGGAACTCGTGGCGGGGGGCAGCGGGGACCTCGGCGTCATCGTCGAGGACTACCTCGACGGCACGGAGTTCTCCGTCGACGGCCCCGTGGTCGGGGGCAGGTTCGTCGGGCTGTTCGCAGTGGAGAAACCCGACCACGACGAGCGCCGGCATCACGACGCCGGCCTGCTCATCGCCCCTCCGCAGTCGGAACCGGTGCAGCGGGGCAGGGAACGGCTGGTCGCGATGGTGAGTGCCCTGTGTACCGAGGCACCGCTGGCGGGGCTCTGGCTGCATGTCGAGGGCCGGGCACTCGCGGACGGCCGAACCGAGCTGCTGGAGATCAACGCGCGTCCCGGCGGTGGCGTCCACCGGGCCGCGATTCTCCACTCCTGCGGTGTGGACCCGTTCTGGGAGGCAATCCAGATGGCGTTGGACGAGCACTACACGACGGACTGCGCCGGTCTCGCGCAGGGCAGTCAACTCTTCGGGATGCGGCCCTTCGAGATCTATGAGGTCGGAAGGGTGGCCGAGGCAACAACACTGGAGGAATGGCAGAAGATCGACGGCGTGCTGCTCGGCTACGCCCAGGCGGGGTTCGAGGTGACCTCGCTGGAAAAGGAGAACTTCTTCGGCGAGGTGCTGCTGACGGCGTCGAGCGTGCAGGAACTCCGCCGAGTGGCGAACCGGGTGGAGCAGGTGTTCCACCACCGGCTACTGCCGCCCGACGCCAACTGACCGGCTGACCGGCCTCCGACCGGTCGCGGGCTGTGATCTCCGGCTCGCACCAGCGGGCCCGTGTGCCCGGGGCGGACGGGGGGTCGGTTCCGGGGGCGCGTCATTTCTGGGGGTGGGGGTTGGTTGCGGTTTGCTCGTAGAGGGGGGCGGCGTGGGTCCAGAGTGATTCGAACGACTCCTCAAGGCCGGTGATCACCTTCGGGTCGTCGATCAGCAGCATGGGAGTGGCGGCAGGGCTCTGCCTGGAGTGCAGTACCGGCAGCAGGGCCCTGCTGCCGTCGGTGAGGATCATCCGGGTGGGCACGTCGCGGGTGACCCGTGACACCTCGCCGGCCTGTGCGAAGTCGCGTGCGCGGGCCAGGAGGGCCGGGTCCTGGAGGATGTCGCTGTGGTAGATGCAGCGGACGGTGCCGCCCGCGGCGGTGAGCTGGTCGACGCGTTTGATCCACGACGCGTCCCCGATGCCCTCGAACGGCGGGCAGGCGGTGGCCAGGACCGAGTGCTGGGCGGCTTCGCGCCACTGGCCGGACTCGGCCAGGACCACCCGGCCCCCGGGGACCGCGGGCCGACCGGGGCCGGACTGTCCCGTCCGCGCCGCCAGCCAGGCGGGGCGCAGCTGCGAGACGACGTGGACGGCCAGCTGCCTGCCCGTGTCGACCAGGCGGCTGATGCCGCGCTGGGGGTCGATGACCTCGAAACGGGCCGGGCGCAGGTCGTGCCGGACAACAAGGCTCTTGACCTCAAGGCTCTCCAGGACGTCATAGACACGCTGCCGCGGGATCCGTGCGGCGGTCGCGACCTGCGCCGCCGACATTTCGCAGTGGTTCGCCAGCGCGATGTACACGCGCGCCTCGTACAACGTCAGCCCCAGGGCGAGCAGTGGGTCCACGAGCGAAAAGGAGGCACTTGTCATGTTCTATACATATCACCTGGCCATGGCCCGGGGGCAGAACCGCCGGCGCCCGCCCGCCCCAGCAGGGCCGATGAGGGTATTCAATCGGCCATGTGTGGACGGCCGAAGGCTGGGGCTTGCGCTGCGAGCCCGGATCTGCCGGGAGCGGTGACACCCTCTTCCGGGGTGCTGTGGGCTCGCCGGTGCCCCGGCTGACCAGGCAATGCATGCCGCTGGAAGCGCACCGGGCGCACCTCGGTCCGCGGCTGCGGCGGCGCGCGACGGCAGGGCGATTCCAGGCCATAGTTCGGTCGCACTATGTGATCACTATGTGACGCACGGACATTGCCGGACGTGCGCATGCCAAGGCTGTGCGCAAGACTGCGCAGCGATGTCCGTTTCGCCCAATAGGAGATTGATATGCGCACCCGGAACGTTCTCGCAGCGGCAGTCGTGGCCACCGCGGCCGGCATCCTCGCCCTGGGCCCGACGGCGGCCTCCGCGACCCCCATCAACCAGGGACCTGACGACCTGGTGCTCAGCGTGGCCGGCGCCGGTCCGCAGAGCCAGGCCGGCGCCGAGAAGGCGGTCACGCTCAGCTGCACCCCGACCGCCGAAGGCACCCACCCCGACGCGGCGGCTGCCTGCGACAGCATCATCAGCGTCCAGGGCGACATCGCCCTGCTCCCGGCCGCCGGCACCCTGTGCCCGATGATCTACCTCCCGGTCACAGCCACCGCGGTCGGCGTCTGGAACGGCCAGCACATGTCCTACCAGCAGACCTTCGTCAACCAGTGCGTCATGCTCCGGGCCACCGGCGAGGTCTTCAACCTCTGAGCCCCTGGTCGAAGCAGGGCCCGGCCCCGCCGGACCGGGCCCGTCAAGGGGTGAACAGCTTCCAGTGCCCCTCGGAGACCACGTCGACGATGCCGTCGGACACTCTGATGGCGGTCTGATCGTCAATCGCGTACCCCGGAACCCGCACACCGGCCGCCCATCGTTCCGCGTCGGCCATGGAATTCTCCGGCAGATCCGGGTGGTCCAGGTGCGGGAAGATCGCGAAGTCGACCATTCCCAGCGCCTCGTCACCACCGGTGGCCGGCCTCCAACCGACGAACTCCTCGCCCACGTTGGGGGCCGTCACCATGCTCCCGGCGCTCACTCCCACGTAGACCGTCTCGTGCAGCGACGGGAAGAGGTCCGCCAGCCCGGACTGCCGCATCCAGTGGTTCAGATACAAGGAATCACCGCCGCACACCAGCAGGGCGTCGGTTTCCCGGACCCATGGGACCCACTGCTCTTCGCCGAGGCTGGGCAGCGCCGTGAGCTCCAGCACTCCCAACGACTTCCAGCCCACCTCGCACAAGGGCGTTCTGCCTTGTCCGGTGATCATCCTCCACGCCGCGGCCGGACCGCCCATGGGGTACACCGCGGTGGGGATGACGAGGGCACTGGCCTCGGAAATCGGTTTGCCCAGGAAGTCGACCAGTGCGTTGTGGATGCTCGCGTTCTTGACGCCGGCGGAAGTGAGAAGAAGCTTCACAGTGCCATTCCTTGGATGAGATCCGAACGGTCCGGGATGTGCGTGATACAGAAATAATCATTGCGGGTGCTGCTGTTCGATGCCTACGGTCTGTCTCAACCGGTCCATTGCTCCGCCCATCTTCCACGCAGTGCCGGGGTCAGCGGAACAGGACTGCCCCCGAGCGAAGGGTTGGCATGGCGATGACGGGATCCCTGGGGCATCAGGCCGGTCACAGGTGCGGCCCTTTCGAAACCAAGGAGGGGGCCGGCGGGGCGTACGGCAGACTGGCGGACGCCCTGCTGTGGTCGGCCCTGGAGCTGTCAGTCCTCTCCCGTCTGCCGCCGGACTTCACATTTCTCAACATTGGTGGGGGAGAGGGACGTTGGACCCACTCGATCGCGACACGGTGGCCGGACAGCACAGGTGTGCTCTACGGCGTGCCGGGCGGGAGGGTGGAGCTGGCGGAGGCGAGGGCAACCGCGCACGGTTACGCGGGCCGGGTGCAGCATCTGCGGGGCGAGGTGGGCGACGTGGCGGACCGGCTCACCGGCCGGACGTTCGACCTGGTCTTCACCACCCACCATCTGCTGGGCTTCGTCGCCGATCCCGAGCAGGTGATCGGCGCACTCGCCGGGCTGCTCGCCGCGGACGGGCTGATGGTGTCCTTCCTGCCGAGCCGCTGGCATGCGGCCTTCGGGGACCTGTGCCGGGGGGATGTCGAAGGGGCGGAGCGCAGCCTGACCGGCAGGGAGTGGGCGGCCAGCGAGGCGCCGTACACGCATCTGTTCACGCCCGGGGAGATACGTGCCATGCACACCTCCGCGGGGATGAACGTCGAAGTGCTGACCGGGTTTCCGAGCCTGGTCCATCCGCACGGTGCGGGTGGCGACACCTCCGTGGTCCCGGTGGAGGAACTGCTCTCGGACGAGGCGGTCTTTCGACGCGTGCTCTCGATGGAGAGCGAACTGCTGATCGACCCGGACGCCGGTGCCCGGGGTGCCAACTTCCTTGTTGCCGCGTCGCATACGGATGCGAGACCGCGATGAACCGCCGGCCTGGTCCGGCCTGTCCGGGCGCCCCGCAGGCGCCTACCGCTGTTCGCCGGCCATCCCGCCGGCTGCCGCTTCCGGTACGAGGACGGGCTTCTGGCCGGCGGCGGCGAGCAGGTGCGCGGTCCGTTGGGCCTCGGGGAGATCCAGGCGCAGAAAGAGGGCATGGGCCTTCGAAAGACTCTCGCGGGCACTCGGCGCATCCCCGAGATCCAGCAGGGTGTTGCCCATCACCATGAGTGCCAGTCCGTGGTTGCGGGGGTCCGCCGCCTCCTCGCACAACTCGGCCGCCTGGGTGGCCTCCGCCAGGGCCCGGCCGAAGACGCGCAGCTCACGCAGTGAGTCCGCGAGCCGGAACCGGGTGTAGGCCTCGCGGTTGAACTGCCGTGTGGCCACACTCAGCGACAGACATCGCTCGAACCAGACGACCGCCCGCTCGTAGTCCCCGAGCGTGTGGTTCGCCATCCCGAGGACGTAGTACGTGTAGGCGAGCCCGTCGTCGGACTCCGGCGCCCCGCTGGACAGGATCTCCTCACAGATACGGACGGCCTCACAGGGCTCACCGGCGTAGATGTGCAGCAGGGCGCTGTTCACCGTGGTGGCCACCTCGCCGGTGGTGTGCCCGAGTCGGCGGGCAAGGGCGATCGCCTCGCTGTAGAGCGCTATGGCCTCCTGGAACTCCCCGCGCAACTGCTTCGTGAGTCCGAGGTCGTTCAGCGCCTGCCGCAGGATGACGACGTCATCCGTCCGGCGGGCCAGCTCCACCGCGAGTCCCGCCTGCTCCTCGGCCAGGCTGAGCTGACTCATCGCCAGTGCGATGTTCCCGGAGAGGAAATGTGTGCGGCCCTGGGCCCGCAGATCCTCGCAGTGCTCTGCGGCGGCCGTCAGTGACTCGACGACGCCGACCCACTCGCTGCCGCGGGTATCGGCCCAGAAGGCGCTGAGGGCGATCAGCAGGTCGACGCAGATCCGCAGCTGCCGCCGGGACTCGTCCTCCTGGGTTCCGGGGGGCGGTCCGGCCAGCACGGTCCGGGCGATCTGGCCCACCAGGGCGAGTGCGCAGTCTCCCTCGGCCTTCGCCCAGGCACGGGCCGCGTCGGCGGTGGCGAGGTGGGCTCCCGGGACCTTCGTGGGGCTGAGCGCGTCCTCGATCGGGTCGCCGGAGACGAACTGCGCGAAGGCGGCCATCGAGGAGGCGAACAGGTGGTCCAGAAGGCGCGAGACGGCATCGGACTGCTCCTGCGGGGACGCCTTGTCCCGGGCGAACCCCCGCAGCAGACTGTGGAAGCGGTACTTGCCGGCGGAGGGGGATTCCAGCATCGCGGCGTCCACCAGTGACTCCAGCAGGTCCTCCGCGTCCGGTTCCTCGATACCCAGCAGGGCCGTGGCACAGGCCAACGACAGGTCGGGGCTGTCGATGCCGGCCGTCCTGCGCAGTGCGGCGGACTGATCATCCGTCAACTGGCGGTAGCTGACGTCGAACGCCGCGGAGATCGTCATATCGCCCGCCCGCAACTGGCTGACCCTGGTCCGCTCGTCGGCGAGGCGCCTGGCCAGCGACTGGACGGTCCACTGGGGGCGGGCGGCCAGCCGGGCGGCGACGATCCTGACTGCCAGGGGAAGGTAGGCGCAGGACTCCATCAGTTCGAGGGCCGCGGCCCGCTCCCGCTCGACCCGCTCGGCGCCGATGGTGCGGGCCAGCAGTTCCAGCGCCTCTGCGGGCAGGAAGGCGTGCAGCTCCGCCTGCATACCGGCCGACAGGCCGTTCAGTCGCGAGCGGCTGGTGATGAGCACCCCGCAGTTGGCCGCTCCAGGTAAAAGCGTCCGTACCTGCTCGGCGTCCTTGGCGTCGTCCAGCACGATCAGGATGCGGTGGCGGTCCACCGTGGTCCGGAACAGGGCGGTCAGTGCATCGAGGCCTTTCGGGATCTCGTCGGGGTTGTGGCCGAGTGCGGAGAGGAAACCCACCAGGACGCCCTCCGGCCGGAGGGGTTCGCCGTCGCCGGCCCGCAGGTGTGCGTACAACTGGCCGTCCGGGTAGGCGTCCCTGACTCGGTGGGCGACATGCAGGGCCAGGGCGGATTTGCCGACGCCGCCCATGCCCACCAGCACCACGACCGGCAGAGCCCCCCGGTTGGGTGTGTTCATCGCCGAGCACAGCGTGACCGCCAGATGCGATCGCCCGGTGAAGTCGGCAGGCTGGGGTGGCAGTTGGGCCGGTGACTGGAACCCGGTGCGGCCGGACCGGGCCGAGGGGGCGTTGGTCGCGGGCTGCGGCGGTGTTGCCGGGTGCGATGGCTGCGGCTGGTCCGCGGCTTCGGGCGTCAGCGTGTCCACGAGTCCGGTGTCGCCGGCGAGGATGCGCTGGTGCAGCGAGACCAGCTCCGGCCCCGGCTCGACGCCCAACTCGTCGACCAGCAGCTGCCGAACGTGCCGAAAGGCGGCCAGGGCGTCGGCCCTTCTTCCCGACTGGTGCTGTGCCTGCATCAGCAGCGCATGGAGTCGTTCCTGCAAGGGGTACTGGTCGATGAGTCCCTGGAGTTGGGAGATGAACCGGTCGCCGTGCCCGAGTGCGAGGCCGATCTCTATCCGCTTTTCCTGGAGCGACAGGCGTGCTTCGGTGAGCCGGTAGCGCTGACGGGCAGCGAACGGGCCGGGGATCGCGGCCAGTGGCTCGCCCTGCCACAGCGCCAGAGCCGAGTCGAGAAGCTCATAGGCGCCGTCGAAGTCGCCTGCCTCACGGGCGCGTTCGGCCCTGTTTGCCAACTCCTCGGCGCGCAGGAAGTCCACATCGCCGTTGTCGAGCGCCAGCCGGTATCCGTCGCCGAGCGAAACCAATGTGCTGGGATTCTTGCTGTCCTGCTCAAGGACTTTCCGTAGTCGCCACGCGTAGGTGCGCAGGGCGGTCATCGCGGAGGCGGGTTCATCGGCGCCCCACAGTGCCTCCACCAGGTCCGTCGCGGTCGCGGCCTGGCCCGCCCGCATGAGCAGTACCACGAACATGGCCTGTTGCTGCGGACTGCCGAGGTTCAGCGGTGTTTCGCCACGACGCACCTGAAGGCGGCCGAGAACGGACACCTGGAGGTTTGTCACAGCTCATCCTTACCCGGGGAGTTGGTCTGCCGTAATCCCCGCCTCAGCCGAATTATGGTATCACGGCTCATATTCAATGGCACCAAAGCACCATCTTTGTTTTAGGCAACGGGATTTGACGGAGAGTCCGATGCTTGGCGGGTTCCCGCCCCGCCGGTAGGGCGCTCGGACTCCGGGGCCGCCTCCGGCTGCGACCTGGCGTGTATCGGGCATATATCGGCGCGGATCAAGCAATGATCTGTCATTGAGCGGACCTTGCGAACATAGGTCCAGCAGCCTGCACGACCGAGAGGGACAGAACGATGTCGAAGCAGCAGTCCACTGAAGGCCGGACCGCCCGGCGCTCCTCCCGCACACCCGGACCACGGACGGCCGGATCGCTTCTCGCGGTCATGCTGCTCGCCCTGGTCACCGGACTCGGCGTGCACGCCGCCCAGGGCCGGCAATCCACCGGTCACGCCGCGGCACACAGCACGGTCGCGAGCGGTCAGAACCCCTGGAACAGCACGGGTTCCTGACCCCTTCCCGCCGGCCTCGGTCATGCGACCCGACCGAGGCCGCCCGGCGGGCACCTGGATTTCCACACGGCGCCATGGGCAGCCGGGGTCGCCAGCGCGAGCCGGTAGCGACCGGCGCGGCGCCAACAGGTCAGTCGAGGCCGTCCGGGGCGGATTCCCGGCCCTGCAGCCCGAAGCCTGAACACAGTTCGAAGCGGTCGGCCGGAGGCGGCGGCTGCGCGCCGCCGGTCTGCGGGCGGCCGGAGCCGCGACGGCCAGGAGCCGGTGACGCACGTCGACGGCGAGCACGAATCCGTGCGGGGCTCCCACACGACCCACTCTGTTCACGAGATTTCCGATGGAGGCAACTCATGCCCGTACCGGTGAAGAACGACACCTTGCTCGAACGCGGCACGCCGGGAGACCGTCAGCGCTATCTCAAAGTGCTGGAAGAGCCCTTCTACCGCTGCCTGGTGGACCTTCAGGACCTCATCAGCTACGAGACCGCACGCTTCTGGCGGAGCAGGGATGTCCGCTCCGTCCATCTGCCGGTGACGACCGGCTCCATCTCCTCACCCATGGGACTGGGCAGTGACTCGCTGCCGGTGCGGGTGGACCTGTTCGGAGTCCCCGTCTATCTGGCGGACTCCATGCAGTTCATGCTTGAGTACGGCTGTCGCCTCACCTCGGCGGGCTGTTACTACCTGATGCCCAGTTTCCGCGGGGAGGAGGCCGACGCCACGCATCTCAGCCAGTTCTTCCACAGCGAGGCGGAGATCCCCGGTTCGCTGGGGGACGTCATCGAGGTCGCGGAGGCCTACATCCGCCACCTTGCTGCCGCCGTCGTCGCAGAGCTCGCGGCGCCCGTCCGCCGGGAGGCGGGCGGAACCGAGCACATCGAGAAGTTCCTCGCGTCCAGCACCACGCGCCTGACGTTCGACGAGGCCGTCGAGGCCCTCGGAGCCGATCCCGAGTACTTCGAGTTCGGCGAGCAGTGGCGCACCATCAAGCGGGCCGGCGAGCGCCGACTGATCGAGCAGTTCGGGCCCGCGGTCTGGCTGAGCGGCTTCGACCACCTCTCGGTGCCCTTCTACCAGGCGACCGACGCGAGCGGCGCGCAGGCGCTCAACGCGGACCTCCTGCTCGGGCCCGGTGAGGTGCTGGGCTGCGGGGAGCGGCACACCGGCGCGGCGCAGGTGCGCGCGGCGCTGGCGCGCCACCAGGTGGCGGAGGAGGAGTACGCCTGGTACGTGGGTATGAAGGAGCACCATCCGCTGCGCACCGGCGGGTTCGGCATGGGCGTCGAGCGCTTCCTCATGTGGGTACTCAACCGCTCCGACATCCGGGACCTGCAACTGGTCGAGCGCTTCAACGGCGTGGTCACCGCGCCGTAGTCGCGGCGGATTCCGGTTCCTGTCCCGAAAATCCTCCTGGGGAGCGTCTGTTGTTGTTCAGAGGCAGCAACGCGCAATCGATCGCGACCGCGCTGCAGAGACTTGGTTTCCAGGAGTTGTACCCCTTGGAGGCGGTGCCTCTCCGGAACGCCCGGAAGATCCGCTATCCGGCGGTGGTGACGGCCCGTCGGGACGAGAGCCGGTGGTCGGTGCGGTCGTACGGCACCGAGTTCGACCTCGTCGATCCATCGCGGCGCCGTCTGACGGGCCGTTGGTTCTCGGTCGGCTGGGGTCTGGGTGAGGACTGGATCCCGGTCCCCGAACTCGTCCTGGTCCAGGCGGACGACGTCGACGGCGAGGCGGTGCGCGAGCTCACCGCTGCCGTGGGCGCAGTGCTCGGCGCAGCCGGCGCGCGGTGGACCGGCGACGTGGACCCGCTCCGGCCTGCGGCGAAGCTGCGCATGGCAGCGGTCCTTGGTCCCAGCCCCCAGCCTCCCAGCCCCCAGCCTCCCAGCTCCCAGCCTCCCAGCTCCCAGAATTGGTAGAGACATGGCCACCCAGCCCTACATCCGGGGCCTTGAGGCAGCAGAGTTCATCATGGGGTCACCCGCGATCAAGGGCACCCCGCTCTGGCGGGGCCGGGGCATCGAGGCGGTGCGGCTCCTGGTGGGGACGTTTGTGGAGCTGGTGCGCGCGCGTCATCCCGTCAGCGTCGTCGAGCACGGATTCCTGGCCTCGCAGGCGGACAACCGGCGGGTCTTCGGCGACTACGCCAACGTCTACGAGCTGCTGGACGTGCCGGGAAACCCGGACGCGCTGTTCCGGTCCGACAACATCGTCAGCTCGCTGGCGCAGTTGGACCGCGAGCGGGCGGCCGGTCCGCTGATCGCCGTGGGCCCGGTGCTGAGGCACTTCCCGGGCAGGACAGCGCCGTTGTTCCGGGACCGCATGGTCTGGCCCGTCGTCGAGCTCAACCAGCTGGCTGCCGGTGACTCGGCAGGCGAGGTCCTCGACTTCTACCGTTCGGTGATCGAGGAGATGCTGCGGAACATCGGCATCCCGTCGGTGACGGTGTGCACCGACGAACTGGCCGGCTACGGGAAGCTGACCTACCTCGTGGTGACCGCGCTGCCGAACCGGCGCCCCACCGTGCTGGCGACCCTGTACGTCCTGTCCGACGGGCTGAGGAAGGCACTCGGTCAGCACCAGGACATCGTGGACATCGGCTTCACCGGCAAGGTGCTCGCGACGGCGGCGATGGTGCACAACGACTCCCGGGGGCTGATGCTCTCCAGCGCGGTCGCCCCCGTCCAGCTCGGCGTGACAGTCGGCCCCGGCACTGACCTGTCGGCCCGTCAGGACTGGTTCCGGGCACTCGATCGCGCGGGAATCCGCCATGACCTGGTGCGGGCCGCCGCTAGCAGCGGCTCCCGGGCGCGGGCCGAGAGAGCCTGGCACCGCAAGGGGGTCCCGCTGGTGGTGGGCCTGGACCGGTCGCCGGGGTCGGTCGTGCTCTGCTCCCGGCTGCCGAGGGAACGCGCACAGCTGTCCGGCCTGCCGGACCCGGAGACGGTCCGGGCCCACCTCGACGCCCATGACGCACGGCTGTACGGCTCGGCCCTGCGGCTACTGACCACGACCACCGACCAGAACGGCCATCTCCGCACCCTCTGCGGGCCGTGCGCCGCCGGTCTTGGCCCGGCCGTGTTCGGGTACGTCGTTCCGGTGCTGACCGGACCGTGCGAGCAGTGCGGCGGCGAGCCCGGCCGCAAGCAGTTCATCAGCGAGGAAGGACGGTTCTACTGATGGCCGAGGCACTGCTCCCGCCGACCGCGGTCCCCTGCCCGCCCAGCCGACCGGAGGTGTCCTGGTGAGCACGCCCACGGCCGTCAACCGGCGCGGCCTGCGGTTGCCCCGGAGCCTGCCGGAGGGGAGCGCCCTGGGTGTCTGGACTCCCTCCTCGCCGGCTCCGGCGCTGTTCCCCCGCCGCTACCGGCGGGCCCTGGACGCCGTGCGGTCCGCGGGCTTCGAGGTGGTCATCGCCCCGGCGGGCGAGCGGAACGCGGGCATCGGCGCGGACCGCCCCGAACGCCTCGCCGAGGACCTGCACGAACTGCTCAGCGACGACCGGGTCGGCGCCGTGGTGGCGGCGGCCGGCGGCTACACGTCCGCGGCTGTGCTGCGCCACATCGACTGGGACCTGGTGCGCGAGGCGCGACGGCCGATCATCGGCTACAGCGACCTCACCACCGTCCTGTGGGCTGCCCTCTCGCAGGCGGAGCTGGTGACCTTCCACGGGCCCATGATCGTCTCCGAATGGGGTGAGTGGGGCGGGCCCTGGCCCTACAGCCTGGACAGCTTCCGCCGGGCGCTGACCCCGCAGCCGGGCCCCACCCGTCTCGCACCGCCGCCGCAGTGGACGGACGAGTCCCTGTGGTGGGACGCCGAGGACGACCGGCGGCGCACCACCCGGCCCGGCGGCCGGTGGCGCTGCCTGTCGCCCGGCGTGGCGGAGGGCTGGCTCCTGCCCGGCTGCGCGGCCACGGCGGCCCACCTCTTCGGCACGCCGTACCTGCCGGACACCGAGGGCGCGATCCTGTGCCTGGAGTTCCAGGAGGCCGGTCCGGACGCGGTGTGGGCGCACCTCCTCCAGTGGGAGAACTCCGGCGCGCTCGACCGGATCGTCGGCCTGGTGATCGGCCGGCACGCCCGGCCGCGTGCCGCCGCGGCCGGATCGGGTGACTTCGACGCGGTGGTCCGCGCGGTCCTCGGGCGCCGTGACCTGCCGGTGCTGGTGGATGTCGACTTCGGGCACACCGAACCCCGACTCACCCTGCCGGTCGGGGGACACGCCCGGCTCGACGCGACCCACTGCGGTCTGACCCTGTTGGAAGACTCCACCAGCTCCTGAAAGGACGAACATGAGCGGAACGCGCTTCACCGCAGAGAACGGCACGGTCGTCGTGGACACCGACGCACGGGTGTGCGTTCGTTGCGTGCTGCCCGAGAACTTCCCCGAGGCGGCGTTCGACGCCGACGGCCTGTGCGCCTACTGCCGCAGCGACTCGGAGCGCATCGAGGGATCGAACGAGGCAGTCTCCACGGTCCTGGCCCGAGCCCGGGACACCGGCGCCGACTACGACTGCGTCCTGCTGTACAGCGGGGGCAAGGACAGCTCCCTCTCGCTGATCGACCTCGCGGTCGAGCGGGGCATGCGGGTCCTGGCGCTCACCCTGGACAACGGCTTCCTGGCCGAGGTGACCGCGGCGAACATGCGGGCGGTCCTGGACAGTGTCGACGCCGACCACATAGTGCTGCGCCCCAAGCGCAAGCTGATGCACGGTGTCTACCGCAGCGCGCTGACCGGTGACTTCGGCCCGGAGACGGTGAAGTACTCCACCGCCGCCTGCGGTTCGTGCATCGGGATGGTGTTCGCCGCCGGGATGCGCACGGCCGCCTCCTACGGGGTGCCGCTGCTCGCCGGCGGCTGGACGCCGGGCCAGCTGACCACCTCCGCCTTCGTCCCGGCCTCCTTTCTGCGCGAGGTGGTCTCCCGCAACCTGGACCCGGTGCGCACCGGCGCGCCGGAGCTGACCGCGGGACTGGACACCTGGACCCACGACTCCGGCGAACTGCCGCACGGCCTGGTCAATCCGCTGTACGCCACCGACTACAGCGAGGCCAGGGCGCTGTCGGTGCTGGCCGAGCACGGCTGGCAGGCCCCGCCCGACACCGACTCCTGCTCGACCAACTGCCGCCTCAACGGACTGCTGGTGCTCGACCACCTCCGCAAGTACGGCTACCACCCCTACGTCTACGAGATGGCCCATCACGTGCGCATCGGTGCGATGTCACGGCAGGAGGCGCTGTCGAAACTGCGTCACACCAGGGTCGGGGTCGCCTCGGTGGGCGCTGTCGCGGTCGAACTCGGCATGCCCTCACCACTGCGACACCCCTGACTCCCCGGCCGATCCGATCCGATCCGAAGGAAACCCATGACTACGTCCACCCCGACCGATATCGCCACCAGGGCTCTCGCCGACCTCTCCGTCGCGGAGATCAAGGAGCTCGACTTCTCCCGTGTGGTCGCGCTGACCAACGAGCCCAACATGCCGTCCGGGGGCGGGGCCACCGTCCGCCGGGTGCTGGAACTGGCCGCTCCCCGCAACGGGGGCCGTGTGCTGGAGGTCGGCAGCAACACCGGCTACACCAGTATCGAGATGGCCAGTTGGCTCGACTCGCCGGTCACCGGCCTGGACGTCAACCCCGTCTCGAATGCCTTCGCCACGGCCAAGGCGAAGCTGGCGGGCATCGACAACGTCGAGTTCGTCCTCGGCGACGGGCAGGGCATGCCGTTCGAGGACGCCCGCTTCGACCTGGTCTTCGCCAGCAACGTGACCTCGTTCATGGCCGACCACCAGCAGGCCTGCGACGAGTACTACCGGGTGCTCGCGCCCAGGGGCGTGCTGGCCGTCGTGCCGATCTACTACCGCCAGGCACCGCCGGAGCCGCTGCGCAAGGCAGTTGAGGACGCGATCGGCGTCCCGCTCCGGATCACCTCCGAGCAGTACTGGATCGACGTCTTCTCGCGCGACGGCGTCAGCCTCGTGGCCGCCGAGCCCTACGAGTACCTGCGCCAGACGCCCGAGCGGATCGCTGCCTATGTCGAACAGGTGATGGACCAGTCGCATCTGGTCGGTCAGCCCGCGCAGAAGACCGCGGCGCTGAGCTCCCGGCTGGCGCACTTCTACGAGATCTTCGACGAGAACCTTTCCTACGCCGGCTACTCCATCCTGCTGTTCCGGGCCGGCCACCCCAACCCGGAGCCGGTGCTGCACACCACCCGGCGCGTCCACGAGCCCCGGCCGTGAGCGGCTACCCGACCAGCGGGAGCCCGCTGCGCGCGATGCTGGCGGACACCGTGCCCCCCAACCATCTGCCGGACGTGGCCTGGCTGCAGCAGTACCTGGCCGCGGGCGCCCCAGCGGGGGAGCCCGTCATCCTCAGCCTCGGCGAGACCTGGGAGCACACCCCCGAGCCTCTGCTCGACGCGCTGCGCGGCGTCCCGTCCAGCACCCACGGCTATCAGATCTCGATGTACGGCCTTCCGCTGCTGCGCACCGTCCTCAAGGACTATGTGGCCGACACCCAGCAGCTGCCGCGGTCGCCGGACTGGGAACTGGCGGTCAGCTGGACGGGAACCCGCAGCGCCATGCGGGACTTCGCGATCCATGTGGCCTCGGAGCGGGCCCGCGCGGGCCGGGCGCCCGGTTCGGTCCTGGCGGTGGCACCGGCCTGGGACTACGCGGGGTTCACCGAACCGCTGGGCTTCGCCACCGCGTACATCCCCTTCGATCCGGCCGCCGGAAGCCTTTCGCCGCAGGACATCCGCCGTGCGGCGGCCGCCCTCGGCCCGGGCGAACTGTCCATGGTGGTCGTCAACGCCCAGCACAATCCGACCGGGGCGAACTGGTCCCCCGACGTCGTGGCGACCATGGTCGAGGTCGCCCTGGAACGCGGTGCGGCGATCCTGGTCGATGACGCCTACTACGGGCTCTGCCCGCCCGATGAGCCCGTGACCTCGGCGATGCGAATCCTGCTCGGGCACCTGGAGCGGCACCCGACTCCGGTCCCGTGGCTGGGAGTGCGCTCCCTGGGCAAGCAGTTCCATTGCAACGGCTGGGCGCTGGGGGCGGTGACAGCGGCTCCGGCGCTGCTGGACACCCTGGTGAACGACATTCGCCCACGCCACACCTTCAACTACGCGGTCCACCTGCAATGGGCGATGGCCCAGTGGCTCATGCAGTCCGCGGCGGTGGACGACTACCTGGCAAAGGAACGGGTGGCGACGGCTTCGCGGCGTGCGGCGGTGCTCGACCGGCTGCCGCAGGACGCCAGGCGCAGGACGATCGCCGGACCCGCGGCACCGTACGTCCTCTTCCCGGTACCCGGGCAGCTGACGGTCGGCGACTACCTGCGGAGCGCCGCGCTCGACTGCGGGGTGGTGCTCTCCGACGCCTGGCCGCTGGCCCGCACCGGCGACACCGGTGAGGACCGGGACACCGGCTACGCGCGGCTGTATCTCGGCCCGGACCTGCCGGTGCTGATGGCAGCGGTGGACCGGCTGGAAGCCGCCGGGCTCTGGCCGGGCAGCGGAACCTCGCCGGCTGACCACCGGCAGGGCGCGTGAACAGCCCGACGCCGCCTGAGCCGGTCGACCGCCCCTGCCCGCCAACTCATCCGCTTCCAGCCCGAAGGCCGTCCGATGCCATCCGAGAAGTCCTGGGAAACCGTACAAGCTCCCGCACGCAGGCTCTGCCAGCTGATCGAGATCACGGCGATGCCGGACGTGCACTACAGCCTCATTCTCGGCTCACTCCAGGCGTCGGCCCAGGTGGACAGCCACGTCGCCGCAGAGTACCGGTTCAGCAAGCACGTGCTGTTCCAGGACCCGGGACTGATGGACCGCCTCCCGGAGTGGGTCAGCGGACTCGAACCCCCGGCCGTGGTCGCCCTGTCGGTGTACTTCTGGAACCGGGCCGGTGTCATGTCCGTCGCCCGGGAGGTCAAGCGACGTTGGCCCGAATGTGTGGTGGTCCTGGGAGGGAACGACGTCAGCTACCAGACGGCCGCGGTCTTCGCCGAACCGGCGGTCGACGTACTCGTGCACGGCGAGGGGGAGACAACCTTTCGCAACCTGCTGAGGGCGCTCTCCGCACCGGGCGGTGACCTCGCCTCGGTCCACGGCATCAGCTTCCGCGACGGGGAGAGGATCGTCACCACCCCTGCGGCGGCCCGGATCATGGACCTGGCCGAACTGCCGTCCCCGATCCTCAGCGGCGTCTACGGAACCGAGGCGTTCACCGCCTCGCGGACCATCATCATGGAGACCAACCGGGGCTGTCCCTACTCGTGCGCGTTCTGCTACTGGGGCGGCGCGACCAAGTCCAAGGTACGGACCTTCCCCCTGGAACGGGTCAAGGCTGAGATCAGTCATGTCGTGGAGCACGCGCCCGACAACGCGACCCTGTTCATCGCGGACGCGAACTTCGGAATCCTGCCGCGGGACGTCGAGATCGCCGAGTGGCTGGTCCAGGAACTCCAGCGGCGTGACAAGAAGCTGTTCCTCTACACGAACTGGGCGAAGAACACGAACAAGCGGGTGGTGGAGGCCGCGCGCATCCTCTACTCGGCCCGGCTCATCTCAGCCGTCACCCTCTCCGCCCAGTCCTTCACCCCGGAGGTCCTGGAGATCGCGAGCCGCTCGAACATCCGCACCTCCTACTACCGCGCGCTCCAGCGGGAGTTCCAGGAGCACGGGATCCCGACCTACACGGAACTCATCTGGGGACTGCCGGGCGAGTCGCTGGAGACCCATCTGGACAGTGTCGAGGAGGCGATCGCGGCCGGGGGACACCCCGTGGTCTATCCGCTCCTGCTGCTCAACAACACCGAGTACACCCGGGACTCGTTCCGGGAGGAGCACGGGCTGGTCACCCGCTTCCTGCCGTACCAGGTGGCGAACCCGGAGATGCAGGCCGAGTTCGTGGTCGCCCACGACCGGATGTCGCAAGCGGACTGGCAACGCGGTCTGGACGTACGGCTCGTCGGCGCGGTCTTCTACAACTGCCTGCTGCGGTCCCTGCTGCACCACCTCAGCCTGCGCACCGGTGTCCGCATCGTCGACCTGCTGGTCCGGCTGGTCGACTACCTGGACCGGGAGTGCTCCGACCCGGTGCTCCGCAGCCTGGCCGCGAACCAGCGGCTGACCTGGTCCGACCCCTCGGCGCTGGACACCGGCCTGATCGGGTCGCTGGTGAGCGAGGGCGCCGTACCGGAACACCTCCACTATCAGGCGATCATGCAGCGACTCGCCGACCGGGCGAGCGCGGGAGACATCGCCCGAGAGGCCGCCGAGTACCTGTACCAGGGGTTGCCGTCCCACCAGGCCGTGCCGCGCGAGGAGTTCGAGGCCGTCCTGGCTTTCCAGACCGATGTCGCCGAGTCGGTCTCCGACTGCGTACGCGGCGACAGCCGGGTCCGGGCCGCGACGCTGCCGGCCCCCGTCCACGCCATGCTGGCGGAGGCGGGACAGGTCAGCGCCGGCGTCCCCACGGCCGGTGAGGTGCGGCTCCGGCTCGACTCGGGTCCGCTGGCCGGAACCCCGGCGGACACGATGCTGCTGGCGATCTACCACGGCAGCGTCCGCCTGCCCCGGGCGCTGCAGGACACCCCCGCGGAGCCCGGCCCGGACCAGCGGCAGGGTCAGTGAACAGCCCGACGCTGCGTGCGCCGGACCGCCGTGCCCAGCCGCGGACGGTCGTCCCGGTGCGACTGGCCACGGCGGTGGTGGCGGACGGCATCGGCACGGGCATGTTCCTGCCGTTCAGCGTCCTGTACTTCGTCCACGTCGTCGGCCTGCCGCTGTCCGTCGTCGGGGCGTGCCTGACGGCGGCCGGCCTGCTGGCGCTACCCGGGTCGATGGTGGTCGGCTCGCTGGTCGACCGCACCGGACCGCTGCCCTTCGTGGTGGGGGGCAACCTGCTCAGCGCGGGCGCGTTCACCGCCTACCTGTGGGTCGGGTCCGCCTGGCAACTGGTGACGGTCGGCTTCGTCGCCGCCGTCGGCCAGACGGTGCTCCGGACCGCCAACGGCGCGCTGATCGCCACCATGGCCGAGCCCGGGCAACGGGCCGGCTGGTTCGCCCGGCAGTCGGCCGCGCGCAATGCGGGCTACGGCGTGGGAGCCGTCGCGGGGACCTCGCTGGTCGCCCTCGGCAGCCACACCGCCTACCTGCTGCTCGCGGCGGTGAACGCCGCCAGCTACCTGGCGGCGGCCGCGCTCCTGTGGCGGCTGCCAGGGGCCCGGGTACCGGCCGCGGCACCGTCGGACACCCCGGCCGAGCCGGCCGCCGACGCGGGCTACGGCTCGGTGCTGGGCGAGCGCCGCCTGGTGCTGCTGAGCCTGGCCGGGCTCGGTCTCGTCCTGTGCCTGAATGTGCTGCCGGTGCTGCTGACCAGTTATCTGACCGCTGTCCTGGGACACTGGGCCTTTCTCGGCGGGGTGGCGATCACCGGCAACACCGTGGCCGTGGTCCTGGCCCAGACCTCGGTGACCCGCCGGGTCCAGCGCTTCCCCGCGGTACGCGTGGTCCAGGCCGCCGCGGGCGCCTGGACGGTGGCGTTCCTCTGCCTGTGGGCGCTCACGGCGGTGCCCTGGTGGGGGGCCGGGCTCGGGCTGCTCGGGGCGGTGGCCGCGCTGACCCTCGCCGAGATGCTGTACGGCCCGACCGTCGGCGCCCTGGCCACCCAGCTCGCCCCGGCGCGCGCGGCCGGGCGCTACCTGGGGGTGTTCTACCTCTCCTGGAGCGTGGGCAGCGCGGTCGCCCCCGCGGTCCTGACCTGGCTGCTGTCCCAGGGCAGGCAGTGGCCGTGGATCGCCCTGATCGCGGTGTGCGCGGCCTCCGCGTCGGCACTCGGCCGGATCCCGGTCGAGGATCCGCCCTGACCACGGTGCACCGCCCAGCACCTCAGCTTCACCACACAACCCACTGAGAGCATCACAGACCTGGAAAGGCTGCGGTTGATGACGACTGGATGGCTCGACTCGGACACCTCCGAGCGACGTACCCTGCTCGGCTCGCGTGACGCGTTGTCAGCGGGGTACTGCGACGACGACACGGCGGCGGCGATCACCCGCGTCCTGGCCGCGGCGGAACAGGGCGGCACCGACGCGACCGGGGCGCTTGAGGAGTTGCAGGGGCTGCTGGAGCAGATCCGGCACACGCCGGAGGGCGTCGGCCGGATGGCGCGGATGAACGCGTTCGTCCGCACTCTCGGCCGGGCCGACAACCTCGCCGCCTTCCTCGAACTGATGCGGGCCTCGCTCAAGTCCCGCCGTTCGTCGGACCACGGCGTCGCGGAACGGTCCCGCGCCGGTCGCGGACACTGCATCTACGGCTGGGCCGGGCAGTCGCTGGTACTGGCCTCGGAGGTGAACCCCCTCCCCAGCACGACGCCGGCGGGCGAGGGGGTCGAGGACTTCATGGGCTACTCGGTCGCGGAGTGGCACGCCAGCATTCACATCTGGCAGCCGAACCCGGAGGCGCAGGGTTTCGAGTCGGTCAAGCGGTTCGAACCGGAGGTGATCGTGGAACCGCCGCACTCGCACCCCTTCTCGTTCGTCTCGTACGTCTCCGTCGGAGAGATGCGTCAGTCCGTGTACGAGGAGAGCTCCGCGCCGGAACCCGCGGGCGCCGCCGACCGCTACCAGGATCTCGACCTCGAACGCGTGGACGGCGTCTGGCCGCCGCACCAGGAGTACGTCCGCAGCCGTCTGCGCACCGCCGAGGAGCGCGTCCTGCTGGAGCAGGGCCAGAGCTACTTCATGTCGACCGATCAGATCCATGACGTCGAGGTGGACCGCACGACCGCCGCCGACCGGCCCACGATCACCCTCTTCCTGTGCTCCGAGACCACACAGGTCCCAAAGTCCTACATGGTGCCGTCGATGGCGGAGTTCCATCGCAGTCACCCTGATCTCACCAGCCGGGCGAAGGCGCTCGATCCGGAGGCGTGGGACGCCAAACTCGCCGCCACGGCCCGGTACTTGCGGGGGGAAACCGATCACCTGCGGCTGGGCGGGATCGTCGAGTGCGGCAGCTCGTACGCCTTCATGAACATGTAGCCGTCCCGGCCCGGTCCGCCCCGTGCGGATCCCCTCTCTGCGCTACTACCTGAAGTCCTCGAACGGAGCAACGTGTGAACTCGACCGACGGCCTCAGCGACGGCCTCAACTTCGCCGGCCCGCACGGGTCGTCAACCCGCGACGGTTCGGTGGTGCTGTGCAAGTGGCAACCGGAACTCGCCAGGGAACTCCTGGAACGAACCCGGGTGCATGTGGTCCTGGACGCATACGATGTCGCGCACGCCGACATCGACGAGGGGCTGCTCTCCAAGGCCGCAACGGTCCATCGGGTCAGCACGTTCAACGCCCTCGAAGAGCTCGCGACCGTGGCGGTCTCGCTCCGGACGCTGGATCCCGACATAGCCAGGGTCGTGAGTTTCACCGAGTTCTCGCAGCTCGGCGCCGGCCTGCTCGCGGACATCCTGGGCATCGGGGCTCCGCTCGTCACGTCGGTGGCAGGGCGTGACAAGAGGCTGATGAAGCAGCTGGTCGCCGCCGCCGGGATCCCCACGGCGGAGTTCCATTCGCTGCCCGATCCGTCGGACGAGGCGGCCGTGGCCGCGTTGGCCGGGCGGCTCGATTTTCCGGTGGTGGTGAAGCCCGCAGCCGGCTTCGGGACGATGAGCACCCTCCGGGCGCAGGACGCGGCGGAGTTCCGTGCAATCTGCCGGTCCTTCACCTACGAACCCGTTCTGGCTTCGCGTCAGCTCATGGTCGAGTCGTTCGTGGACGGCGAGGAGCTCCACGTCGACGCCTACTGGGGCGCGGGCGGACCTCAATTCCTCTTCGTCTCCCGCTACTTCGCGCCCCGGCTGGCCGTGCAGCGCGGAGAGTGCCCTCAGGACGGGGGAGAACTGCTGTCGCGTGAGGTGCACCCCGAGCTGTATGCCGAGATGGAGCCGTTCGTCGCCCGGGTCATGGGCGGCTTGGGCGTGACCGAGACGATGATCCATCTCGAAGTGTTCCGGCAGCCGGACGGGCGGATCGTCTTCTCCGAGATCGCCACGCGGGTCGGCGGCGGCTGGATTCCCGGTCTCATCAGCCAGGGACTGGGCCGAAGCATCTGGACCGTCCTCGCCGATCTGGCGATCGAGGGCCGGACCGAACCGCCGCGGCCGGTCGCACCCTGCATCGGCATGCTGCATCTCCGGCCGGACGCGCCCGGCCGCGTCGTGCGGATCCCCAGTGTCGCCGACGCGATGGCCATCCCCGGGGTGCTGCACGCCCAGGTGTGGCCCGTGCTGTCGGACGTCCTGGCGATGCGCCATCCCTCGGAGTGGGTGGTGTTCGCCTTCCTCGGCGCCGACACACGCGAAGGGCTTGAGGCCCTCTTCAGGGAGATTCCGCAGCAACTCCCGGTGGTTACCGTCCCCGTGGAGCAGCCATGACCGGATCCGCCGGAGCGGTGCAGCCGCCCCGCCGCACGGCTCTGCTGCTTTCCGCCAAGCTCGCCGGAGGGGTTGCCCGGCTCAGTCCGGCGCTGCGGCAACGGGGTTGGCGGGTGATCCTGGTCTCCGAGGTGGTCGACGACCCCAACGCCGAGGTGTGCGACGGGCATGTCGTCGTCGACTGGGACGACGCCGATGCGGACGTGGCCGCCGCCGTGGAACAGGCCGGTGTCCGTCCGGCCGCGATCGTCACCATGGTGGAGTCACTGATCCTCTGTCGCGCCGCGCTTCTGGACCACTTCGGCCTGGCGGATCCATGCACCGGCCTTGCCTCCCTGACGGACAAGGCCGCGGTCCGCAGCGCGGCGGCCGCGGCCGGTGTCTTCCCCCTGCGCTGGACCGACGGCTCGCTCGCTGAGCTCCGGGCGACGCCGCCGCCGGAGTATCCGGTGGTGCTCAAACCGGCCGTGGGGAGCGGCGCGTCGCGCGACGCACATCTCGTGCACTCCCCGGACGAGTTCGACCGGGTCGTCGCGGAGCTGGCGGAGGTGAACCCCTCGGATCGATTCATCGTCGAGGAGTATCTCGCCGGGGAGGAGTTCTCGGTCGACGGATACGTGCTCGGCGGAGGATTCGTCAGCCTCTTCGTCGCGGACAAGCCCGATCACGACTCGGCCCGGTTGCACGACCGGGGTCTGCGGATATCCCCGCCGGTGAGAGTACCGATCGACGCCGTCGCCGGATTCCTGGAGGACCTGCAGATCCTGCTGTCCCAGCTCGGCCTGGACGGGGTGTGGCTGCACGTCGAAGGGCGCATGGCGGAGCGGGGGCGGGCCGGTCTCATTGAGATCAACCCACGACCCGGGGGCGGCCTCTACGCCGCCGCGATCAAGTACTGCACGGGTGTTGATCCGATCGAGGCCGCGCTGGACCTGGCCGTCGGTGTCGCACCCGGTCCGAACCACAGGACGCGGGGGAATCCGGTTGCGATTGTTCCGGTGGAGGCCGACAGGCCGGGCGTCGTCGACTGCCGGACGACCGTCGCGGATCTGCTGGCGGTCAACGGCGTCGTCGACGCCTACATCATCGACAGGTACCGGGTGTCGACTCTCGCCAAGGAGAACTTCTTCGCGGCGGTCATGGTGACCGGCCGCGACGAAGCGGAACTGCGGAGGCACGCGGCCGACGCGCTTGCCGTCGTGGACTACACGGTGCTGCCCGACCAGCGGCCGAGATGAAGAGAGAGTGCCCGTGAACGCATCGCCGAACCTCCGGCCGGGTTCACGTCCGGGGGATCCGACCGGCACCGCCGGCTCCGCCTCGCTGTCCCTCGACGAGCGACAGCGCCGGCTCCTGGCGCTGCTGCTGGCCGGTCACACGGATACCAGTGCGGCCAGCCGGCTCGGCGTCAGCCCGAGGACGGTGACGAACATCCTGCGGCTGCTGATGGACCGGCTCGGCGTGCACAACCGCTTCCAGCTGGGCGTGGCACTGGGCAGCCGGATGCGCCCTGACGGAGGGCAGCCGCCCGGCCGGGCTCCGGTCCGGCCGGTGACCCCGGAGCTCAGTACTCGCCCTTGATCACGAAGAAGGAGCCGCGGATCACGCCGGCCAGCTTTGACTTCTGACGCGCGAACTTGAAGCGCGAAGCCAACTCCTCGGGCACCTCCATGCCCTCCGAGAGCTTGAACCCGACTGCGCGTTTTCCCCCTTCCCCGATGCCGTACATCACGTTGACCGACAGGCCGGACTCGTAGAACACGTAGGCCATCCGAAAGCCGTCCACCTCGAAGGAGGTCACCTCCAGCGGGCGGGCGGAGAAGACGATCTCGCGCTCGTGGGCGAGGATGCGGTTCACCCAGTCGAGGGTTTCGGGTGCCTCGCCTGCCGGGCTGACGGTGAAGACGTGATCGTACTTGTTCTTGTAGTAGCGGGCCTCGTTGGCGCGCAGGCCGGCAAGAGCCTCCGCGACCGGGGACGACTCCAAGCCGACCGTGGACACATTCACGAAGTCGACGACATACGGCATGGATCCTCCTGATGACGGTCTGGTCAAGGCGACTGTAGTGCCACTCCCGTCGGGCGCGGCCGGTGACACGATGCCTGAGAGGTGATCGGGCTGCGTCGAGTTGTCGCGTGCGCCTCGACGAGTGGGCCGAGTGGGCCGTCGGGTGCCCGGTGTCCGTCCGGGCGGGGGCGCCCCTGGTGATGACGATCCCGGAGAGCAGCGGCAGACCGTCGTCGACCATCCTCCTGTGTACGGCGGGCAGGCTGTTCGCGCGGTACAGGTTCCGATAGCGCCGGGTCCAGGGCTCCAGCCAATTGGCGCGCCGTGGCAGCGCCCGTCGGTGGCCCCGCAGCACGGGGCCGGACGGCGGGCCGCGCTCGCAGAGGCGCGGGCTCTGGTCGCCGCCGGTCGCGGCAGCAGGGTGCGCGGCGCGCTGGTACGCACGATGGTGGCCGAACCGGGCTTCCGGGAGCGCTGGTTGCGGTCGCTGACCGGGGAACTGCGCGGCCTGCCGCCGGCCTCGCCGGGCACGCGCGCGTAGCTGCCGCCGATCGGCGCTGCCCCGGGCAGCCCACCGGCCCGCGCCGGTGGGCTGGTCGTACGGGCTCAGGCGTCTGTGCTGCGGGTGCCGGGTGCGTCGTCCGTGCGGATCGCGGCCCGGACGCCCGCGTACAGGTAGGGCGCGCGGCCGTCCGCGTCGGCGTCCGGGAAGGCCAGCCGCCAGGACACGCCCCGCGCCGGTTCACGCAGGATCAGGACCGTCGGGCTGAAGCCGGTCAGCCGATGGGTTCTCGGCTGCGCCTTCCTGAGCTGCTGAAGGGCGCCGCGCAAGCTGGTCTCGACCACCAGGCCGCCCTCGGCGTCCTGGGTGATCTCGTAGCACAGGCCGACGGTCTGATAACGGCCGAGGAAGCGGTGCGGGTCGACCTCGATCACCGGGCTCGGCGGCTCGGGCAGCGGCGGCACCGCGATCCCGGCCAGCTCGCCGAGCACCCGGCTGCGCACCGCGTGGAGCAGGCGGGTCGGCGCGCCGCCGTTGGTGAGTACGGCGAGGGCGACCCCGCTGTCCGGGGCGATCTCCAGCAGTGACGCCTGGCCCAGGGTCCCGCCGCTGTGCCCGAACACCCGGCCGCCCTTGAGCTCCAGCAGTTCCCAGCCCAGGCCCCAGGAGGTGGACTCCACGTCCTCGTCGAAGGCCGGCAGCGCCGTCTGCGGTGTGCGCATGGCGGCCGCCGATTCGGCGCTCAGCAGCCGGGTGCCGTCCGGGGCCAGGCCGCCACGGAGGTGGAACCGCGCCCAGTCCACCAGGTCGCGGGCGCTGGCGCAGGGCGTCGCACCGGCCGGGGCGTTGGAGCGTGGGAACTGCCAGGACGGGGCGACGCGCTGCTGGGCGACGTCGCCGCCCTCGCCGTCGACGTGCCCGACGGCGGTGCGGAACATGATGGCCTCCTCGGCCAGTGTCACCGTGTGCGCGAGGCCGAGGGGTTCGATCAGGTGCTTGCGCAACGCGGTGTCCCAGGAGGGAAGTTCGCGTATCCGCTCGACGAGCCTGCCGAGGACGGTGAAACCGGAGTTGCAGTAGGAGAACAACTGCCCGGGCGGGAAGACCTGGTCGCGGTCCTTGAGTGCCTCGACGTACCGGGTCACCGCGTCGTCGCCGCGCCCGAAGTCGTCGAACACGTCGCCGTCGAAGCCGCCGGTGTGGCAGAGCAACTGCCGTACGGTGACAGCGTCGGCGGCTTCACGGTCGGCGACGGAGAATTCCGGCACGTAGCCGCGCACCGGCCGGTCCAGGTCGACCAGGCCCTCGTCGACGAGCTGCATCACCAGCGTCGCGGTGAAGGTCTTGGTGATGGATCCGATCTGGAACAACGAGTCCGCAGTGACCTCGACCCCGGTGTTGAGGTTGAGCACCCCGGAGACGCACTCGACCACGTCGTCCCCGACCCGCACCGCAATCGACACCCCGGGGACGAAGTCCTCACGCCGGTACCGCTCGACGATGTCCCTGAGCTCCAGCACGAGCTCCGCGGGTTTCGTCACGGCCCAACTCCCCTTGTACGTACCGGCAACGGAGTGCCCGGAGCCGCCCGGCGGTCAGGCCGCTGCGGCAGCTGTGGATCCGTGCGGCGCATGCTACCCGGCCACCCCGCGCGGGTGCGGCCGTCCCTGACGGTCAGTCAGCGGTGTTCCCGCAATCCGTGCTTCGAGGGCACCGAGCTCGGACTCGACGATGGCCAGGGTGGCGTCGGTCCGGTAGCCGAGCTGGGCGTTGACCCGGATCATGTGGATGTTCTCCGCGGCCGTCATGGTGAACACCTGCTCCAGACCGGGGAAGTCAGCGGTGAGCCACCGCATCATGGAGGCCTTCATGGCCCGGCCCAGCCCACGTCCGCGGTACTCCGACAGCACGCCCGTGTCCACCTGGCGACAGGTGCGCGGCTGCCCGGGGGCGATGACGATTTCGGTGAAGCCCGCCACCGCTCCGCTGCGCTCGTCGATCGCCACGACGTACCGGCGTGACATCCCGGACTTCAGCAGCTCGGCCTCGTGCTGCCGCACCCGCTCCACGGTCCAGGCGGGGTGCCGGTAGCTGGAATCGCCGATCGGCTGGTCGGCCATGGCGTTGCGCGCCAGGGCGAAGCCCCGCACCAGGTCGTCCGGTGCGGTGTCCGTCCACTGGCGGAGCCTGAACCCGGGCGCCAACTCCACCTGCCACCGCAGCGGATCCGCCTCTGTGACGTCCAGGTGGTGCGCGGACTGGCGCAGGACCGTGCGGAAGCCGAGGGCACTGGTCCACTGCTCGCCGTCGGCGCCGGCCTTGACCGTACCGGCGACCGTCCGGCAGCCGCGTGCGCGGAGCTGCGGCAGCATCGCCTGGAGCAGCCGGGTCCCGACGCCGCCCCTGCGGTCCGGAACCGGGACCCGCACCGCGACGAGGACCCGCTCGCTGTTCTCGTCGGTCCGGAAGATCGCGCCCGCCGTGCCCAGCAGTCGTCCGTTGTCCCTTGCGTCCCAGCGCTGTTGCGGGCTGCGGGCCGACGCGGGCGCGCGCAGCTGCCGCACGTAGGCGTCGTACGGCGGCACCGGGGAGCCGGGGAAGTCCCCGGCCACCGCGACGAGGATCCCGTACCAGGCGAGCAACTCCTCAGGCGAGGCGAGCTCCGGCGCGAAGGGCGCTGTCTCCAGGCTCATGACGACCTTCCTTCCCCAGGTCTCGATGGTGGTTCTCCCGCCTGTCGTGGTCATCGGCCGAGCGGATGGCCGGCCTGTCGGCGCAGGCGGTGAGGACGAGGGCGATCATGATCAGCCCGAAGCTGAACAGCCCCATCAGCAGGATGATGGCCCCGTGCAGGAGGACCGCCAGGACCAGGCCGTAGCTCCGTGTCCGGCGGCCGAAGGCCATGGACAGGGCGATCAGGGTCTCGGTCGCCAGGACCGACCAGGTGAGCAGGTCCATGGCCCAGGGGTGCGCGAGAAGGTGCTGCAGGAACGGCCGCAACGGTTCGGGGGCGCTGAACTCCGGGTCGTGGATGAGGATGCCGAGCGCGGTGCCCCGGCGCCACGCCGGAAAGGTGAGTTTGGAGACCGCCGCGGTCAGGTAGATGATCGCGATCTGGCAACGCAGCACGGCGTGCGCCGCGAACGCACTCCCGCGCCAGGCCGGCCGCAGCGGACGGACCGGCTCGCGCCAGGCCCAGCTGCGCCGGTCGTCGAGGCAGAGGGGGATGAGCAGCATGGTGAGGATCTCGGCCACGTTGTCCCCGCCGTTCGTCGCGGTGACCTCCACGGCGATACTGAACGCGACGTAGTAGTGCGCGACGCAGGACCATCGCGGCCGGTATCCGACGATGACGACGAGCAGCACGGCGATCGCGATGACGCTCCCCGGACCGCCGGGCCGGGCTTCGCCATTGGTGGCGCACCAGAGCGCGGCCCGTCTGAGCCCGGCACAGGGCGCCCCGGCTCCCGCCTCGTGGGAGTCGACGAACAGGATGCGGTCGGGCGCCAGCAGGATCGTCGTCAGCTGCGCGAACGCCAGTAGGGAGCGTGCGAGCGCGAGCGGAATGCCGCGCGGCTCGAAGGAGTCGGCAGCCTGACCCAGACGGTTCACCGGCAGGCCACCCTTACCAGGGCCACGGACGCGGACGCGGACTCGGTGCCGGTCTCGGCTGACGGGGCCCGGACCAGAACGAACTCGCCGCAGACGATCCCCGGGCTGAACGCGTTCCGCAGCGGCACCACTCGCGCACCGGCCAGGCAGGACGCGGACCGTACGTCGGCGCAGTGCGTCCAGTCCCCCTCCGGGACTTCACCGGCCAGGGCGACTGCCTGCTGGAAGTCCACCGTGCTGGTCCGGGCCAGACCCCACAGGTTCGCCGCGGACATCTGCGGCGCCAGCAGCGGAGTCGACAGCCGGCCCCCGGGGCCGAGCCGGTCGGCGGAGATCAATTCCGCGTCCGGCAGGGCGGCGAAGAAGGCCCAGCCCTGCGGCCAGACCTCGGCGTAGGTCGCGCGCCGGTCCCCGAGCCAGGACGTCCACAGGCCGGCGGGCAGCTGGGCGCAGAGCGTCACGGCGAGGAGGGTGCCGAACAGGGTGAGGGTCAGCGCGAACCCCTGACGGGCTGACGCCGACCCGCCCTCCTCCGCGGCGGCGCCCGGCGTGTGCGTCATCAGTCCGGGATGTCGTCGAAACCGGTCGTCGGAGCGGCAGGGTGGACCTGGGTGTGTGGACCGCCGGACACCGTCGCGACGGTGAGCACGGCCAGAGCCGCGAGCAGGCCGGCCAGAATCGCCTTCTTCACGCTTCAATCTCCTGATCTCCGGGCAGTGCCGTCATACCGGGCACTGTGCTGTCGGTACGGGTCGGATCTGCACGCTCGTGCACGTGGCTACTTCCGGACTACCGAGTTGCTACCGAGGGGCCGTCGAGTCCGCTGGTGGGACATGTACCATTCAAGTTGGGGATGTGCGATCTGCGATGTACGCACGTCGGATCGGGAAGCGCGGGGGACAGGACCAGTGGGACGTGCCGCGAAGCAACCACAGGAGAACACCGCGCACGTCGGCTCGGCCGGGCCGGACCAGGGCCCGGCGACCGTCATCAAGGTCCTCGGTCCGCTGGAGTTGTCCATAGCCGGTCGGCAGGCGACACCGCGCGGACCCAGGGAGCGCAAGCTGCTGGCGCTTCTGGCGTTGAACGCCAACTCGCTCGTCCTGACCGAGCGGATCGTGGACGCCCTGTGGGACGACCCGCCCCCCTCGGCGCGACAGCAGATACACAACGTCGTGGGAGCGCTGCGCCGGACCCTGGCCCCGGCGACGGACGTGGAGTTGGCCACCGACAGCAGCGGCTACCAGCTCAATGTGCCGATCGGGGCGATGGACGCGTTCCAGTTCCGCTCCGTCGTCGAGGAGGCGGACGGCGCGGAGCAGCAGGGGCGGCTCGAAGACGCGGTCGGGCTGCTCGACCAGGGCCTGGGACTGTGGCGCGGCGGCGCCTTGAGCGGCCTGGACGGACAGGCGCTGACGAACGCGGCCACGCTGCTCGACGGGCAGCGGCTCAGCGCGGTCGAGCGGTGGGCGGAACTGCTGCTACGCCTGGGAGAGGCGGCTCCGGCGGTGGAGGCCCTGACCGGGATGCTGGCCGAGCACCCCTTGCGGGAGTCGCTGCGCGCGCTGCTGATGACCGCCCTGTACCAGTGCGGCCGGCAGTCCGAGGCGATGACCGTGTTCGAGGACGGACGACGGCTGCTGGCGCAGGAACTCGGGCTCGATCCGGGGGCGCAGCTGCGGGAGGCCCATCGGCAGATTCTGCACGGGGAGCCGACGGCGGCGGAACCCGCGGATCCCCAGGCCGAGAGCCTGCCGGAACGGCGGCACGGCCAGGCCCCCGCTCCCCGCTCCTTCCTGCCCCGGGACATCGCCGAGTTCACCGGCCGCGCGGACGAGCTGCGCCGACTGCGCCAGCAGCCGCTGGAGCCGAACGCGCCCTCGATCTCGGTGATCGACGGGATGGGCGGCGTGGGCAAGACCTCGCTCGCGGTGCACCTGGCCCACCTCCTCGCGGCCGACTACCCGGACGGACAGTACTTCGTCGACCTCGCCGGCTTCAGCGAGCAGGCCGAACCGATGAGCCCGGTGCAGGCGCTGGACCTGCTGCTGCGCTTCGACGGGATGGCGCCGGAGCTGATCGCCCCGGACCTGGAGGCGCGCAGCGCCCAATGGCGGTCCAGCCTGGCCGGCCGCAAGGTGCTGATCCTGCTGGACAACGCCGCCGATCCGACGCAGGTCAGATCCCTGCTTCCGGCTTCGGCGGAGAGCCGGGTGCTGATTTCGAGTCGGCGCCGCATGGCCGAGCTGGAGGGGGCCGTCGCCCTGTCGCTCGACATCATGACCGAAGCGGACGCCGTGGCGCTCTTCTGCCGGATCGCCGGGCCCGAGCGGGTGGCGGACGAGCCCGAGGCGGTGCGTTCGGCGGTCGAGCTGTGCGGGCACCTCCCGCTGGCGATCCAGATCGCGGCGGCACGGCTGCGTGAGCGCAGCAGCTGGCGGGTTTCCTACCTGGTCGACCAACTGCGCGACAACGAGACCCGAGCGCGCATCCTGGCCGCGGGGGACCGCGACGTCATGAACATCGTCGCCTGGTCCTACCGCCACCTCACCGCGCGGCAGCAGCGCCTGCTGGGGCTGCTGAGCCTGCACTCCGGGCCGGACTTCGACGCCAGTGCCACCGCGGCCCTGGCGGACCTCCCGGTTTACCAGGTCCAGGAGGACCTCGACAAACTGTTCGAGCTGAACCTGCTCAAGCAGCACGTCGCCGACCGCTATCACCTGCACGACATCGTCCGTGACTGCTCACGCAGGCTGCTGGACGCGATGACGGCCGGTCGTGCCGAGGCGTCCGACGCGGTGGGACGCCTGGCCGACTACTACCTGTGGTCGGCCGGAAACTGGTGCGACGCACTCTCGACGACGTCGCCGAGGTTTGTTCCGGAGGTCGAGCGCCGACCGGAGCCCGCGCGGACCGCGGTGGACGCCAAGGACGCGATGGGTCTGCTGGAGACCGAATTCCGCAGCATCGTGGCGACGCTGCGGCTGGCCGCGGACTTCGAACTGCACAGCCGGGTCTGGCAGACGATGCGTACCCTGCATCCCTACTTCAGCGCGTTGAACTACCCGGCGGAGTGGGAGGCGTGGTTCGAGCTGGGTCGCCTGGCGGCGCGAGCCGCCGGGAGCCTGACCGGTGAAGCCGCCTGCCTGGCCGGACTGGCCGAGGTCCAGCACGCTCACGGGTCGCTGACCGAGGCCGTCAGGCTGAGTGAGCGGGTGCTGGAGCTGAGCCGCCAGGCCGAGGACCGCGTCGCCGAGATCGCCCAGCTGAACCGCCTCGGCCGGATCCACCGGACGGCCCGGGACCTGGAGCAGGCCCGCGTGCGCTACGGCGAGGCGTGGTATGCGGCGCGCGAGCTCGGAGACAGTCATCTGCAAGCCGGTCTCACCAACAACCTCGCGGTCCTCAGCCAGGAGATGGGGGACACCGAGGAGGCCCTGCGGTACTTCCGGGCGGCCCACGCGCTTCGCGGGCAGTCCCAGGCTCCCGGCGCTGAAGCGGCCACCTTGAACAACATCGGCCTGGCATCGGTGGTGCTGGGCGACTGGGAAGGGGCGGCCGTCAGCTACCAGCAGTCGCTGGAGCTGAGCCGGGGCGGGGGCGTCGAGCGGAGCGAGGCGCTGGCGCTGGTCGGGCTGTGCATCGTCTGCCGGGCCACGGGCGCCCATTCCCGGGCGATCGGCTACGGACGGCAGGCGCTCGACATCGGGCGCCGCACGAGCACGTACGACGTCGAAGCCCAAGCCCTCAACGCCCTCGGCGACGTCTACGCGTGCGACGGGGGACTTCCCGTGGCCGAGCAGGTCTTCCAGCAGTCCCTGCAGGACGCCCTGGCCCACGGCTCCGCACGCTACGCCACCCGCGCCCATGAGGGGCTGGCCCATGTCGCCTCCGCGCGCGGAGACGTGGCCAAGGCGCTGGAGCACTGGGAGGCCGCGTTGTCGACCAACCCCGGCGGCGTCGTCGACGCCGCCGGAGCCGAGCGTCACCTCGCCGCACCGCAGGCCGGCGCGGCGACGTGCTGGCGCTGCAGCGTGGACACGCCCTAATACCCCAGGCTGGGCGGTTGAGGCCGCGCGCCGCCTGCCCGCAGCCTTCGCGGGGTCGTGGCCAGCGGGGATGACGCCGCGGTGACGAGCCCGAGGCGCCCCGGAGACGGCCTCGGGACGCGCCCTCCCTAGCGTCGTCCCCGGGGTTCGAGCGCGTGCTCGTGTCCGCCGCGGGAGTGCCGCGGCGGATCAGCCCCCGTCCCCGGGAAGGAGGCTGAGTATGGAGATCATCGTCTGGCCCCACGAAGAGGAGAAGTGACCGAGGGTGGTGTGGGCCCGCCGTCCACACCACCTCGCTCGGACCGGCCCGGCGGGACCCGACCGGGCCCGGCCAGACCCTGACGGATGAAGGCACGCTCATGCCCTTGACTTCGGACCCGCGGTCCAGCGCCGCTCCCGGCCGCGCGCCGCTGCGGACGCGCGACAGCGCCCTGCTCCATTGGCCCCAGGGGCGCACCCCGGGCTTCGTCCAGCGCTGGGCCGAAGCGCTGGTCGAGGCCGCACCCGGCAGCGCGCCGGACAGCCCGGCCCGGGCCGCCCGGGTGCGGGAGGCGCTCGACCAGGCGCTCGACGGCAAGCAGGTCGCGGTCTTCGGGGATCCCGCCGACCCGTCCGGCGCCGAGCGCCCGTGGGCGGTGGTCGGCGTCGGGCGGGCGAGGCATCCGCTGACCGGTTCGCGGGTGACCAGCCTGACCTGGCTCGCCGCGAACCAGCCCGGAGCGGTCACCTCGCTGCTGGGGGCGCTGCGGGCCGACGGCCTGCTGGAACAGGCCGCGCTGGAGTCCGAGGCCGGTGGCGGGTTCCGGCAGCAGGAGCTCGCCGCCGACGGGTTCCACCCGGTCGCGTGGACGATGCGCCGGTCCAACCCGGCGCCCGCCGGTGACCGGCCCCCGCAGCCTCCGCCCGGCGTCGACGTGCATCCGATGCGGGACGGGGAAAGGGAGTTCGTGCACGAGTGCGTCGTCACCGCGCTGCGCAGGGGACTGGGCGGCGACGACTGCACGATCGACCTCGACGCCTGGGCCCGGCGCCGGCTGCCGTTGCGCGAGGGGGACGCGACCTGTGTGGTGGCCACGGTCGACGGCGTACCGGTGGCGCACGGACTGGCGTATCCGCGGACCGATCCGATCGGGACGGGCAGACTCGCCTATGTGGCGGACGTGTTCGTGATCCCCGGGCAGCACGGGCACGGGTACTCCCACGCCGTGTCGCAGGCACTGCTGCACGCCCTCGCGCTGAAGGGCTTCGACGAGGTCGAGAGCGATGCGGCCGCAGGGCCGGGCAGCGAACAGCTTCGCCGGAACCTGGCAGCCGCGGGCTGGCAGGAGTGGCGCGTCCGGTGGCAGACCCCCTGATCCCGCGCCGGCCACGCGGCCTCCGGAACGACGCATAGGCCGGACGGGTGAAGGTCGGGGCGGATCCTGCGGGCAACATCTGGGTGCGCCGCACCCGTGCGCTGTAGGGTTTCGAGCAGGAGACGGATCGCCCGCTCACTGGCTTGGTCGCCACTGGCTTGGACTCGCGGAAGAGGTGGTCGTCATGACCAATGGATTCGTGCAGCTTGCCCTCACCAACGCCGACCGGGACGACATCATCTGGTACGTGATCATGGCGGCGGTCTTCATCGTCGGAGTGATCTTCGCCTTCCGGAGCAACTAGCCCGCGAAGAATCTGTTGGGCGGCCGGTCGGTATTGAGGGGCTGTCCCCACGATCGGCCGCGGCCGGCCGCGGCCATCAGCGAGTGGCTTTGACCAGTCGGCGCAGGAGCGGAATCACACTGTGCGGGTCGTCGTCCGGTGGGGCACGGGCGCAGCCCGGGTTTGTCGCGGTGGCCGAAGACGGTGCCCCCGGCCCCACCACGGCAGGTGCTCGATCGCGGTCACGATGTGCCTCTCTCCGGGGGGTCGGCGGCGAGGGAGTGGCTGGGTACGAGCGGTGCGCCGTCCCTCCGGTCGGCAGCCCCGGCCGCGGACTCCCCGGCGGCGGGTGACGTGGCCCTGCGGGCAGCCTCCCGCGGTGGGCGCAAGGCGGTGGCGATGCGTTCGTTGAAGGCGGTGACCGACTCTCCGGGCAGCACGCTCAGCGGCGGGCCCCAGCAGACCGCAACCCGTGGCCGGCGCCCGCTCAGGCGCCGACGTCCCGCCGCGAGCGCGCCGAACGTCCCCTCGATCCGCACCGGCAGGCACGGCGTGCCGGTGCGCACGCACAAAGCCGCCGCGCCGGGGCGCAGTTCACCGAGCGCGCCGTCACGCGAGCGGGTGCCTTCGGGAAACATCAGCACGCTCCACCCGGCGTGCAGCAGGGCGTCGGCCGCGCGTCGGCGGGGAGCGCCGCGCTCGCGGACAGCCCCGAGCTCGCGGTGGACGGGGAAGGCGCCGACGAGCCATCGCATCAGGGCCGAGCGCAGCTTGGTGGTGAAGAAGTAGTCGGCGGCGGCGGCGACCGCGATCCTGCGCAGTCCGGGTGGCAGCGTGGTGAGCAACAGCGGTGCGTCGAGATGGCTGGCGTGGTTGGCGACGACGACCACCGGGCCGCGCATGTGCACGGTGGGGCTGGTGCGCACGGTCAGCCGCAGCGCGGCGCGCAACGCGGTCGCGAGGAGGCAACGGTGGACCAGCAGGTGCACGGCCGGCCAGCAGGCGCGGAAGGCGGGCGACGGCGGTCGCCAGACGGGGGTGGCGTGCCGGTTCGGCTGCACAGGTCGCTCTCCACTTGGGGTGTCGTGACGCACGGCAACGGACTACGCGATTCAGCTGATCCGTGTACGACCGGTGGCCGACACGCAGGCTCGACGGAGCGACAGAAACCCACGCTGAACCCGTACTTCGTGAATCAGTCCTATTTCTACCGTATGTGGATGTTTTGCCCGGACCGGCACTCCGCGCACCCATGGCCGGAACGCCCGTTACGGCCACGGCTCCTCACCCCGTCGGCATGGCACGTGTGGCCCCCGCGGTGGCCCGCGCTGTGTCAGGATGTGAGCATGACAGGCCCGATGGCAACGCGGCTACGGATCAGTGTCGGGGGCGCCGCGCACGAACTCAGGTCGCTGCACGACTGGCTCCGCCGTGTGGACGAGCTGCGTGGTCGCGTAGAGCCGGTGCGTGCTCCGGTGGGGCCAGGGGAGATGGGTGGCGCGGGCGAGGCGCTCGTGGTCGCCGTCGGCTCCGGTGGGATGGGAGCAGTCCTGGCAGGCGCCCTCTCGACCTGGATCTCGCAACGCCGCTCCGATGTGAAGCTGACGGTGACGAGGGAGGACGGCCGCACGATCGAACTCGACGCCAAGCGTGTCGACCCGCGCGCCGTCATCGAGGAGGTCCGCCGGCTGCTGGACATTGACAGTGGGGATGAATGGATGTGATACGGCCGCGACCGTGCCTCCGTCGCGGGCCGGCAGCGGCCCGCCCCGGGCATGAGGGCAGTGCTTTGCGTGGCGGATCCGGGGCCGCGTGATGGCGGCGAGGTTCTACCCCCAGCCAGAGGATTCCCGGGTGGTACTGATCGGGGCCGAACGGTTCGACAGTGCTGATCTGCCGGATATCCCGGCCGTGCGCCGGAATGTCGACGAACTCGCGGAGGCGCTGACTGATCCGGCGCGCGGTGTGCTGCGATCGGGCAGGCCGTACTGCCGGACCTACCAGGACCCGAAGTCGCTTGAGGAATTCGGGGCACTGATCAGCGCGGCGGCGGCCGAAGCCGAGGACCTGCTCCTGGTCTACTACGCCGGGCACGGCCTGCTGGACGACGACGGGCGGCTGTACCTGGCGCTGCGAGCGAGCAATCCTTCGCGGGTCGCCTGGAGCTGCGTCCCCGTCGAACAGCTCAAGCGGGACCTGGGCAGAGCACGGGCCAGGACCCGTGTCCTGATCCTGGACTGCTGCTTCTCCGGGCGCGCGATCGAGGGCATGGCCAATGTCGCAAGCCTCGTGTCCGGCCAACTGCACATCGCCGGCACGTATGTGCTGACCTCGACGACCGACACGATGCCGTCCCACGCGCCCGCGGGGGAGCCCCACACCTCCTTCACGGGCGCCTTCCTGCGCGCCCTCGCCGGACCTGGGCCGGTCGACCTCGACGCGGTGTACCGGTTCGTCTCCGCGGAGCTCGCCGCCCTCGGCCTGCCGCCACCACGCTGCCAGTCCGTCAATGAAGGGCGCGGACTCGTGCTCATCCGGGGTACCGGGCCGGAACCGCGGAACCCGGAGAGCGATCACGCCCGCGAGGCGCCGGCACGCGCGGCTGCCCCCGGCAGCGTCACCTTCGGCAGATCGGGGTTCGTCCCGCGGCGGCGCCGGCTGCGGCGCACGGCGGGCATCGCACTGTTGGCGGCCACGGCAGCCGCCGATTATTTCGCCGAGGCGTACGGGGGGAATCTCCAGATCCCGGCCTACGTCCTCTCCGTGCTTCCCGTCATGGTCGGTATCGGACTGTGGCTGCCCGATCACCAGGTTCGCCTCACGGTCGACGGTTCCGGAATCATGATGGACAGCATCGCCTCGACCGGCGAGCGGTACCGTCATTTCATCCCCCGCGAAGACATTGATTTCGTGGGTCTGCTCGGCAGCACCCGGGTGGAGAAGGGCGACAGCTGGCCACCGAAGTACAGGCTTTATCACAACCTGATCCTGATCAGACTTCACCCGTCCGTGCGGCGCCCGGTCATCCGGGGGACACCCCATATGAGCCACCTGGAAAAGCTCGGCTACCTCTACATCGGCGGCCTCGATTCGCTCGGCACGGACCCGGTCACCCTGCGCAACACGATGCTTCGCCATGGCATCGACTACTGCACGGCCGGGGAACTGCTGGATCGGGATCATCGCCTGACCGAGTCCACCCCCTGACCGTGCCGCAGGCCGGCCCGTCGGTATGGAAGTCGGCGGACCCGACGTCGGTCATGGCGAGCACGTCGGCTGCGGCCGACGACTAGGATGAATACCGGTCGGATGCGTACTGCGGGCTACGGCCGCTAATCCGGGAGCGGGGAGGCAGCTGGTGCTGGACCGGGAAGCAGCGATGGGGGCGACACGGCCATCGGGTCGTTCGAGCCTCGCGGAGAAGATCGACACCTTGTTCCAGGTGGTCCGCCGACCGAGCCACGAGCAGTTCAGCAACGAGGAAGTGGCCCGGAGTTGCCGCGACGCGACCGGGGAGAGCTTCTCGGCCGTGTACCTGTGGCAGTTGCGGTCCGGCCGCCGGGACAATCCGACGAAGCGTCACCTCGAAGCCCTGGCACAGTTCTTCCAGGTCCCGGTGGCCTACTTCTTCGATGACGATCAGGGTCAGGCGATCGCCGAGGAACTGGCCCTGCTCGGCGCACTGCGCGATGCCGGGGTGCGCAGCGTGGCGCTGCGCGCGGTCAACCTGTCGCCCGAGGGTGTGGGCACCATCAGCGACATGATCGACGTCATCGCCCGCCGGGAGCGGGCGGCCGGGGTCTCGCCCGATCCGGAGTAGCCGGTCGCCTGGGTACGGGGCAGGTGCGGACGGGACCAGGGACGCACTCTTTCGCACAGCGTCCGCATGCCGGACAGTTCTGCTGAGCAGTGACTAGGATGACTGCGGTCCGGGGGCGGCGAGAGAGGCACAGCATGGCTATGGGTTGGCGCCCGTCGGACCGTCGGCACCGGCGCAGGCTGCGGGGGAACTGCGAGCGCACCGTCGACTCCCTCGAACTGCCGAGCCCGTTCGACGTGTTCGACTTCCTGGCGACGCTGGCCGGCAACCGGGGCCGTCCGATCGTGCCGCTGCCGATGCCGGCGACCGTTCAGGCCCAGCTCCCGTGCGGTCTGCTGGCCACCACCGACCGGGCCGACTACATCTTCTACGCCGCCGACACCACGGCCCTGCACCAGCAGCACATCCTGCTGCACGAGGCCGCGCACCTGATCTGCGGCCACGACGAGCTGGCCCCGGTGCCCGGTTGCAGCACCCAGCTGCTCATGCCGCACCTGGCGCCCGCGCTCGTGCGGCGGGTCCTCGGCCGGTCGGTGTACACCGAGCCGCAGGAGCACGAGGCCGAGCTCATCGCCTCGCTCATCCACCACCGGGCTGCCCGCGAGGACGAGCGGCGCACCGGCTCGCAGGTGCCGGCCTCCCCGCTGGAGTCGCTGCTCACGGAGATGGGCTACGGCTTCCGTGATTGAGCTCCTCACCTACACCGTGGCGATCCTGCTGGTGGTCCTGGGCGGCTACCGCTTCGTCAACAGCCGTGGCTGGGCCGCGGAGCCGGTGCAGTGGTACTTCTGCGGCTTCGTGCTGTGCATGGGGATCTCGTTCACCGTGCTCTCCCCGAGCGTGTGGGCCTGGGCGACGCCGCTGCTCTCCAGCACCGCCACGATGATGGTGGGGGGCGGTCTGCAGACGGCGAGCCTGAGCTTTCTCGCGCTGACGGCCCTCTGGCTGAGCACCGACCAGTATGTACCGCGCGACGGGCACGCCCCGAGCGAACCCGGAGGATCGCGCCCGGACCGCCTGTCCAGGGAGATCGCGGTCGCCGTCGGCGTCCAGGTGCTGTCCTGCGCGCTCCTGGTCCTCGCCGACCCGGTCGTCCGGCCGGTCGGGATGCTGCTCGTCCGCGGCTTCGGCAGATGGCTGCTGACGGCCTACAACCTGCTCTTCACCTGCTACGCGCTCCGGTGCCTGACCCTGCTGACGCGGAGCATCCTGCCCCAGGCCCGCCGGACCGGGGCCGGGCCGCTGCGCTTCGGGCTCCGGCTGGTGATCGCTGCGATCATGGTCGGCATGGCCTGGGCCGCCTGGTCCCTCGACGACGTGTACGACGTGCTGCACTCCGGTGTGCAGGGCGGCAGCGACGATCCGGTGTCCAACCTCCTCGGTGCCTGCTGCGGCGCGCTGATCGTCGCGGCCGCCACCTCCGGGCTGTGGGGGAAGGGGATCGCGAAGCCGACGCTGTGGGTGCGCGCCCACCGCCGCTACCGGGCACTGCAGCCGCTGTGGTCGGCCATGTACGCCGAACTGCCGTCCGTCGCCCTGCCGGCCACCCGCCCCGGCGCGTATGTCTGGCCCTGGGAGGCCGAGTTCGCCCTTTACCGGCGTGTCATTGAGATCCGCGACGCGGCGTTGACGCTGCGGCCCTACGCGCCGGTGGCGGACGGCGGCGAGCAGCGGGCGGGAGCGGCGGCCGAGGCCGCGCTCCTCGCCGCCGCTCTGGACAACCACCGCAACGGTCGGCGCCCCGGCGCCGGAACCGGCGCGGGGGCGGTCGCCCCGGCCCGGCCCCCGCAGCCGCAGCCGCTGCCGTCGGCGTCGATCGACGCCGAGGTGGTCCGGCTGATGCAGGTCGCCGAGATCTTCCGGAACACCCGGCGACCCCCGTACTGACTACCAGTCACCACCGGCGTCCTGCAGCAGCCGACGCGCCTCGGTCAGCAGGCCCACCGCGGCCGCGCGCTGTGCGGTCGTCGGGCCGTGCCCGTTGCCGGGACCGCCGCCGGCCCGGCTGTCCACGGCGATCTGCAACGCGGTGGCCGCCTGGCGGGCGAACAGGAACAGCAGGTCGAGCTCGGGCAGGCTCGCCCTTGCCTGGGGTGCCGGATCCAGTACCTCCAGCACGCCGAGGACCCGGTTGCCGTGGACGAGCGGTGCCGCCATCAGCGCGTCCGGCACGTACTGGGTGGCCTCGGCGACGGACCGGTCGAAGGAGGCGTTGCTGCGCAGGTCGTCGACGACCATCGGCTCGCCCGAGCCCACCACCCAGCCGGCGATCCCCTGGCCTGCCGGGAACCGGCGGCCGACCAGGAACTCCTGGCCTTCGCCGGAGACCGCATGGAAGATCAGTTCATCCGCCTCCTGATCGAGGAGCAGGATGGAACTGGCGGCCGCGCCGAAGATGGCGCGGGCGACATCGACCACCGACTGCAGGAGTTCCGCCATGACCGGGTCGGTCTGCGGAGCAGCGGAGGCGGTTTGCTGGGGCATCTCGACCACTCGATTCCTTGTTGGGTCCGGTTGTCACCGGACGCCGCCGACGCTGACGTTGGCTGCGGACAGGTACAGGGCGTTCTTCAGCTGGAACGTGGTCATCCTGGGGTGGCTCGACAGGATCCGCGCGCACAGCCCGGCGACGAACGGAGTGGCGAAGCTGTTCCCCGAGGTGCGGATGGACGTGCCGCCCAGCCAGGCGACCTCCACGTTCTGGCCGTGGGCGAAGAACTCCACCGGTGGGTCCGGGTTGTAGAGGTACAGGTCCGGATCCTGCTCCTGGTGGCTGCCCACGGAGATCACCGAGGAGAACCGCCAGGGGAAGCTCTCCACCGGGGTGTTGTGGGCCGAGGCGACGATCACGGTGCGGCCGAAGTAGGCCTCGTCGGCCAGCGCGTGCAGTTCCTCGGCGAAGCGGGCCCTGGTGGTGGACAGGCTCAGGTTCACCACGTCGAACCCCTGCCGCACGGCCCAGCGCAGGCCCGCGAGCAAGGTCTCGCCGGTGCCGGAGAACCGCTCGCCCAGTACCCGCACACTGTGGAGTTCGCACTCCGGCGCGGCCCGGCGGATGATTCCGGCACAGGCGGTGCCGTGGCCGCAGCTGTCCCCGGTGTCCGTGGCGACGGTCCGGACGCCGGTGTCGTCCTTGAGCACCACCCAGGAGCCGTCGACGGTGCCGATCAGGGGGTGGTCGCGTTCCACTCCCGAGTCGACCACGCAGACCCGTATCCCCCGTCCTGTTCCGCCGGGCAGGCCGGTGCCGGAGCCGTCGGGGAAGGCGTCCGCCTCCACCGGCAGCTCCGCCGGGGTCCTGTCGCTCAGGCGCCAGGTGAGTCCGCGCGCCGAAGCGGCTGCGACCGTGGTCATCGACATCATTCCCTTTCCGAACAGGTGCTTCCGAACTGGGTGGATCCGGCGCGTACCTGGTTCGCGACGAGGTCGGCGATGCGCACACCGGGGCGGTGGCCCTTGACCGCGAAGCGTTCCCTGGCTGCCGCCGAGGCCCGCGCCGATTCCTCGGGTCGTCCCAGGAGCAGGGCGGTGCGGGCCTGGTCGAGCAGGGCGAGGCCCTGCACGATCGGTGAGTCGGTCCGTTCGGCGGTGGCCACGGCGCGCGCGGCGAGTCGGGCGCCCTCCGCGCCGTGGCCCAGTGCCGCGCTCAACCGGCCGCGCAGCCCGTCCAGTTCGGCCGATGTCTCGTAGGGGTGCGTGCCGTCCCGGCGGGCCCGCCCGTCGGAGTCCCGGGACGGGTCCTCCAGCCGGGCGAGCTCGGCCCCGGCCGCGGACCACTCGCCGAGGTCCAGATACAGGCGTGCCGCGTCCAGGTGGATGCTGCTGGACAGGGCGCTGCCGCCCAGGCCGTGGGCGGCGGCTGCCGCGTTCTCCAGCAGGCGCAGCGCCTCCCGGCGCCGGTCCAGGAGCGAGGCCACCGTGGCGGAGAAGAGCGGCAGGAAGACCGCCGCCTCGGCGTAGCCGAGCCGTTCGGAGGTCCGCTCGGCCTCGGCAAGGCACGCCGCCGCGGCTTCGCCGTCGTCCTGAAGGGCCATCAGTACTGCGAGCGGGCCGTTCAGCGTCACCCGGACGGCCAGCCGGCCGCGCCCGTGTTCGGCGAGCAGGGCGCGGCAGCGGGCGGCGGCGTCCGGGACCCGTTCCGGTCCGCGCCAGAGTGACACTGCCATGGCGCCGAGAGTCGCCGCCAGCTCCTGTTCGCCGCCGGCCCGGACCGCGTGGTCCAGAGCCCTGACGAGCAGCGTGTTCGCGGTCAGGTACTGGCCCTGAACCTGCTCCCGCTGTGCGAGGCGCAGGCAGGCGCGGGCCTGGCCGAGTTCATCACCGGCCTGCTCGAAGACGGGCAGTGCCTCGGCGGCGACCGCGGCGGGCGAGCGCTGGCGGCCGAGGGCGGCCAGGCCGAGTCGTGCGTGCGCGGCCTCGACCGGGTTCGCTCCCGTGGCTGTTCCCCTGGCCGTGGAGGCGACCTCGGCCAGCAGTGCCGTCCCCTCCTCACCGCGGCCCAGGGCGAAGAGCACTTCCCCCAGTCGTCGGGCGGCGGGTGTGCGGGCCGGTTCGCCGGGGCGGTAGAGGTCGAGGGCGCGGGTCAGCAGGTCGGCTGCCCAGGTGGGGTCGGTGCGGTCGACGGCCCGTGCCCCCGCCTCCGCCAGGGCGTCGGCCGCCCGTCGGCGCAGCGCCTCGGTCCGGGCGCCCTGCAGCCCCAGGTCGACGCGGTAGCGGTGGGCCTGTTCGAGATGGGAGCCGGAGACGGCGGTGCCCCGGCCGCGCACCGACGGAAGCTGCGCCGCGCGTTCGTGCCGCTCCGCCCTGGCGCGCTTGGACAGACATCCGTAGGCGACTTCCTGGACCAGGCCGCCGACGAAGCGCAGCGGGTGTTCGTCGGGGGCCACCAGCCGCAGCCGGCCGAGCCGCGCCAGGGCGGTGCGCAGGATCGCCGGGCTCCAGGGGCCGGGGAAGGCATGGGGCTCCTCCGTGCCGTCGCTGTCGCCGTCGCCGTGGGTGTCGAGCCGGTGCAGTTGGTCGAGGTCGTCCGCCTCGAACTCCCGGCCCAGTACACAGGCCAGATCCAGGGCGTGGCGTTCCAGGGGTTCGAGGGCGTCGATCCGGGAGCCGATCAGGGCCTGGAGGGAGAGCGGGATGTCCTGGGCGCCCGTCTCCCCGCAGGCGACCAGCAGCTGTTCCAGGTGCAGGGGGTTTCCGCCTGCTCGTTCCAGCAGGTTCGCGGGGACCGCGTCCCCGTGGGCGGTGACCTCCGCCAGCTGGTCCGCCAGACGCAGCGACTCCTGGTCGGTCAGTCCGTTGAGCATGACGGCATCCGCTGCCAGCCCGGGCTGCAGATCGATCAGTTCATGACGGCCGAGGAGCACGAAGAGCACCGGGGCGCCGCCGAGGGCACGGTGCACGCGGTGGACCACGTCGATCAGCGTCGGCGCGGCCCAGTGGCAGTCGTCGAGCACCAGTACGACCGGTGCCAGGTCCGCGAGCCGGCCGAGCAGCTCCACCAGGGCGGCACAGGTCTCCGACAGCGACGGGTTGGGGGTCCCGTCGAGCAGCAGCCCTTCGGCGAGCGCGTCGGGTGCCGGCAGCCGCAGCGGTTCGCCGACGGCTCCGAGGAGCGCGGTGACCGCGTCGGCGAGCGGCTGGAGGCTGGCCTGCTCCCCGCGCGGCCTGCAGCGGCCGGTGCCGTGGAGGGGGGCAGCCCCGGCCTCGAAGCGGTGGGCCTCCAGCCATTCGCGGACCAGCCGGGTCTTGCCCTGCCCGGCCTCCCCGCACACGGCCACCAGCTGGCCCCGGCGTTCGGCGACCGCCAGGGTGAAGACCGCGTCGAGCGCCCGGAGTTCGGGCTCGCGGCCGATGAAGGGCAGGTCGAAGCGGCGCAACGCCTCGGGGGCGTCGTCGCCGAGCCCCAGCAGACGGTAGGCGGTGACCGCCGCGGTCTTGCCCTTGAGCTGCAGCGGCCCGACGTCCTGCACCGTGACGCCAGGCCCTGCCGCCGCCAGGGTGTCCGCGCCGATGAGGATCTCGTCGGTCCCCGCGTTCTGCTCCAGCCGGGCGGCGATGTTGACGACCTCGCCGGAGACCAGGGCCTGGCGCGCGTCGGTGTCCGCGCCGGTGACCACCTGGCCGGTGTTGACGCCGATCCGCGCCTTCAGCCGGACCCCGGGCGTGGTCTCAAGTTCGCTGTTGAGGCGCTGCAGCGCGTCCAGCATTCCCAGGGCGGCGGCGAGCGCGCGCCGTGCGTCGTCCTCGCGGACGGTGGGGACGCCGAAGACGGCCATCACGGCGTCGCCGATGAACTTCTCCAGGGTGCCGCCCTGGAGCTCGACCTGAGCGCGCATCACATCGAAGTAGCGCAGGGTCACCGAACGGAGGGTTTCCGGGTCGAGCACTCCGGACAGCGCGGTGGAGCCCACGAGGTCACAGAAGAGAACCGTGACGATCTTGCGCCCGGCGACGGTCCCGCTGGTCCGCGCGGCAGCGCGAGGAGTGCCGCAGGCGGGGCAGAAGCGGGCGTCGTGGGCCAGGTCGTGCCGGCACGAGCTGCAGAGCATACGGGCATCCTCAGGGTCATCGTGGTCCGGACGGCGGGTCCGTCAGAAGAGCGCGCCGCCCGCCAGGTCGCTGTGCGCCTGGACCTCGGGGCCGACGTCGTCGAGCCGTCCCTTGATGTCGATGAGCAGGGCCAGCTCCGTCTCGGTGAGCGAGCGGAGCACGGTGTGCTGCTCCTCCGTCAGCGCGTGGATGCCGAACCCCGCGGCCTCAAGGGCGGTGAGTGCGTCGGCGGGCTCGTGACCGGTCATCGTCGGCCTCCTTGGTCTGCTGCGAGCTGCAGGAAGAGTCGGGTGAGGGTGTCCGCGGTGTGCAGCGCGCAGACCGAGGTCTCCAGCTGCTGCTGTGCGGTCAGTGGAAGGGCGTCGAGCAGTTGGCAGAGGTCGTCGAGGTGGCCGGTGTCGAGTGCGGCGTGCTCCCGCAGGGTCCGGAATGCCGCGGCGGGCAGTCCGGTGTCCGCGGCGAGGCGGTCCGCCAGCCCGGGGGCGGGCGCGTTGCCCTCCAGGACGGCGATGTAGCCGAGGAGCGCGACCGGGTGCCGGTGCTCGATCCGGTAGTACTGGGCGCCGGCCAGTTCGACGACCAGCGGGGGCGGCACGGCGGCCTTCGCCGCCTCCGGGGACCCGCCGGCTGCGGCAAGGTCCTCCAGCAGCCAGTCGTCGTGGCCGCGTTCCTCCCGGGCGTGGCGGGCGAAGTAGTCGGCGAGGAGGGGGGCGCAGGCGTCGTGCAGTTGCCCGCAGCGGTCAGCGGCTCTCTCCAGCAGCGGCACCGAGGCGGTGATCAGCGCGTGCATGGCCGTCAGATACCGGAGATAGCGGCCGCGCAGGTCGTCGGGCCCGGCGGCCGTCCAGAGCGTCCGGGCGGCCCGGTCGAGGGTGGGCGCGGCCAGGGCGAGTCTGCCGCGCAGGCCGGTGGAGGCGCTCTGCCCGGTGGAGGCGCCTTGCCCGGTGGAGGCGCGCTGCCCGGTCACCGGGTGCCTCCGGTGGCCGTGGTCGGCCGCTCGGGGGACTGCCCCGGGGCGACCAGGTGCGCGTAGGGCGCGCAGCCGTAGCGGCGCAGCAGGGCGACGGGCCCTGCCGCGCGCTGCTGCTGGGCGGTCAGCTGGTCGAGCAGCAGCCCCACCGGGCCGGAGGCGTCGCGTTCGGCACCGGCGACCGTCTCGGGGTGCTGCCCGAGTGCCCGGCAGCCGCCGCAGTAGCCGCCCCGTGGCTCCACGTCGCCGTAGCGGGCGCGCAGCCGGGTCGGTCCGATCGCGCGGATGAGCCGCAGCTCGGGGGAGGCGAGGGAGCGGCGGCGGACGGCCGCCCAGTCGTCGTCCGCGATATGGCCGAGGCGGAGGTGGGCCGGGACCGGACGGGTGTCCACCGTCCGCTGGTTGCAGCAGCCGATGACCGTGCCGTCGAAGGCCACCACCGGCCAGGCCGCCATGGTGCAGGGCAGCCCGCGCGGGTCTGCCGCCCCGGACTGCGTCGCGCGGAGCCAGTCGGCCGCCCTGCCCACCGACCGGACCTCGTTGACCAGCATCGGAACCGTGTCGCCGAACGTCCGCCGCACCGCTGTGGTGATGTCGGCGAGATAGGGGTCCTCCGGACCCGTTCCCACCAGGTGGAGGCTGCTGGGCACACCGGCGTCGAGGATGGCGTGGATGGCCCGGAACACGTCGGCGCGCGGGACCTCCCGCTCGTGGTAGGCGTCCAGGCTGGCGGAGAAGTGGTCGGCGGTGGTGATCGCCCGCATGATCGGCCCGGGGATCCGGGGGCCGCGTGCGAAGAACATTCCGCTCAGCAGGGCGACCCGGGAACCGGCGTCGTGCGCCGCCAGCGCCAGCTCCCTCGCCAGCCCGGGCAGCAGCAGCGGTTCGCCACCGGTCAGCAGGGTGACCTCGGGCCGGTCGTCGGGGCGGAACGAGCGGAAGAAGCCGAGCAGCCGGGCGGCGTCGGGCTCCTCCTTCGAGTCCATGGTGGAGCCGGTCGAGCAGTGCGCGCAGCTGAGGGGACAGCGGCGGGTCAGGGTCACCAGGAGCCCGGCGCAGGGCTCCGGGCGCAGGCCGATGAGCTCAGCCAGTTCCACCTCCGCGCCTCCTCGCCGGTTCGGCCCCCGCTTGCGAGGGCGGTTCGCCCGCTGCGGACCGCGCGGGAATTCGACTGTGCCGGAGCGGAGTTGGATCCCGGTTCGGCGGCGCCTGGAAAGCGGTATGGGCGCAGGTGGGGTGGCCGCCGGGGTCAGCGGCACTCGCGTGCGTAGATGTGGGTGAGCGGGGGCAGGGCGTAGCGCGCGGTGTGGGCCGACACCTCGGCGGCGGGGGAGACGACCACGCCCGCGGCGATCAGCCGTTCCAGCTCGCAGAGCGTCTGTCTGCGGTCCTGGCCGAGCAGGCCCACGGCCTGGTCGAGGGTGAACGGGGCGGTCAGCGGGAGCTGTCCCAGCCGGGCGAGGGCGGCTCTGCCGGGGGCGTCGAGCTCGTTCCACTGGTCGCTGAGGCGGTGCCGGACCGCGATCCCGCCGACCGCCAGCTCGTCCAGGACGCAGTGCGGATCGGAGAGCCTGTCGGCGAACTCGGCCAGTGGCACATGGCGCAGCACCGCCAGCTTGTGCCCGGCGACGCACACCGCCAGTGGCAGCAGGCCGCACGCCGTGACGATCCGCTCGGCCGCGGCCGGGTCGGAGTGGAACCGCTGATGACCGATCATCGCCGCCAGGAGTTCCAGTGCCTCGGTGGTGGTCTGCGGCGGCAGGTCGATCCGCCGGGCCGAGCAGAGTCCGGCCAGCGGCGCCCGGCTGGTCACCACGACCGCGCTGTCCCCCGCCACGGGCAGGAGCGCGCGTACCCGCGCGGTGTCCCGGGCGTCGTCGAGCACCAGCAGCATCCGCCGGCCGGCCAGCCAGGACCGCCAGACGGTGAGGCCCTGCTCGGGGTCGGCGGCGGAGATCCTGCCGTCGCCGGTGAGCCGTCCCAGCTCCGCGGTCAGTGCCTCCAGCGGCCGCATGGCGCCGTCCTCCTGGCCTAACCGCAGGAAGAGGTGGCCGTCGGGGAAGTCGTTCCGCAGCCGGTGCGCGGCGTGGACCGCCAGTGCGCTCTTCCCGATGCCCACCGGTCCGGTGACCAGGACCAGCCGTTCGCCCCGGCGGACCGCCCCGGTGAGGGCCGCCAGCTCCTCCGTGCGTCCGGTGAAGTCCGGGATGTCCGGCGGCAGCAGGCTGGGCCCCGGCCGGCGGGCCGGGGCAGCCGGGTCGGCCGGCGCGTCCTTGGGAGCCGCCTGGTCGGACAGGATGGTGCGGTAGCAGGCTTCGAGTTCCGGGCTCGGCGACAGGCCGAGTTCGCGGGAGAGCTGCTGACGCAGTTCGGAGAACACCGCCAGTGCCTCGGCGCGGCGGCCGGCCCGGTGAAGGGCGGTCAGCTGAAGGGCGCGCAGCCGCTCGCGCAGCGGGTTCTGCTCGGCCAGGTCGGCCAGGGCGTTGACGACCGCCCGGGGGTTGCCGAGGGCCAGCTGGTTCTCCGCCCAGTCCTCGACCGCGGCCACGTAACGCGTGGTCAGCCGGGTGGCGGTGGCGCGCAGTACCGGGGAGTGGCGCAGTTCGGGGAGCGGCGGTCCGTCCCACAGCCGCAGCGCCCGGGCGAACATCCTCGCCGCGGATTCGCGCGCTCCCTCAGCCGCCGCCTCACGGCCGGCCCGGGCGAGGCTCTCGAACTCCAGCGTGTCCAGCTCCGGCTCGGCGGCCCGCAGCAGGTAGCCGTCCGACTGGTAGACGACGCGCTCGTCGTCCCGGTCCACGGAGTGGAACAGCCGACGCAGCGCGGACACGTACACCTGGAGGTTCTTGCGGGCGGTCCTCGGGGGGTCGTCCTGCCAGACGGCATCGGTCAGCAGGTCGGTCGGGACCAGGGTATTGGGCTGGGCGAGCAGCGCGGCCAGCACCGTCCGCTGCTTGAGCGGGCCCAGGGCGAGGGGAGTGCCGTCGGCCCCGGCCCCGAGCTGACCGAGCAGCCGGAACCTCAGCCGAACCGCAGGGGTGTTGTCTGCGAAGCCGGGCACGGAGTCCTCTTCCTGTTCGGGACGGCGCTGGACACGGAAGCGAGTGGCATTAGCCAAAATGAATGATGCACAGGCATCTTGTTCATCGTGGCTGGTATGCGCACAGTATGGCGGCGTCGATCCGTGGCATGTCAAGATCCCGTGCGCCGCCGGTCGGACAACCCCGGCCACCCGGCGGGCAGTTGCCGGGGAAGCCATCGGGCCCGGGGCGGGGATCCGGCCGGGTCCGGTCCGTCCACCGGCGGCTGCCTGCGGTGATACCGGCTGCATACCCGCGAAGAACCGGGTTCGAGGCGGGCCGCCCTAACTTTGCCGATGTGCAGCTGCTCCCCGTTCCGCTACATCCCAGGAGGAGAACCATGAGCACTCAGTCCACGCCGGAGGAGAACGGCGAGTCCGAGGCGGTGCTGTCGCTCCAGGAGACCCCCGCACCGGCGGAGGCGCAGGACGAGGTCCAGGCGCACCTCAGCCAGCTCAGTGTCGCGGCCTGTATGAGCCACGAGTAGCAGCAACGCACGGCGCCAGACCCCACCACACACCCGGCGCGTGCCCGGGCCGGTCCCGGCCCGCGGCACCCGCCAATCACAAGGAGGACCCACATGAGCAACAACGAATCCATCTCCGAGGACAACAACCTCGACACCGAGGCCGTGCTGTCGCTGCAGGAGACCCCTGCCGCCGAGGGCGCCGAGGACGACGTCCAGGCCCACAACAGCGGCCTCAGCGTCCTGGTGTGCATGAGCCAGCAGTGAGCGGCGGCGAATCCACCGCGGAGGAGCACACCGCTGAGACCGAGGCGGTGCTCTCCCTGCAGCGGACGCTCGCGGCGGAGGCAACGGATGAGGACGAGGTCGTGGCTCACAGCAGCGGCCTCAGCGTCTACCGCTGCATCGACAACGAATAAACAACGCAGAAGGAAGGCGGGAGACCATGAACACGAATCCCACTCCTGAGGACAACACCGAGGGCATCCCCGACTCGGTGCTGTCCCTGCAGCAGACCCCCACCGTCGAGACGGAGGCGGAGGACGAGGTCGTGGCGCATTTCAGCGGCGGAAGCTTCCTCATCTGCGTGTCCCAGAACTGACCGCGCCGCCGGGAGGTGGGCGCCGGGGCGGTGGGGGCCCGGGCCGCACTCTGCTCGGGGCAGCCCATACCGACGGGAGAATTCCATGGCCGACGTTGCAGCCGAGTACGCCGTGGGGAAGCAGGCGTACTACGCCCCGCTCGACAGCACCCAGCTCTCGGGGGAGGTGTTCGCACCGGGCCGGCCCGCCGAGGGGTGGCGCTCCTCCTGCTCCGGGATCTGGACGATGTGGCACCGCGACGAGGTACTGTCCGGCGTCCCGCAGGAGGGCTGGAAGGTCCATGTGTCCGCGCGCCGCTCCCGGCTGCGCCCCGTCCTGGACACCGTCGCGGACATCTGCTTCGCCCAGGACGTGGCGTTCAAGCACATCTCCGGCGACCAGTTCTACTGGACGGTCCATCAGAAGCACGCGGCCCGGGCACAGAGCGGCAAGTTCATCGCCGCCTACCCGCCCGACGTGCGGGCGGCCCGACGGCTCATGGACGAGCTGCGGGAAGCCCTGGACGGCGAGGAGGGCCCGTACATCCTCACCGACCGGCGGTACCGCGGGGCCGCGACGGTCTACTACCGCTACGGCGCGTTCCTGCCCCGGGACCGCGTGGAAGCGGACGGCACCCGCACGCCGCTGGTGACCGACGGACACGGCGAAGCCGTCCCCGACCGCCGCGACGTGGCCTTCCACCTGCCGGCCGGCATCACCGACCCGTTCACCGAGGCCGGACCGGGACGCCCCGCGGGCGCCGGCGGCCCGGTGACCTTCAACGGCTTCGCCGTCGACGCGGCAATCAGGCACTCCAACGCCGGGGGCACCTACGCCGGCCATGAGAGCGCCACCGGCCGACGGGTCTTCATCAAGGAGGCCAGGCCCCACCACGGCCTCGGCGAAGGCGAGGACGACGCCGTCTCGCAACTGCGGGCGGAGTGGCAGACCCTGACGGCACTGCACCGGTCGGCCCCGGGGCTCGCACCCGAGCCGATAGCGCACTTCCGCGCCTGGGAGCACGAGTTCATCGTCACCGAGTTCATCGAGGGCATCACCCTGGCCAAGCTCGTGGCGACCACCCACCCCGTCCTCATCGCCGGCTCCGCGGCAGCCGACTACAGCGCCTACTACGCACGCTGCGAGGCCGTCGTCACAGGGGTCGAGGACGCCCTGGACCGGCTCCACGCGCTGGGCTACACCTTCATGGACGTCAGCCCCGGCAATGTGCTCGTCGCGCCGGACGACAGCGTCCGGCTGGTCGACTTCGAGGCGGCGCACGGCCCCGGCGTCGCGCCCATGGTGCTCGCGACTCCCGGCTACTCGCCCCCGGCCGAGGTGGTCGAGCGCGACGGCATCACCGCCTACGACGACTACGGCGTCTCCGCCCTGGCGCTGGGCCTGCTCGGCCCGCTGCACCACACCGTCCAGCGCAATCCGGACGCACTGCTCCACCTCCACCACGACCTGGACGAGCACCACCCGCTGCCGCCGACGCTGTGGAAACGGGCCATCCGCTACCACGCGCCGTCCGACACCCCCGTGCTCCCACGCCCCGAGGAGGTCGCCGCGGAACCCCTGCGGCACCTCACCGGGCTCCGGGACGCGGTCGCCGACGCCCTGGCCGCCATGGCGGACCCGGTCCACCCGCAGTGGGTCTTCCCGACCGTCCCGCGCGGATTCCAGACCAACACCCTGTGCGTGGCCTACGGCACCGCCGGCGTGGTCCACGCGCTGACCCGCTCCGGCCGGCCGCTCCCCGACGGCGTCCTGGACAGGCTGCGCGACGACGCGCTCGGCGCGGCCGACAGCCTCGCCCCGGGCCTGTACGTGGGCCTGGCAGGCATCGCCTGGGTGCTGGCCGACGCCGGACTGCTGGACGAGGCCCGCGACCTGCTCGCCGCGGCCGACCGGCACCCGCTCACCGGTGAGTGCGCCACCCTGTCCGGCGGATCCGCCGGAGTGGCCCTCACCCACCTCGCCCTGTACCGCCACACCCGTGACGAGCACCATGTCCGGCGGGCCCAGGCCCTCCTCGCCGCCCTGCCGTCCGGTGACGCACTCACCGCCCGCCTCGGCAAGGACGACGCCACCGGACTGCTGCACGGACGATGCGGCATCGCCCTGACGCTCCAGCAACTGGCCGCCGTCACCGGCGACACCGACGGCCTGGCCCTGGGCGTACGGCTGCTCCACCAGGAACTGGACCGGGCCACCGACCCCACCGCGGCCGGGCTGGTGTTCCCCGTGTCGAACACGGACCGGCGCGCCATGCCCTACCTCTACTGCGGCTCGGCCGGCATGGTCCACACCGTCACCCGGTACCTGCGTGCCGTCGACGACGAACGCCTCGCCGCGGACCTGCCCCGGCTGCTCGCCCCGCTGCAGGGCACCTTCACCGTGATGCCCTCGCTGTACCCCGGCACCGGGTCGTTCGCGTTCACCCTCGCCGACCACTCCTGCCTCACCGGCGACACCGCCACCCGCACCGAGGCGATCAGGGCCGCACAGGCGCTCTACCGGTACGCGATCCCGCACGAGACCGGCGTGCGCTTCCTCGGGGAGGGGCTGCTGCGCTACAGCGCCGACCTCTGGAGCGGCTCCGCGGGGGTCCTGCTGGCACTCACCCAGGTCCTCGAACCACGACCCGACATGCTGTTCACCCTCGACGCACCGGTGCGGTGACGACCATGCGCCGCGACATGACGCGCTACTGGTGGGGACAGAGCGCCTCCGCCTTCGGTTCGGTCTTCACCGCCATCGCACTGCCCGTGGTGGCAGTCGTCTACCTGCGGGCCTCACCGGCACAGATCGCGCTGATCAGCGCCGCCTCCACGCTGCCGGTGCTGGTACTCGGCCTTCCCGCCGGGGTACTGGTCGACCGGATCACCCGCCCCCGGCACACCCTGATGGCCTTGGACACACTCTCCGCGCTGGCGGTGGGCGTGGTCGCACTGGGCATGGCCGGCCACGCCGTCTCCATCGGATGGCTGGTGGCACTCGCCCTGGTGCAGGGCGGCATCACCGTCGTCGCCGAGGTCATCTACTTCGTCCACCTGCGCCAGATCGCGGACGAGGGAGACATCGGGCGGGCACGGGCGCGGCTGCAGGCCGGCGAGTTCGGAGCCGGACTGGTCGGCCGACTGCTCGCCGGACCCGCCATCGTCGCGTTCGGGGCCGCGGCGGCACTCGGGGTGGACGCCGTCAGCTACCTGATCAGCATCGCCGCCCTGCTGACCATGCGCCCCGTCGCGCCGATGCTCCGCAAGCCCTCGGCCGGGCTGCGCGGGACACTGCGCGGGGCGGCCGCGGGAGCGCGGTTCCTGATGGACAGCGACTTCCACCGGGCACTGATGGTCTTCCTCGTCGTGCCGGTCTTCGCGGCAGCCGGCACCGGCACGCTGACCGGGCCGTTCCTGCTGCGCGTGATCCACGTCCCCACCGGCGCCTACGGGCTGGCGGGTGCGCTGGCCGGCCTGCTCGGCCTGGCCGGCTCGGCAGCGGCGGGCCGGGTGCTCGCACCGCACCGGAACCCCCGGCTGATCCTGGTGGCCGCGTTCACGGCAGGCACCGTCTGCGGACTACTGCTGCCGCTGGCCCACGGCCCGGTACCGGTCGCCCTGGGCTGCGCCGCCCTGGGCATCGCGCTGCCGGTGCTGTTCGGCTCCGTCGCCAACGTCGCCCTCGGACCGGTACTGGTGGCCGATGTCGCGGAGGAGACGACGGGCCGCGTGATCGCCACCCTCCAGGTCGTCGCGGCGGGGGCGACGCTCCTCGGCGCGCTCACCGGTGGCGCGCTCGGTGACTGGATCGGCATCCGGTCCGCACTGTGGGCGCTGAACCTGAGCGCGCTCACCGCGATCGCCCTGGTACTGCCGCTCACCCTGCGCGCCCACCGGGAACCCGTCCCGGAGGCGGAGGAGGCGATGCCCACCGAGCACGCCCACGGGGTCAGTAGCGGGTGAGCGGCGCCCACCGCATGATCGCGGACCCGCCGCCGTGGTGCTCGACTTCGAGGGCGCTGTGCCTGGGCATCAGGTAGCCGGCGTGCAGATGGGTGTCGACCACCAGGTCGACATCCTCGGGCGCGACCCCGGCGCGGGCGAGGCGGCCGAGGCAGTCCAGCTGGAGATGGTCCCAACCCGGCACCGCCGGGCGGGACTTGTCGTTGCCGACAGCGGTGTGCATGGTGTTCTCCTGACGTGCGGGCTCTCTCGGGGGAGGGGGCTACCGGTCGAGGTGGGCGAGGAGGAGGTTGGGGTCCGTCGCCGTGACGTAGGCGGCGCTCATGACGTAGACGGTGTGGCCGCGCAGCGCGATCGAGGTGGGGTTCTGCAGGCCGTCGGCCGGGCTCAGCACAATGGAGTGGCTGCCGTCGGGCTGGACGAGGGCGACCTCGCTGGGACCGTTGAGGGCCGCCAGGATCTGGTCGCCGCGGCCGGTGAAGGCGAAGTCGTCGATCCCGGTCAGCCCGGTGGCCCGGGTCAGGACCGCACCGGCGCGTCCGTCCCGAAGGATCGGGATGCGCAGCACGGTGCCCCGGTCCAGGTTGCCGGCCCACACCGCCCCGTCATGGACCTTCAGGCCGTTGGCGCCGAGGAACCCGGTCGGGGACAGCTGGGGAGCGGTGGACCAGGCGGTGGGAGTGCCACCGGTGACGGGCACGCTCCAGATGGTGCCGAGGACGGAGTCGGTGGCGTACAGGGTGCCGGTGCGCGGATCCAGGGCCAGGCCGTTGGGCAGGCCGTTCGCGGGCAGTGCGGCTATGCGCTGCGGCTCGCCGCCGGGGCGCAGCCGCCAGACGCCGGTCAGGTCGGCGGTGCCGGTGGCGTACAGGAAGTACAGGGTGCCGTCGTCGGCGCGGACGATGCCGACGGTCAGCGGGAACCCCAGGACCGGCGTGTGCACGCCGCCGTCGGCGGGCAGCGGCAGTGTGGCCAGGACCCGGATGGCGCCGCCGGGGGAGACCAGGGCGATCTGGCGGGCCGCGGCGAAGGTGACGTACTCGCCGCCGCCGGGGGCCAGGGCGATGTTCTCCGGGGTCTGTCCCTTCGCGTAGCCGAAGTGCAGGGCGATGTGCGCGTTGCTCAGCGGGGCGGAGACGGCCGAGGCCGGGGCCGGACTGATCGTCGCGATCGTGGCCGCGGACAGGAGCACGGCCGCGGCGGCGGTCTTGGACAGCTTCTTGAACATGATGCCTTCACTGTTTTCGGGCATGCGTCAGCGGTGCGCCGACGCATGGATCGACTGTGGCCCGGGGCGCGATGCGCCGGGCCGCTTCGGGTGGCGTGTCGGGTCAGCTGGTTCGGGCCCGGGCCGCCGGTCGTGCCGGGGCGGCGTGGGTGATGGCCTGGGCGAGCAGGGCCAGCGTGTTCCGTGCGGGCGAGTCCGCCCGCGCGGTGGCCACGACGATGTTCTGGTCCGGCCCCTGGCTCCAGGTCTGCTGGGTGACGGTCAGCGGGCCGACCAGCGGATGCCGCATCTCGTAGGCCGCCACCGCACAGGGCCTGACCCGGTGGTCGGCCCACATCGAGGCGAAGTCCGGGCTCTTCGCGCTCAGTTCGCCCACCAGCGCGTGCAGTGCGGCGTCGTCCGGGAACTGGCCCGCCACCAGCCTGAGGTTCCCGACCACGGCCCTGGCCTTGCCCGGCCAGTCCGGGTACAGGTCACGGGTATGGGCGTCGAGGAACACCAGCCGGGCCATGTTGGGACGGGTCGCCGGGCGGTCCGTGGCACGGGGGTCCAGGTGTCCGGCGAACAGCGCGTGGCCGAGCCGGTTCCAGGCCAGGACGTCGCTGCGGCGGCCGGTCACGATCGCCGGGACCTCGGCCATCGCCTCCAGCAGCTGACCGGTGGCTTCGGTCATCTGCTCCGGCGCGGGCCTCCGGCCCCGGCCGGGGCCCTTCGTCGACCGGGCCAGGTTGTGCAGGTGCAGGCGCTCGGCCTCGTCCAGCCGCAGCGCCCGGGCGATCGCGTCCAGCACCTCCGGCGAGGCGTTCAACGACTGCCCCTGTTCCAGCCGGGTGTAGTAGGACGCGCTCACGCCCGCCAGCAGCGCCAGCTCCTCGCGCCGCAGACCCGGCACCCGCCGCCGCTCGCCGTAGGTGGGTACCCCGAGGTCCTCCGGACGCAGCTGCGAGCGCCGCGTCTGCAGGAACTCCCCGAGCTGTGCTTTTCCGTTCATGGATCCGAGTATGGTCCGCCCCGAGAGGCACAGCCTGCCCCTGGCAGGGACAGGCAGCAGTGGTCGCTTCCGTGTCCCGCGCAACAGAACCGCACTCCCGACACGTTATTGATCTGATAGTTGATCACGAAGTCTTGGGAGAAAGCCTTGAAGCAGACCGCAAGGAGCCACAGTGCCGGTCACGGCCGCCTGCGCCGACTCCGGCCACTGCCGACCGTCCTGGTGGCGGCGCTGGGGGTGATCGGGGCCGCCGCTCCGTCCATCGCGGCACCGACTGCCGACGCATCGCCAACTCCCGCTGCAGCAAAGTCAAGTAGCGCTTCGACCACGCAGACGGTCACCCTGGTGACCGGTGACCGGGTGATCGTCACCACCGTCGGCGGGCAGACCCACTACACCATCGACCCGGCGGTCCCCGGCGACGCCGCCTTCCAGAGCTACCGCGACGCACAGGGCGACTACCACGTCATTCCGGCCCTGGCCCAGCCCTTCCTGGGCAGCACGCTCAACCCCGCGCTCTTCGACATCACCGCCGAACTGCGCGCCCACGCCCAGACCGGCCCGAAGAGCGACGCCAAGAGCGACGCCGTGGCGGAAGTCAGCCCCCAGTCCTCCGCCCGACTGGTCGCCGCACTGCGCCAGGCCATCGGCGCCGACGTCCGGGCCGGACGCCGGGCCGGCACCACCGTGCCGCACCTCACCGGCCTTCCGGCCGCACCCCGTACCGCCATCGCGGCCGCACCGGCAACCGCCGCACCGGGGCACCCGCAGCGGTTCCTGCAGGTGGACGTGACGGACCGGTCCGGCCACCCGGCCAACGGCACGGCGACGCTGATCAACACCGACTCCAGCCTCACGTTCCTGTACCCGGTCACGATCAACGGCGGCGTGGACCGGGTCGCGCTGCCCGTGGGCAACTACAGCATCCTGTTCGACTCCGAGACGTACGACGCCCAGGGCGACACCACCTCCGGCTACGTGCTCACCAAGACGGACTTCAGCGTCCCGGCCACCGGGACCGTGCCGGACGTGGTCCTCGACGGCCGCACAGCGGTCCCGGTCCACGTCGCCACCCCGCAGGCGGCCACCGCCCAGCTGATCAGCGTGGGCTGGTTCCGCAAGGACGCCTCCGCCCGGACCGCCGCGAGCGCCAAGGCAGTGGTCCCCGACGGTGGCGGCGGTGACCCACTCGGCGACCCGTCCATCGACTTCAACTACTCGGCGACGGGGAACATGCCCTTCGCCATGAACCCCCAGCCGGCGGCCAAGGTCGGCACCCTGAGCTCCGAGGTGCAGTGGATGGGCGGCGACGCCAAGGGCACCTACCGCTACGACACCGCCTTCACCGCCTCGGACGTACCCGACATCTCGGCCTTGAAGGTGACCCCGGCGCAGTTGGCGACGGAGCACAACCACTACTACACGGACCCGGCCGCCCCCAAGCAGGGCGGCGTGGACGAGATACCGACGGACTATGCGAACCCGCTGCCGGTGACGATGTCCGCGCTCGTCCCGCAGTCCATGCCGGCGGATGTGACCGAGTACCTGAGCGTCCTCCCGAACGCCGTCTGGTCCCAGGACGCCTACGACAGCGCCAACATCGAGTTCGTCGCCGATCCGGCCGTGCTCAAGGCCGGAAGCACCTCCTCGATCGACTGGGGCCGGGGACCGCTGGCCCCCGGGGTCGGCCGGCACACGATCACGCCGGGCGCCAACGACGCCAGCGGCTACTGCCAGGCCTGCCTCGCCGGGGCCGACCTTCAGCTGAGCTTCAACGACTTCAACGACAGTGCCCCCGGCCAGAAGGGCGCGGCCGCCTTCTGGCCCGATGCGAGCTCCGCCCCGCAGGAGAGCACCACCATGAGCGGCTACCAGAACGGTCAGCTGCTCGGGACGACGCCGAACAGCTCCAGCTTCTCGATCAGCGACGCGCCCGCCGCCGGAGCGCAGTACAAGGTGGTCTACGACACCAGCGTCACTGCTCCGTACCTGAGCGAGTCGACCTCTGCCGACACCACGCTGGTGTTCTCCACCACGCCGGCCGCGGAGGCCGGGGCGGCGCTCACGCCACTGGGCAGCTGCACCGGCCAGAGCCCGGTCACCCCGTGCCAGGTGCTGCCGCTGCTGAACATCAATACCCAGCTCGCGGTCAGTGAGAGCGGTACCGCCGCTGCGGGCACCGAGACCATGGGGCTGAGCATCGGCCACGTCAGCTACAACGGCACCGGATCGCACGCGGCCATCACCTCGGCCGGTGTCCAGGTCTCCTTCGACGGCGGCAAGACCTGGCAGACCGCCGACCTGGCGCAGACCGGGGCGGCGACCGCGGGCAGCTACACCGCCAGCTGGACCAACCCCGCCGCCGACACCGGCAGCTATCCCTCCATCCGGATCACCGCCACCGACGCCGTGGGCGGTTCCATCAGCCAGACCGTCAACAACGCCTACGAGATCGTCAAGGGGGCCTGAGCATGCGACTGTCACCCGCCGTCAAAGCCGTCCGCACCACCGCCGGACTCGGCACGCTGGCCGTCGCCCTGCTGCTGCCCTTCGTCGGCACCGCACAGGCCCGGACGACCGCCCAGCACCCGGCCACACCTGCCCCCGCCTCGGCCTCGCTCCCGGCTTCGCCTCCGGTCGCGGCGCCGAACACCCGGGACGCCTGCGGCCCGGTACCGCTGGGCGAGGCACGCTGCTTCGCGATCGTCCGCACCGATGTGCACGGCGGCCTCGGCGTCCGTGGACCCGCCGCCGGAAGGAACGCCGCCGCCGATACCCTGCCGACCGGCTTCGGCCCGGCGGACCTGCGCTCGGCCTACGGGCTCCCGGCCACCGGCGGCAAGGGCCAGACCATCGCCGTGATAGACGACGGCGACGACGCCACGGCCGAGGCCGACCTCGCCGTCTACCGCACCACCTACGGACTGCCGGCCTGCACCACCGCCAACGGCTGCTTCCGCAAGGTCAACCAGCGGGGCAAGGCCTCGCCGCTGCCGCCCTCGGCGATCGCCGCGGGCTGGCAGAACGAGATAGCCCTCGACCTGGACACGGTCTCGGCGGTCTGCCCGGACTGCCACATCCTGCTGGTCGAAGCCGACGACCAGACCGGTCCCGACCTGGGCGCGGCAGCCGCGATCGCACCCTCGCTCGGTGCCACCGTGGTCTCCAACAGCTACGGCATCGAGGAGGCCAACGGGGCCTCCGCCCTGGCCAAGGACTACCAGCACCCCGGCGTCGCCTATGTGGCCTCCACCGGTGACGGCGGCTACGCGGTGCCGTCGGAGCCCGCGGTCTTCTCCGGCGTCATCGCTGCCGGAGGCACGACACTGACCAGGTCCACGACCGCACGCGGCTGGACCGAGACCGCCTGGGACGGCAGCGGCAGCGGCTGTTCGGCCTGGATCGCCAAGCCGGCCTGGCAGAAGGACACCGACTGCCCCGGCCGCACTGTCGCCGACGTATCCGCCGACGCCGACCCGAGCACCGGCATCGCTGTCTACTCGGTCTCCATCGGGGGCTGGACGGTACTCGGCGGGACCAGCGAGTCGTCGCCGATCATCGCGGGTGTCATCGCACTGGCCGGCAACCCCGGCAAGCTGCCCAACGCCTCCTACCTCTACGCCCGCACCAGGAACCTCTACGACGTCACCTCCGGCAGCAACGGCACCTGCCCCGGGTACAGCTGCAACGCGGGTCCGGGCTTCGACGGCCCGACCGGCCTCGGCACCCCCGACGGACTCGGTGCCTTCTAAATCGCCGCTGTTTGCAGCATAAGTGACTGACCATCAGGTCGCAGTGAGGCCGCTGTCGGCCTGGCGTGGCTGTCCCCGCCCGGCGCTGTGCGCGCCGGGCGGGGACGCTTCCGCAATCAGGTGTAGCTGAGGCTGAGCACGAAGTAGCCCGCGAAGGTCAGCAGCACGTACAGCGCCGGAGCCAGCGGATGCCAGCGCGGGGCCGGGGTCCGCCAGAAGCGCCAGCCGGCCAGCGCCGGCAGGGCCAGCGGCAGCACCGCCAGCGGGACCAGCAGCCAGGTCGGCCGCGCACCGGCGAGCAGCAGGACCACCGACAGCACGGGCGCGGTCAGGGCGACGGCGATCGTGCCGCCGAGCCCGAGCACGGCGACATAGCTCCGCTCGCCGGGCTTCAGCCGCCGGGTGATCTTCTTGCCGAACTCCAGGTGCACCGTGGCCAGCACGGTGATCGCGATCGCCAGCGCCCCAGCCGACCCGCCGCCGAGCGAGGTGTCGTGCAGGTACCGGACGTAGAGGTAGACGTGCAGCAGCAGCTGCGCCGGGAAGCTGATCAGCAGGCTGAGCAGCAGCTTGTCCCCGGAGGGCCAGCGCAGCCACCGGTCGGCGGCCAGGACGAGCAGGCAGTAGCCGAGCTGCCCGGCCAGGACGGCCAG